>Ga0315277_10005879_pt1 | contig 16114 bp, 13 predicted proteins | sample YL17G05_15_MG_FD_203695 | JGI IMG/M metagenome (GOLD analysis project Ga0315277, IMG submission 203695) | Sediment microbial communities from Yellowstone Lake, YNP, Wyoming, USA - YL17G05_15 | ecosystem: Environmental > Aquatic > Freshwater > Lake > Sediment | place: USA: Wyoming | collected...
TTAGGACCCGCGCGGGAATAAACTGAACAAATCCGAAATCCGAAGCACGAAATCCGAAACAAATGCAAATGCCGAAACTCCAACGGCAAGTGTCCCGGGCTCGGCGTTTTCGGACATTTGGGCTTTGAGTTTGTTTCGGATTTCGGATTTCGAGATTCAGATTCGCGCCCGAAAAATGACCAGGTCATTCTTGCGTGATGACTTAACACCGCCGGCATTCCATCCCGCCCGATTTTCGTGAGGGTTCGCACCATGCCGTCTGATCCTGCCACCGAAATCGCCTGGCTCCGAGACGAAATCCGTTACCACGACCGGAAGTACTACGCCGAGGCGGCACCGGAAATCAGCGACCTGGAGTACGACCGGCTGATGGACCGGCTCAAAACGCTGGAGGCCAAACATCCCGAGCTGGTCACGCCCGACAGCCCCACCCAGCGCATCGGCGACCAGCCGGTCGAGAGACTCGAACAAGTCGAGCATCGTGTGCCGATGCTCTCGATCGAGAACACTTACAGCCTCGAAGACCTCAAGAAATATGGCCAGCGAACGGCCAAGCTGCTCTCCGGCGAGCCGATCGAGTGGGTCGTCGAGCTGAAGATCGACGGCGTGGCCGTCTCGCTGCTCTATGAAGAGGGGCGACTGGCCCGCGGCGTTACCCGCGGCAACGGACGCATCGGCGACGACATCACCCACAATGTCCGGACGATCCGCGACGTGCCCCTGCGGCTCCACGGCGAGCACATTCCCCCGGTGTTGGAGGTCCGCGGCGAGGTCTACATGACCAACTCCGACCTGGTGGCGTTGAACGAGACCCAGCGGCGCAAGGGCGAGCCGCCCTTTGCCAATACCCGAAACGTCACCGCCGGCAGCGTCCGCCTGCTCGACCCGCGGCTCTCTGCCGAGCGCCGCCTGCGGCTGTTCTGCCACGGGGTCGGCTACGTCGAGGGGCTCCGCTCGCAGACACACATGGAGTTCCTCGACGAGTTGCGGGGTTACGGGCTGCCGGCCACGCCGCAGGTCGAGTGCTTCGGGTCGTTTTCGGCCGCCGTAGAGCATTGCGAGCGACTGATCGAGCGGCTGCACGAGTTGGATTTCGAGATCGACGGGCTGGTGCTGAAGATCAACCGCTTCGACCAGCGCCAGCGGCTGGGGGCCACCTCCAAAAGCCCCCGCTGGCTGATCGCCTACAAGTTCGAGAAGTACGAGGGGACAACGCGGCTCAACGAGATCCGCGTCCAGGTGGGCAAGACCGGCACGATCACGCCGGTGGCCGACCTGGAGCCCGTCGAGCTGGCCGGAACCACCGTCAGCCGGGCCAGCCTGCACAATGCCGACGAGATCCAGCGGAAGGACGTCCGCCCGGGCGACGTGGTGGTGGTGGAGAAGGCCGGCAAGATCATCCCGCACATTGTCCGCGTGGAGAAGCACGAGCGGAAGGGGTCGCTGCGGAAGTTCGTCTTCCCCACGGACTGCCCCGAGTGCGGCACGAAACTCGTCAAGGACGAAGGGGGCGTCTACATCCGCTGCCCCAATCTCCAGTGCCCCGCCCAGGTCAAGGAGCGGATCCGCTACTACGCCAGCCGCAACGCTATGGACATCGAGGGGCTGGGCGACAAGCTGGTCGATCAACTGGTGGGCGAAGGGCTCGTCCGCAGTTGCGGCGATCTGTACCGTCTGACGCTCGACCAATTGATCCCCCTGGAACGGATGGGTCGCAAATCATCGGAGAACCTGCTGGCCGCGATCGAGGCCAGCAAGGACCGGGGACTGGCCCGGCTGCTCAACGCACTCTCGATCCGTCATGTGGGCACCCGGGTAGCCGGCGTGCTGGCCGAGAGCTTTGCCTCGATGGACGACCTGATGGCCGCCGATGTGGAACGCCTCAGCCAGATCAACGAGATCGGTCCGATCATCGCCCAGAGCGTCTACGAATTCCTGCACAGCAAGTTCGGCTCAGAGACCATCCGGGACCTCAAGAGGCTCGGCGTGAAGATGGCGTCGGCCGCGCCGGTTGGCGGGGGCCCTCGGGCCCTGGAGGGCAAGACCCTGGTGGTCACCGGCACGCTCAGCAAGTACACCCGCGACGAGATCAACGAGCTGATCGCCCGGCACGGCGGCCGGGCCGCCTCCAGTGTTTCCAAGAACACCGACTACGTCCTGGCCGGCGATAATCCCGGGAGCAAGTTGGACAAGGCCCGGCAACTCGGCGTGCCGGTGCTCACGGAGGAGCAGTTCGAGGAACTGCTCCGCCCCTGATTCTTCCCCTGGTGGTCCGCGCCAGTCTCCGAGGCTTTCCTGTTATCGATAACGGCCGCGCGTGTCAATGTGCGCAAACGGGTGTGTTTCCACAACTCCTTGCTAGAACAATGCTTACGCCTTCCAACCAAACTCACGTCAGGCGGCCCGGCGGCCGCGCAGAAGAAAAACCTGCGCAGAACCTATTGACAAGCAACCTATAGATGCGATATATATAGATAATCGACATATCAAGAGGAGCCGGCCCGTGGCAGACAAAACCAGCGGCGAACTGATCCGCGGGAACCTAGACTTGTTGGTGCTCTCGGCCTTGGCCGACGAGCCCAAGTACGGGTACCTGATCCAGCAGAGCCTGGTCCGGGCGACCGGCGGGCTGGTCAGCGTCCAGGCCGGGACCCTCTATCCGCTCTTGCATCGGCTGGAGGCCGACGGCCTGGTCCGCAGCCGCTGGGACCATACGACCGGCCGGAAGCGGAAATGGTACGAATTGACCCCGGCCGGCAGGAAACGTTTGCAGCATCAGGCCCGCCAGTGGCAAGAGTACGCCCACTGCGTCTGGCGGATGCTCACGCCGGTGCTGAATGAACTTGCATGATCCTGGAGCCCGGCGGGAGGCGCACCGTGATGGACGGGATGTCGCAACGGGAATTTCAAGACTACCTCGGGCTGCTGGGCCGTCTGCTCCGGCTTCGGACGGCGCAGCGGAAGGCCATCGAGGAGGAGCTGCGGGCGCACATGGAAGAGCGGTTCGCGGCCTTGACCTCGCAGGGCATCAGACCGGAACAGGCAGTTTCTATGGCACTGGCGGAATTTGGCGACGCGGCCGCGTTGGCCGCCGAGTTTACCGCCATCTCGAGACTTCAGAAGAGGAGGTGGATGATGCGTTTTACCATCGGATCGATTGCGGCGACCATCCTGCTCTCGGCCGCGGTGGTGTCGATGTGGCCGGACGGGTCCGGCAAGCTGGCCGACACGTTGGCCCAGGCCCAGCAGGTGGAGAAGCCGGCCCCGCCGAAGGTCGAAGAGCCGGCCCCAAAACAGGACGCCAACGCACAGACAGAGGCAAAACTCGAAACCCACACCGATGCCGAGTTCAAGGAGACGCCACTGAAAGACGTGCTCGACTATCTCGCCGGCAAGGCCGGCATGCAGGTGTACATCGACCGGCGGGCTCTGGACGACGTGGGCCTCACGCCCGAGAAGCTTGTAGTCACAATCAACTTGAAAGACATCCCCGCCGAGATGCTCCTCAGGCTCATCCTTCGGCAGTTGGGTCTGGCCTATACGCTCGACCATGGCGTGGTGCTTGTCACGACGCCCGAGGAGGTTCAGACGAGCGTGCACATCCAGGTCTATGCCGTCGCCGATCTGATTCAACCGGCAGCAGGCAAGCCCGCAGCGGCGGCAGCCGTGGGGGGCGCGGCGAATGACGCGTCTATGCCCCCGAGGGCCGGTGAGATAGCCGCCGCCATTGGTGCGAGGCCTGATGCCACGGAGCTGATGGACTTGATCACCTCGACCGTTGACCCGACGAGCTGGGATCAAGTGGGCGGACCGGCCAGGATTCGAGAGTATCGGGGCACGCTGCTGGTCATTGCCCAGACGTACCAGGGTCACCGCAAGGTGAAGACGCTGCTGGAAGGGCTTCGCCAGACGATCGAGAAATAGCGCTGGGTGCCATGCCCACGTTCGCCGTGCATAGGGTGCCATGCCCACGCTCGCCGTGGGCATGTTTGCGCTGGGTGCCATGCCGACGGTCGCCGTGGGCATGCTTGCCGTCTCGCTTCGCTCGCCTGGCAGGCATGGCACCTGCCACCCCGGGTTCGACGGACCGCTACTCGCCGAAGATCTCGGCAATCGAGAGGCGAGAACCCGGCAGGACGTCGCCCCCGGAGAGTTCGTCGTTTGCGATTAGAGTAACCATCTGGCCCTGCTTGCCGTAGACAGAGACGCTCCGCTTCGCCGGATCGACGACCCAGACCGCGAGACACCCGGCCGTAAGCCAGTCGTTCACCTTGGCCAACACCTCACTGGCACGATCGTCGGGTGAGAGCACTTCGACGGCCAGGTCCGGCGGGCCCTGGAAGAACCCACGCGGGGGCGGCGAGGGGACCCGCTGGGCGCGCACGAATCCCACGTCCGGCGCGCGGACCGTGTCGGGATTGCGGGCGATCTGAAAGCCGGTCTCCGCGCCGCTGACGTGCCCGAGCCTTTTCTGCCGCACAAAGACAGACAGGCGCGCACACAAGTCGGCGGCAATACAACCGTGCTCAAAACCCGCCGGCGTCATCATGATCAGCTCCCCGCGCACTAACTCGCACCGCCCGAGCCCGGGGGTCGCGAGCAACTGCTCGGCCGTCACGTTTTGATAGGTCGTAACCATGGCTATTCATGCAGCCTATCCTGCGTCCCGCTGATTGTCAACAGACGACTCGTCTGGCCTCCTGCCTCACCTCTCGCCCCCTACTGAACCACCAGCACGCCGGTGCCGCTGAGCCGGTCGTTTTTGAGGTCCTGCAGCGCCCGGTTGGCCTCGGCCAGCGGATAGGTGGTGGTGTGCGGGCGGATGGGGATCGCCGCGGCCTCGGCCAGCAGCTCGCGGCCGTCCTGGCGGGTGTTGCAGGTCACCGAACGGATGTCGCGCTCGTAGAACACGTACCGCCCGTAGTCCATCTCCGGCAGCGGAGTCATGTAGATCCCGGCCAGGGCCAGTGTGCCGCCTTTCTGCAATGCCTCCAAGGCCGGCGGGACCAGTTCGCCGGCCGAGGCGAAGATGATCGCGCTGTGGACCTTCACGGGCATCTCGCCAGCGTCTTCGCCAACCCAGACCGCCCCCATCCGCCGGGCAAGCTCCCGGTGCCTCTCGCCGCGGGTCACGACGTACACTTCGCAGCCGCGGTGCTGGGCGATCTGGATCACCACGTGGGCGGAGGAGCCGAAGCCGTACAGCGCGAGTTTTCCGCCGGCGGGCACCTCAGCGCGGCGGAGTGCCCGGTAGCCGATGATCCCGGCACACAAGAGCGGTGCGGCCTCGACGTCGCTGAAGACGTCCGGAATTTCGTAGGCGAACTCCTCGGGCACGACGGCGTACTCGGCGTACCCGCCGTCGGCATGATAGCCGGTAAACCGTGCCGACTCGCAGAGGTTTTCTTGTCCTCTGGTACAGAAGCCGCAGGCCCCGCAGGTATGCCGCAGCCAGGCCACGCCCACCCGCTGCCCGACCCGAATCCGCCCACACCCGGGCCCCAGCCTATCCACGGTACCCACGATCTGGTGCCCGGGCACAATTGGCATCTTCTCCCGCGGCAAATCCCCCTCGATCACGTGCAGGTCCGTCCGGCAGATCGCACAGCAGTGGACCTTCAGGCGGACCTCGCCCGCGCCAGGCTCCGGGATCGGCACCTCGGCGAATTGCAGCGGGGAGCTGTCAATCGGGGCGAGTTGCCCAAGGACCACGGCCTTCATGTCGTTTCTCCGGAGGTGTGAGAAAAGGGACGAGCAGAGAGAGGTGGGCTGGGACGCGAGTCCCACCAATTGCTTTCCCGACATATCGGATATGGTGACAATCGCTTGCCACCCTTCCCGCCTCTGAAGAGGACTCCGAGGTAGCTACTGCAAGAATGACGTGTCGGCGAAGAGCTGTGTCACTTCTTCGGGTGTCCGTACAGGTAGTGGTCCACGTTGGTTGATGCATCCTGGGGCAACCCCGTGGCCTGCCCGATCACGCCGGCCAGCCGCTCGTACAGCGTGGGGCCTTCCTCCTCGTTCGGCGCCTGCGACAGATCGTCGATCAGCTCGACCCGAACCACAGCCCCTTCCGGCAGGGAGACCGCATCATCGAGAAGCACCACGCCGTTCTTGACGTGACCGCGATAGGTCATCACAACCTCCCTTTGGGCTACGCCGTCTGCGATCAGCACATGCCGCAAAACGTGCCGCGGAGGGGCGATAATACATTATGGGGCCTGCGCCGTTGTGCGTCAAATCGCCTTGCCGGTGAAGGAGGTCAATGCCTTCATGTAGTTGCCCCGTTGGAAGGCGGCTGGGTCGGGGCAGTTCTCGCGGCTCATGCTGCCTCGGAGCTGCTCGACCGACTGGTACTCCTTCTCCTCCATCCACTCGGTAACGCCGTCGAGGATCGCCTTGACCTGTTCGATTCCCTTCTTGTAGAGCACCGAGGCGACCATGCCCACGTCGGCCCCGACCAGCAGTGCCTTGAGCATCCCGGAGGCGTCGTGGATGCCGCTGGTGCAGGCCAGCGAGGCCGAGACGCGGTTGTGCAAGATGGCGATCCACCGCAGCGGGACCAGCAGCTCGTAGGGACTGCTCAGGACCAGCTTCGACGAGGTTTCCAGGTCTTCCAGGTCGATATCGGGCTGGATGAAGCGGTTGAACAGGACCAGCCCGTCGGCGCCGGCGTCGGCCAGCCGCCGGGCCATGTTGCCCATCGAGCTGAAATACGGTCCCACTTTCACCGCCAAGGGGATCGAGACCGACTCCTTGACCGCCATCACCAGGTCCAGGTAGCGCGACTCTACGTCCCGGCTGGTCAACTCCAGGTCGGCGGCAACGAAGTAGACGTTCAACTCCAGGGCGTCGGCGCCGGCGTCCTGCATCATCGTTGCATAACGCAACCAACCGCCCGTGGAGCTGCCGTTGAGGCTGGCGATCACGGGGATCGAGACGGCCCGCTTGGCCGCGGCGATCGACTCCAGGTAGGCTTGCGGCCCGGTGCGGTAGTCGCCCGGCTCGGGAAAGTAGGTGAGCGATTCGGCGAAGCTCTCGGTGCCGAAGTCCTGCACGTCGCTCATGGAGACTTCTTCGTGCTCGATCTGCTCCTCGAAGAGCGAGGGCAGCACGGCGGCGGCCGCGCCAGCCTGCTCCAGCCGGCGGAGCGAGTCCACCTTTTGCGTCAGCGGGCAGGCGGATACCACCAGGGGGTTCTTCAGTTCCATCCCCAGGTACTTGGTGCGCAGGTCTATGCTCATGCTTCCACCTCCTGTTCGGCCCTCGCCTTCCGGGTGCCGTCGCCTGCGGAATCGGCCGCTGCTGCGGCTCCCTGGGCGGCTGTTCCCCGGTCGAGCTGCGCCAACTCTTCATAGAACTTCCAGCGTCTCGTGACGTCCTCTTGGGCCAACTGGAGGAGCCGCTGGGACTGCTCGGGCTTGGACCGGGCCAGCATGGCGAAGCGCCCTTCCTTCAGCGCAAACTCCTTCAGCTCGCCCTTGGGCGGCTTGCTGTCCAGACGGAACGGATGCTCCTGGTCGCGCGGGTCGAAGTGATACAGCGGCCAGTAGCCGCAGGCCACCGCCTCCTTCTGGTGGCTCATGGCCGTGGTCATGTTGATGCCCTGGCCGATGCAGTGGCTATAGGCGATCAACAGCGAGGTGCCCCGGTACGATTCGGCCGCCCGGATCGTCCGGATGGTGTGCATCGGGTTGGCCCCCATCGAGATCTGGCCCACGTAGACGATCCCGTAGGACATGGCGATTAGCCCCAAGTCCTTCTTGTTGCCGGGTTTGCCGGCGGCGGCGAACTTGGCAACCGCCCCGCGGGGCGTGGCCTTGGAGGCCTGGCCCCCGGTGTTGGAATAGACCTCGGTATCCAGCACCAGGACGTTCAGGTCGCGGCCGGAGGCAAACACGTGATCCAGCCCGCCGAAGCCGATGTCGTACGCCCAGCCGTCGCCGCCGAAGCTCCAGATGCTGCGGCGGATCAGGTACTCGGCCGAGGCGACGAGGTTCGCCGCGTCGGGATCGTCCATCGCGGCCAGGCGTTTCTTCAGCGCGGCGACGGCCTGCCGCTGCTGGGCGATCTGCTCTTCGGTCTCTTGCTTGTTGCTGACCAGCGTCGCCACCAGATTGTCGCCGAGCTTCGCGGCCAGGCGCCGCAACAGCTCGTGGGCGTACTCGATCTGCTGATCGACGCCCAGCCGCATCCCGAAGCCGAACTCCCCGGCGTCCTCGAAGAGGGAATTGGACCAGGTCGGGCCGTGCCCGTCCTTGTCGACCGTGTACGGCGTGCAGGGCAAGTTCCCGCCGTAGATCGACGAGCATCCCGTGGCGTTGGCGATCATCATCCGGTCGCCGAAGAACTGCGTGATCAGCTTGACGTAGGGCGTCTCACCGCAGCCGGCGCAGGCCCCGGAGAACTCGAACAGCGGCTGCAACAACTGGGAACCCTTGAGCGTATCGACCTTGACCTGGCTGCGGTCGACGTCTGGCAGCGTGAGAAAGTAATCCCAGTTGGCCTGCTCGCGTTCGAGGTGGTCCAGCTTGGGCTCCATGTTGATCGCCTTCCGTCCGGCCACCTTCTTGTTCTTGGCCGGGCAGACGTCGACGCAGACGCCGCAGCCGGTGCAGTCGTCGGGGGCCACCTGCAGCCGGAACTTCCAGCCGGGATACTCCTTGCCCGACCAGTCCACGGTCGCGAAGCTCTCCGGGGCCCCCGCCAGGTCGGCCGGATCGACGGCCTTCATGCGGATCGTGGCGTGCGGGCAGACCAGCGAGCACTGGCCGCACTGGATGCAGACCTCAGAGTCCCAGACGGGGATCTCCTGGGCAATGCTCCGTTTCTCGTACTTGCAGGTGCCGGTGGGGAAGGTGCCGTCGACCGGAAACTTGCTCACGGGCAAGTCGTCGCCCCGGTTGGCGATGATCTCGCCGGCCAGCTCCTTGACGAACTGCGGCGCATCGTCCGGCACCGGGGAGAGACGATGCTTGGCAGAGGAGACCTTGGCGGGCACGCGGACCTCTTTCAGCGCCCCCAGGGCGCCGTCCACCGCGGCGTAGTTCCGCTGCAGGACCGTCTCGCCGCGCTTCCCATAGGTCGCATAGATCGCCTCCTTGATGTGCGCGATCGCCTCCTCTTCCGGCAGGATGCCGGCCAGCTTGAAGAAGCAGGTCTGCATCACGGTGTTGATCCGCACGCCCATCTGCGCCTCACGGGCCACCCGGTAGGCGTCGACCACATAGAGCTTCAGCCTCTTGTCGACGATCTGCTGCTGGGTCTCCGCGGGCAGCGAATCCCAGACTTCGTCGGGACCGAAGGGGCTGCTCAACAGGAAGGTGGCGCCCGGCTCGGCCATGGCCAACACGTCGATCCGGTCGGGGAAGTGCGACTGGTGGCAGGCCACGAAGTTCGCGCTGTGGACCAGGTAGGATCCCCGGATGGGCCGCGGACTGATCCGCAGGTGCGAGATCGTCAGCGAGCCGGCCTTCCGCGAGTCGTAGACGAAGTATCCCTGGGCGTACAGCGGAGTGTTCTCGCCCACGATCTTCACGGTGTTGCGGACGGCGCCCACCGTCCCGTCGGCGCCGAGCCCGAAGAACACCGCCCGCGTGGTGTCCTCCCCCTCGGTCGAAAACGCCGGATCGAACGGGAGGCTGGTGTGGGTCACGTCGTCGTTAATGCCCACCGTGAAATGGTTCCTCGGTTTGCCCTGGGCAAGCTCGTCGAAGATCGACTTGACCATGGCCGGGGTGAACTCCTTGGAGGACAGCCCGTAGCGGCCGCCCACGATTTTCGGGACCGGACCGCTGCCGCCGGGCCAGCACTCGGCCACTGCGGCCACCACGTCCAGATAGAGCGGCTCGCCGCCGGCCCCGGGCTCCTTGGTGCGGTCCAGCACGGCGATGGCCCTGACCGTCTTCGGCAGCACGGCCACCAGGGCCGCGGCGTCCAGCGGCCGATACAGCCGCACCTTGATCAGTCCGACCTTCTGCCCCTCGGCCAACAGCTTCTCGACCGTATCCTCGACCACCCCGCAGCCGGAGGTCATCACCACGATCACCCGGTCCGCGTCGGGTGCTCCCGCGTACTCAAACAGCCGATACTGCCGCCCGACCAGCTTGGCGAACTTGTCCATCGTCTTCTGGACAATGCCGGCGGTAGCCTGGTAATAGGGGTTGCAGGCTTCGCGGGCCTGGAAGAAGTGGTCCGGGTTCTGGGCCGTGCCGCGGAGCACGGGCCGCTCGGGGTTCATCGCCCGCTGGCGGTGGGCCTGTACCAGCTCCATGTCGATCATCGCCCGCACGTCGTCCTCGGTCAGTTGCTCGATCTTGTTCACCTCGTGCGAGATGCGGAATCCGTCGTAGAAATGGATAAAGGGCACGCGGGCTTCCAAGGTGGCGGCCTGGGCGATCAGGGCCATGTCCTGGGCCTCCTGCACCGAACCGGACGCCAACATCGCAAAACCCGTGCTCCGGCACGCCATCACGTCGCCATGATCGCCGAAGATCGACAGCGCGTGGGTGGCCACCGTCCTGGCGGTGACGTGGAAGACCGTGGGGGTCAATTCCCCGGCGATCTTGAACATGTTGGGAATCATCAGCAGCAGGCCCTGGGAGGCGGTGAACGTGGTCGTCAGGGCCCCGGCCTGCAACGAGCCGTGGACCGCCCCGGCGGCGCCGGCCTCGCTCTGCATCTCCACCACGTGGGGAACGGTGCCGAAGATGTTCTTCCGGCCGGCCGCCGCCCACGCATCGGGCATCTCGCCCAGGCCGGAGGAGGGCGTGATCGGATAAATCGCCATCACCTCGTTGCAGAGGTGGGCGATGTTGGCCGTCGCTTCATTGCCGTCGACGGTCACGAAGCGTCGCTTTTCCACTGGTCGTCTCCTCAATCAAATGGTAAGCACGTTAACTGCCTATCCCAAAACGTTCTCCCCTCGCCCCGCTTGCGGGGAGAGGGGCCGGGGGTGAGGGGCTTTGGGATAGGCTCTAAATACTCCGCCCTGGTTGCCGCCGGCTGCCCGGGCGCGTCAGCCGGGCTCGCCTGGGACCAGCTTACCGGTGGGCGCAGTTGCTCGCAAGGGCCTTTGCCGCGCGGTGGCGGCTGGGGGCGGCCTCTGGCCGACCGCCAGCCACCCGATTATCCGTGCCAAGACAAGCTGTAGGCGTCAGGCCCCACGGCGTTCCCGTCCGGCCGGTTGCCGGTGGTGGGCCTCAGTTCATCGAGGGGTCCTCGGGACAGTGCTTGATCTTGAGCATCGAGTGAAGAGTTGCCCGCGCAGCTTGCCTGGACACTCTCTCCCACAAGTCGTCGCCGCGATGGAAGATGTACTCGGTGGTTGCGGGCAAGATCAGCCAGCCGCCGGCTTGGATCTCGTTATCCAGTTGCCCCGGTCCCCATCCCGCATGACCGAAGAAGACCTTCAGCGGATCATCTTGCTGCAGCACCAGTCCGTCCAGATGTTGCCTTTTCGCGGCAAGGAAGACGCCCGGCAGGATCTCCATCTCGGCAAAGAACTGGTTGGTGTGCACCGCCATCAGCGGCCCCGACACCGGGCCGCCGAGGCAAACGTGTTCCTCAGTCTTGCACGGAGCGCCGCCAACCTCTTTCCAGAGTTCTTTGACCTTCTTGCTGGTGGGGCGGTTCAGAATGACGCCCAAGGCCCCCTGCTGGGAATGTTGAATGAGCAAGACGACCGTCTTGACGAAGTTGGGGTCAAGCAACAGCGGGGACGCGATCAGCAATTGGCCTTGCAGGGATTTCATGGCAAACAAAAAGGGCAGCAGCCCGGCTGCCGCCCTGTACACGGCCGATGGAGACGAAACCCTCAATCGTTCGAGCCCGCCTGGTCCTAGTACCCCGACTGATCCTGCACTTCGCCGCCGTCGATGGTGGCCAGGGCGCGGTAGGTGGCTAGCTCGATATCCTGGCTGATGAACCTCGTATGTCCGTCCAAGAAGCCGAAGTTGCAGCCGCCCGAGTGGTTGCTCCTAAACGACATCGACTCGGCCCAACTGCTGGCGATGTCGTAGAGCGTCTTGCCGCCGCCCGGCTTCCAGTTCAGCGGGATGGCACAGGTGGCCGTCGAGCCCTCGAAATAGTACCAGCCCGACCAGTTGCAGTACGCCGGGATGGCCTCGCCGATGGCAAACGTGTGGCTGGTGCCGTCGCGGACCTGGGCGATGGCGGTGGTCACCGGCTTGCCGGGCGGAAGCCTGCTGGGACCGCTGGCGCCGCGGCAGCACCAGCCGTCACCGAAATCCAACCCGTTGTACGTGTCGTAGTTTCGCCCGCGATAAGGGCCGGGCAACGGCGCGGCCGACTTCTTGTAGACGAACAGTCCCGAGGCGGCCCCGGGCCAGTTGGCGCCCGCCACGGCCTTGTAGTTGGTGACCCCACTGGCGAGCACCTGGTTGGTCAGCGTGCCTTCGTGGGCATCGGAGGGGCAATGGAAGGTGGGGATCGACTTGTTGGCCGCGATCTGGTTCGCCACCACGCTGCCCTGGAAGTTGATCTGCCTGTAGGTGCTCTCCTCCTCCACCAGGGGCAGGATCATGCACAGCCAACTGAAGCCGCTCGGAGCCCCCGCCGCCGTGGGAGCCACGATGTTGGCCGGCGTAGGATCGGTCATCACCACGCCCCAGTTGATCGGGTACATTTTGTGGAGGTTATGGTAGGTGTGCAGGGCCAGGCTCAACTGCTTGACGTTGTTGTTGCAGGCCGACTTGCGAGCCGCCTCCCGCGCCGCCTGGACGGCGGGCAGTAACAACGCGATCAGGATCCCAATGATGGCGATCACCACCAACAGCTCGATCAGCGTAAAGGCCCGACGGTCTCCGATTCGACCACCCATTCCCGTTCTCCTTCCGCAAATGATAATGATGCCGCACTACGCACGGGGCTCCGTGTCGCCCCTTCGAGAAAGAGCGCAGTTAGTCACACGCAATAGCATACCCGATGTGGCCGGTAATGGGAAGCGCTTTGTGGATGAAACCCCCCTGCGCGGGGGTTGTTGTAGTCGTTTTCCGGCTGTTTCTCACGAAAATCCAGCTTTTTCTTGTTCCCCCGGGGCGGCAACCCCCAGGAGGCAGGTTCGGCAGGGTTACCGGACTGGCTTGCGAAACACCGGCAGATTGAACAGCCAGCTTCCGGGGCGAGAGGCCGTGTCCACCTGCCCGTGGGGCCCCGGCACCCCGTCCCGCTGCCCCGATTCAGTCTTTGGCCGGGGAATCTCCTCGGGCCCAGGTACCCGAAGAAGCGGCTCGGTCTGCGGAGATCCTTCCCTTGGCGCCGTGGAGAAAACGCGCCCGTCGCCCGGTATCTCGCCCCGATCCGCGGCGGGCATTTCGCCGGCGCGGGGCAGGAAGGCAGGTTGCAGCGGCACCGGATGGAACCGAGGCTGGCGATAGCGGCTCGCCTCGATTCGCGCTCGCAGCGGACGCCCCAGGCTGCCGCACACACCAAGGATGCGAGACCCGAGGCTGGGAATCGGGCCGGCGGGCGGGGCACAATCCGCCCGCGAACATGACTCGCCGCAACCCGTCCGTTCCGGGTCTAGGTCTGTGGAGACCGCCAGACCGGGATGCTCCGCTTCGCGGTGGGGTTCGCCCTCAGGCTCCGCGGCGGAGACCTCTTTCGGTCCGGAGCGATCCTTCGTGTCGAGCGCCGGCCCGTCTGCCCCGCAGGCATGGTCGAGTTTCAGGGTCCCACCGTCCGCCAGGAAGCCCTGGGATCTTGGCGTGGGATAGATGCAGCCGCAACAGGCCAGCAGCAGGCAACAGCCCACGCAGGCGAGTTCGGCCGATCTCGTTTTTCCCTCGGGCACGGTTCACACTCCGGTGGTCGCCGGCTGGACTCTTGCGGCTGGTACCGGCCGCGTCGGCGCATAGTCAGTCCCGGGAAGACGTCGCATGGGATAAGATCGGCCGTGGGGGGCCGGAATCTTAGGAATAATCGGCAAATCTTGCCCAATCCGCCACGTCACCGTCCCGTTTTGGGCTGATCTTCGTACACCTCTCCGCTGCGGAAGCGGGCCCAGGCGGTCTCGAACCAGAGGTCCGACTGGGGGATCGGCCGCCGGTCGACCCACACGTTCTGCACGCTGCCGTCCACCTGCACGATGGTCTCCTGGACCATCTCCCGGAAATCAGTGTTCTCCGGGGCGACTGGCCAACTGTCGTCGAGCTTGTCGTGCACCAGAACGCCGCCGGGGTCGATGACCATGGCCGAACCTCGGCTGCCCACCCCGCTTCGCACGCAGAAGAGCGCGGCCTCGAGATAGACGGCGTGGGCGAAGCAGAGCTGCCGGTTTCGCAGTGCCTCCGGCAGCTCGCCAGGGCCGACGTAGCGGCAGCCCGACGTTTCGATCCGCCGGTACTGCTGCCAGGCCTCGGCGACGGCCTTGCCCAGTTGGTCGGCCGAGCGGATGTGTGCCCCGGCGCGGGTCATCCGCTGCTGGAGCTGCTCACGCTCCGCTTGCCACGATGTGCTGGAATCGACACACTTGTCGATCCACGCCAGCAGCTCGGCGGCCGCGGCCGCGGCCGCGCACCGGACGGTTTCTTCGGAGACTTCCCAGCGGGCGTAGCGATGGGCGATGTACTCGGCGGCGCGAAATCCGCCCACCTGGCCGGAATTCAAGGCCGATCCGCCTGGCCGGTAGACGCCGTGCGAGCCGTTGACCTCGCCCACGGGAAAGAGGTGTTTGATGTTGACCGATTCCCACCAGTGATTGCCGGCCAGCCCGCCGTTGTTGTGCTGGGCGCAGACGGCGATCTCCAAGGGCTCGGCGGCAAGGTCAATGTCATGCTCGGCGTAGAGTTCGATCGCGCCGGGGTTCATCGCCCGCAGCCGCTCGATGGGTGTGTCCTGCAAGGCCTTGGATTTGGTCAGGTAGTCGAGGGCCTCGCGGCTGAGGTCTTGAAGGCGGAACCCCGCGGGATTGCGGCGGAAGTCGAGGAACACGCGGCGGCCGCGGATCACCGTCTCGACGTAGACCAGGACGTCGATGATCGAGGAGCCGCCTACTACTTTGCGGCTGTCGAAGGGCCACTGGTAGCCCTTCAGAAAGACGTTCGAGCACATCTGGCCAACGTCGGCGAAGTGCTCGCAGAGGAACTCACGCTGGTCGCTGCGGCCGTCGGCGGCAGTGCTGATGAAGCGGGGGATCACCTGCATGTAGCTGCCGGAGACGTTCCAGCGGAACTTGATCGAGGCCATGCCGTATTGCGACTCGGGGAGGTTTTGGGCCTTGGCGCCGGCCAACAGGGCCAGGCCGATGCCGCCGGTGTGCACCTGCGGATACACGCTCGTCTTGTACAGCCCGCCCGGCCCACCGACGGCGAAGACGACGTTCTCGGCCCCGATCGCCTCCAGGTTGCCGTCGTCGCTAACGGCGATGGCCCCGGCGATCCGCTTGCCGTCTCCCTCCCCGATGGTCAGAAGCTGGACCACGTTGCGATCCTCCTGCACCGGGATCTCCAGCCGCTCGACCTGGCGCAACAGCGCACGGCACATCTCCCTGGAAGTGTAGGGCCCGATGGAGGTGGCGCGTTGCCGAGGATCGTGGTCGGTCTGGTAGCCGATGAACTGGCCGTAAGGGTCGCGGGGAAAGGGGACTCCGAGGTTGACCAGGTTGACGAAGGCCCTCACGGAGAGGCTGGCCTCGACCAGCGCCAGGTCGCCGTGCATGCTCCCGCCGGCGAAGTAGGTTTCGGCCATCAGGCGGGGTGCGTCGGCGTCGTCGCCGCAGAGCGAGAGCTTGTAGTAGGTCTGCTTGTCGCTGCCGGTGTTGATCGAGGTGCCCATCTGGAGCCCCTCGGTGACGATCAGCAGGTCGTCGACGCCCTGGGCCTGGAGTTGCACCGCGGCATTGAGCCCCGCCGCCCCGCTGCCGATCACCAGGGTGTGGACGAAGGTCAGGGGCAGCGGGACTTGCCGCCCGCCGGGCCCGGCCACACGGATCGTTTCCTGGTGCATGGCTGGTGCTCCGTCGGTTGCCACGAAGAGGGGGCTCGGGGTTCGGGACTGGGGACCAGAGCTACGGAGAGGAAGCCGGGCCGACGCGCCGCAATCCAGACTCGGAAATCCGAAATCCCAAATCCGAAATCTGAAATCCTAAGTCCCC
>Ga0315277_10005880_pt1 | contig 16113 bp, 10 predicted proteins | sample YL17G05_15_MG_FD_203695 | JGI IMG/M metagenome (GOLD analysis project Ga0315277, IMG submission 203695) | Sediment microbial communities from Yellowstone Lake, YNP, Wyoming, USA - YL17G05_15 | ecosystem: Environmental > Aquatic > Freshwater > Lake > Sediment | place: USA: Wyoming | collected...
CCGCTGGATGGGGCTTTTGGGCCAGGGTTCCTCCTTGAGGAAGCGCACTGACGTCTCGTAGCCGTGAAGGGCCGTGCGGAGCTGGTCCTCTTTGATCAGGGCCCAGGCCCAGCCGGGCTCGTCGCCGTGGCTCTTGGCTTCTTCACGAAGGCGCGCGGCTTCTTTCGCCGCTTCCTCGAATTTTTCTTCTCTGATCAGTTGGTCGAGGCGTTTACGGTCGAGCTTTGGCTGTGGCTGTGAGAAGGCGGACAACAGACCTGGGTGGCTCCGGTTCGGGATTGAGCGGGCTGCGGTGGCCCGTAGAACTGTGGCGGCTCCCCATAAAATGGCTAAGGCTATTAAAATCCCCGGGACCGCCCTGAGCGCCGAGCGACCGACCCGGCGGCACCTAGCACTTGAAAGTCTCCTAACTGTCTTGCTGTTCTCCATGCTTTCCTCCCGACGGACCCTGTCTCAATTCTCACCGGAGAAATCGTGTTCTCTATATAATACAACAACAAACGGGCAAATTCCGTCTATGGTTTGGGGATATTATTTTAGTTTCCGAGTCCCGGCAATTGGGAAACTAATGATGTGTCTTGACTATCAAATGTATGAGGAAGCATTTCCATCCGTGTGCTGAGAAATCTGGGAATGGAGAAGCGACCTCTCAGGTTCAGCCTTCACGAAGCGTTTTTCGAGGGGAGCCGCTCTGGCGGCCGTGAGGACTGTTTGAGCACGAGACAATAATACGAAGACGAAACCTAAATGGAGAGAACATCTAACGGCGGGGATATCCAGAATGCGGAGTTCCGCAACGCCGAGAAAAACGTTTCGAGAACGGCGTTAAGAACCTGAGCGGGAGCGCCGCCATTCCCGGGTTGCTCATCGTCACCGAATTGGAAATGCTCGCAATGGGGCTAAATTGACTTGACCTAGGTCCTTTGTTATAAAAAACGATGATGACGGCCGCGATAGTGGCGGCTTCCGGCCGATATCCGGAGAATCTGTGTTCGAAAGGACGACTTTATGAGAAAGACAGCGTTGGTCTGCGGCGCGGGCGGTTTCATCGGAAGCCACCTGGTCAAAAGGCTCAATAAAGATGGCTATTGGGTGCGCGGCGTGGACCTTAAATATCCTGAGTTCTCCCCGACGGCAGCGGACGAATTTCTGATCCTCGACCTCCGGGAGCAGCCCAACTGCGAGCGGGTTGTCCGGACTCCAGAAGACCGGCCTTGCGACGAAGTCTACCAGCTGGCCGCCGACATGGGCGGCATGGGGTTCATCCAGACCGCCGAGTGCGAGATCATGCGGAACAGCGCCTTGATCAACATCCACATGACAAACGCCGCGGCGACGGCCGGAGTGAAGCGCTATCTCTTTTCCTCGTCGGCCTGCGTCTACCGGAACATGAAACCGGACGAGCCGGAGCTCTCCGAAGCAGAGGCCTACCCCGCTCTCCCCGATAATGAGTATGGCTGGGAAAAGCTCTACGCCGAGCGGATGGCCATGGCCTATGGCCGCCGTTTCGGGATGGTCGTCCGGATCGCTCGCTTCCAGAATACCTACGGCCCCGAGGGCACATGGCAGGGCGGCCGCGAGAAGGCCCCGGCCGCCTTCTGCCGGAAGGTCGCCGAGACTCCAGACGGCGGGGAAATCGAAGCCTGGGGCGACGGCAAGGCCATGCGGGCCTATACTTACATCGATGATCTCCTCGATGGGATCATCCGGCTGATGCATTCGGACCTCGAGGACGGAGTCAATATCGGCCGCCAGGAATATGTCTCCGTGGACGAGCTGGCCCGGACAGTCGCCGAGGTCGCCGGCAAACGCATCCGGATCAAACACGTCGCGGGACCGGTAGGCGTCGACGCCCGCAATTTCCGGAATGACCGCATCGCTTCGTTGGGCTGGATTTCCAAGATCTCGCTGCAAGAAGGCATCTCCCGGACCTATCCCTGGATCAAGGCTCAAGTCGAAGCCAAGAAAAAATGAAACCCGGCTGGGACTATCTTATCATCACGGCTGCCAATGAAGAGCAGGCCAAAGCCTACCGGGAGCAGCTCGGGATACGCCGTGACCTGGGGCTTGTCGCCGGAGTGGGAGAGATCCTTGTCGTCCCCGACCCTGACGGCCGCCGCATCGGAAGCGGCGGAAGCACCATCCTCTGCCTCCTCGAAGTCCTGAACCGGGAGCTCCGGGGCCGAGGGAAAAGGCCGGTGTCACCCGTGTCCTGGAAGGCAGCACTGGACCGGCTCCGTATCCTGATTGTTCACGCGGGCGGAGACGCACGGCGTCTTCCGGCCTACAGCCCCTGCGGCAAGATATTCATACCGGTTCCCGGAGAATCCGACAGCGCTTTGGGCCTAACTCTCCTGGACAGACAGCTGCCCCGCTATCTCTCCCTGCCTGAGCCGGCGGACGGGTCCGGACAGGTGGTCGTCACCTCGGGTGACGTCTTCCTGGATTTCGATTCTTCTCTAATCAGGTTCGGCAAGCGGGGCATCACCGCGATCGGCTGCTTCGCCGACCCCAAGCTGGCCTCGGCCCATGGCGTTTTCTGCCCCGCGCCGGACGGCGGAGTAAGGAGGTTTCTCCAGAAGCCCTCGGTCGAGGACCAGGAGAAGCTGGGTGCGATCGATCGCCACGGAAGGTCGGTGCTCGATATCGGCATCATGAGCCTGGATGCGGCGGCAGCTATGCGGATTGTCGCCTCCTGCCGCCCCAAGCCTGAACGCAGCGGCCGGCTCGTCTGGTCCGGCGCTCCCGCCGACCTCATCCTGGGACGCGGCCTCGATTTCTACCGGGAAATCTGCTGCGCCATGGGACGGGACACAGACCGGAGAAGCTACGTCGCAGAAGTCCGAAGAACCGGCTCGACTCTGAGCGACAGAGAGTTGGGCGCTCTTTACGACGCCTTTTCCTCGATTCCCTTCTACGTCGAGACCGTCCCGAGCTGTATCTTTCTGCATTTCGGCACCATGCGTCAGCTGATGGCGAGCGGGGCCGACCTCATCAGCCTGGGCAGGGGTGTTTCGAACTCTCACGCCCCGATCATTCTCAACTCCGAGGTCGGACCGGGAGGCGCCGTCATCGGGAAGGACGCCTGGGTCGAGGGCTGCCGGGTGCACGCGACCCTCTCTCTCGGTGGTGAAAACATCGTCGCCGGCGTCGACGTCGACGAGCTGTTCGCCCTACCACAAAGAGCCTGTCTGGACGTCCTGGAGGGTGAAGACGGCAGCGGGAAGAAGGCCTGGTTCGTCCGCTGTTATGACATCGATGACTTGTTCCACCTTCCGCGGGACCGGGGCGGCCGATTAAACGGCCTGTCTTTGGAAGAATGGCTCAGGGGTATGGACGCCGAAGAAGACGAGATCTGGGACAGCCGTCTTTCCCCCGAAGAGAGGACCGTCTGGAAGGGGCGGTTCTTTCCCGCTGTGGACAGCCCGTCACAGGTTCCGGTCTGGCTCTGGCTGTTCGATCTTCCGGCTGCGACCGAGTTCCAGAAAAGCGTCTGGCGGGAAAGCCGCCGACTGAGCCTCGCCGACATGGCCGGACTCGCATCGCAGGAAGCCTTCCACTCCCGCCGTCTGAGGATTCGGGCCGCCGCCATGCGGAGCGAACCGGGCCGCGTCTTCCGCTCCGAGAGCCATTTCTCGGCTGAGGACCTCGCCTTTTTCCTGGAGAGGTCTCCTGCGCCGGAAAAGGCGCTCTGGCTCTCGGGCATTTTGAAAGAAGCCTACCGCCGTCACGGGCCGGAAGCTCCGTTGACCGATATCGAAAGCCTGGGTCTTTCCCGTATCCTGCACACGGCAGGCACAGCGGTGAGCGAAGTGTCCGGCCGACGGCCGGCGATCATGCGGTCTGTCCTGATCCAAACCGAAAAAATGCTTCGCCGGGAAGAAAAGGTCTGGCTCAGCTCGCTGGGCCTGTCGCTTGGGAGCGAGAGGTCGGCGCGGGCGTGGGGAAACAGAGCCCGGCAGGCAGCGTTCGAACACCTGGGAAAGGCAATCGTCCGCAGCGGCCATGAGCGGGTTGAGCCGCCGAAGAATGCGCTCCGCGAGGACGAGATCGTCTGGGGACGGGCGCCCGCACGTCTCGACCTGGGCGGCGGCTGGACCGACACGCCCCCCTACTCTCTCGAACGGGGGGGGTGCGTCATCAACGCTGCCGTCAACCTCAACGGCCAGGCCCCCATCCAAGCTTATGCCCGTGTCATCCCGGATCCCGAGATCCGGATCAACTCCATCGACCACAGCGTCCGCATCGTCATCCGCGAGCTCGACGACCTCCTGGATTATCGCCAGCCGGCCAGCCGTTTCGGCCTGGCCAAGGCGGCTCTCGCCCTCTGTGGATTCTCGCCGGCCGAAGCCGCCTGGAAGACGGGGACGTCTCTGCGACGCATGTTGGAGCGCTTCGGTGGCGGAATCGAGCTCACCACTCTGGCCGCCATCCCGAGCGGCAGCGGTTTGGGCACTTCGAGCATCATGGGCGCCGTGCTGATTTCAGTCATCAGCCGGTTAACCGGCCGGAGCCTCTCCCACCGAGAGCTCTTTCATGCTGTGCTCCGGCTCGAACAAGAGCTCACAACAGGCGGCGGATGGCAGGATCAGGTCGGAGGCGTCGTCGAGGGAGTTAAGGTCATCCGTACCGAGCCGGGCATGGTCCCCGACCCGCTCATCCATTTTGTGCCGGCCGATGTGCTCGATCCTTGGTCGAACGGAGGACTGACCCTCATCTACTACACCGGGCTGCGGCGGCTGGCCAAGAACATCCTGGCGGATGTCGTCGGCAGTTATCTGAGCAGGGTGAGAAGCTCGATGAGGATCTTACAGGAGCTCCACACCTTCCCGCCAGCCATAGCCGATGCCATGTCACAAAAATCAGTCGAGCGGTTCGGCCGGTTGATTGACGTCGCCTGGGGGCTAAAAAAGGGTCTCGATCCGGAATCGACGACGCCTATTATCGAGGGTATTCTTAAGCGAATCGCCGGTCACATCTTCGGAGCAACACTTCTCGGCGCGGGAGGCGGCGGCTTCCTGTTGCTTGTCTGCAGATCAAGAGCCGACGCCGAGGAGGTCCGCCGCGCTCTCAGCCAGGACCCGCCGAACGAGCGAGCCCGATTCTTCGAGTTTGGGATCAATCAAGAGGGCTTGGTAGTAACGGTCTGCTAGGCTTCTCATTCTGTCCGTCGCCAGCGCTTCCCTAATATCTTGACCCAAGAATGAAATGAGTACTAATCGCATGATTAAATCATCTGATTAATCAAATATTGATATATTTTTTGCAGAATATTGATAATTTTTCTATTTATTCTAAAATATTGACCCAGCTATTGCATCTTCCTTTTAGAATTAATATAATTTAATCGCTTGATTAAATTATTAAATGTATATAGGGGTTTGAAATGAGCCAAGAAAAGCTCTCCACTAAAGAAAAAGTCATTCTCGCTGCCATCGATTGTATTGAAGAAAACGGCCTCCAGTCCCTCACTATCCGTTCGATCGCCGCCAAGGCTGGGGTAAACAGCGCAGCCATAAGCTATTATTTTGGCTCAAAAGAAAAGCTCGTCGAGGAGGCCCTCAGCCGCACCTTGGAAGAGTTCAAGAAAACGCCGGAAGATATCCTGGAAGCTGACGGCCTGGATCTAAGAGAGCGTCTGACGGCGTTCTTCTCCGCTCTTCTCGACGGCCTGATCCGCTGGCCAAGGCTCCTCAAAGCCCACCTTCAGTCCCCCCTCCTCGTCGGTAACTACGGGACTCCCTTCTGTGACATGTTCAATTCCTTTTTAACCGACCTTCTCCGTCGTCTCGAGGAGATGCCGTCCGGTCAGCGCGAGCAGAACTTGAGACCCCTGATCATCCAGTCCATTTCAGCCATCCTCATCCCCGGACTGATGCCCGGTCTATTCCAGTATTTCGCCGGGCTTGATTTCGCCGACGCCGAGGCTCGAAAATCCTATGTCGAGGACCTGGTCAACCGTCTCCTGCTAATTCGGTGAGCGGAGGGTCAGCGCCCCTGCAGCTGAGCCAATCGTTTCTTCGCGTCTACTAACTCAGGAATCCCAGTATCAGCGTCTTTCCATAGTTCCAAATATCGCGCATACTCTCTTTTCGCTTCTTCCTTCACACCCTTCTGCTCATACACTTTGGCCAGACGATAATGATAGACGGGATTATGCAGGCGGCGGTCATGGCTCGTCGGATCGAACGTGACCAGCTTCCGGTATTCCTCGATCGCCTTGTCCAAGTTCCCCATCTTCTGATAAGCCCGCGCCGAGACGTCCTGGTCCAGGGGAAAGTTGTACCAGGCAAATAGCCGAGCGTAGGCCGGATAGAAGAGGGGAATATGCAATACGAACTCTTTTTCCAAAAAGTTAATAGCCTCGGCCGTTTTCCCTTCAGACAGCCAGACTTCCGCCTGGAGAATTCTGTAATTCTTCTCCAGTTGCATGCCCACTTCTCCCCTATCGTCGGGCAATTCGGAATAGAGAAGGCGGATGTGCTCGAGCCTTTGCTTGGCCGCTTCGATCTGTCCTTGCTTCCATTCCAGAAGCGCCGGCCAAAGCTCTTCTTCGATGGCGCCTATTCGGTCGGGTTGGGGCATGGCCTGTTTGGTATCCTTCTGGTATTCTGAAAACGCCCTGACGGCCCCATCAAACTCTCCTCGTTCATAATAAAAACAGGCCTGGATCAACTCGGCCAGGGAGGTTCTGTTCCTGTCTCCGATCGATTCCCAGACGCCCCTGACCCGTCCTATTTCCACTCCGGCCTGCTCCCGTTTGCCCAGGACAAAGTTAAAAATCGCTTTCCACCAGTAGCCGAGGCTCTGCCAGTTCTTGGACGGAGCCGCGAGTATGAATTGGTCCAGCCAGCTCATGGCCTCGGCGTAATCTCCCTTGACGGCGTAAATATAGGCGATGATGTCCTCCGATCCAAAATCCGGTTTGATCCGCACCGCTTCTTTGTATTGAGCGACCGCCTCATCGAGCCGCCCAGTGACGAAGTAGAGTTGTCCTAGGGAATCCAAAGGATTGGCGTCTTCCGGAGCGACAGAAACGGCCTTCTTCAGGGATTCTTCCGCTTTGCCAAGATCCCCCGTCGCTATATACATAAAGCCAAGTTGATTAAGGATTGTCGCCCACTTGGGATCCAACTCCAGGGCTTTGTTGGCTTCTGCGATCGCTTCCGGATACATCTTTTTCTGCTGGTAAGCGGCAAAGAGTGAACTGTGAACTTCCTTTTCTTTGGGATATTTCGCGGCGATTTCCTGGAGGATACGGAATTCTTTTTCGGTGTCTTTCTCCACCCTCCTGGCGTAGGCGGCCTCGATATACAACCGTTCTTTTTCCGTCGCCTTTCCGGAAAAAGCTTTGGCTTTCTCCAGAGCCTCGGCAGCCAGTTGAGAATTCGGTAAATATCGATAGGTTCTAAAAAGATAAAGATAGGCAATGGCAAATTGGGAGTCGATCTCTACGGCCTTTTCCAGGTTTTTGCGGGCATCCTCGAAGTACATTTTATCCAGATTTTCTTGCCCTTCGAGGTAATATTTGTATGCGTCCAGAGAAGACGTCTGGGACGGGGCCATTTCGAGCTTCGCCTCTTCAACCGCCTTTTTGGACAGGCCGATACCGCGGGATATGTCCCGGCTCAATTGACCGATCTGCTTGTCCAGGATGCTCTGCGCCCCCTCCCCTTTGGCGGTGACACTTTTCAGCAGTTTCCTGGTCTTGACGTCAAACATCTTGACGTCCGTCGCAAAAGTCTCGCCCGCTTTGACATAACTTCCCAGGACGAGAGCGTCGACATTGTCCTTTTGGCACAGCTCAAAACCGAGCTCGCTATCGATGATGTCGGCTTGTTCCTTCCCCATCTGCCTGAGGAGGTCACCCAGGCGTTCGAATGTCGTGACATGCAGATATTTCGACTGCTCCAAGCTGGTGATAAGAAGATTGGGAATGGCGGCCTGGAGATAGTCGTAAGCTTGGTCACCGGTTTGATTTTGGAAAGTGATGACCGCTATAGACCGCTCGACGGCTTTCCTCTTGAAAGCGACGCGCCAGAGCAAGAGCCCGAGGACGACTATCCCGACGACCGCCAGGGCGGGAACGAACAGTCTTCTCAGCCCGATTGTCACCGTGATTTCTTTGGAGGTCAGGGCTTTTTTCTTGGGTTTTTCTTTTTCTGGGTCGGGAATCCCTTTCTCGATGGCCTCTATTTCCAGCCGGAGTTCGTCGGCTGTCTGGCACCTTTTCTCTTTTTCTTTTTCCAGGCATTTGAGGATCAGCCGGCTCAGGGCGGCGGGGAGCTGCGGGTTCCATTCTTTCGGGTCCCTGGGCTTCTCGCCCTTGTGCTTCATGGCGACGCTGAGCGGTGTCTCCCCCTCGAAAGGAACGCGGCCGGTGACCATTTCGTAAAGGATGACTCCCAGCGAGTAGATATCCGAACGGCCGTCCACATCTTTCGCTTCCGCCTGCTCCGGGGACATGTAGTCGGGCGTCCCGATGATGAAGCCGGTCCCGGTGATGGCCTTCGTCTGGAGCGAGCGGGCGATCCCGAAGTCCATGATCTTGGCATTTCCCTCGCGGTCGATCATGATATTGCCGGGTTTGAGGTCGCGGTGGACGACGCCCAGCCGGTGGGCCTCTGCCAGCCCGTCCGCTGCCTGGCCAGCGATGGAAAGCGCTTTGGCCGGAGGCAGCTGGCCGATCCTTTTGATCAGGCTTTTCAGGTCCTCCCCAGCGACATGTTCCATGGTGATGAAGTGGACGCCGCCGGACTCGCCCAGGTCATGCATGCGGCAGACATTGCGGTGCGAGATCTTGCGGGCGATTTTCAGTTCCTGACTGAATCGTTCGATGCTCTTCCGGTCCGAGGCGATCTGGGGGTTGATGAGCTTGAGCGCGACTTCCTCATTGATCTTCTTGTCTTCCGCCCGATAGACGGCGCCCATCCCGCCCCGGCCCAGCTCTTCGATGATCTCGTACCGGCCGGCGAAGACTGTCCCGCGTGTTAAGTCCAATTGAGGCATACTAAGCGTCTCCGTCGTGGAGACCGGGAATTCGGGAGAGGAGGGAAGCGGAGTCCCGCACTTGCCGCAATAGAAAGTATCCGGGGGATTATCGAACTGGCATTTCGGACAGCTGGCGGTTTCTTTTTTCACTTTGCTGCGTGTTGGCAAGAAGATATCAATTGTGCGAAAATTAGTCAATCAGCTCAATTTCTTGATATAAGGAGAACTGGCCGATGTTTTGGAAAAAACGATTTTCACTCAGGAGAGCTCCAATTCGAGCATTCCTTGGCCTAACGCTTGTGTTGATAGCAGCCGGATATCATTCTCTATCTGCCTCGGAAGCCAAAAAGCCGACCGTCATCAAGGATGTGCGAGTCTTTGATGGGGAAAAAGTCTTGGCCCGGGCGACCGTGGTCATCGAGGGCGGCAAGATTGTCGCCGTGGGAGAGAAGATCGCCATACCGCCGGATGCGGAGGTCACAGCGGGTGAGGAAAAGACCCTCCTCCCCGGCCTGATTGATGCCCACGTCCATGTCTGGGATAAGGCACAGCTGCGGCAGTCGCTCGTTTTCGGCGTGACCGCGGTCATCGACATGTTCACCACCAACCTGAGGGCCCTTAAGGATGGCCAAAAAGCTCAAGAGGAGAGTGGGAACGCTGACCTGGCTTACTTGATATCGCCGGGTAACTGCCTGACCGCGCCCGGCGGCCACGGCACTCAGTTCGGACCGGGAATTCCCACGATCACCGGCCCCGAGCTGGCGCAGGAATTCGTCGACGCCCGGATTGCCGAGGGCTCGGATTTCATCAAGATCGTGCTGGACGACGGGAGCGTCTACGGAATGCCCCGGCCGACGATCTCGAACGAGACGATGGCGGCGGTCATTCGGGCGGCCCATCAGAAGAACAAGCTCGCCGTCATCCACCCAGCCACTCTTCAGAACTGCGAGGATGCGCTCGATGCCGGTGTGGACGGGCTGGCCCACCTCTATTTCGATGACGCCTATGACCCGAATTTCGGCCGGCTCGCCGCCCGAAAGAAAGCTTTCGTCATCCCGACGTTCAGCGTGCTCCAGGCTTTGGCCGGGATGCATGAGGCGGCCGTCCTGGCTTCTGACGTCTTCATCTCACCCTACCTCAAGCCCTTTGACATTCAAAACCTCGAGCGAAGCCCCTTTAAGGGCAAGGAAGCCAACTACAGGGCGGCCGAGAGGGCCCTCCCCCAGCTCAGAGAGGCCGGGGTTCCCATTCTGGCGGGGACGGACGCCCCGAACCCGGGCACGACATTCGGCGCCAGCCTCCACCGTGAACTCGAGCTTCTCGTGCGCGCCGGGATGACGCCGGTCGAGGCCTTGCGGGCCGCGACTTCCGTGCCGGCAGCCAAATTCAACCTGGAAGGACGGGGACGCATCAGGCCGGGGATGATCGCCGACCTCGTGCTCGTCAATGGCGACCCCACCCGGGATATCAAGGCCACGCGCGACATCGCTTCCATCTGGAAGGGCGGCCGGCTGGTGGATCGCAAAAAATACCGGGAGGAAGCCGCCGCCGAGAAGGCGGCCCCGGCGTCCCAAGCGCCGATCCCCGAGTACGGAGAATCCGGCCTGATCAGCGATTTCGAGGGCGAAAGCATAGAGGCGAAGTTCGGGGCCGGGTGGATGATTTCGACCGACGCCTTCATGGGCGGAAAATCCAAGGCCGAGATGAAGCTCGTGCCCGGCGGCGCTCAGGGAAGCCCGAAATCTCTCCAGGTGACCGGGACGGTTGTTCCGGGAAGCGCTTTGAACTGGTCAGGCGTCATGTTCATGCCGGGACCGACGATGATGGCGCCCACGGATCTCTCGGCCAGGAAATCCATCAGTTTCTGGGCCAAGGGCGACGGAAAAAGGTATGTCTGCATGATTTTCGCCCAGAGCCTCGGCTGGACGCCGGCCGGCCAGGAATTCACGGCGGATCCGGAGTGGAGAGAGTACTCCTTCACCTTCGAAAGCTTCCGGCTTAAGGGAAACGATGTCATGGGGATTTTCATCGGCGCTTCAGGAGAGGCGGGAGATTTTGGGCTGCAGATCGACGACGTCCGCCTAAAATAAGGAAAATAGGGACGGTTCTATTTTCATCCGAAAGGAGGAAAACATGCCGCTTATCGAAGTCCACTTGCTCGAGGGACGAACAGATGAACAGAAGGAGAAGCTCCTGACCGCGATCACCAAGGCCGTACAGGAATCAATCGGAGCGCCCCTGCCGTCGATCCGGGTCTGGATCCAGGAATTCTCACCCAAGGAATACATGGTGGCAGGAGAACTGGCCGCCCACCGGAAATAGGGGGACGTTCCCCAAGGTGCCACCCCGCCGGGGACGAATTATGCTGGGTAAGCATAATCGGGGGGACATGAATCTAATTTCTGAATCAGGTTTCAGGTCTTTAGATCGTAGACAAATACGCGGCCGATCCGGGTCTTATTAAGTGAGCGGGCGTGAAGCCATTGGATATCCCCCAGCTCTTTGATCGGTTCGGAGAAGCCATGTACCGGTATCTGACGGTTAAACTCGGCTCCCCAGTTGACGCCGAAGACGTGCTTCAAGATGTGTTCTGCCGGTTAGTGAAGTATTCATTCCGCCTGCGGTTTGTTCATGATTTCCGCGCCTTCGCTTTCCGCATCGCCCGCAACGAGGCCAACCGTTTTCTCCAGCGCAAGATCCTTGGTGAACAGGCCGCTCAGCCCGCAGCCGCTTTTGCCGAGTCCTTCCGTCGGTCCTATTCCGGTCCTGACAGACTCATCGAACAGACTGTTTCCGCAGCCCTGGCCCGGATCCCCGAGGAGCAGCGTGAAGTCATTATCCTCAGGATTCTCGAAGGGCTGTCCTTCCGAGAGATCGCGGCCGTGAGCGGACAGTCGATCAATACCATGGCCAGCCGGTATCGCTACGGCATCGAGAAAATGCGAGCTCTCATGGAGGGTGAGAAATGAAAGACGAGCGCGATGTCGAGGAGCTTCTGAAACGCATCTCGCCCAGACCTTCTCCTCCCGGCCTCAAAGAACTGACCATCCAAGCGGCCGGGCAAAAAATCAGAGAGAGCCGCCTATTAACCCCGGGCTGGAGATGGATTTTTGCGGCAAGCCTAGTTCTCCTTGCCTTTTTCACATTGGCCGACTGGCGAATTTCTGCCATCGAGCAGAGTCACCTGAGTGCACTTTTGAACCTGCCTGGGGAGAAAGCTCTCTCGCCGGAGAAACAAGCGGACGAGGAAGCGGCCGAATTGTTAGCCAATCTTCCAGATTTGGATGCGGCCTCCAAAAAACTCTTGCTCCGGGTCTTCTTGGACGAGGAAAGAGCGGCTGCCCAATCTGGACAGTCGGCACAACGTTTCACGGAGGGGATCCATGAATATTAAAGTAAAAAGGGTCCTGGTCCGAATCGGCCTCGTTCTGCTCGTCATCATCGTCCTGGCACTCGGAGTCCGGGCTGTTTTCAATTTCACAACAGGGAAAAAACTCCAGGCCTATCTGGAGAGGTCAAAATCGGAGGGCATGGTCATGAGCCTGAAGGACCTTGCTCCCAATTGCGATGATCCTGATAATGCCGCCCTATTGTGGAAGGCGGCAGAGGCTCTTTTCCTCACCCCGGATACTGAAGGCAAAACCCTGATAAAGCAAACAATTGAGGGCTTCTTCTATGGCCGGCCTCTCCAGGAGGAATCCCGGGCGAAGCTGGCCCCGCTTATTGAGCGAAACCGCAAGGTCCTCGATCTCATCGTCGAAGCAGCCGGCCGGCCCTGTTTTCGGTATGGCGACTGGAAAAAGAGGCCTTACTCCATCGATCCGTCGAACGCGGTCAAAATGATTCTCGCGATCAGACTTCTTGGAATCAATACGGTACTTCGGGCCGAGGCGGGACAAGTGCAGACAGCCTTGGACGAACTGCGTCAAGGCATGCGGTTTATCAGGAGGACAATAGACGAGCCAATACTTATCAACAACCTTGTCGCTTTGGCCAACATGAAATCTCTTCTCAACTGTTTCGGTCAGATCGTCAAAGGAAGAGAAATGGATCCGGCGATTCTGTCAGCCTGGATAAAAGAACTCGATCCCGAAGCCTGGCGGACAAAATTCTGGCGGTGCGTGGAGACGGAAAGAGCTCTTGCCCTTGAGACGGGCCTAGGTGTGGTGAAGGGAGATAAAGACATCCTTAGGGCCGAGGCCAGGGGCAATAGGCTATACTACTGGCTGATCAGGCCCATCCAAAAACTCCAGATAATCTGGGTACAAGATATGTTCAAGGAGTCAAACAAGATGGCCAGAGTGCCTTATTATCAAATCAAGGAACTGACCAAAGAAAAACAAACTATGCGGGAATCAGCGCCCTGGTATTTCAAACTCTCCGGCCTGCTTCTTGTGGACTTTCAGAGCGTCTTTTTGAAAGAGGCGACCCTAGAAGCTATGATGCTGACGACAAAGGCCGGACTGGCCTGCAAGATTTATAAAAACGAGACAGGTCATTATCCAGAAAACCTTGAGGCCCTGGTTCCCGACTTTATGGACGCATTGCCGACCGATCCATTTACGGGAAAGCCGCTCATCTACCGGCTCCAGGACAGCGGCGTGCTCATATACAGTGTCGGCTCCAACGAAAAGGATGACGAGGGCCGCGGAACCTACCAAATCACTCAGCTTGTCATGGAAAAATACGACGACGACTGGGCGTGGAAAGAGAAGTAGGAAACGTCCGCCGGCCTATTTGATTTTAACGGCCTTGCGGAGAGAGTCTCCACGCTTGATGGTCAGGCCCGTCACTTTGCCGGCAGCGTCTGTAGTGAAGACTAAGGTCACATCGGTTTCGGTGGAGAAAAACGACAGCGCCGATTCGGGGAAAAACACGCAGCTCGCCTTGCCATCCGGGGGAACGAACACGGGATCAACAAACAGGCATCCGTTTCCCACCGTTATCTTTACTCTATCTACGGGCGTGAACTTATAGGTGCCGGCGAGTGCTTCAAGCTCGCTCCCCGCGACCTCAACGGCCTCTTTTTCCACCGGTTTGAAGTCCGGCCAGCCATACTCGGCTGAGAGGCTGCGCAGGATCTCGGACATGAGATCGCCGCCGAGGTCGCTGTTGGTCATAATGACGGCACCCTGTCCTCGCTTCGGATAGGCCATCATGTAGCAACGGAAACCCTCGTTTCCCCCGCTGTGCGAGAACTGGAAGTCCTGTCCGCCGCCCTTGACGAAGAGTCCTAGGCCCGCGCCCTCTTTGATGGGCGTGAGCATAAGTTCCACTATGACTTGGGAAAGGATGCGGTCGGACTTTCCCTCCTTGGCCAGCATGATCTCGCGGGCAAAAAGAGCGAGGTCGGTCGGGGTCGTCCACAGCCCGGCCGCCGCCATCTCCGGATAGATGTGCCATTTGCCCGGCAGCACGCTTCTGTCGGGACGATGACCGGAGGCCGCCCGGCCAACCGGGGCCGCAGGCAGAGGCTGCTCATAGGTGCTCTGGCTCATGTCGAGCTTGATGAGCACCGCGTCGCGAACGATATAGGGAAATGGCCTGCCCAGGACATCGATGAGGAGCTGCTGCAGGACGGTATACCCGCCGCCCGCATACCGGAAATGAGACCCAATCTCGATATCCACCTTAATGGGCGGTGTGTTGGCCGGTTTTATGCCGTCGAGAATTTGTTTGAGCGACGGCAGATCCTTCCCCTCGGCATAGCCGGGGAAACCGGACACGGTAAGCCCCGCTGTATGACTCAAGAGCTCGCGGAGTGTGACTTTCCCCTTTTTGGTCCAGGCATTCTCGGGAACTTTCCACGAACGCAGCCGCGAATTGACGTCTTCATCGAGGCCGAGGATGCCCCTCTCGACATAATAGAGCGCGGTTGCGGCGGCCACCGGCTTGCTGATCGAGGCCGCCTGGAACAATGTCTCGGGCGTCACGGGGCTGGTTCCCCCGGATTCCCGGACACCATATCCTTCTTCCCACTCGAGCTCGTAGCCGTTGATAACCGCAATGCTCAGACCTGGAACCCGGTAGACCTTCATCCGCTCCACCAAGCCCGCCTTGCCGGGTGGCTGCCCCTTGACCACGATCCCCGGGTTCGGAATCAGGCCGTTCTCAACCCTCTGGATGCGCGCCGCCACGTCCTGGGGGTCATAGGAGGCTGCGCTCCGGAGGGTGGGAGGAACCCAAATGGTCAACAGAAGAATCAGCGAAAGAAGCTTATGGATTTTCTGCATCGTCGTGCTCCTACTCTACGAAAAAAACCTCCTGTTGGCAACACTTTCGTTGACTTCAACCTGTCAGTTTATTATTCTTTCTGCAACTCAAAGAAGGTTCCCATGAAAAGACGTGATTTCATCAAGTCCTCGGCCCTGACCGGCGGCTCGGTCGTGCTCGGCCGGAAGGCGGCTGAAACAGCAGTCAAAGGCGGATTCTCATCGATCGAACCCGTCACTCCCCTCCCCTCCCAAAAACGCCGCCTCCCCAGCCTCGAACCGGCCCGCTGGATCTGGTATCCGTCGGGAAGATGTCTGCCCAATACCTTCGTCCTCTTCCGCCGCGAGGTCTTTCTCGATGCCAAACCAAAGCGGGCCACAGGCTGGATTGCGGCCGAGAGCCGCTACAGGCTCGAGGTCAACAGCCGCCGCATCCAGTGGGGACCGGCGCCGTCCGACCCGCGCTTCGCGGAGGCCGACCCGCTCGACCTGACCGCGGCGCTCGAAGCCGGCCCCAACATAGTCGGAGCCACCGTTTTGTATTACGGACACGGCGACGGCACCTGGCCATTCGGCAAGCCGGGATTCCTCTTCTGGCTCGAAATCGAACAGGAAGACGGTCAGGTCATCAAGATCGGCTCCGATCCGTCCTGGAAGGCTCATCTGGCGCGCGCCTGGCGGCCCGGCCAATACAAACGCTGGTACCTCCGGGCGCTCCAGGAAGAGTTCGACGCCCGCCTCTATCCCTACGGCTGGACGACCGCCGGTTTCGCGATGGATGATGCCCAATGGCTCGATGCCCTGGCGCTCGAGGGCTCCCCGAACAAGCCGGCGCTTTCAACGAACTATTATGAGTACGTCAACGACCTGCTGGAGAGCCCGGCTGCGGCAGAGCTCCGCCCCCGGTCTA
>Ga0315277_10005881_pt1 | contig 16112 bp, 18 predicted proteins | sample YL17G05_15_MG_FD_203695 | JGI IMG/M metagenome (GOLD analysis project Ga0315277, IMG submission 203695) | Sediment microbial communities from Yellowstone Lake, YNP, Wyoming, USA - YL17G05_15 | ecosystem: Environmental > Aquatic > Freshwater > Lake > Sediment | place: USA: Wyoming | collected...
CGTCTGGCTCTCAATCCGATAAAGGCAGAGGCCCCCACCCATCCCATTCCCGCCGTAACCTGCAATGTTACCTCGGAAAGTATTATCATGGATGGTGGCTGACGCATACGTCACGTAGAGCCCTCCGCCCTTACCTGGCCCCATCCCATTGGCCGTGTTGCTGACGACGAAGTTGCCGCTGATGAGGGCTGATGCAGAACCGTACCCCAGATAGATGCCGCCGCCCGCTCCCCAATTGGTGGTACTGGTGTAGGCGACGTTGTTGGTGATGACGTTGTTCGTGACGACCGGGCTGGCATCGCTGGCGTAGATGCCCCCGCCACGCCCCGGGTTGATCCCGTTGCTGGCGTTGCCACGGGCGATGATAAAGCCATCTATGGTGGGAGTGATGCCCTCGCCGACGTACACGACCCGGCGGGCATTCTCGCCATCCAGCCTGGTGGGATAGAGGCTGGGGTCGCGTACCGGTGGCGTAGCCGTGGTACCAGCCCACCCGCCGTAGAGGGTAATGCTCCTGGTGACAGTGATGACTGCACCGCCGGTGCCGGTATAGGTGCCTCGCGCCATGTACACGGTGTCGCCGTCGGTCGCCTTGCTCAGTGCATCAGGGAGAGCGCAGGGGTGAGCCGGGGTGCAGGCACTGCCAGTACCGTTGGGTTTGACGAACCACTCGCCGGGGTCGGCACGGGCTACACGTAGCCCGTGGTTCTGGAGCAGAAAGAGCCCTGCCAGGAGCAGCGCGCTGATCGCCAGGCTGGCCACAATGTGCTTGCACTTGTTGCGGTTCATCTTTTCCTCCTTGTCCTCTTCCGCGTGAAGAACCACCCTAATAGGCCGCTCGTCACAGCCGGCACACAGCCGATCCCTACGTCGCGCAGGTACGGCTGCCAGCCCCACCGTCCTGACGTAGCAGGCAGTACATCGTCCGCCGCATCACATACCCACGCCTGGCTCGTGTAGCAGGGCCGCCGTACCCCTGGAGGAATCAGCAGGCGTACCCACAGTTCTTGCGCCACGTAAGGCTTGTTCGCCTCCACTTCCGGGGGCCAGGTCGCCTCGGCCGGGCCCGGCCGGAACGTGTCCACGACGACCATCGTACTGAAGAGGTAGGCTACCTCAGCGTTCAGCCGCGTCAGCAGCCCAAAGCCGATCACGAAGGATACTGCCCCCACCGTGCAAATCGCCACACCTCTCGCCGCCAGGCTGCGCCGGCACAACCTCCGCATAGGTGGAAGCAACGCGAACAGCGATATCAATGCCCCGATGAAGGCAAGTACGATGATGACAATGATGAACGGCCACGGATCCGACATCCGTTTTCCCCTTCATCTGATTGTGTGGAATACAGTCCGAGGAAAAGCAACAGGTTCATCGCGGCATGTGGCCTTTGGTCACACGTCGCATATCCTTGACCCTGCAGCCATTGTATAGCAAAACATCTGCAAGTCAAGGCAGGTGAAAACCGACAGGTTGACAGTGTCTGTCTTCATGGTATAGTCTCCGCTACATATTCGGCAGGCACGGGTTCTCCTGTTGTCTGGGAGGGAGCATCAACTATGCGAGGCAAGTTCATCATCGCTGGATTTCTCATTGTGGCTGCCGTGATCTACTTGATCGTGAGTAATACCGGCAGCACAGCTCACTATTTCCTCACGATTGAGGAGCTTCAGGAAATGGGAAATAAAGCCGTCGGCCGGAATATCACCGTTTCCGGCGCGGTGCTGGGGAATACCATCGCCTACGATTCCTCTCTCCCTCAGGTGCTCTTTACCATTGCCCAGGTACCGGGTGATCCACAGGAGGTAGAACGCGCTGGGGGACTGGCGACGATCCTACATTCGGCTGTCAACGATCCCGGTGCCCCCCGCCTGGATGTGGTGTACAATGACGTAAAGCCCGACCTCCTTCAGAACGAGGCACAGGCTATCGTGCGGGGCCATCTGGGAGACGACGGTCGCTTCTTCGCCGACGAGGTTCTCCTCAAGTGCCCCACCCGCTATGAGGAGGACATTCCTGACCAGGTCGAGGGTTCCTGATGCTGTCGGAAGTTGGCTACATTCTCGTGGGCCTGGCGATGGCTGTGGCCGTCTACACACCCATCGCCACCTTTAGGTCTATGCGCCGCAGCGACAGCCGTTGGGCAGAGAGCGGGCGCAACGGCGCTTATGTCACCGCCGGGCTGTTGGGGATGGCAGTTCTGCTGCTCTTGGCGGCTTTCCTGGGCGATCAGTTCCAAATTCGCTACGTAGCCCAGCACTCCAGCCGTGACCTTCCCCTCTACCTGAAGGTTTCGGCCGTGTGGGCTGGGCAAGAGGGGTCGCTGTTATTGTGGTCCTGCCTGCAGGCGCTCTTCACCGCTCTGGCTGTAGGACGGCCCTCGGAGCGATCCCGGCCGCTGATTCCCTGGGCAACCGTCTTCCTCAGCCTCATCACGACCTTCTTTGTGGCGGTCACACTGTTTCTCTCTAATCCATTTGTCCTGCACGATACTGTGCCCGCCGATGGGCAAGGGTTGAATCCCCTGCTGCGACACCCTGGGATGGTCTTTCATCCACCGGCCCTCTATCTGGGTTATGTGGCCCTGGCGGTCCCCTTCGCCTTCGCCCTGGCTGCCTTGGCAGCTCGCCGGGTGGAAGATTGGCCGGCCGTTGTTCGCCGCTGGACGCTGGCGGCTTGGCTCTTCCTGGGTGTAGGACTCTTGTTGGGGGCTCGTTGGGCCTACGATGTGCTGGGGTGGGGAGGGTATTGGGGCTGGGACCCGGTAGAGAACGCCGGGCTGATGCCCTGGTTCACGGCTACCGCGCTTCTACACGGCATTGTGATGCAGGATGAAAAACGAGGGTTCCGCGTGTGGAACATCGTTCTCGCCATGCTTTCTTTCGTCCTTGTTCTCTTCGGCACCTTCACTACCCGCAGTGGGATGATCGAGTCAGTTCATGCCTTCTCTCGTTCTCCTTTGGGGTTTTATTTCCTGGCCTTCATTGGCCTCGTTGTGACCGTTTCAGTAATCTGGATGGTCAATGCCGGTCAGGTCCTGCGGGAACAGCACTCCTCGGATGCATTATTGTCTAGCAGCGGGATGTTCTTCCTGACTTTGATTCTGTTTCTGACCCTTACTGCCACTGTTTTCATCGGGAGCGTGCTTCCCACGCTGACGGGCACGCTGATGGGCCAGCGATTCGAAGCCGGCCCGGAGTGGTTTGATCGCGTAACGGGGCCGCAGTTTGCTGCATTGGTGTTGCTGATCGGGGTCTGCCCGGTGCTGGGTCGTGCCGCCAGTACGCTGCGGCAGTTGCGGGCGCGCGGCTGGCCCGCCCTCGTCGGCGCCGGGTTGGCATTGGTTGCTGCCATCCTGGCGGGCTTCACCAGATGGGTACCGTTGATCGGTTTCGCAGTCGTCGGGCTGGCTGGAGGGACGGCCCTGGCAGAGTTTGGCCGCGATGTCACCGCGCGCAGCCGTCGCCAGCAGGAGAATCCCCTACGTGCCGTCTGGAATCTGGTGGGACGAAACCGCCGCAGGTACGGTGGCTACGTGGTCCACATCGGCGTGATTCTGATGGCATTGGGTGTCATCGGCACCCGCATGGTTGGCTTTGAGACGGAATTGGTCCTCTCGTCCGGCGAACCTGTAGATGCGGGCGGCTACACGCTGGTTTTTGAGGAACTGCGGCAGGACCCCACTCAGGATCACTCTACGACCCGGGCTTCGGTGGCAGTTTATCGTGCTGGCGCTTACGTGGTCACTCTCCAACCCCAGGTGAACCACTACGTGAGCCTGGAGCAAGACGTGGCAGTGCCCGCTCTGCTGGAGGGGCTTCGAGAGGATCTGTATCTGGTTCTGGCCGGCTGGGGAGACGATGGAAGGACGGCGACGCTCAAAGTCTTCGTCAATCCACTGGCCAGTTTCCTCTGGCTGGGTGGCCTGGTCTTTCTGGGCGGTGGGGCCGTGGCTGTGTGGCCACAGGCTCGCGCCGCACGACTACCGGTGCCTGAGGCGCGGCGGCGGACAATTGGCGCCGCTGTTGGTCTTCTGGTGGGGATATTGGTCCTCATCGGCGCCGGCGCGGCGATGTGGGGGCCTGGTCACGGGGCAGTATTCCAATCCGTAGGACATCCCCTCCGCGGTCAAACAGCACCAGGTTTCTCGCTCACCCTCCTGGATGGCTCTACACTGAAACTCTCTGACCTGCATGGCGAGGTAGCGGTGATCAACTTCTGGGCCAGTTGGTGTCCACCATGCAAGGACGAAATGCCCGACCTGCAGGCGGTGTGGGAGGAGTACCGGGGGCAGGGTGTCACGTTTATCGGCATCGCCTTTGACGACGAAGAGGCAAATGTACAGAGGCTGTCTTCCGAACTCGGCATTACCTATCCGTTGGGGATGGATGTAGACCTGCGCATTGCCACCACCTACGGCGTCACCGCTGTACCCGAGACTTTCATCGTAGATTCTGAAGGACAGGTGGCATACATACACATCGGACCGGTCAGCGCGGGAATGCTGCGTGAAGAGTTGGATAGCCTGTTGGAAGGGCAGTGATATGGGCATCGGTTCTGTTCTGGTTGGGCTCGCTGTAGCCATATTAGTGACTGCCTACTTGGCACGCCCGTTCCGCAAAGGGACAATGGACCTGGATCGGGCAATTGACACTTGGGCGGGCCATGTCCGCGTCGCAGGAAGGACGGAGAGCGCGGATGATGTGAACTACTGCCCACAATGCGGTCGCCGCGTCAACTCCGACGATCGTTTCTGTTCTGGGTGCGGCACGCGGCTGCAAGGAGGCGCGGAATGAAGCCTCCATCTGTGACGACTGACAGGAAGATTGGGTTTGTTCTAATCCTCGTGGCCTCCTTGCTGGCGACCGGTTGGACATCTGGGTTGGAGTCTGCTCCTTCCGACATCTTGATCGCCCAACTGCATATCTTTATGAGCAGAGTGGGCGATCGGGTACAAGTGGTGGAGTACTATCTAGTCAGCAATGCGGGAGACCAGACCTACGAGGGCACGCAGGACTCAGAGACGGGCAAACGGATCACCCTGACCTTTTCCTTACCGGACGGGGCAGAGGCACTGCGCTTTGACGGCCCTGGCCTCGGGGAGCGGTTCGTAGAGGTGGAGGGAGGATTTGCCGATACCGAGCCCATTCCACCGGGCACTGCCACCGTCGAGGTCTTGTTCAGTTACGAGCTTCCCTACCGCGAGGGCCTTCCGGTGGAGCATACCTTCGACGTGCCGGTGGCTTCTGTCGTGCTGGTACTGTCTGAAGAAGAGATGGCGCTGAAGGGTGCGGGAGTGACGCCAGCGGGGACGGTGGACACCCAGATGGGGCCCGCTTTCTCCTACACCGCCGGGCCATTGGCTGCGGGTGAGCCGTTAGTATTTGCCCTGGCTACCGGATCGCAAGCGGTGCCGGCCGCCCCGTCCTCTCTCAACCTGGTGCGCAGCCCTACCCGAGAAGCCGCCGTCGGCCTGGTTGCGTTGGCGGGAGCCCTGGCGGCCGCCTATCTATTGTGGCGTTCCCCTGTTCCCGGTCCGTTGCCTGCCCGAGTCCGCCCGCTGGTAGAGGAGATCGCCGCCTTGGACGCCGACTTTGAGGCCGGCCAGGTATCTGAGCAGGCGTATCGCGAAAAACGAAAGTCTCTCAATTCGCAGGTCCACAGGCTTTTGGAATGATCCAAGTCCATGATCTAACCAAGTCCTTCGGTCCCCACATGGCTCTGGCAGGCGTAGATCTGTCGGTGGAGACCGGCGAGTTTGTGGCGCTGGTGGGACCCAACGGCGCGGGAAAGACCACCCTCTTGCGAATCTTGGCGACCCTGATCCGCCCCACTTCTGGCTCAGTGCGTATCGCCGGACTAGACCCGGTTAAGGAGGGAGAGGGTGTCCGCCGCCGTATCGGTTTTCTTTCCCACCGCACGCTTCTCTATGAAGACCTGACCGCTGAGCAGAACCTGTGGTTCTATGCCAAGATGTACGATCTTGCCGATAGTTCGGCGCGTGTCGCGGATCTGCTGGAGCGAGTAGGGCTGACCTCGCGGCGGCATGACCTGGTTGGCACCTTCTCCCGGGGAATGCAGCAACGCCTGGCGGTGGCGCGGGCAGTACTTCACCGTGCGCAGTTGCTCTTGCTGGACGAGCCCTACACGGGACTGGACCCCCTGGCCACGCAAGCGTTGACCAACCTCTTGACCGAACTGGCCGAGGAGGGATGTACCATCCTGCTGACGACGCACGACCTGAATCGCGATTTGAAAGTGGGGCGTCGAGTGGTTGTGCTGGCCCGAGGACGGGTCGTGCACGATGTACCCCGGGCAGAGGTGGACTTGGCCGCCTTTCCCGAGCAGTACATGCAGTTAGTGCGATAGGAAGTCGCTGGTGAGATTCATCCGCATAGTCTGGGCTATTGTCGTCAAAGACGTGGCCGCCGAATTTCACACGCGGGAGATGATTAGCGCAATGCTGGTCTTCTCCGTGCTGGCGCTATTGATCTTTAGTTTCGCTCTCGATCTCCGGGGAGCTGTGGCGCAGGCGGCAGCCCCAGGGGTGCTGTGGGCGACGGTAGCCTTTGCCGGGACGTTGGGGTTGAGCCGCTCATTGACGCGGGAACAGCAGACCGGCTGCATTGACGGTTTGCTCCTGGCACCCGTGGATCGTAGTGCCATCTTCCTTGGCAAGGCGTTGGGCAACCTGGCCTTTATGGCTGTAGTCGAGGCCGTTCTGTTGCCTCTCTCCTCTGCCCTCTTCGATGTACCGCTCCTGAGGCCAGGGGTGCTGCTGGTAACGGCGCTGGGGACGGTGGGATACGCCGCCGTGGGTACGTTGCTGGCAACCATCGCCGTCAACACGCGGGCGCGGGAGGTGATGCTCCCCATCCTGTTGCTGCCGCTGGCGATCCCATCCCTCATCGCCGCCGTGCAGGCAACCGGTGGGCTGGTGGAAGGTGGCACGTTGGCCGAGGTGGGGGGATGGATGCGCCTATTAGTGGTTTATGATCTGGTCATCGTGGCAGTTTCGGTGCTTACCTTTGGATATCTGGTGGAGGAGTAATGAACAAGGATCGCGAACTACTCGGGCTCCTTCTGATCATCCTCAGTACTGTGGCCGTACTCGCCGCACTGGGGATGGTTTTTCTCTATGCCCCGCGCGAGACGACGATGGGAGATGTGCAGCGTATTTTCTACTTTCACGTCGCTTCGGCCTGGGTGGGCTTTTTCGCCTTCTTCGTCACATTTTTGAGCGGGATCGGCTACCTGGCATGGGCAGAACGGCGGTGGGACATTTTGGCCCTCTCGTCGGTGGAGGTCGGGCTGGCCTTCATCACCATGACGGTGATTACCGGCTCCCTGTGGGCACGGCCGGTTTGGGGCACCTATTGGACCTGGGAGCCGCGGTTGACCATCTCTGCCGTACAATTGCTCATCTACGTCGCCTATGGGATGCTGCGGTCAGCCCTCGAGAATCCTGAGAAGAAGGCGCGCCTGTCCGCTGTCTATGGCATTGTGGCTTTCGTCACGGTGCCTCTTTCCTGGTTCGCCATCCGCTGGTGGCGTACCATCCACCCGGACATTCTGACCGGCGGGGGGGGGATGGCGTTCACACCACGGATGGGCTACACTCTGCTGGTCTCCCTGGCAGCTTTTACGCTGCTGTACGTTACTATCTTGCGGCAGCGGATACGGCTAGAGCGATCTGCCGATGCTCTGGCCCACCTCCGTGCATACTTGGAAACGAACTATATAGGGGGTTCACATGTCTAACCTGGTGTATCTCTTAGCCGCCTATGCCGTTTTCTGGGCACTGACGTTCGTGCTGGTCGTGTCTATCTGGGCCCGCCAGCGACGGTTGGAGCGCGAACTGGCATCGTTGGCAGCGTTACTGGAAGAGAGTAGGAAATAGTCCTGGTCTCGCGCCCTCATGCGATGGAACGCCTCGACCAGGGGCTATCCAGCCATCTCATTCCCGTCTCCGGCCGGGCCGGGTTCGGCAAGGCCACTCTGTTGAGCGAGTTGTTTCTCGCTGTGGGCACGGTCAGGTCCCACGTCCACAACATCTACGGCAAACTCGGCGCGCAAAGCCGCACGCAGGCCATCGCGCGAGGCAGAGAATTGAACCTGCTGTAGGCCGGAATTCACCATTACCCGTCAGTTCCACTTTAGGGTGCTGACGGCTATTTGTTTGCCTTCCCGGTGTGGCGAAGATAAACCCCGGATTCTATCTTCCGATAGATGACAACCGGCTGGTTTACTGCTATAGTGTATACAGTAAACGAAATCAGCCTGTGTTCAGATCACATCGGAGAATATAAAATGAAAACTCGAATTCTGATCAGTGGAGCAAGTGGCATGATCGGCTCGGCAGTGGCACCGTACCTGGCGAGCCAGGGTCACGAGGTTGTTCGTTTGGTCAGGCGGGAGCCGGGCGCCGGCGAAGTGCGCTGGGACCCGGATGCGGGTACCATTGACGCCGCCGGCCTGGAAGGGTTTGACGGGGTAGTCCACGTGGCGAGCATGCCCTGGCCCGCCAGATGGACATCTGAGACCAAGAAGCAGATGCGTGCCAACCGCATTGTGACGAACAGCCTCCTGGCCGAAACCCTGGCCAGCCGCAAGCGCAAACCCCGCGTTCTGGTGTGCGCTTCAGGCATGGGCATTTACCCCTCCTCCGGCGACCAGGTTATCACCGAAGAAAGCGCTCTTGGTTCGGATTTCCTGGCCACGTTGCAACGCGACGGTGAGGCAGCCGCGGCGCAGGCGAGTACCGCAGGTATCCGGGTCGTAAATCTGCGCATCCCGGCGGTGCTGGGAGGCGCCGCCATCCGGCGCAACATGGGCCGACTGGGCAGCGGACGCCAGTGGGCCAGCTGGGTGGCGCGGGATGAGCTGGCCAGCATCGTGAATCACGTGCTCGTGACCGATGCTCTGGTTGGGCCGGTCAACCCCGTCAGTCCGAACCCGGTGCGCAACGCAGAGTACGCTGCGACTCTCAGCCGCGCGCTGGGCTCCAAGCCCGGCCTGCCGATACCTGCGTTCCTGCTGCGGCTCATGCTTGGCGAGATGGGCGACGCGCTCATCCTCGCCAGCCGGCGGATTGAGCCTCGCAAGCTGCTCGCCACGGGTTACCAGTTCCGCTTTCCGACGCTCGAGGTCGCACTGCGCCACGAGCTCGGGGCCGCAGCGTGAGGTTGGCCGCCTCGCGGGTCTACCTGGTTGCGCGGCCCGCGTTTGCCAGGTTTGGCACGCTAAGGCGGCCAGCACCAGCGGTGCCGAAAAAGCAGAGCTGTGACGTGGCGGGGCTGATTCTCTTCGGTAGCGAAATCAGAACTCGCACAGAATCTCAGAATAGAGGAAGGCAGTGGACAAGTCAATCATCATTATCGGCGCCGGCATCGCCGGCCTCTCGGCCGGGTGCTACGCCCAGATGAACGGCTACGGCACTCAGATCTTTGAGATGCACGACAAACCGGGCGGGCTGTGCACTTCCTGGGAACGCCAGGGCTACACCTTCAACGGCTCCATCCACTGACTGGCGGGTTCAGCGCCGGGCAACGCCTACTACCGCGCCTACGAGGAACTGGGCGCCAGGCAGGGGCGGCGCATCGCCAACCACGAAGAGTTCACCCGCGTCGAAGGGCCGGACGGCAAGGTCTTCATTCTCTATGCGGACCTAGACCGGCTGGAACGGCACATGAAAGAACTGGCCCCCGGCGACGTTGCACTGATCGAAGAGTTCACCGCGGCAGTCCGCCACTTTACGGGTGTGCCTGTCGAGACGATCTGGTGTATAATTCCAGGTATGCTTTACGCCACGTTTCCTCTTGCTGCGTTGATCGAACTTTTCGCGCCGGTCGTGTTGGCCGTGTGGCTCACTCGCCGCACCGGCAAGGCGGGCTGGTTGCTGGTGGGCGTGGGTGTGCTCACGTTCGTCGGCTCGCAAGTGGTTCACTTGCCTCTCAACTGGGGATTGGGTCAGATCGGCGTTCTGCCCCAGGACAAGGCGCGCATGCTTCAGATTGCGGTTGTACTGGGCCTGACCGCCGGGCTGTGCGAAGAAAGCGCGCGTGCGGTGGGCTACTGGCTGCTCCAGCGCCGCGCCCGCACGTGGAAAAGCGCGCTCACGTTGGGCGTGGGGCACGGCGGCATCGAAAGCATCATCGTCGGCGGGGTGGTGCTGCTGGCGTTCGTGAACATGGCCGTCCTGCGCAACCAGGACCTGGCGACGTTGGGGCTGGCGGGCGACCAACTGGCGCTGGCCCAACAGCAGATGGCCGCCTATTGGGGCCAGCCCTGGCCCATCCCTCTCGCAGGCGCGGTCGAACGGCTGACGTCCATCGTGATGCACCTATCGCTTTCGGTGTTGGTGTTGCAGGCATTCACCCGGCACAACGTGCTATACTACGTTGGCGCCGTGGTGTGGCATGCGGCGATTGATGCACTGGCCGTAATCCTCCTGGCGAACAAGTGGGACTTGTGGGCCATCGAAGGCGTGCTGGCGCTCGTCGCGCTCGCCAACCTGGGCCTCATGCTCGCTTTTCGACACAGCCCGCACGACGTCGAAGCGGAGCCGGTGCCTGTCCCGGTGCCTGCGCCACCGCTTGAGCCAAAGCCGCGCGCTGAGACGAACGCGCTGCGTGAGCAGATCGAACGCTCCAGGTTTGAGGGTTGAGATGATTCAGATACGAAACCTGACCAAGAAGTTCGGTAACCTGACCGCCGTAGACAATCTGACGCTCGACGTGAAGGAAGGCGAAGTGTTTGGCTTCCTCGGCCCCAATGGCGCCGGCAAGACGACCACGGTGCGCATGCTCACGTGCCTGGTTGGGCCAACTTCCGGGCAGGCCACAGTCAACGGCCTGCAAGTCGGGCGCGACGACACGGCAATTCGTCGCAGCGTGGGCATCCTCACCGAAACGCCTGGCCTGTATGACCGCCTGAGCGCCGAGAAAAACCTGACCATCTTTGCCAACCTGTACGAAGTGAAAGACGTGGCCGGCCAGGTGGAAAGGTATTTGCGCCTGCTGGGGCTGTGGGATCGCCGCGACGACCTGGCGGGCAACTTTTCCAAAGGGATGAAGCAGAAACTGGCCGTCTGCCGTGCGTTGTTGCACGAACCCAGGGTGCTCTTTCTGGACGAGCCGACCTCTGGGCTCGACCCGGAGGCGGCCAAGCTGGTGCGCGACTTCATCGAGGACATCAAGGAGCACGGGCGCACGATTTTCCTGTGCACGCACAACCTGGACGAGGCCGACCGGCTGTGCGACCGCATCGGCGTGATCAAGCAGCGGCTGCTCACGGTGGACAGTCCCACCAACCTGCGCAACAGACTGTTCGGTCGCACGGTCGTCTTTCACCTGCGCTACGCCGATGATTCCACCCTGGCGCTGGTCAAAGGGTTGCCGTTCATCAAGAACGCCCAGCGGGTAGACAACAAGATCGTCGCCGGCCTGGACGATCCCGAAGCGCACAATCCGGCCATCGTGCGCGCTCTCGTCGAGACCGGCGCTGACGTGCAGTTTGTGGGTGAGTTGAAACACTCGCTGGAAGACGTGTACCTGTCGCTGATGGCCAGCAACTGATTGCGGGAGAACGCTGTGAACAAAATCCAGACTATCATAGACAAAGAATGGGCCGAGGTGTTCAAGAACCGCCTGGTGTTGTTCACCATAGCCTTTATGCCGTTGATGTTTACGGCCCTGCCGCTGATTTTCCTCTACGTGTTGGGAAAGGAAGTGGGCAACGACGCCAGCGACCTGCCGCCCCAGTTTCTTCAACTGTGTGGAGAGCAATTGACGGGTGGCGAGTGTTTCCAGGTATTTCTGGTCAACCAGTTCCTGTTGCTGTTTATGATGATGCCCCTGATGATCCCGGTGGTGATTTCGGCTTACAGCATCGTGGGCGAAAAGACGACGCGCTGCCTGGAGCCGCTGTTGGCGACGCCCATCACCACAGCAGAACTGATCGTCGGCAAAGGCCTGGCGGCTGCCATTCCGGCCATTGGCGCCACGTGGGCAGGGTTTGCCGTTTTTGCCGTCGGGGCGCGCCTCATGGTTTCCAACCCGCTGGTCTACGTGCGGCTGGTGGATCCCATGTGGCTCATGGCCATCGGGATCGTCGGGCCGCTCATGGCGGTGGCGGCGATCAACGTCAGCATCATCGTCTCGTCGCGCGTCAGCGACCCGCGCGTGGCGGAGCAAGTCTCGATGGTGATTATGCTGCCGCTGCTGGCGACGTTTTTCGCCCAGATAGCCGGCGTGATTCTGGTCAATATGCAGTTCATGATGTTGGCGGCCGGCGTATTGTTGCTGGTTGACGTTGGGCTGGTGGTGCTGGGCGTCAGGCTGTTCCAACGCGAGACGATTTTGACCAAGTGGAAGTAGATGAGTAGATGAGGAAATGGGGAGACAGGGAGACAGGGAGAGATGAAAGGGTATCGTCGTTTGGTGTGGGCGGTGGCATTGGTGTGTGGATTGGTGCTGGTGATGCCCGTGCTGGCGCAAGAGGGCGGGCTGCGCCTCTCGCTTAGCAAGCAGTTTGGGTTTGCGATGGGCGGGCAGATTCAGGGTACGTTCAAACTGACCACCCAGGGTCCCGCCGATCTGACCTCGGTCACGTTCAGGCTCGACGATGAGGCCGGAGTGGTTGGGCCGACTATCCTGGGTGAAGTGAGCGAGGCGCCCTTTGCGCTCACGTTTAGCACCGGCAAGTATCCGCACGGGCGGTATGCGTTGAGCGCAGTCGGGCAAACAGCCGGTGGGCCAACCATTCAGTCAAACGTGCTACACGTGGAGTTTGTCTCAGCCGAAGCGGGCTGGCAGGCTACAGGGAAAATCATGGTTCCTCTCCTGGCCTTGTTTGGGGCGATCATGCTGCTGGCCACTGTGGGCCCGCTGGTCCTGGAAAGGCTCGGCATGCGGCCACGCCGCCCGGTGGGTGCGCCGCGCACCTATGGGCCGTTGGGCGGTACAGTCTGCCCCAAATGCGGGCGGCCGTTCGGCCTGCATTGGTGGGCACCTAACCTGATCGTGAACAAGTTCGACCGCTGTCCGAATTGCGGCAAGTGGAGCGTGGTCGGCCGCGCCAGCCGCGAGGCACTGGCCGCTGCCGAGGCCGCGGAAATAGCATCCGCCACGCCTGAAATACCTGAACCCAGCCCGGAGGAAAAACTCCGTCGCCAGATCGAAGACTCGCGGTATATGTGATGCTGACCGCTCTACAATAGATGATCCAATAGCTCCACCATCGCTTTATCTCCGCCAGCGGGTGGAACCCAGTCTACCTGAACGACCTCGACTTGCTGCTCTTCCAGGCTTTCGGCAAACTTCTTCAAGCCCAGGTTAATGACTACAATAGGCTCGTGCAGCAGTTCATCAATCCTGGTCGGCATGGCAACCTCCTATCTGTGCTTCAACAGTTCGCAGCAAAAGTATGCCGCTTGGGCGTTGCTGCGGAACACCACCACACCGGCTTCCTCGAGCATCCTGGCTTGCTGGCTCACGTCCTGTGGGTCATCCTCGGTCCCGCATATAGAGGCGACCACGGTCAGGGAACCAAGGCGCTGCCGGGCGGCCTGCATGGCCTGCACGATGGCATCCAGCAACTCGCCCACCGGATCCGGTGCGGCGTTATAACCCAGGATGAAATCAAGCAGCAGAATAGCCACCTGTGGGTCGCGGCTTTCGACCAGGATGCGTTGCTTGCGTAAGGTGCTATCAATCATCGGGTGTGGCCTGCCCACGGTGTAGATGTCAGCGCCCATATCCACGACGGTGTGCTCGAGGCTGTGGTTGGGATTGGCGAGCGCATATTTCTGATCGAGTGGGACATTCGAGTAGACCGCAATATGGGCGTCCTGCAGGATCTGCTGGGACTGGTAACAGAAAGTGCCACCGGCAAACAGGCCGCGCAGGTATTGCTGCTCGGGTGACCAGGCGGCTTTTTCTCGGCTGATCCATGCCAGTTCTTCTGAGGTGAGCAGATTCGGTAGAGAGGGTGCCTTCCCGCCAGCCATCTCGATGGCGAGGTAGACGGCTTCATCAATCGTGCGGGCACATTGCAAGATGGTACTCGCACCATCCAGTTCGACGCGTGTGCCCAGGAAGCAGCCAATGGCTGGTTTTCTGCAAATCTTCAAGCGCTCGATGAGTCTTGCCAGCGTTCTGGCGCCCGGGGGCTTGGAAATCACGGCGATCACCTTCGTCTGGGCATCCGCTTCGAGGGCCTCCAGCGCGGTGAAGGCGGTCATCCCGCCAATTGTATCGGACAGATCGTGGCTGCCGGTGCCGATGGCGTGCGAGACGCCCAGGCCGGCGTTATGCACCTGGCTGGTAAATTCCTGCAATCCGGTGCCGGCCGCGCCGATCGCCCCGATGGGACCTGTGCGGACGACGTTGGCGAACCCGAGGCCCACGCCGTTGATCAGGCTGGTGCCACAGTCGGGTCCCATGACGAGCAGCTTTTGTTGAATCGCAAGTTGCTTGAGTTCGAGTTCTTCCTCGACCGGTACATTATCGCTGAACAGGAAGACGTTCAAGCCTGCTGCGAGAGCTCTGCGGGCCTCGCGGGCCGCGTACTCGCCAGGAACAGAGATCACCACCAGGTTGGCCTTGGGCTTGTGGGCCAATCCATCCTCGAAGGTATGTAAATCGGAGATGGGTGCGCCTTCCAGGCTGCCTTGCAGCCACTCGTCGAGCCTGCCCAGTACTTGATCTACGATACGGGGGGACTCGGCGATCACAGCCACAATCAGGTCGTTGGGCTGGGCGGCGTCAATCTGGGCGTCCTGGATGCCGATATCCAACAAGAGCCGCTTGTTGTTGGCGGTGCCCATCAGCACGGCCGTCTGCTGAACGCCTTTTACTTCTGAGAGGCGCTTGTTGATTCCCATCAAGAACAGGGAATCATAGTATTGGTTTTTTCGGATGACGAACCCGGAGGCCATAAGTATTCTCGCTTCATAGCGCGGCAAAGCCGCAAATGAACAATGTTCCAATGAACAATGAACAAATCTAACCACAAAGAATTGAATCCTGGTGCTCTTGGTGTTCTTTGTGGTTCACTAATCCGAGCAGTTACCTTCAGTGGACATTGTATCTCTTGGCGAATGCTACGAGTGCCTTCTTGAAGCACTCGAGTGGAGCGCGCACCAGGCCGGCGCCGATTTTGGGGTAGCCGGGATCCTTGTGGGCGATGGCGGTATCAATGATGGGGGTGCTGCCCGTCTGCACCACTTTGCGGATGTCAATGCCAATCGGCGCACCCTCAAATCCCAAGGCAGGCATCCGGTAGATCGGATGCTGCGCAACGGTGATCCGTTTCATTTCTCGGGTATAAGCGAGGGCTTGTTCCGGAGTGCCTCCCACCAGGCTCAAAATACCAGGGGCACCACCCAAGACGAACCCACCCCACCCGACTGTTTCGGTGATGGCTGAATCACCCATGTCCAGGCCCGCATCCTCTGCCTTGTAACCAGGAATATAGAGGCCATCCACCCGCGGCGAAGGCGCCGTAAACCACTCGTCGCCCAAACCGCTGACGCGGATGCCAAATTCGGTGCCATTGCGCGCCATGGCGGTGACGACCGTGCTGTACTCGATATCGCGAGCGGGGTCAGCGATGGCCTTGCCGCTGGCCATGGCCAGGCCCAGGAAGATCAGATCATGGCCGGTGACATATTTGAGGGTGTTGATCATCGCATCTCTGGGCAGGTCGGTCTGTGCCATGGCCACCGCCATGGCATTGGCAAACAGGCTGGAAGAAGCGCTGTGGCGGTTGTGAAGCTCATCGCCCATTTGCAGGGCTTTGGCGATGATCGGCCTCAAGTCCAGGCCACCGATGGTATGTAGTGCCTTGCGCAGGGTGGGCGCCCAGAGGTCGCGCCACAAGCGCAGTCCCTGCAGCGCCCCGTCGCTGGTATCGCCGAATTGCTGGTTCCCTTCCACCTGGCGGCAGAAGGCGCGGTTGCCGAAGGCTTTGTTTTCTACCACCCACACCGGAGCGGAAGGAGAAATGGTGCCCGCCATCGGCCCAACGGTTTGATGGTGGTGGTTGGGTTCCAGGCGGATAGCGCCCTGTTCCAACAGAGATCTGGCTTCCTCGAGGGTGCTGGCCCAGCCCTC
>Ga0315277_10005882_pt1 | contig 16110 bp, 12 predicted proteins | sample YL17G05_15_MG_FD_203695 | JGI IMG/M metagenome (GOLD analysis project Ga0315277, IMG submission 203695) | Sediment microbial communities from Yellowstone Lake, YNP, Wyoming, USA - YL17G05_15 | ecosystem: Environmental > Aquatic > Freshwater > Lake > Sediment | place: USA: Wyoming | collected...
CCATCCATCCCTGCGGCTAAATACCAGAATGCAGCAAATTAGTAAAGTTAACCTGGACAAGCCACTAGGGAGGAATCTGACCGGAAGGCCAAACGTGGCTAGTCTCAATCGCCACAAAACCTGTCCGCGATTTGACCTGTCCAGGACAAATCCGGGACAAATCGTGGACAGATTGTGGATATTCTCTCTCGCCCTCTCTGGGCCGTGAGAATTCCCACGACGAAAACAAAAACCTCGTCGAGGTCGTGGGAAAACCATGTCCACCGCAACGGTTCCGTACGTGAGTTTGGGTGAGCTGGGCGACACCCTGGGTGTGCAGTCTTGGCGGATTGCCCGCCTTTTCGAGCTTGGGATTCTCTCCGAGCCGCCGAGGATTGGTCGCCGTCGCCTGATTCCGAAGTCGATGGTTCCGCAAATCGTCGACGCGCTCCGTGCCCGTGGGTGGCTGCCAGGAGACGGGGCTGACTTGCCAGAGGAGGTCGCTGGTCGATGAGCAGTAAGACCAGCAAGTTGACGCCTACCCCGGCGAGCGCGACCGCTGCCAAGCCGAAGTCGGAACTGAGGCCGCCCGGCGTGATCGAGCCCGGCTGCTTGTTGACAGTGCCGGAGGTGCGTGCCCGGCTGGGGTTAGGGGCCTGGGCCTGGCGGTCGTTACGCCGGGCCGGCTTGCGGACGATTCGGGTGGCGGGGCGGGGATTCGTCCTGAGCGACGATGTGATCGCCCACTTTCGCCGGGAGGCGGAGGAACCTGAAACCTAAAAAGCGAGGGCCGCCCTGCCAGGCGGCCCCGGTGATTTGGAGGTGTACTCTGCCATCTCATGCTAACCCCCCGGGGCCGGCTGTCAAGGCCCCGCCGCATTTTTCGTGGGCTGTTCTGGTAGCTGTTGAGCCGGAACTGCGGAGTGCGGAGGCGTGGGATCTTGCGCTACGCCAAGTTGTGGGTGGCCTGGAATGCCCGCCCGGCCGCCGGAGACGAACCCGACAGTCTCCTCGAAAGGGCCGGCCGTCGTGTCCCGGGCAGAACGGAGGTGGCAGACATGGCCGGTGACTGGATCAAGCTGCACCGCAAGAGCCGGAGGAGCCAGGTCTTCGCCAAGGCGGAGTTGTGGAAGCTTTGGTGCCTCTGCCTGATGAAGGCCAACTACCAAGACACCTGGGTGGAGGTGCATGGGCTGGCCGCCCCAGTGCTGGTCAAGCGGGGGCAGTTTCTCACCGGTCGCTATGCTCTGCACCGGGAATTCTACTATCCGAAGCCCAGTGCAGGAGACAAGGCGCCATCTACCCTTTGGCGGATGCTTGAATGCCTGCGGGGCATGGGGAACGTGAACATCAAAACGAACAGCCGGTTTTCGCTGGTAACTGTCGTGAATTACGGACGTTATCAATCCGGCGATTCGCAAAATGAACAGCCGGATGAACAGCCAGTGAACAGCCGACGCGCAGCCGGTGAACAGCCGACGCGCACAGTAAAGAAACCTAAGAAACCTAAGAAGATTAACCGCGCGGGCGCGAGGTTTCCGGAAGACCTGGAGTTCCCGGAAGGTTTCGATACGCCTGAAGTCCGCAAAGCCGTTGATGAATGGCTCGCCTACAAGCAGGGGCGTGGTCAGAGCTACAAGAGTCCCGGACGGCAAATGACAAAAATGCTGGCCGGACTGGATAAGGACGGCAACCGGATGTTCCCAACGCCGGAGGTGTTCGTCGGTGCGGTGAACCACTCCATCGCCAACAACTATCAGGGGTGCTTTCCCTCGGGAGGAAGCAGTGGACGATCAAGCAGCAACCGAGGACGTGGGAGCACAGTTCGACGAGATTCTCCAGCACGTGTCCATCAGCGGCCGTTCAAATGAAGGTCCAGCCGGGCGGAAGGTGCTTGCCCTGAGACAGCCGGAGCGACGGATTCTGCCGGCGGTTGATCGGCGGCTGGACTTCGTGGACTCGGGACTCTTGGAGGTGTTTCGGGCGCTGGTCACCGGCCAGGCCCTATGGCCCCTCTACCTGCACGGGCCGACTGGGGCCGGCAAGACCATGGCGGCGCTGTGCTTGTGCGACGTTGCCGAGACGGCCGCCTACTGGGCGGTGGAAGACCTGTGCGACTTCGTGATGCGTGAGAGTCCCGTTGAGGTACAAGGCGAATTCCAGCGGATCGCCGAGAAGGGCCTGGCCGTGTTGGACGAACTGGGGCAACGGGGCACCGTGGGTGATCTCCACTACTCCGCGGTGAAGAAATTCGCCGACGCCCGGGAGCTGCACGCCAGCCGGGTGGCGATCTACATGAGCAACCTGGGGCCCAAGGCGTTTGCCGAGCTTTATGACGATCGGATTTGGAGCCGCGTTCTGTGCGGGACGCGGTATGAACTGGCGGGCGAGGACCGGAGGGCCGCGCGATGACAGTCAGGACAAAGCTGATCGGTCCGGAAATCCTCGACCGGCTGCCACCCCAGGACCTCGACGCCGAGCGGAGCGTGCTGGGGTCGATCTTGCTAAAGCAGGACGTGCTTGACGAGGTGGCCGGGATCGTCACCGCGGGTGACTTCTATGCGGAGGCCCATGGCCGGCTGTTCAGCCACGTTGTGACGATGCACGAGGCCGGCCAGCCGATCGACGTGGTGACCTTGAAGGATCGGCTAACGCGGGAGGGCGACTTTGAGGCGATCGGCGGAGCGGCCTACCTGGCCGAAGTCGCCCAGTCGGTCCCCTATGCGGCCAACGCCGTCCACTACGCCAACATCGTCCGCGACAAGGCCAAGCTGCGGTCGGTGATCCACACGGGCAGCGCGATGGTGCGGGACGCGTATGATCCGGCCGGCAACGCCGATGACGTTCTCGCGCGGGCCGAAGAGGCACTCAGCCGCGCGGAGGAACACGGCCGGCAGAGCGACGCGATCGACGCGGCCACCGCGGTTGACGGAGCGATCCGCCAGGCGCAGCAATCCGGCGAACACAGGCGGGGGCTGCCGACCGGCTTGGTGGACTTTGACCGGCAGTTAGGCGGGCTGTTTCCCGGCGAGTTGATCGTGCTGGCCGCCCGGCCGCGGATGGGCAAGACCAGCCTGGGCATCCAGGTCATGGCGCACAACGCCCCTCGGGACCGGGGCGTGCTATTCGCCTCCCTGGAGATGTCGGCCACCGAGCTGACCACCCGCATGTTATGCAGCCGGGCGGGTGTGGACAGCAACCGGCTTCGCACGGGGAGCCTGGAGGGGGACGACCTGGCAGCGCTGGAACGTGAGGCAGCAGAGCTTCGTGGCGCCGCCTTCTGGGTCGTGGACCGCCCCAGCCTGACCACGGCCGACATGCGGCGGGAGGCGCGCCGGCTCCACCGGCGGTCCGGGCTGGCCCTGCTCGTCGTGGACTATCTCCAGCGGGTGACGCCGGCCGACGTGCGGGTCAAGCGGTACGAACAGGTCGGGCAGATCACGGGCGAGCTAAAGCGGCTGGCCCGAGAGTTTAACGTCCCGGTCCTGTTGCTGGCCCAACTCAATCGGGAGGTCGAGGCGACGGCAGACCATCGGCCGCGGCTGTCCCACCTCAGGGAGTCGGGCGACATCGAACAAGACGCCGACGTAGTCGCGTTCCTGCACCGGCCCGAGGTGTACAAGCCCGATGACGCTGACCTGCACGGCCAGGCGGCACTGATCGTGGAGAAAAACCGCAACGGCCCGACGAGCAGGTTCGAGCTGAGCTGGGACGAGACAACGACTACGTTTTGGACGCCGGCCCCCGCGGGCCTGGCACCGCTGTTTTGAGCATGACGCGCCGGAAGATGCACAACACGGCGCGGGCGAGTCGCAACCGGCGGCGGAAATGGCAAGGTCGGAAATCCGGATTGTACCCCACTTGACAGATAGGGCGAAGGCGATATAATCACGGAAGACACAACTCACAACGGAGACCCGCGGATGTCACTCACCCAACAACTCCGCGAAGCGATTGCCGGCAGCGGCGTCACGCTGTACCGGGTGGCCAAGGATACCGGAATACCCTACGCCGTTGTGCACCGCTTCGCCAACGGGGAGCGCAGCATCAACCTGGAGACGGCCGACAGGCTGGCGGAGTTCTTCGGGATGCACCTCACGCGGCCCAAGCGGATTGCCCGGCGGGGGAAGTGACAAGAAAACCTTTGCTGTCCCGGTGGGCCTGACTGGTAGCGGGCCTGCCGGGGCGGCGACTACCAGAAGGGAGAGACCGATGCACGAACGTATGAAGGTGAACGTGGTCGAGTTCGGCGACCGCAGATGTTTTCAGTTGCAATGGAAAGACCCGATCACGGGTCGCAAGAAAACCAAGTCCAGCGGGATCGAACGGACCGGGCGGAAGAAGGAACGCACCGAGGCCGAGCGGGTGGCCGCCAAGTTCGAGGCGGAGCTACGCGAAGGGCGCTACCACGAACCGCTCAAGGTCACCTGGAAAGATTTCCGGGAACGGTACGAGTCGGAGAAGCTTCCCGGCCTGGCTGAACGGACTGACGGGAAGGTGGCCAGCGTCTTTGGTTGGGTGGAGCGGGTCTTGAAGACCAACAGGCTGGCCGAGTTGACCGCCGGGCGAATCAGCCACCTGCAAGCCGAGATGCGGCGGAAGGGCTTGGCCGAGTCCACGATCAAGGGAAACCTGGCTCACCTGAAAGCCGCGTTGCGGTGGGCCGAACGGATCGGCCTGTTGGTCAAGGCCCCGCGGATCGAGATGCCCAAGCGGGCCAGGGGAACCGACTTGATGAAGGGCCGCCCGATCACCACCGAGGAGTTCGAGCGGATGCTGGCCAAGGTGCCCGAGGTTGTCGGGCAGGAGGCCGCCGCTTCATGGCACCACTATCTTCGGGGATTGTGGCTGTCGGGCTTGCGGCTCTCTGAATCCCTGGAGCTATGGTGGGATCGGGATGATCGGCTGTGCGTGGACCTGACGGGGAAGTATCCGATGCTCCGAATCCCAGCCGAGTTGGAGAAAGGGAATCAGGATCGGATGCTACCGATGGCTCCCGAGTTCGCCGAGTTCCTGCTGGCCGCCCCGGAACCCGACCGGGCCGGGCCAGTCTTCGACCTAAGATCCAGGCAGGGGAACGGGAAGTGTCTGATGGCCGAATGGGTCGGCAAGCTGCTTGGCAAGATCGGGCGGGCGGCGGGCGTCAAGGTCCACACCGACCCCAACACGGGCAAGGTGAAGTACGCCTCGGCCCACGATCTGCGACGGTCATTCGGGGAGCGGTGGGCAGCCCGGGTGATGCCCGCCGTGCTGCAAGCGCTAATGCGGCACGAGAGCATCGAAACCACCCTCCACTATTACGTCGGCCGCAACGCCCAGAACACGGCCAGGACGCTGTGGGAGGCCCACAAAAAGGCCGTCGGCGGTAACATTTCGGGTAACAGTCGCCAAACCGGACCCGAGAGCACCGCCGAAACGGCCGACGTAAGCGATTGTGAAAGTTGATGTTACGATAGCACGCCCGGCAGGACTCGAACCTGCAACCTGCGGATTAGAAGTCCGCTGCTCTGTCCTTTGAGCTACGGGCGCAAGTCTCTTGTTTACAAGACCAAAAAAACGCCCCAAGTGCAAGAGCCGACCGTGTTTTGCCCGCAAGGAATTCAACGCCGCCGGGTGGCCGGGCGCCCGGTCGAGGTGTCCGAGACCTCCAACTGGTCAAGACGTGAACAGCTCTCCCGGGTGTACTGACCTTGCCAGTTCAACGGGGATGGCATAAGCTATTCGCCAGTCCATGTTGGGGTGCAGCGTCAAGGATGACCGCCTGAGTTGCCAGGAGGCAGACCCGATGAGCATGAGCCAGGAATCAAGCGTCATGCCGATGGAGCGGCATGGCCAGTCTCCGGGATCCGTCCGTCCGGATCCACTGAGTTTGAAGCGATTGGGGGCGCCGGTGCGGCGGGCAATCGTGCGCACGCGGCAATGGCTGCTGGAGCGGCAGCACCCGGAGGGCTACTGGTGCGCCGAACTGGAAGGCGACACCATCCTGGAGAGCGAGACGATTCTGCTGCTGGCCCATCTGGGGCGGGAAGATTCCGAGTTGGCCCGCCGCTGGGCCGCGCATCTGCTGGAGAAGCAGCTTCCCGAGGGGGGGTGGGCCCTGTATCCGGGCGGTGGAGTGGACATCAGCGGCAGTGTGAAGGCCTACTTCGCCCTGAAGTTGACCGGCCACGACCCGGGTGCCGAGTACATGCAGCGTGCGCGGGAGGCGATCCTGGCCAACGGCGGGGCGGACGCGGTCAACAGCTACACCCGCTTCCACCTGGCCCTGTTAGGACAGATTCCCTACGACCAATGCCCGGCGGTTCCGCCCGAAATGGTCCTCCTGCCCAAGTGGTTCCCGGTGAACCTCTACGCGGTGAGCGCCTGGTCGCGGACGATCATCGTGCCGTTGTCGATCGTTTCGGCCAAGCAACCGGTGCGGAAGATCGAGGCCCGCTACGGGATTCGCGAGTTGTTCCTGAGAGATCCGGCCAACTGGCCGCCGCTGCACCTGCCGGGCTGCGCGGGCGATAAGGGTCTGTTGAGCTGGGATCGTTTCTTCCGCACGGTCGACCGCATGTTGAAGTTCAGCCAGCGGCATCGGCTGCTGCCCTTCAGACGCCGTGCGCTGGCGGCCGCCCAGCGGTGGATGCTGGCGCGGTTCCAGGGCAGTGACGGCCTGGGGGCGATCTATCCGCCGATCATCTGGAGCATCCTGGCACTGAAGTGTCTGGGTTACGACGACGACAGCCCGGAGGTCCGGGAGTGCCACAGGCAACTGGACAACCTGGCGATCGCCGAGCCGGATTCCGAGACCGCCCGGCTGCAACCCTGCAAGTCACCGGTCTGGGACACGGCTATGAGCCTGCGGGCGCTTTCGGACAGCGGGGTGCGGCCCGACGCTCCGGCGGTGCGTCGAGCGGTCGACTGGCTGCTGGAGAAGCAGATCACCCGCCGCGGCGACTGGGCCGAGCGGGTCGACGCCGAGCCGGGCGGCTGGTGCTTCGAACATGCCAACGACTCCTATCCCGACCTGGATGACACGGCGATGGTCCTGATGGCGCTGCGGGCGCAGTTTGCCGACCCGCCGCAGCCGTCGGAAGCCCTGCCGCCGGAGTTGCGGCTGGTCTGCGAGGGGGCGGCCTTGGCCGACGACGACGCAGCAGAGGTGGCCGTGACGCAGAGAGTCACGGCGGCCATCGACCGGGGCCTGCGGTGGATGCTGGCCATGCAGAACCACGACGGCGGCTGGGGGGCTTTCGACCGCAACAACAGCCGGAAGTTTCTCTGCCACGTCCCCTTTGCCGACCACAACGCGATGATCGACCCCAGCACCCCCGACGTGACCGGCCGCGTGCTGGAGGCGCTGGGCAGGCTGGGATACCGCGTGGGCGATCCGGCCGTCGATCGGGCGGTCGATTTCCTCCGCGGCAGCCAGCAACCCGACGGTAGCTGGCTCGGGCGGTGGGGCGTGAACTACGTCTACGGAACCTGGCGGGCATTGACGGGCATGGCCGAGGTGGGAGTGCCCAAAGACGACCCCACGATGGTGGCGGGCGTCCACTGGCTGCTGAACCACCAGCAGGCCGGTGGGGGCTGGGGCGAATCGCCCGACAGCTACCAGAAACCGCACCTCCGCGGGCAGGGACCACCCACCGCGTCGCAGACGGCCTGGGCCCTGATGGGGCTGCTGGCCGGCGGTTATCAGGAGCATCCGGCGGTTGCCCGCGGCGTCCGCTACCTGATCAACACCCAAGAGGAGGACGGCACCTGGGAGGAGACGGAGTTTACGGGGACGGGATTCCCGCTGGTGTTCTACCTCCGCTACCACTACTACCCGATCTATTTTCCGCTGATGGCCCTGGCCCAATGGGCCGTCAAGGTTGCACCGAGGCTGGCCGACGACCAGGCGCCAGCACTACAACTGGTGGGCGGGAACCGGTAGTGCTGTAACGCCGTTAGGACGTCTGGTTTGCGTCTCAGAAAAGTAAAGCCGTGGCCGTTTAGCGGCCGACGGCACGTCGGCCCGAGCGTTCGCCGCCGTTCCGGCGGCGGCTAAACGACATTACTTTTCTGAGGGTCAATAAACGCTCAACTTGGACTTCCCATCCACAGACATGCGTTTTCCCTTCTCGCTGACGCGCTCCGTAACCGGCTACCTGCTTCGCAAGAGGCTGGCCGGGCAGCAGCGGTTTCCCCTGGTGCTGATGCTCGAGCCGCTGCACGCCTGCAACCTGTCGTGCGCCGGGTGCGGGCGGATTCGGGAATACGCCGACACGCTCCACTCCAGGCTTTCGGTCGACCACTGCCTGGCCGCCGTCGAAGAGTGCGGCGCACCGATCGTAAGCGTCTGCGGCGGCGAGCCGCTGATCTATCCGGGCATCGAGGAACTGGTCGCCAGAATCCTCGCTCAACGAAAACACGTCTACGTCTGCACCAACGGGCTGCTTCTGGAGAAGAAGCTCTACGGCCTGCCCCGCAGCGATCGGCTGTTGATCAACGTGCACCTGGACGGGATGGAGGCCACGCACGATCGGGCGGCGGGGCGGGAGGGGGTTTTTGAGGCCGCCACGGCCGGGATCCGCGCGGCCAAGGCCGCCGGCCTGAGGGTCTGCACCAACACCACCGTCTACAGACACACCGACATGCACGAGATCGCCGTGCTGTTCGAGTATCTCACCCAACTTGGCGTCGAGGGCCTGATGATCTCGCCCGCCTACGGCTATGCGGCGGTCCAGCGGGCCGACCCCGACGGCGCGGAACGGATCTTCATGACCCGGCAAGAGGTGCACGAGAAGTTTCGCCTGGCCCGGCGACTGCTCGGGCGGTTTCGGCTGACTGCGTCGCCGATCTACATGGATTTTCTCTGCGGCGGGCGGGAACTGCCGTGTGCCGCCTGGGCCAACCCCACCTACAACGTCTGCGGCTGGCGAGGCCCCTGCTACTTGATGGCCGACGCGCACTACCCGAGCTACCGGGAGCTGGTCGAAACGACCGACTGGGGACGGCTGGGTCCGGCGGGCGATCCCCGCTGCCGGGACTGCCTGGTTCACTGTGGCTTCGAGCCGGCCGCCGTGCTGGCGGCCAACAGGCGCTTCGGCGACGTCTTCCGGATGGCCGTGTGGCAGATCACCTGAGGGAATGACGAAGCACGAATGACGAATGACGAAGGGGTGCGGAGCCGCTCATGTCGGCGGCTATTGACTCGCGTGCCGTGACCGGCGAAGATGCTGTGGTCTGTCCGTCATTCGTGCTTCGTCATTCGTGCCTCGTCATTTGCCCCATGGTCTTCCGCCACCTCCTGCGAAACTGGCTCCGCGGCGCGGCCGAACGTGAGATCCGCCAGCGGGTCGTGGAGGCGGCACAGGGGCAACTCCAGACTGCGGCCGAGGAGGTCGAGGACGGGCAGTCCGGCCGGTCGGCGCCGCCTTGCCAGCTCGGGGTCGTCTTCGCCCTGGCGATCGAAGCCGGCGGGTTGGAGGACCTGCTCGACGGCGTGGTCACCACGCAAGGGCACGGCCTGCTGGTCCGCGAAGGCCGTCTGAAGGACCGGCGGCTGGCGCTGGTTCTCTCTGGCCACGGGCGCCGCTGCGCCGCCCGGGCGACCGAGGCACTGATCGCCGGCCACCGGCCCGAGTGGGTCCTCTCGGCGGGATTCGCGGGAGGACTCAGTCCGCGATTGAAGCGCTACGACATCCTCGTCGCCGATCACCTGGTCGATACGGCAGGCAACCAGTTGACCGTCAATCTTGAGCCTGGCCCAGCCGTGCGGGCGGCGGCGGAGGGCGTTCACGTGGGGCGGTTGTTGACGGCCGACCGCGTGGTCCGCCTGCCCGACGAGAAGCGGTCGCTGCTGCGGCAGTACGATGCCCTGGCCGTCGACATGGAGAGCTTTGCGGTGGCCGAGGTCTGCCGCCGCCGGCAGGTCCGTTTTCTGGCGGTCCGCGTGATCAACGACACGGCCGACGACGAGCTGCCCCCCGACGTGGAAAAACTCCTGGCCCAGAAGACGTTTGCCGCCCAGCTCGGCGCGGCGGCCGGGGCGATCTGGAGGCGGCCTTCGAGCTTCAAGGACATCTACAAGCTGAAAGAGGATGCCCTGCTGGCCTCCGACCGCCTGGCCAGATTCCTGGGCCGTATCGTCGCCCAGTTATAGGATACCGGTCGCGGATTTGTGCATCCCGGGCGAACGTCAAAAGATGTCGATCATGTGCTCGCCGCCGTGGTCGGGATTGCCGATCAGACGTTGGCCCACCGGGTCGACGACGAAATCGAGGCCTTCCAGCGGGATCTGCCCGATCAAGACTGGACAGTCGTCGGGGATTTCGGCCACGTCGGTGCTGAGGTCGCGGCCCTGAACGGTCAGTCGCGCTGCAGCATAGACGACCGTCTCAACGATCCCGCCCACAGTTCGCACGCGGCGCGTGCGGTACGGTTTCAGACCCAACAGGGCAACCATCCGTTTGGGGAGCGAGAGCATGACTGCCCCCCTTTCCACCAACGCATCCGGTACGTCCACCGATCGTACGCGATCGGCAGACAGCGTCCCGGCCGCCACCTGGAAGAGGTCTTCCAGGTTCTCGATCCTTGCCGCAACCCGCACTTTGCCCATCGTGGTAATCTCCATGATGCCTTTCCTCTTGGCCTTACTTGCTCAGCTCCTGGAACAGCGGCAGGTGGCGGTAGTAGACCTCCAGCATCAGCAGGTGCAGCGCAGTCACGTAGTGGCGGCCGCCGGCACGCCCCCAACGGTCTTCGACCGGGCGGAGCGGATGCCAACTGCCGGCCAGCTCACCGGACTGGACCTGGCTGCCGGTGGCCAGCGGACGGAGCCGATCGTTCCAGGCGGTCCAGTAGTCGTCCTGCATCTGGAACATGGCCTGCGTGGCGTAGTACCAGTAGTAGCAGTCGCGCAGCGGCTTGGCGCCGGTGCCCACCTCGGGCAGATTCTCCTTCAGGTGCCTTGCCCCCGCGATCAGTCCCGAGTCGTTCCTGTCGTAGCCGAGGTACATCCGCATCAGCATCGCTTCGGAGGTCATGGCCAGATTGGGCCTGCGGCCGGCGCGTTGCTCGGGGGTATCGCTGGCGTGAGGGTTGTAGACGTACTGGCCGGCCGGGTACCCTCCGACTGCGGAAGCCTCGGCCGTGTCGAGCCAGGCGTTGACTTTCCCGAAGGTCTCCGCGGGCACGTCCAGCCCGGCCATCTGGGCGCTCTTCAGCGCCATCAACATCCAGCCGGAGACCGAGGTATCGGTCTCGGTCGATCGGCCGGTCTCCGGGTTTACTTCGTAGCGCCATCCGCCGCGGGTGGGATGCTGCGTGTTGACGATGAACTCGATAGCCTTGCGGGCGGGCGCGCGGAGCTGGGGATCGCGGGTCATTCCATACGCCTCGCACAGCGCAATGGCCGCGATGCCGTGGCTGTAGAACCAGGCGTACTTCGTTCCGCCGGTGAACAGATCGCCGTCGGCCTTCTGCTGCCGGACCAGCCAGTCGATCCCACGGCTGACCTCCCCGCGGTACTTCCCGTCGAGGTGCGTGTAGCCCGCACCCAGGTAGCTCAGCAATGCCAGGCCGGTGGCGGCGGAATCGGCCTCCATCTGACCCAGCGCGGCGTCCTGGGACGGGATCCCCTGGGGCAGCTCATGGAGGCTCCATCGCCCGTCCGGGAACTGGTGCCGGGCGAAATAATCGAGTCCCATCTCGACGGCCTTCTCGGTGCCCTCCGAGCCGCCCCAGGCCTGGGCCACCTCGGCGCGGCGACCGGGGTCGCGCTGCTGGTAGGCCTCCGCCGGCCCCGGGCCAATACGGCCGTCGATGGCCAACTGCCCACCGCTACGCTCGACCACGAACCGCCTGAAGATGGTGTGGACCACCTCGCTTTCCGGGCGTGCACGGCGACTGGGGATGCCCACCTCAGGCGACGGGAGGTAGCCCAGGCCGCCGGGCCCCTCGGCGGCCGGGATTCGCACGGGCAAGCCGCCTTCCGGCCGGCTGGGCTGGCCGACGACGACGCCGGTCAAGTTGACCGCTTCACTAGGCGAGGCGGCCGCAGGACCGACCGTCCGCGGCTGCTCGACCGCCTCGGCCCCACCCGCCAGCAGCCCCGGGGCGTCGGTCGACCGCTGCGGTCCGCTGGCCAGGTTGCCAACCAGGGAGTTTCCGGTTCCGTCGCCTTGGGCCATGCGACGGCGATCGGCCGCCGTCCCGGCGTCGCTCGGACTGCCGGGGCCGAGATCTGCCGTGGCAAGGGGACCTTCGTCGGGCGAGGCGGCAGACGGGCCGCCAGTCGGGCCGACGGAAGGCAATTGCCCAGACCCCCGGGCCACACCCGTCTGCAAGGTATCGGCGGTGGTCTGGGCAAGGCCCCGTGCCTCGTCCGGCGGACCACCGGCGGGCGCTGCTTTGCCGACCGGTTCGGCTTGAAGGGTGCCGGAGGTGGCCACGGCCGGGCCAGCCGCCGCCGTGCGGCCGATCGGCCGCCCCGGCGCACCGGCACCGGACGCCGATGCGTCGGGGCCGATAGCCCGGGTCTGCCCCGCCATGACGACGGCCTTGTCGGAGCCCAGGGCCGACTCGGCGGTCCCGGCGGCGGCTGCGGTCGGGCCGATGGGGAGCTGAGCGGCGGCCTGGCGGACCGTGGCGTTTGGGCCGGCTGCGAGGGAACTGGGTAGTCCACCTTGGGCCGAGGCGACGCCGCCGGCGCCGGTGGCGGCGACGTTGTCGATGGGGATGGCGGCAGCCGGGAGGTCGGTACCGGCGTCGTCCCTTCTCATAGTGGAGCTACCAGTGGAGCCGATGTCCCGCCCGCCCGGCCCTTCCTGCTGAGAGGCAACTGCCCGGCGTGCCACCGCCCCGGGAAGCGGCGCCCCCTGATCGGGAAGAGAAGCGAGCGAGCCGGCCATGGGCTGGCCCTGGAGTTGGCCGGGCAGGCCGAAGACCTGGCGGCGCGGCCCACTTACCTGGGCCTGCCAAGGGACGGCCTGCGTGGCGATCCCTCCGCCCGCAGCGGCGGTGGCCGGCTGGCTGGCCTCGGCGACGGCACTGGGGGCGACGTCCCCGCCGACCGTTCGCCCCGGTCTCGGGGTCCCGCCCCCGGCGACCGCCGAGGCGATCGACTCGTGCCGGGTGACGCGGCTGCTCTGGGCGGTGCCGACCGGCCCGGGGGTGCCGCTGGACCCGGGCGGTCCGGCCCCTACCGCAGGCACGGCCGCAAACGGCCTGACCGTGCCGCCTTGCCGGGCAGCGGAGTCCTGGGCGCTGAGCGACGGTAACGGAGGCCCGCTCGGACCAGTGGCCGCGACTCCGGGGAGCGTCGGGCTCGCCTCGGCAACGCCCGAAGCGGCGGTCGGGGCTGCCGGTCCAGTAGCCCGGGCGACCCGCGGTAAGGGTGCATTGGTCGTCGCGGATGATTGTTCGATCCCACCGGATCGGGGCTGCCCGGTTCGGGCGACCACATCGGTCGATCCGACGGCAAAATCGGCGGTTCCGGCGGCAGCGGTTCCCGCGCCCAGCGGAGGCCGACCGGCCGAGCGAAGCACGGCGGCGTCGGAGACGGCCTGGAGACGGCTGGCCGGGGTGCCACCGGCGGCGGCGGGGCTGGTGGCGGGCTGCGCCTCAACGGGGATCGCGGTTGACGGCAGGTTGGCCCCGCTGTCAGACCGCGCCAACGAACTGGGCGTTGCCGGGGACGCCTCCAAACCGGCCGGCTGCCGCTCGGAGGCGGCGGCGCGGCGCGGGGCCAGTGCTGAGGGAAGCTCCGCGGTATTGTTCATCGGAGGCAATCCGCTGCCCACCGCCCCCTCCCCCACGGCGGCGGCTGGGCTATCCGCCTCAGTGCTGACGGCGGTCGTCGGCGGGCGGATGATCGGCTGAGCCGGCCGCTGCGAGGAGGCAACCTGTGTCGCGGCCGCCTCCGGCTGCGGACCGTTCAGGTCGGTGGGCGGCTTCAGCTCGGGCGAACCGCGCAGCGGCGCCGTTCGGGCTGGGCGGCCAAGCGGGGGGATCTGCTCAGTCCGTGGCTGCCGGGCTGTGGCCATCGCCACCGCGTTGGCCGTATCCGGCGTCGCCGGTGCCGCGTCCCGGGGCGGTCGGGCCACACTGGGGGCGTCTGCCTGCCGTCGGGCGGCCGCCGTACCAGTCGGTGTCGGTGGGACGCTTGTGGTTCGTTGGGCCTGGTCGACCCGCTCCGCGGCGACGGTCTGGGCGGGGGGAAGCTGGGCCAGCGGACTGGCCTGGCGGGCCGGGATTGGGGTGGTCCCCGCGTCGGCAAGCGGCTCTCGTCGGGCCGCCCGCTGCGGCAGTTTTACCTCGACCTGCTGGGCCCGCCCGCTGGCGGGCTCTTCGGAGGGCTGGCTCTGCTCCACGCGAACCTGGGACTGGCTCGGGGGACGGGGTGAGGTCGTGGCATCGAGTACGGCGGCGGCTTGCCTGGGCTGAAGGGTGATCTCCGGCTCGGGGATCGGCTGGTTCGGACTGGGCCGGTCCTTCCAGGGTTGGCGGCTGATCTGCGCCCCGGCCGCGGCATCGGCCCGGCGCGGAGCCGATAGCACCGCCCGAGGGACCGTCTCCGGATTGGGTTGCTGGGGTTGGGGAGCCTCGGGCTCGGCGGTCGGCGGGGTCTTGGCCGGTATCTCCGGCTCCTCGGCCTGCCGCTGGACGGCCTCCGGATCGGTCGGCCTGGGGGCCTCGATGGCAATGGGCTCCTCGTAGCTCTGTTGCGCGTAGGGCTGTTCGACCTGCTGCCAATAGTAATCGGGGATCGTGATCTGCTCGTATTGCTCGATGGCCTGATCGCGGGACCTGGCCTCCCATCGGGCCGTCGCCGCCAGATACTCCTCGTGGAGATAGACTGCCAGCCCCAGGTGGGCCATGAGGCTCAGCAGCAGGCAGAACTGGAGCCGGCGGAGCATCTTGCCCTGGAGCCACATCACGCCCCAGAACAGCAGGCCAACCGTCAGGCCGACGCCGAACAACCGGATCCAGCCGTTGTAAAGCAGGCGTGGGTCGTGAAAGTCGCTGGTGGCGATCACGATACCGGTGACGAAACCAGCCAGGATCAGGATCGCGCAGTTGATCGGCCAGAGTTGGTCGTCGAAGTCGGCGACCTTGGAGATCTGGACCCTGCGGACGGTTCGAGTGCTTCCAGGCATGGTGTCGGGCCCCTCGGCGTCAAGGGCCGGCCTTGAGGGTAGTGACGCGGTAATCGCGGATCTTGGCCTTGTTGCAGGCGTTCATGGCGGCCACCACGAAGTCCCACACCACCCGCTTGTCGGCCCGAATGATCACCGACACCCGGCCGGGATTGTTGACCGAGGCCGCCCTGAGGGTGCGGCCGAGGTCTTCGAGGGTGAGGACCTTCCCGGTAACGTAGTACAGCCCTTGCTGGTCGATGTTGATGAACAGCTCGCCGGGCTTGCTGGTCAGCGGCCGGGCCTCGCTGGCGTCGGGCAGCAGCACGTCCATCTCTCGCTCTTCCTCGGCGAACCGAGTGGCCACCAGGAAGAAGATCAACAACTGGAAGACACAGTCGATCATGGGCGTCAGGTCGAAAACGGACGTCGAGCCCTTCTTGATCTTCACGGCCATGACAATCTTCTCCAAGCGTGCCCGAATGTCTCGCGGCCGAAAACACCTTTTCGGCCGCACCACGGGCGCTATCTCTTGGCGTCCAACGGAGTTTGCGCACGGGGGCGGGCTACGTCCAGTTCGGGCAGCTCCAACTGCTCTTTGCTCATCTTCAGCCGGCCTTCAAAACGTTCCAGTTGCGGCAGCAGACCCAACATAATTTCGTCCAGTTCGCCGAACAACCATTGGATGCGACCCTCGAAGAAGTGGGCCAGCATGGCGGCGGGGATGGCCACTGTCAGACCACCGAAGGTGGTGACCAGGGCCACGTAGATCCCTTGGGCCAGACTCTGGGCCTTGTTGGCCCCGGTGGGGAGGTTGGCGGTGACGAAGAAGGCCATAATCATCCCCTGCACCGTCCCCAATAGGCCCATCAGGGGCGTGACGCTGGCCGAGAGGGTCAGCCAACGGACGTTGCGATAGAGCTTGGCGGCCTCGCGGTCGTTGGCCTCCGTCACGGCATGTTCCAATTCGCTATGGGGGCGGCCCACCTTTAGCAGCATGGCTTTGATAACATTGGCCGCC
>Ga0315277_10005883_pt1 | contig 16104 bp, 12 predicted proteins | sample YL17G05_15_MG_FD_203695 | JGI IMG/M metagenome (GOLD analysis project Ga0315277, IMG submission 203695) | Sediment microbial communities from Yellowstone Lake, YNP, Wyoming, USA - YL17G05_15 | ecosystem: Environmental > Aquatic > Freshwater > Lake > Sediment | place: USA: Wyoming | collected...
CATGCCAACGCTTCGCGCCCGTCTCGCCCACGCGAGCCGGCACGCGGAAATCGCCCTCCTCCCAGCCGTTCCACGGCATGGTCAGCCACCGGCTGTGTTGCTGGTAGGGCGTGGTGGCCGGGTGATGGCGCAGCCGCGCGCGCCAGTGATACACGGCCGACGTGTCGCTGGTCAGCGTATCAATGATCTTGACCAGATTCACACCCGCGGTCATTGTGTCCTGCCACGCCGCCGTCACGACCGTCCCCGTTCCATCGAACAACGTCCCCAGCCGCTTGACTTCGCATTCGAGTTTGACCTTGCCGCGGCCGAAAGGCGTTCGCCCCAGCGCCGCCAGGCGCAGGCCGGCTTCGTTGTCGGTCATTCCCATCGGCGCAACCGGCGCGCTGTTGTCCATCCGCCGCTGGCGCGGATTCAGACTCAGTCCCCTGCCCGCCTCGCCGTTGCCGTAATAGACGAAGGCGCCGCCTTCGTCCGTCTGGCCGTAGTCGTAATCCGGCGCTCCGACAATGACATCGGCGTAGCCGTCGCCGTTGACGTCGCCCGCCGTCGCGACGGAACCGCCAAAGTGGGCGTTGGCCTGATTGCTCTCGGCGGTCCAGTTGGGCAAGGCCGAAAGACCCGACGCCGAGCCGTGATAGACAAAGGCCCGGCCCTCGTCCGTCTGGCCGTTGTTGTAGCAGTGCGCTCCGACAATGACATCGCTGTAGCCGTCGCCGTTGACGTCGCCCGCCGTCGCGACGGAACCGCCGAAGAAGGCCCAGTCCTGATTGCTCTCGGCGAACCAGCCGGGCGAGGCCGAAAGACCCGACGCCGAGCCGTAGTAGACCCAAGCCAGCCCCTCGTCCGTCTGGCCGTGGTCGTAGCAAAACGCTCCGACAATGACATCGCTGTAGCCATCGCCGTTCACATCGCCCGCCGTCGCGACGGAAAAGCCGAAATAGGCGTTGGCCTGGTCGCTCTCGGCGGTCCAGTTGGCCCCGGTGGACAGCCCCGTCGAACCACCGTGATAGACAAAGGCCCGGCCCTCGTCCGTCTGGCCGTTGTTGTAATCCGGCGCTCCGACAATGACATCGCTGTAGCCGTCGCCGTTGACATCGCCCGCCGTCGCGACGCAAGTGCCGAAGACGGCGCCGTCCTGATCGCCCTCGGCGGTCCAGGCGGCATTAGCCGGCGTGCCGTTTGCGCCCAACCCCGAGGCAGAGCCAAACCAGACAAAGGCCCTGCCCTCCTCCGTCTGGCCGTTGTTGTAGCAGTGCGCTCCGACAATGACATCGCTGTAGCCATCGCCGTTGACATCGCCCGCCGTCGCGACGGAATAGCCGAACGAGGCGCCGTCCTGATCGCCCTCGGCGGTCCAGTCGGCATTAGCCGGCGTACCGTTTGCGCCCAATCCCGAGGCAGAGCCAAGCCAGACAAAGGCCCTGCCCTCGTCCGTCTGGCCGTTGTCGTACCCATCCGCCCCGACGATGACGTCCGCATAGCCGTCGCCATTGACGTCGCCCGCCGTCGAAACCGAACCGCCAAAAAAGGCGGAGGCCTGATTGCTCTCGGCGGTCCAGTTGGCCGTCGGGCTCAGGCCCGTAGGAGAGCCGTGATAGACAAAAACCCGGCCCTCGCCCGGCTGGTCGTTGCTGTACTTGTACGCTCCGACAATGACATCGCCGTAGCCATCGCCGTTGACATCGCCCGCCGTCGCGACGGAAGCGCCGTACTGGCTGAGGGCCTGATCGCTCTCGGCGATCCAGTTGGCCGTGGTACTCAGACCCGAAGCCGAGCCATGGTATACGAACGCCCGGCCCTCGTTCGTCTGGTCGTTGCTGTAACTGGACGCTCCGACAATGACATCGCCGTAGCCATCGCCGTTGACGTCGCCCGCCGTCGCGACGGAACAGCCGAACCAAGCGCTGGCCTGATCGCTCTCGGCGGTCCAGTTGGCATTGGCCGGCGTGCCGTTTGCGCCGAGACCTGAGGCAGAGCCAAACCAGACAAAAGCCCGGCCCTCGTCCGTCTGGCCGTTGCCGTAACGGTCCGCTCCAACGATGACATCGCCATAGCCATCGCCATTGACGTCGCCCGCCGTCGCAACGGAGTAGCCGAATTCGGCGCCGACCTGATCGCTCTCGGCGGTCCAGTCGGCATTGGTCGGCGTGCCGTTTGCGCCGAGCCCCGAGGCAGAGCCAAACCAGACAAAGACCCGGCCTTCGTACGTCTGGACGTTGCTGTAGTAAGGCGCTCCAACGATGACATCGCCATAGCCATCGCCGTTGACGTCGCCCGCCGTCGCGACGGAATAGCCGAAGTGGGCGCCGACCTGATCGCTCTCGGCGGTCCAGTTGGCCCACAGGCTCAGGCCCGAAGCCGAGCCGCGGTATACAAACGCCCGGCCCTCGCCCGGCTGGCCGTTGTCGTAGTAGGGCGCTCCGACAATGACATCGGCGTAGCCATCGCCGTTGACGTCGCCCGCCGTCGCGACGGAAATGCCGAAGCGGGTGTCGTCCTGATTGCTCTCGGCGGTCCAGGCCGCGCTGGTCGCCAGCGGATCTATCGTGATGGGATAGGCGGCGCCTGTCGCATCAACCACAATTCTGATTTTCGATTTTAGATTTTCGATTTTGGATTCTGGTGGTTGCGGATTTCGGATTTCCGAACACACCTCTTCTTTGACAGGATTCACAAGATTGGCAGGATCAAAGACTTTCTTCTCCTCGCTTTCAATCCCGTCCATCCTGTTCATCCTGTCAGAGTCCTTCATTAATTCCATTCGTGCGGGCAGTTGGCGGCCGGTGGCGTCGTGGGCGTTCAGGTGGCCATAGTGAATGACGGCCACGCCGCCTGCGGTCAGGAACTCGACCGTCTGGCCATCCGCACTTATGTTCGGGATCAGGTCGCTCCGCACGGTCAGATCCAAAACCAAGTGTTGAGTGCTGAGTGCCGAGTGCTGAGTTGAAGACCGCTGATTGCCGTCAACTGTCTGCTGATCGCTGATCGTGAAGCCTTGTTCAAGGCCCTTGGGATCATTGACATACCACTCGACGAGGGTGCCGCGGTGGAACTCGATGCGATTGCCGTTCGTCACAGTGTCCTCGACGTCGGGCGCAGGGGGCAAGGCCAATTCCTCCTTCCTCCTTCCGCCCTCATCCTTCGTTCCTCCATAGCCCACCAGTTCCAGTCCCCACACCCACTCCGGCTTCTCCTGCGTACGCCGCACCACGCGCGGGCCGTGCGGCGTGAAATAGGTCCGCAGATCGTGTGCGCGGTTGGGCGCTTGCCAGGCCGCGCCCACGCCCGGCAGCAAGGTTTCTTTCTGCCAGGTCACGTGATACTCGGATTGCGCCAGTTGCTTTTGAACCTGCGACCACCAGTCCTGCGGCACATCGGCCGCAACGCGCGTTTCGGCTGCGGCGGCCTGGCCGGCGGTCTTGACGCCTGTCGCTTCTGCGTCCCGGGCGACCACTTGCTGGGGCGGCAGGGCGAAGACCACAACGCCAAGGATTGCCAGCACCGTGGCGCGACTGATCCTGCCCAAACACCACGCGGAGGAAGATTGCCTCAGACATTGCCGACTGCCACGCGCTCGCGCCTTCACGCGCCGAGCACGCAATTCACATCCTTGTGACCGCTGCACGCCCGAAAACCGGGATTGGGAAAGACGAGTGACCATTGCTGCGCCTCCTTGTGCGATAGGCAATCCGTTGCGTCGCTCGACGGCTTCTCTAGCCAAAGAGGAACACGCTTCGGGCCGACTGTCAAGAGATATTCGGCTTCTTGGCCGGTGAAAATCCTGCGCTTGCGGGGTGCACGACATGAAGGTGGCGTTGCGCGGCGCGTTGCTCCCGGAACGGCACCGTATCGTTCTCGCCATCGAGCGAATCTTGTTCCAGTGCAAGGCCGTCACGACGCGAATCACCTCCTCGTCTTTTCGTTCAAGGATTCGGCGACCGCCATGAACACGTTGCCGTGCATCGCGCCATTGGCGTTGTGGACCTGCGTGTACGCCGGCGGGTCGCTGTTCCAGCTCGACGCCCGAATGCCGTAGTCGAAGCACCGCCGGGCCGTCTCAATGTACTTCATTTCGCCGGTCAACCGGTACGCGATAGCCAGCGCATCGGCGCCCATGACGTTGTAGTGGCTGGTTGTGCCCTTGCCTTCGAACGTGCCGTCGGGCCTGGGCGTGATGGTATACATCATACCGGTCTCGCCTTTGCTGCATTGGTAGAGCGTGTCCAGGTGGGCCAGCAGGTAGCGCTTTGCCTCGGCGTCTTGCGGAAACATTTCGACGTAGCGATGGAGCGCCATCATGTAGAACGTGCTGGACCACAGCGAGACGGGCTCGTGCTTGGCCGGCTTGCCGACGTACGCACAGTCTTTGATGACCCAGCGCGCTCGCTCCAGCAGATTCTCATCGCCGGTCAGCAGATAGCCCTCCAACAACCGCTTCAGCGAGCCGGCGTCGCCGCGCCAGCCCATGCGATTGCGCCGCGTTGGGTTGGGCTCGGACTGCGGCGACATGTACTCGGCCAGCGCATTGTGGGCGATCTCGAGGGACGAGTGATAGCTTTTCCAGTCCCCGGTCAGGTAGTACAGGGCCGCTGTCCCACGGGCGCCATAGCAAAGATCTTTGGTGTGCTGCGCGCGGTTGCGATTGGGATTCACGTAGCCCGGTTCGCCATGCTGGCTGTGTTCCCACGTCCCGCCCTTGATGAAGTGCATCCCGCGGAGGTGCGGTTGATGGTGGATGTCAATGTCGCGGCGGTGGCGCGCGGCGGCGGCGAACAGCCCGAACCAACGTGGATCCAGTGTGCGGGCGTACTGCTGGGCCATGTGGTAGTCCATGTCGTACTTCAGGTTGCACTGCCCGCTGCTGGCCTCGAAGTCCATCGGCACGTCGCCGTAGTCCATCCATCCGTAGAAATCGTGGGCCTCGATCTGGCTGAGAAGGCTCATCTTGTCCGGCGATCTGGCCGGGATTTCGCCGACGGTGACCAGGTTGCGCGTCTCGTAGTAGGGGTAGTTCTCCTTGTCCTGCGGGTGCAGCCAGCCCAAGGCCCGGGTCTTCGCAAACCAGTTTGCCGACGGCTCGGCCCGCAGAGGACTCTCACCTCCTACATCCACGACATGCCTGGCACACAAAGAAGGAAGCGGCTGAGTACGATCTGTCAGCCGCTTCCCGTGGGCTTCAATCACATTGGTAGTGACTTTGCTCAGCTGGCGCCTCCGCCCCCATGCCCCTTGCAGCCACCTTTCGGGCCAGGTCCTCCGCAGCCACCGCCCGAACCGTGGCCCTGGCATCCGTTGCCTGGGGCGTGGCCCTGGCACTGGCCGCTTTCATGGGCTTGCTGGCAGTCCACGAAACCCGGGGTGTGAGGACAGTTGCCGCAATCACCGCCGCAATCGTCGGCGCAGACGCGACCGGGCTGGGCGTCCTGCGACTGAGTGCTCAGCGCCGGGGCGGCGGCGGGCGTCGCGGTCGAACCCGATGCCGAGGTCATGGCATAGAGAACGCCGGCGCCAATCAGTACGACCACCGCCGCTGCCAACCCCACCTTCTTCATCATACTGCGTCACCTCCTTTCCGCTGGGAATCGGGCCGGGACCGCTCTGGGGAGCGACTCAGGCCGAGAACCGCAATCTCGCTTGTGCGAGATCGGGCGAACCGTTAGTATTTCTGGCACATGCCTCCGCCGTGCTTTCGACCCGGCTCGTGAGCGCACAGGCCCGTGCACATCGTTTCGCAGAGCCGCTTCTGCTGGTCCTCGCTGAGGGCCGGCTTGATGCGAAGCAGGTGTTCGACCACCTCGCGTTGGATGCTTTCCTGCAACCGCGCGATCTCGGCGATCTTCGCCTCGATGGCCTGCTTGTCCGGTTGCGGCTGCGCGACCAATTCCACCAATTCCAACCGGGCGGTGTGCGCGCTTTTTTGCAAAGGAGCAATTCGTTCGCGCAAGACCTCGTGAGAACGATCCACCTGTTCTTTTTGTTCCGTTGTCAGTTGGAGGTAGTTATGCTCGAAGCGATGGGTCCAACGTTGCTCGTCCGGTTGGGGCTGCCCGTGTATGAGGCCCGCAGCCCAAAACGAAAGCGTTGCTGCGCCGATGAGTACGATGGCGGCTACCACGATCTTGATCTTCACCCCACCTCACCTCATCTTTCGTTGTTTCGGAGAGTCGCATACACCCCGCCGATGGAATCAGGCGGAAGGTCGGCCAGGGCGTCGAGGTTCCACGCGCGAACATACTGGCGCTGTGCCGAGACCGAAGCAACGGGCGGAGCCTGCGCCCGCTTGTACTGGACAGCGGTTCGAATCCCCGCCCCGACGAGAAGACCGGCAACGCAAGCGGCAGCGGCGGCCCAACCAAGGCGTCGCCACAGCTGCGCAAGGAGACTCTCACCAGGAATCGGCTCGACGGGCGGGCGGTAAACCAAATTGTCCGGCACCCAAACGGTTGCCCAGGACTCAAGCAACCCGTAGGTCAACGACAGCTCCTGCGTTTCGCGTTGGCAGCTGCGGCAGGAGGCCAGATGCTCCTCGACTTCGCGCATCCGTTCAGCCGGCAGTTCGCCATCGAGGTAGGCCGACAACCGTCTGCAAACTTTGCTGCACCGCATGTCCGGCATCCTCCACTTCATTAAACCCCCGGGCCGGCAAAAACTTGCGGTCAATCGCCGACCCAAGCCCGCAGTTTTTCCCTCAACGTCTGCCAAGTCTGGGGTCTTCCTTTCCCCAGATAGTATCACCAAAGGCCTGGACTGTCAGCCACAAGCATGCCAGCAAGAGCAATATCTCCTGCCACAGCGAGAGCCACGTTCGGGCCTCACCGCCCGGGTCAGTGGAAAAGCAGCCACAGTGTAAAGCGATGCCTCGGGTGAGAGCGATTGAGATCCCGCCTATGAAGACAGCCGTGAGGCCAGTAGCCGTGAGCGCTGCTGTCCTTACCCAGACGCCCACAATCAGCAAGATACCTACCGCGACCTCGAGCCACGCCAGCCATAGCGCCGCCCCATTTACGGCGGTCTTTGGCAGTGTCTCGTAGTCCTGCATGATCTCTGCAAATTGGTCGGGATGAACGACCTTGTCTATGCTTGCATAGATAAAGACAAGCCCGATCCCGATCCGGAGTGCGCGAAGTACAGCGCGTCTGGTGCGCAGCCGTGGCCAGACGTTGCACATAGACATTCGTCCGAGCTCAGCTTTCACTTAGTGTTCCTCTTCTCTTTCCAGTGGCAGGCTTGCGGCTTTCCAGGCCTCGATTCCACCGCGTAGAATCGTCACCTTCGTGTACCCCTTGGTAATTAATCTCTTCCCAGTACGCGCTGCCAACCCGCAACCCGACCCATAGCAGTACAGCAAGAGCGGCCTGTCGTTCGAGACGCTCGCGGCAAACTGGCGATAGTGCTCGTTAAAGCCGTGATAAGGAAGCGACATCGCTCCGGGAATGTGCTCCTGGAGGAAATCTCGTGCATCGCGCGTGTCTACCAGGAGCACTCTGGGATTCTCCATCAGGCGCATCGCTTCCTGTGCGTCCGCTTGGTGGAAGCGACTCGCTACCCAGCCTGGAAGCCCTGGCTGCCCCTTAGTTATAAGCAACGGCAACCGCATGGGATGGACAGCGTTGGCAGCAATTGCCAAAACAAGTGATGCCGCTGCGATTCCTGCTATTCGAAGCAGCTCTCTCAGAATCGCGTTGACAATTGTTCTCACCCGCTTCACCTTTATCCTCTGTAGATCTGGATTCCCAAAAACCCCGTTCCCCCATCAGCCCTCATCAAGATCGTCGCCGGCTCAGTAGCCAGATGCCGTGCTCTGGAAACGGTCGTCCTTTCCATAGTTCGCCATCGAGGTAGGCCGACAACCGTCTGCGAATCTTGCTACACCGCATGTCCGTCGTCCCCCACTTTCTTAAACCCCTGCGCCGAAAAAAACTTGCGCTCAATCGGCGACCCAAGGCCGCAATTTTTCCCTCAACGCCTGCTTTGCCCTGTGAAGGAGTGACTCCACCGAAGAGACCGAGCGTCCCATGGCCTGAGCGATTTCCTTGTAAGAAAGCCCCTCGTAGCGATGAAGAACAACGGCCATACGCTGATCGGCCGGCAGAGATTGAACGGCCTCGCGCACCGCCGCAACCCGCTCCTTTTTCAATAGAAGATGACGGGCGTGGCACGTGTCCGCAGGCGGCAGCCGCGCCGGCGCGTCGCCAGCCTCCCCGGTCACAGGCGCCTCAAGCGATACGCAATTGAGCGCCTTTCTCCGGCGCAGCTGGTTGAGGCACAAGTTGACGACGATGCGATAGAGCCAGGTGGAAAGTTTTGCCTTTGGCGCCCACGTGCTGCGTGCCAGCAACACGTGCAGAAAGACCTCCTGTACCACATCGTCGGCATCGTCGGGTCTGCCTACGAACCGAAGGGCGATTCGATAGACACGGGCGGCGTTCCTCTGAAACAGCTCGTCAAACGCCCGCTCGTCGCCGGCCGCAAACCTGCTCATCAGAAGTGTGTCGGGGTCTTGAGGCTCCCGCTCGTGACTTGACTTGAAATCCCCAACCATTCGGTCCGGCCGCCCCGGGCCTTCAGCCAAAGGACCCGTGTCCCAAAAGGTCGTTCGCAAAGATCCCATTTGTTAAACCCGTCAGGTGCCATTTCCTTGCGCTGCGGGATCGGCTTTTCCCAGTAAGGGTGCGTGTTTGGCATCATCATCAGGCGCTTCCCGTCAGCGTCATACGTGTTTATCTCGTAGCCGTGGACCTGCTGAGCCACGGGAACGAGGTCGCCATCTTGCGTCGCCTCAAAACCGTCTGTATTGATTTGCAGGCGAACGGTTTTCGTCGGCGCGCCAGGATAGCAGCAGATCCAGCGGTGGGCGTTGATGTCATAGAACCAGAGATCGTCCATGTAGTGGCCGTCCGGCTTGGTATAGCCGTGCTGGCCTTCGCCCCGAAGGAAGGCGCCGCGCAATTCGGGTGCCAGTGGCATCTCCGAGGTCCACGACCGGCCGCGCGCCCGGCCCCACTTCGGGTCGGGCGCCGGCGGACCGAGCTCCAGCCAGGAGTTGTCATCCAAAGCCTTGATCCTGGCGATGTGTGGCCCACCGTCGCTGGGAAGCGCCGCCAGAGGGCTTTGCGCTCGAGGTCCCAGCCGTGCCGCAGCCAGAAGAATGACGATCACCGGAAGTGCTTTGATAGAAATGACCATCACGGTCGCTCCTTTTCCGCCAGAGACAGGCAACAAGATCGAACCCCTTTTCCGCAGAGAAACGCGGCGTCTCGTCGTGGATGCGACCTGCCGGACCACTTTCACCTCAAGGGGCAGTTGACCGTCAACCGAAACTTGTCTTCTCGCCCGTCGCACGCGATTCTCCGGTGGCGGCGTCTTGTGTACCCGTTGCCCATCGAGAGTGAACCTGTTGTTGACCTTCTCATTCCCCTTCGTGGACGATTCGCCGGATTGAACGCCGTGAGGCAGCGCGACTGTCTCAGGTGACATGAGCCAAAACCCAGGAGGAAACAATCCATGCCTGAAACCCTACCCACCAAGGCCTCCCAGCGTCTAGTCTCGTTGGATGCCTATCGCGGCGCGATCATGATCTCGCTGATCTCGGTCGGGTTCGGCTTCTCCAAGTTCGAAGGGCATCCCACTCTGGGTTTCGTGGCTCGACACATGGACCACGTGGCCTGGAAGGGCTGTGTTTACTGGGACCTCATTCAACCGGCATTCATGTTCATGGTCGGGGTCGCCATGCCGTTTGCCTACGCGCGACGGCGATCGTTGGGCGAGTCGCACGGGACGGTGTTTGGCCACGTCATCAAGCGCGCCATCTTCCTGGTTCTCATTGCCGCCTTTTTCACTTCCATTCACGAGGGCCATCCGACGATTACCTTCATAAACGTTCTCCCCCAGATCGCCATTGGCTATTTCCTGGCTTTCCTCGTGTTGAATCGAAGCTACACGGTTCAGGGCGTGGCCGCCGCTTTGCTCCTGATTCTCTACACTCTGGTCTGGGTTCTCTACCCGGGCAATGGGGAAGGAGGGCCGTGGGCGCAGGGCAACGCCAATATCGGTTCCGATTTCGACAAATGGCTCATGGGCAAGTATTACAGCGGGTACTATGTGGGAATGAATGCGATCCCTTCGACGGCCACCATCCTTTTCGGGGTCATGTGCGGCCGACTGGTCGCCGGCGAGCTGTCGCGGAAGCAGGTGATGAAAATCCTGGCCATCGCCGGGATAGCTCTGACGGCTGCAGGACTGGCATTGAGTCCCGTGATTCCGATCATCAAGCGAATCTGGACCGCCTCGTTCACGCTCTATTCGGCGGGTTGGGTCATTTTGTTCTTGCTGCTTTTCTACTGGATAATCGAGGTGCAGGGCTATCGGCGGTGGGCGTTTCCTCTGGTTGTCGTGGGGATGAATTCCATAGCGGCCTACATTATCTTCCAACTACTTCGAGGATGGATCAACAACGCCATCATGGTTTTCAGCAAGCCGCTGGTCGGCGCGATGGGCGCCTGGGGCAGCGTGTTGCAGGCCTGCCTCGTGCTTGGGGCGATTTGGTATGTCCTCTTCTTCTTCTACCGAAAGAAGATCTTCTTCAAAGTCTGAGAGCACGGTGAAATCGCAACATTGCACCTTGCGGGCGTATGGACCCGATGAGAACAATTGAAAGGAGCATGTATGAGAGTGCGGATGGTGTTGCCGGTGGTCGTCGTATGGCTCTTCGGCGGCGTAACGTCTTCGATTTGTGCCGCAGAGACGGGACCGGTCATGGACTTTCTCAACTTCGACACCGGTGCTCTCCCGATGAACAAGGCGGGAGCAGGTTACCCAAACCAATACGGCCCGGAAGGCAGTGCCGACGTACAACGGGACGAGACCGACGCCTTCCGTGGGCGAAGCATCCGCTTCAGAGTCACCAAAGGCGTGCTCTATGCGCAGTTCAACGCCCACAATCCCGATAGCACTCGCGGATTCGCTCGAGAGTATGTCTCGCAGCCGGACAAGTGGTCGTTCAACACGTACAACCGTCTGTCCTTTTGGATCAAATGCCCAACCAATGCGGTCCCCTTGCGGACCGACGGACGTTCCAATATGGACTTCGGAACGTATGTCAAAAGGATCGCGAACGCGGACCGGCATTCCGACGAAACCGGCGGGGGACATTGGTACCACTTGCTCAACGTCGCGCCAACCGGAACCTGGTCCCGCGTGATCATCAACATGCATCCTCATCACTATCGGGGCCGTTCGGGGAGCATGGAGCAGCACAACCAGCCGCACCCCACCGGCGAGGAGAAGTACAATTACTTCGACACGCTCACGCGCTTTTACATCAGCGCCCAATCGGAGCAGCCGTCGAGTTATCCGGCCGTCTATCGCCTCGACGAATTCGAGTTTTACCAGGAACCGCATTCGGAGAACGACGAACAGGTTTACAGCATTGCCGCCACGGTGGCGCCCGCCGAAAACCGCCTGATCCTGACCTGGTCGCGGGTCAAGGATGAGAACACGGCGAGACACGAGGTGCGCTACGCGTTCGAAAGCGTCCACGAGCTCGGATGGGAAAAGGCCACACCGGCGCCGGACGGCTCGGTCAAGCCCCCCGGCTGGCAAGGATACAACGGCATGTTGTATTCGACCACGAAGCTGCCGCTGGCGGGAAAAGAGAAGGTGTACCTGGCCATAAAACCAGAAGGTGCCGGGCTTTTCTCCGAAATCGCCTTGCCGCTGAGAACACGGTGAGTTGGCGCCACGGGGGCTTTTGAAGATGGCATCCGGTCGCTACTTTCGGCGTTACTTGGGTTTGCCTGTCAATTGCTCCACAACGAACGTCACCTCTTCGGGTTCAGGTTCCGACCATTCGTAGTCTTCCTTTTGTGCGAGATCGGCGACCGTCCGTATGGCTTAAAGAGGCGAAGAGGTGTGCCGAAAACCCGGTTGACGCGGAATGAGAATCTGATGATACCCCGGTGTGAGATCCGAACGCCTCTCTTCCCGCAAGGCGCTCACTCATTTGCCGGCCCAGCCGGGAGCCGGCGGGCGGGGCTGTCGGACCGAATCCGCCAATCGCCGGCCTTCGGGGCGACGAAGAGTGGATCGGCCAGAAGTGAACCCGTATCCTGCCCGCGTTCGTGTTGCCACGCGACAAGATCGTCATACTTGCTGTGGTTCGAGCGCCACGGGCAGCCCCAGAGAGCGAGCCGCTGTTTGCCTTCCTTCCAGTAGAGATTGTGGTCGAGACGGATGTTGCACGTGTCGGGATCGAAGGGTGTCCCTTCGGGTCCTCCCGACGGATGCGGGCCAAAGAAGACGTTGTCCCACCACAGGCCAAACTGGTACTTCGTGTTCAGGGCGCAAATGTTGCGGCGGATTGTAACGTCGTGAACGCGGTAGGTAACTTCCGCGCCATCCATGCCGGGAAACGCGCGCGGTCCTTGTTCGCGAATGCTGATGCCGGCGAGATTGAGAACGCACGTGTTCTGTTCGATTGTGCAATGGTCGCTCTCGGCAATCGAGATGCCGCCATAGCCCCATTTGTCATCCGTGCCGTTGTGCACGCAAAGGTTGTCGCGGATCTGGAAGCCGCCGCTGATTTCGACGTAGATTCCATGGCCCGCATTGTTTTTGCAGAAACACCGCTCAACGACAACATCGCGCACGTCGATATCGAACCAGAAGGCGTTCCCGTTGTTGGCGACGCTCCGGCAGCGGCGAACGACGCCGTTGCGGGCATGGGTGATCTTAATCCCTCCGGCCTCCCAGTCTTTGTCGAAGTCCTTGGTGTTGTTGTGATCGAGGACGACCTCTTCGAGCAGGAAATCGCGCCCGCTGCCACTCATCCCTTGTTGCCCATTGTGATGTGAACGAACGCGGCGCAACGTGATGTTGTCGCCACGGAAGCAAATGCCGGTGCCGTTAGTCCACTCGGCCGTGCAATCCTCCACAAGCCAGTTGTCGCCGCGTATCAACAGCACGCCCCGTTGTGCCGTGTTGGCTGCGTATCGAAATATGATTCCACGCACGCAAACGTGGTGTTTCGCCTCTCTGCCGCGACTGATGCCAAAACACATCGGGCGGACACTCGCTTCGACTGTCCGCTCGTTGGGATTCGCGCCATCGGGCAACCACACGTAAAGCACATCCGCTTTCGTGTCGGCGCAGAACGAGCCGGCGACCAGATCCTCGCGTGTCGAGACCTGCTCGAGCAACGTGCCGTCCACGATGAGTTGTTCACACCGCCCAATCAGCCGGTGCCGCTCGTTGTTCGGATGCGTCGGGAACTGGAAAGGCCAAGGTTCCTTTTTCCAAATGTTCTCCTTGACGCGTTGCCAGTCCGTGATCACGTCGGCGCCCGTGATGACGACCTCTTCACCTTGGGCGGCCTGGTAGGAGATGGGAGCCTCGCTCGTCCCGCTGCGGGCCGGGGTGATTTGCTCGCGATAGACACCCGTGTGAATGACGACAGTATCGCCCGGCCGCAAGGCCTCGGCAGCTTTCGAGATCGTCTTCCACGGCGCATTCGCGGCGCCCGAGTTTCCGTCCGATGCCGCCGCGTGTCGCTGCGCGACATGGTAGGTCTCGGACCTGGCTGTCTGCGCGTGGAGTAGTGCAACAGACAGCAATAGGATGAATCGTGTACTCACAAACGTGCTCCTGTGTGGCTCTGGTCGTTTGCACAATCGGATCAAGGCCGGGCTCGCACAGTCCGGCCGGCGCCAGGCCGCATCGTCGTTCGCCCATTCGTCCCGCGCAAGAACAAATCCGGCATAGACGACTGTTGTGGGCAAGGTACAGGCACGTCGCCTCTCGAAATCCCGTTGGCGTGCTGGCAATTGCAGCTCGAACCTTCACACCGACAGGAACGCCACAAACAGAAGGCTTGCCCTGACAGGGGGAAAAGTGTTACTCCGGAAACGTCGAGGCCAAAGCGACCGGCCACACGGCGGGGAGCAGGTGGCATGGTGTCGCGTCATAGCGGAGGCAAGGCCAAGCGGACTTCGGCGAGCTCAGTCGAGCCGCGTCGAGTCGCCGCACCTCTCCAAAATCAACAGCGACAGAAGGAGGCGACCTGGATGGGAAGAACGCCGAAAGATCCTGTCATTACGGCCCACAGACAAGGGAGTCAGATCATGAAAGCTGCCAGGCATCGAAATGGCTGCGCGTTGGTTATCGGGATCGTGTGCCTCGGCTTCTTCGCCGGACAGGCGGCCCCGGCGGCCGTGGGCATCATCAACGTTCTTGACCACGGCGCAGTCGGCGATGGCACGACGCTGAACACCGTCGCTTTCCAGAAGGTCGTGGCCGCTTGTGCGAAACAGAACGGCGGCACGATTCTCGTCCCCGCGGGCGTCTACCGCACCGGCCCGATTCAGCTCCAGAGCAACGTCACGCTCCAGTTGGAAGCCGGGGCGGTCCTTCGCGGCAGCGAAGAGATTGCGGACTACCGGGTGGACGGGAGGCGATCGCGCCCTCTTTTGTGGGCGGAAGACGCCACAAACGTGACGATCTGCGGTCGAGGCACGATCGATGGTCGCGGCAGAACGTTCATGAATCTTGACGAAACGCGGACCGTGACCCGCGATTTCGAGCCCCGCTTCACACGCCAGGGTGAGGATTTCATGTCGCCGAAATTCGGCACTGCCGACGGACCGGTAACCTACCGCGCGCGGCCGAGCCGCCTCATCGCGTTTTACAACTGTCGTCACCTCCTGATGCGCGACGTGCTGGTGACCGATGCGCCCTGCTGGACGATCAATTTCGCCGACTGCGAGTACGTGGACGTCGACGGGGTAAAGGTGTTCAACAATCCTGTCGTCCCGAACAGCGACGGCATCCACGTTGAGACCTGCCGGAACGTACACATCGCCAACTGCGAGCTGGTCTGCGGCGACGACGCAATCTGCGTCACCAGCGTCAACAGCCGCCGGCCCGGCTTTTGTGAGAACGTCACGGTCACCAATTGCACGCTGGCCTCCCGCTCGGCCGGCGTCCGCGTCGGCTACGGCATGAACACCATCCGCAACTGTGTCTTCGAGAATCTGGTGATCCGGGACTCGAACCGCGGTCTCGGGCTGTTCGTTCGCCAGCAGGGGTCCATTGAGAACGTCTTGTTCAACAACATCATCATTCAGACCCGGCTGCACACCGGACACTGGTGGGGCAAGGGAGAGCCGATCCACCTCTCCGTGTTGCCGGATCGGAAAACGACCGCAACGTTGGGCAGGATCCGCAATGTCGCTTTCACGAACATCCTGGCCGAGAGCGAAAGCGGCGTCGTGATCTGGGCCCAGGAGCCGGGCCGGATCGAGGATGTGACGCTGGACCGGGTGCGCCTGCACGTCCGCAAGAGTCCGCTGGGCGAATCCTATGGCGGCAACATCGACCTGCGGCCCGCCTTTGATCCGCGGTGGGCGATCTTCCGGAACGATCTGGCCGGACTCTTCTGCCACGGCGCAAACGGGTTGACCTTGCATCAGATCGACCTGCGCTGGGACGACGACCTGCCGGCGTATTATACCCACGGCCTCTGGTGTGAGGAGACAAGCCGGTTGGTGGTTGACGGTTTCCGCGGACGGCAGCCCGGTTCGGGCAAAGGGCGCGCGGCGATCGCGCTGGATTCGGTGCGTGGGGTCATCGTCCGCAATTCGCAGGCGGCCGAGGGTACGACGACGTTTCTGAGGCATCGTGGCGTGACCGAGGCCGGGTTGTTCGGGAACAACGATGTCACAAAGGCCGCGACGGCCATCGCCCCGCTGCCTTCGCCGTTCGCTTCGTCCGCGGGTTCTTCGTCGCCGTCGGCGGCGTACTCGCCGTAGATGGATGAAGACATGCTGCCTGGGTCAGCTCTGCAATCGGTCGTGAACGGCGGCCCAAATCCGGCATAAGCCAGAATCCGCCTCTGTAAACTCGGCAGAATCAGTACCAGTTTTCTTTCCGCGGGTCGCGTTCGAAGAGATGCAGCTCGGATGGAAAGATTTCTGGGTTACGGCTATGCACTTGACTCCACCTGGTGTCATATGTAGTCATCTGGGGCATGGAAGATTACCCCCGGACGCTGACGGAGCTGGAAGAGCAGTTTGGCACGGAGGAGGCCTGCCGCGCGTATCTGTTTCG
>Ga0315277_10005886_pt1 | contig 16103 bp, 9 predicted proteins | sample YL17G05_15_MG_FD_203695 | JGI IMG/M metagenome (GOLD analysis project Ga0315277, IMG submission 203695) | Sediment microbial communities from Yellowstone Lake, YNP, Wyoming, USA - YL17G05_15 | ecosystem: Environmental > Aquatic > Freshwater > Lake > Sediment | place: USA: Wyoming | collected...
AAATCGCGGCTGAATCCCTCCAGTATCCCCCTTGTTACCTCGATCTCTGAAAGCGGCATCCCCTACCTCCTCGTCTTATCGATGACAAAAAGACCGAGCCACCGTTTGGCTCGGCCATATCGTCAACCCATGACGCTCCCTACGCTAGCATTACCTATTTCAGGTTCCTCCGGTCGACGGGTCACGCCCGCCCTCTCAGCCCGCAACACGGACTCCCGTGGCTTAGGCGATATTCTGTTTTATATTTAAAAGTATAGACCACCCGAAGGGACGGGGGCAATGCCCAGCACGGTAACACTGAGAACGGTTTACTTATTTGAGGAGCTTCCGGTCATCGCCCCGCACTTCGGACAGAAAAGGCCCGTTGAAGGTAGGGGCGTGCCACACTTCTTACAGAATCTGGGATTATCCTCTGGGGGGTAACCCGGGACCAATACTTTGACCGGGGTAACCAAGTTGCCCTCTTTGCGTAGGAGTATAATCGGGCCCCGGACTAATCATAGCTGCGATTAAAACCCCTATAAGACTCAGAAGCAGCCCGAGAGCAAAGAAAGCTCCGAAACTTCTTCCTTTCTTGCGAGCGATATATCCGGCCCAGTAGGCGATTGAAGCCCAAATCAGTACGAAGAAGGTAACCTCTCCAACTAATACTCCGTAGTTGTAAGCCGCGTCCAGGAAGTACATTAGAATGCACCTACACGTTATTTTGGACCGCCACGCATCGCCGCCTCACGGCGCAGCTGCGCGACATTCATTTTGATACCTGGCCTTTTACTTTTCTCGTAGACATCTGCGAGAACAGAATATGGTACGCCTATATCCGGATGGTGACTGACTGCTTTTTTCGCGTATTTCTCGGCGAGCCTGTAATCGCCAAGCTCGTAATAAGTTTTAGCAAGAAGTGACATGACCACGAAATTGCTAGGCTGGAGACCATGAGCTCTTAATAGCAGCTCATTAGCTTCGTCATAATGCCCAAGATCCATTAGAATTGACGCCAGGCTACTCAGCGCATCGGGATTACTTGGGTCCGCCTTTATGACCTGCGCCAACACCAGCTTTGCTTCTTCTTGGTTACCATCATGGTATAATCGCGCAGATTCATAGAGCTTCGACTTTACTGATAAGCGTGACAAATCCTTTTCATCGAACCATTTGATCTTATGGTCTTCAGCCAATCTTTTGGCATCGTCTAGCCGCCCAAGAAGAACGAGAATTTCCAGCTTTCCCTGTACGGCCTTTTTGAAAATCTTAGAATCTGGCTTTGATACTTCTAACATCATATTGACGACTTCTAATGCCTCCTCATTTTGACCTATTATCTGTAGCGCGGCTGTAAGGGGCACATATGCATTTGGATTTTCTGGAAAGTCACTAGTGAGTGATTTGGAATCTCTCAGAGCTTCATCCTCACGCCCAAGCTTATAATATGTTTCTGCAAGATAATATCTCGTCCAAAATCCATCTGGATTGTTTCTCTCGGAAATTTGAAGAAAATGAAGAGCCTTTACATATCGGCCCCGTAGTTTATTCATTATTCCCAATATCATATAGACGAGCCATAGTGATCTACTCATCTTGCGCCCACTTCATTCAAGGCTCTATCTAAATCCACAACCGGCCCAAATATATCTGATACTGTAGTAAAGGATTTTACGACTGTAGATACCCCAGGAACTGCAGGTAAAAGTGTCATCTGTTTCACTTCAGAATAAAAGGTCGAACTTATGGACGTCGTAGTTCCAGTCCCAACAATCGTTGTTTCTTCACCCACTGTTACCGTTGTCGCTGTGGACACCGCACTCAAAGGCTCTGCAAGATAGCTTGCCCCGTAGCCAATAGCGGCAGACGTCATTAAGCCACCGGCGCCCTCACCGGTCATCTCCCCGAACTTCTCCGGGTCGGCTGTCGCCTGTTTTACCCAGTTCTTAAGATTCTTGGGAGAATTGTAGATTGCCCCTCCCAACCCAACAAGGTAACCGTGTGCGTCCCTCGCCCAACCTCTAGGATTGATGATAGCCCTGACTGGGTTCATCTTCCAGGCGAATATGCCGAGCCCCTTCGTTGTATTCCATGCGCCTTTAGGGAGGCCTTTGGCAAAACCCAGAAGGGATTTACCCGTATCTATATAAGTCTGGCCAATTGTCAATCCTATAAGAAAGTTATGCCAAGCTTCCGACACTTTATCGTGAATCGTGTTGTAGAGGCCGCCCACATATGCAAGCCCCTTGATTACGTGTCTGCCGACGCTCGCGGTGGTTTTGCCGGTCCACTTGGCGGAGTTCACCAATCCTCTGTAAGTAGTTCTCCCCGCCGAGACGACCGCATGCCCCACCGGTCTTATAACATGCTCATACACAGGCTCCCCCACATGCTTTTTGAGCCAGCGGCCAGCCCTCTTGGTCACCTGCCAGCTGAAGGGGTTGTACCAGGATTTTCCTTCCGGGTCCATCCTGAGAAGCGGGCAGTCGTCGGCGTAGAGGTAGGGGTTGTAGGATTCGGGGTCCGTCACCTGCGGATTGGCGGGATCCGGTGTGTCGAATCTAGAGAGCTCGGGATCGTACCACCTCACTCCCATGTCAACGAGGTCTGTATCCGGGTCTGTGTAGTCTGACTGGAAGCCTATGGGGTTATCGAGTGTGCCGGTGGTAGCGGTCTCCTCTCCGTAGGGGCTGTAGAAGGAGGAGGATGTAACGCCTCCCCCCTCGTCTGCGGTGAAGACTACATCGGAGTGGGTGTCAAGACCTACCGCTTGAGGGTCTCCATTGGGGTCTATGAGGCCGAGGATCCTGTCTCCGGCAGGCGTTCGAACGTAGGACTCGGAGGAAGCATCAGTCGTTATCTTTATTGGGTCATCGTGGGTGGCTAGCATGGCAAGGCAGGTTGTGGTCCCGTCTTTTTCGCTCTCGGTCATGCGCCCAAGTGGATCATAGGTGTAGTTGACTGAAGTCGTACCGACGGTGGCACCCGTCATCTGGGAAAGGGCGTTGTAGGTGTAGGTGGTGTCCGCGGCTGGAGTGTCTATACCGGTCAGGTTGCCGCATGGGTCGTAGGCGTAGTTGGTACCGGTGGAGTCGGATGCGAGCTGGTTGCCATTGTTGTATGTGTATGTGGTGGTTGAGCTGTTACGAGTCTTCGAAGTAAGGTTCCCTGAAGCGTCGTAAGTGTAGTTCAGGTTCTCGAAGCCCGAAAGCGATGCCGTGAGCCTTTCCGCCCCGTCGTACTGATATGTGTATGTGCTGCTTGCTGGATTCCCATCTATAAAGGATTGGCAAGAGGTGGGTTGATCTCCCCTATCGTAGGCGTAGGCAAAGTGCGAAATGGTCTCATTGTTTGGCCTCTTTGTGAGTATGTCCTTTGGCAGGTCGTTTCGATAATAGTTGTAGGTGATATTCACTCCCCCCGGATAGGTGATGGTTTTCAGTGCGTCGTCGTCGTGGTAGGACAGTTGATATTGCCCGGCCCTTGAGTCCTGCACACGTGTGAGGTTGCCACCCGCGTCGTAGGAATACTGCGTCTGGAACCCGGGTCCGGTCACCGACTTCATGTCGTCTCTCAAGTTGTATAAGAAGCTTTGAGTGTAGGTGAGCGCCGGCTCCCCGGTCACGTTCGAAGTAAGAGCAGAGAGCCGATTACTAGCGTCGTAGTTGAAACTGAGGGTGTGATCTGAGGAATGATTGCTCACTGACTGGTAGTTCAGGCTCTTGTCATAGTGATAGGTGATGTCATCCTCCGTCCCGGGTGCGTCGAGGCCATAAATCAGATTTGCCGCGTTGTATGCACGGTTGGTTACTGCCCCGGACGGGTCCTCGGTCCTGGTAAGGTTACCTTCAGGATCATAGGTGTAATGGTAGGTATGACCGGCGAAGTCCGACTCGGACTTCATATCGCCAAGGTTGTCGTAGGTCATGCGGAGAACCTGATTGTTCCTGGGATCTGTGACCTGGGTCAGATTGCCGACGCTGTCGTACTGGTAGGAGGTAGTAAGGTTCAGGACAGATGGGTCGGCTTTTGCGGCGATAACTCGATTCTGAGGATCGTACACATACTCGATCGTTCTTCCTTCTCCGTCGGTTTCGGCCGTCTTGTTTCCGACCAGGTCGTACGCATATGTTGTGACGTGGTCAACAGGCCCGTCGTAGTTTTTCGCCTGGCTTGTGACCTTGCCGAGTCCGTTGTATGTGTATGTTTTTGAGTTCCCCTCGGGGTCCGTCTCCGTGACTAGGTTCCCCTCTCGGTCATAGCCGTAGGTGGTGACATGGCCGAGAGGATCCGTCTTTTTTACCAGCCGCCCAAGCAGGTCATATTCGTATCCCTCAGCCGAGGGTTGGTCCCCATCCCACCATGTCTCAACGCGCATGGGCTTCGACAGTCTGTTGTAGGACGTTATCTTCTGCTCACCCGAAGGCCCTTGGACGCAGGTCTCACGGCCAAGCCCGTCAGTGTGGGTAACGGTCTCGGCGCCCTTCGGATCCGTCACCACGACTTCGCGGAAATCGTCGTTGTAGTAGTATGAGGAGACCCTTGCACCCGTACCGGGTTCGACCTCCGGCTCCTCTTTCGTGATTACACGGTTCAGGCCGTCGTAGGTATACGAAGTGATATAGTCCCTCTTGTTCTTCACCCGTAACTTGTTGCCAACTCCATCGTAGTACACCGTTGTCGAGAAGTATTCACCCGCGGCTTCGTTACCGTAGATGTCAAGCTGCTTTATCGGTCGATTCAACTCATCGAACACGGTGTGCGTGTTCTGAGCCTCGGGCCCCGTCCCCTCGAGATCCCCTATGCGGTTACCGACCCTATCGTAAGAGTAGGAATGAAGCCTCTGTTCCTGACCGCCGCCTACGTCAACATACTCGGCCGTAATACGATCCAGGTTGTCATATTCGTTTCTAGTTATATGACCGTCGGGGTCCTGAACCCTAAGCTTATTGCCGTTGTTGTCGTAGTCATAAGTCGTGAGGTGCACCTGACCATCGTTCAGTTCCTCTGTCTTTTTCCTGCCGACGTAATCGTACTCGTAGTGAGTTGTGTACCCATTCGGGTCAACCGAATCCTTGACCTCTCCCGTATCGTAATAGGAGGTAGTTGTAATAGGTCTTACCCCGTTCTTATCTGGCGGCTCGGCTTTCGTCAGCAGACGATTACACGCGTCGTAAGTGTAGTCAGTGGTCGCGACTCCGTCTTCCAGGATTTTCGATTCACTAGTGCGGTTTCCGACAGGGTCGTATGAGAAGCGGGCCTCGAGTAGGGTCTCGCCTTCGGTGGACTGGAAACGCGTATAGACGAGGCGGTTCAACTCATCGTATGAGGAGAACTGTTCTCCGTAACCAGAAATATCAGTAAGATTATTATTCCCGTTCGCGTCGTAGTTCATGTAGGTCGGTTTCCCAAGGGGGTCAATGATACAGGTGGTGTGTCCCGAACCGTCGAACTGATAGCGTGTGACGTTGCCGTTCCGGTCGGTCTTCGACTCGATGTTCCCAGCACGTGTGTATGCAGTCCTTTCCGTGTAATCATGGGGCGATTTGTCAATGTCGTTCACTGTCACATCTGTTTTGACCGGTCTGTCACAGGGATCATAATGATGTATAGTTATGCGGCCCTCTGAATCTTTCTCCGTGATGAGATTATCTGATTCATCGTATTCATAGGTGTTCTTGTGTGGGGGCGGCCCAGTTTCAAGGAGAAGCTTTCCGGTTTTTGAATATTCATAGTAGTACGTGTTTCTCTCCGGGTCAGTCTTCTGCAACACCCGGCCGGCGTCATCATAGACATAATCTGTATCGATATATGCATTACCGAAATTATCTAAGAATTTCCTCTCCTTGGTCACGTTTCCGTGCGCGTCGTAAGTGTATTCGGTTGTCCGCTGCTTCGGCGGTGTCGAGTTTTGGATATCCACAACTCTCGTTGGCTTTCCGTAGCCTTCGGCGCCGTATTCGTACTGTATGGTGTGGCCACACGCGTCGGTCTTCGCAGTGAGATCGTTTGCATGCGCGCCGCCGGTACCGTAGGTGAAACTGGTATCGTGGCCATTCTGGTCGGTTGACTTCGTCATCATATGATTGTCGTTGTACTCACACCTCTGTATACCGCCTTTGGGGTCATAGATACTCGCAACATCACCGGTTGACTTGTGGTTGGAGTCTTCCTTCATCTGGTAACTCGTCGGGTAGCCCCTTCGGTCCCTGACCATAGAGCCCGTCCCGTCGGGGGCATAGTTATAAACTACAATCCCGCCTTCCGGGTCGATCTCTTGAATGATCCGGTCCGCCGAATCAGAGCGGTGTATCGTTGTCCTTCCTTCCGGGTCGGTGATAATCGTTTCCCTGTTGATGGTCGAATATGAAAGACTGGTAGTGTATCCAAGCTGGTCCGTCTTGCTCACCACTCTAAGCAGTTTGCCGCCGCTCACTGTCTCCACCTGGTAGCCCATTTGACGATGTCCGCCACGAGGGTCCTGTATATCCTCGAGCCCCTTGTTATCTGTGTCATTCACGTGGTAAGTGTACGTGGTCACCTTCTTGTTTGGATCGGTGAAGGTAGAGGTTTTGAGGTAAGTCCCCTGGTATATGTAGTCGAAGCCGAGCTGTATGCCGGCTGGTCCGTCCACCTGCTTGATTTTCCCGTTTTTCTGCCCATCGGTGGCTCCGTAATATGTTATCTGGATACTGCGACCGCCAGGCTCGACTACTTGAGTCAGTCTCAAAGGCTGATTGGGATCCGAGTCGTCATACACTAGAGTAGTCTTGTTTGTGTCGGTCCGGGTGTCGTCATTGCACATGGATACAAGGCGAGCCAACTTACTGTTTCCGCTATCCCACTCCTTTACTACGAGAAATTCATATTGGGAGTGGTCTTTCCTGGTTAATACGTATCGGTCCGGTGACCCCGGGATCTTATCGAGCTTGTCAAACACGCCGTTTGGCTGCTTACCACTAGTGCTTGTACCAGTGAACGTGTATGGACAGGAACTCCCCTCTTCGTCTATTAGATTTACGGTCGAGCTGTCGCTTCCCATAGATATTTGCAGTCGCATGCCATAGTTGTACGACCAGCCCGGACCTAACGGGCCGTCAGCCGGCACGTAACTCTGGCAGAAGCTGTACGCGTCTTTGATCTTGTAAGAGCTGTAGTTGCGCGTGAACTCAAGGGGAAGGCCACGTGTTGGCACCTTGATGTCTTCCTCCTTCAGGGTATAAGCGCCAAGGCTTGTGTTGACCTCGTCGTAAAAGCCGCAGTAGTTGTCGAACCCCTTTTGCTGAGATGTTGCACCGAGCGGGTCAAGGCATATGGTGGTGGTTGAATCCAGATTAACGAAAATAGCGCCGAATGCCAGAGTCACGCCATGATCATTAGTAACCCAACTATTCGCTCTGGCAACTACAAATGGTTCATGCATCTCGGCGCCGCTGAACGCATCAAGCGTGTTGAAGCTTGATAGGGTCCTATCAGTTACAACGCTATTAACCTGACAGACCTCTACAAATACTTGGCCGTTCCCAACAGCGGGCGCACCCGGCGAAACCGTCGTGTTGGGGCTAATATATCGAAGACCTCTAAGTTCCTTTCTCCACAGCAAAGAACCGGTTGTAGCATCACGGGCATCTAAATACACAGGTGGGTTATCACGTCCTCCTTGGACCGCATAGATGATGTTATATGCCACCGCGAATCGACCCAGATAATTCACGCCCCCCTCGGGTATTATCAACGCTGGATTCCAAACGGCAGTCCCGTCTGATAGACGGCGTGCGGTAATACCTTGGGGCGAGGCATAAGGGTTGTTAGGGTTATAACTAATTGCTGGTACATACACAACGTTGTTAACGATGGTGGGAGTGCCGTAATAGGGATAATCAGGGTTCTGCCAGATTATTTGAGCATTGTGACCCGAAGCGCTTGCACAGTTTAGGTGGCTTGAACCATCAATAAATACTATTTGAAGGGTAGCTCCTTGATTCACCACTGCGGGTGTCCCCGGACCTGAAATAGGAATCTCCCAAAGGCTCTCTACAGCTCCATTTGGATCTGAGAGGTTGACAGCGAGCAGTTTGTTCTGCAGAGGAACGATTGCGACACTGCCGCCCGGAAAGCTAGGAGCCCCCTTGATTTCTTCGCCGATTTCGTAGACTACTTTATGATCCGCGTTGTCATCGCCGACTTTGAATCTGAGTATTTTCGTTCTCTCGCAAACGTACAAGAATCCATCTGATACACTTACGGGTATCGTTGTTCTTTGATAGGACGTGTCTCCATCCTTAAAGTATTTGAAACATTCTGCGCCGTTGGCTGGATCAAGCCCTACGACCGACTCATAGTATCCGACCGTATCACCATAGGCATGATATTCTCCCCATGTTTTTTGATATATTCTCTGCACCTGGTGACCTTGACCATCATCGCCAATAGCAGCAATAGGCTGAGTCTTCTCCTCATCGTACCTTACCGACCCTCTACCCCATCTAGAGGAGACTCCTTGTGCGCTCGCCTTAAAACCACTGTTGTATCGGATATTCGCAGTGTCGTATCCGGGAGTTAGCCAGGTTTCGTCAGCACTTAAATGGCTGACCGGTACGGCATTTGACAACGTGCAATTCCCCGCCCGGTCATACACCCTGACAAAGAGGTCGAAATAGCCATATCCTATTGTTGTGGGATCAAAGGAATAGTTGAATTCATTGTCTGGTGGTGGTCCAGCAGTACTATCAGTTCCAAATCCAATGATTGGCGTGCCCCCAAAAGAGTAGTAAAATTGCGTACCCTGCAGTCCACTGCCTGTATCGCTATCCACTTTCGCCACAACCTCAGTAGAAACGCTCAGGGAAGCGTGGCTCGCCGGGGCCGTGATTCGGACGTTTTTCGGGGGAGTAGTGTCCAGGACTATCGAATCTGATGCGGATGAAACCTGCCCGCCTGCATTCTTGAACTCAACAGACACCGTCTTCTCGCCGTCTCCGTCTGATAAGACCCAGCTATGCTTCGTTGCATAAGGCTCCCATCTGCCGGTAAACTCAGATCCTTCGTTCTTCAACTGCATGTACTTCGCATCAGAGCTATTGAGAGTCAGTCGCACAGCCCGGCGACGGGTGAAGGCCCCTCCATCATTAATAGCAATTGGGGCAGTTGAAGTTCCCATGACGTCTACATGAATACTGGCGGTAGTACTCTGACCAACCACGTCCGTTGCAACAACACGCAGTGAGTACGGATCATCGGCCAGCCCTTCAGTGTTCCAAACCGCCAGAATCCCTCCATTCACGCTACTGGACTGCGGCGGGCCCAAATCGACCCACGCAGTCGGCCCGGGATTATCGCCCTGCGCATACTGGACGACGTACGAAGAGAGGTATCTATCTGCTGCGATCCCGCGCAAAGTCACCTGACCTGTCACCGTCTCACTGTCACGAGGACTTGAGATACATGTCTCGGGAGCAGTATTGTCCGCGTGGACTACGACGCTCGCATCCTTCGAGTTGCCCGCCAGGTCGGTTGCTGTAGCTTTAATCGTGAAATCTCCGTCACCGAACTGGGTTGAGTCCCAGGAAGCGAGTTCCATCCCTTGAACCGGGACGGTGTTGACACGAATCGTCCTGAAGGCGGAGCTCTTAGGGTTATCGCCTGAAGCTACGGCAACTGCAACTTCCTTAAAATATTCGTCCGAGGCCGAACCCACAATGGACACGGTCCCCTTAACGTATTGACCTGCAATAGGAGAAGATATCTCCACCTCTGGTGGTATATCTTCAAGGGCAAAACTTGCCGCGATAGTGTGGTCGGAGGTTACGTTGTTGAAGGTGTAGCTGGTCACTGCGCCCACAGAGGAACCGTCTACCAGGACACCGCTTACCTTGTACGGGGATGCGGGGGTCATGGTAAAGCTCTTATCCTGGCCGTCAAGTATAGAGATTACTCCCGAAGGAGAAATGCTTCCGTTAGGGCCAGCTGAAGCGGTGATGGTGTGAGTGATGACGGCGAATGTTGCGCTTATGGTGTGGTTGGAGGTCACGTTGGTGAAGGTGTAACTGGTCACTGCACCCACAGAGTGGCCGTCCACCAGGACGTCAGCTACGCGATAATGGGATGCGGGGGTCATGGTAAAGCTCTTATCCTGGCCGTCAAGTATAGAGATTACTCCTGAAGGAGAAATGCTTCCGTTAGTGCCGGCTGAAGCGGAGATGGTGTGCATGATACCGGTGAATGTTGCGCTTATAGAGTGGTGGTAGGTCACGTTGGTGAAGGTGTAACTGGTCACTGCACCCACAGAGTGGCCGTCCACCAGGACGTCAGCTACGCGATAATGGGGTGCGGGGGTGACAGTGAAGCTCTGGTCCGAGCCGTAAATAACCGAAACCTCTCCCGAAGGAGATATGCTTCCGTTAGCGCCTGCTGAGGCTGTGATGGTGGGCAGTGGGTTAGTTAGTATTGATACGTTCCTGCTACCGTAGTTCGCCACATAGACCTTGTTGGTTGTGGGGTTGACGCCGATGGCGGTGGGGTAGGTGCCCGCCGTAACTGTCGCTACGACGCCGTTAGTCGCGCCGTCTATCACGGATACGTTCCTGCTACCGTGGTTCGCCACATTGACCTTGTTGGTCGTGGGGTTGACGCCGATGGCGGTGGGTTGGGTACCCACCGTAACTGTCGCTACGACGCCGTTAGTCGCGCCGTCTATCACGGATACGTTCTTGCTACCGTAGTTCGCCACATAGATCTTGTTGGTTGTGGGGTTGACGCCGATGGCGGTGGGGTAGGTGCCCGCCGTAACTGTCGCTACCACGCCGTTAGTCGCGCCGTCTATCACGGATACGTTCCTGCTACCGTGGTTCGCCACATAGATCTTGTTTGTAGTGGGGTTGACGCCGATGGCTGTGGGTTGGGTACCCACCGTAACTGTCGCTACCACAGTCTGCGCTAACGAGACACCGGTTGCACCCATGAGTACGAATGACATGAAAACAAAGAATAAAAACCCAAAAAGTACGACCAGACCCGCGGGTAAATCCTTATGGCCCCTAGACAAATCGTCCACCCCCGGGCGCTAATTTGTTCTCCCCAAGGATTATTTCTGACTTCAGTGCCAAAATTGCCAACAATTTCGCAGTCTCGAACTCAATAAAATGATTCCCAACGCCGAAGCAACGTAATTCAAAAAGAGTTTGCCGTATTATTTCTTTTTTGTTCGTCAAATATATTTTAATCTAGCTACCGCGTCAATCGAACGATACGCAATTCACCCATTCGTGCTATGTTTAGCCCAGCAGAAGCAGGCACGAAGGGGGATTCCCATGAGCGATAAAGACGAGGACAAAAAAGAAGAAAAGCCAGCGGAAGAGCCTCTCACCGAGCCAAAGAAGCAATACCCTGCCGAGGAGGGCGAAGGGCACATGACCTCGTCACGACTCTGAACTCCCGTGGCTTAGGCGATATTCTGTTTTCATCCTCAAGTATAGATAACAAACAGGCAAGAGGCAACGGGCGGGTGGCGCGCGAAGGTTCAACTCATAGCAATCAAGAATGAACGGCGTCAGGCTTTCAGCCGGAAAACGTAGTCGGAACCAAAGCGTCTAACCAGTTCGATGTCCCCATGGCTCTTATCCCACTGAAGGATTCTATCAAGGGTATTCGAATCGAATTGCGCGCCGTGGACCAACAGGTACTTGACTCCCTGCCCGCGGAAGAACTCCATCGCTTCCTTCGAAGGGAACCCGCGCGTCGCCTTCACGCCCTGGTAGTAGGAGGTCGGTATATAACCGCTGAACCCATTGAATGTCTTTTTCCAATGAAGCGTTGAGTAGTACGTCCTCATGGCCTCCCTTTCGATCCAGGTTGGCTCATACTGGAGACCGGCCTTGAAGGTGTGCGGGTTGTAATCCGCAAGTGGAAGCTCAACGGTCGGAGCCTGTCCCTTCTGCTCCTTGAGCCAGCTATAGACCGGGGGGAATTCGCCCTTCAGAGGGACACGGTACATCGGAAGGCTTGCAGACATCATGTCCAGAAGAAGAAGCACTAGCAGGACCACGCCTAAGGTGGCGGAAAGGGAAATTCCCCGCTTGGAGGCGGCCCATTCCATAATTGCCTTTATCGCGAACCCCGAAAGGATAGCGAGCGACAGGAGTGTTAGGATGATGAACCTCCCGGGCACCCGCATGGCCTTGAACCCGGGGAAGAGGTAGAAAAAGAGCTCATAGGGCATAGGAATGTTGAACCGGTGACCGAACAGGTAAAGCGTACTCCCCAGGCAGAGCACGGCGGACAGGGCGGCGAGCGGCACATAGTAACGCACGTAGAACCGTTCCTCTCCACGGCCTCTGCGGAACAGATAGATCGCGCCGCCTATGCCGAGGACAAGCGGGATCAAGCCGGGGAACATGGACCTCTCGGTCGGACCGGCCCTCTTTGCGATACCCTCCCTCAGCCCGGCAGTAAGCTTGCCCCAGAAGAGGTTCTCAGCTGGCGCTATCGCAAAGTCCTTCACGTCTACAGAGAATAGGTCGACCTCGTCGAGCGTCCGCTTGAAACGCGGGTCGGACTTGTTCAACTTGAAGTAAGGGACCGCAAACGGGGCTATGACAAGGGCCGCTATAAAAACGGCGGCAAGGAATACTCCGACCCATCGCAGGGTGAACCCCCTCGGCTTCATGATGAGGCGAACCAGCAAAAACAGGGCGACAGCCACCGCAAGTATGATTCCGTAATGCCAACTGGCAAGTGTCTGGATTACAAAAAAGAGGGCGAAGAGGACAACGTCCCTGGTCCTTCCTTCCTCCGAATACTTGTGTAGAAAAAGTAAAGCAAGAGGCATCCAGCCCGCTGAAATGAGGTTCAGGTGGCCCATGTGCGCGAGCCTTGGTGGAGCGAAGGCGAAGATTATCCCCGCGAACACTCCCGCGGTCCTGCTTTTCGTCAGGTGGGTGGTAAGGAAATATGCGCCGAGCGCGCACAGGAAAACATTGAATATGAGCAGGAGGTTCTGGGTATAGACAGGATTCCGTGTAACCGCCATCACGGGTATGGCCAGCACCCCGTTTGTTATCTGGTGGTCGGAATAAGAAAGCGTGTTGTGGTTCGGGTAGAAGATGTTCGCATTGAACAGGTTCAGGGGATTGCTCCCGAGCGCGTGGATGTCCCAGGCTAACGTCCAGGCCTGCAGGGTGGGGTCGTACGGGTCCTTGTAGGTTGCATGGTTGCCTTGAAGGAGTATCGGCCTTGTGAAAAAGACGGCGAGAAAAAGGAATAAAAGGACAACAACGAGGAAAAAGGCCTTCTTCTCTCCGGCGTTTCTCAACCTCTCACGCACCATGCGCCACCCACTCAGGTAACCACAACCCGCATCGCGTTTACCATGGACTCAAGCTCCGGCGGGTCCAGCAGGCCTATCTCCTCGCGGCGGCTTGTCCTCAAATTGGAATCTCCCCAGGTACCTCCCACACAGTCCCTCATGCCTGCCGCGGACGAACAAATCATATCACGGTCGCGCCCGTTATAGTCTCCTCTTTCAGCTACGAACCGGTTTTGTGCTATATTTATTTTGCGATCTAGCGGGCATGAGAGGGGATTTCATTGAGCGATAAAGATAAAGAAAACGAAAAAGAAAAAATCACCGAGGAAGAGCCCGTTGAAGAGGGTAAAGGCCGCACGGGTTCTTCAAAGCTCTGGACCCCCTCCGGCGAGCAGGAGGTGAAGGGCGAGGGGCCATCGGGCAAAGGTCCGGAAGAAGGTGAGCTCTCCGAGGAGGAACTCAGGGAGCGAATCGAGAAGGCGCTCGAGAAGATCACCGTCAAAGACGTCGTCCTCGACATGATGGTCTCACTCTCAAGCCTCGCCTACCAGAAAATGGGGATTCCCCACGACGTCAACGATAAGTTCCGCGACATGGAGCAGGCTAAGCTCGCCATAGACTGCCTCGACGCCATGGTGAAGGTGCTCTCCGACAGGCTCTCCGAGGACGAGCTCAAGCCCCTTTCGGGTACGCTCGACAACCTGAAGATGAACTACGCAAAGGAGTCCTGAAGTAGCTCCAGCGGTGCTACTTCACGGCCGCCTTTGGTATTCCGCCCTCCGTAGTCAGGTAGTAGGTACCTCCCGCCGGATCAGTCGGGAGTTTGCGCAGCAACTCCGGGACCATCTGGTTTATATCCGTCGGATACGACCCTTTGGTTGCGTAATAGACTTCGACAGCCGAATCTATGGTCCTGAGGTTGGTCTGGCGCGCTGCCTCATTCGCTGCTTCCTTGGTCTGCTCGATGAAACCACCCTCGGTAGCCGATTGGGTCCCGGTCGTCTTGGAACCGCATCCGGCCGAACCCGCGGCAACCGAGAGGATAAAGAGCAGCATAACGAAAACAGACATTATTCTTTTAAACGCCCCTTCCATTTCGCAGACCTCCCCATATCTAGAACTCTTCGGACAACTCATCCGTGATTTTCCCGCCGCGCCCGACTACCTCTTCGATCGCGATCCCCGATATCTCATCGATATTCAAGACACAGCTCTTGTACTCCAGGGTCTCCTGCGCCATCGGGTTCATGACCGCGACGTTTGTCAAAAGGAGAAAACCGTCACCCATGAGCTCCGAGAGTATACCCCTGTACTTTATCGGACCACAAAAAGCGGCGACTTCCTTTCCCTTCCACTGCTCCAGATAGCTTGTCAGGTCCATGAGCTTCCCCCCTATTTAGACTCTCTTTTGCCTGCCTGGCGCGCTTGGAGGGATTCGAACCGCCCTCCGTCGCTGCGCTCCCCATATGGGGGCTTTCGCCCCCCTATGGCGCAGAACCTTCGGTTCTGCTGTCACCCCCCATAAGTGAGACAATTTCGGGGGGCACACCCCCCGGCACCCCCCGTCGGGGCTTCTCACCCTCATAACTTGCCGCGCCCACGAGGCTTGGGATGGCGCGCTTGGAGGGATTCGAACCCCCGACACGTGGCTCCGGAGGCCACTGCTCTGTCCCCTGAGCTACAAGCGCGTAAAAAACCGGGCTCTACGGATGCGCCTACTTGCAGTACTCCAGATAGCGCTCCCACTCGGGCCGTACTCTGCCCAGCTCAAGACTCACCGTAGCGGGGCCTCGAGGAACCCCGGGCTTCCTCCTCAGTTTAAGGCTGGCCTCAACGGGCAGCTTGTCCTTCTTCTTGCTGTTGCACCGCCTGCAGGCCGCGACGACGTTCTCCCAGGAGTGGTCGCCCCCGCGGCTGCGCGGCACGACGTGGTCCATCGTCTCGGCTTTGCCGCCGCAGTACTGGCAGACCCATGCGTCGCGCGTAAAAACCGCCCTGCGTGAAAGGGTCGCCCGGCCGTAGTAAGGCACTTTAACGTAGTAGACAAGCCGGATCACCGATGGTATCGCAATAGTTAGCTTTTCCGAGTGAAACGCCCCGCCGTCCCTTTCCAGGACCTCGGCCTTGCCCTTGAATATGAGCACGATAGCCCGCCTGACGCTGACAGCGCACAGGGGTTCAAACGTTGCATTCAGAAGCAGTACCCTGTCCATGATTACCGCCGCTCGCTACTCGTCTTTTCCACGTATGATACAACAAGCACGCGGCTTACTAAAACTGTCAGGCGACGCCCGTGTCTTTTTGCCTCTTGAGGTTTCCGGCCGTGCTTATTCGGTCTTGAACTCGGTGTGAATACCCCAAAGGCCGAGAGAGATGGCGAGCTCCTTATGCTCCTTCGCGGCTTCCTCAAGAGGTATTCCCTTGACCGCCGCGTCTATCGCCTGCCTGAAGGCTCTTGCGCCTGCGGCCGAGCCCTCCGGGTGAGCGTGTATGCCACCTCCCGAGCCGATCATTATGTCGTTACCCAGCTCACGCACCGCGTCCGGGACGTTGATCGGTGTGATGCCTCCGGAAGGCATCGGCATCGTGGGCTTCAGATCACCGAACGGGTAGGTCAGGCAGCGCGCGGTCTGGTCGAACCGCTCGACGAGGTACGGCGCCTTCCCTCCCAGCGCGAACGGCACAACGAGTGCGTCCGCTCCGCAGAGGCGCGGGATTTTCCCGAGCACGATCCATGACGACATGCCGTGCTCCGGCGCCATGTAGAAAGCACCCGCGCAGTCCATGTGCCCGAGGATTGGCAGGTTTATGTCTTTGT
>Ga0315277_10005887_pt1 | contig 16102 bp, 14 predicted proteins | sample YL17G05_15_MG_FD_203695 | JGI IMG/M metagenome (GOLD analysis project Ga0315277, IMG submission 203695) | Sediment microbial communities from Yellowstone Lake, YNP, Wyoming, USA - YL17G05_15 | ecosystem: Environmental > Aquatic > Freshwater > Lake > Sediment | place: USA: Wyoming | collected...
AGGGTATGTCGGTCCCCACGTAGAGGCGGGAGCCGTAAACGGCCATGGCCGTTGCGGTCGTGTAACCCGGGTTGCCGAACCCTCCTCCCGCGGCCACGGTCCAGGCCAGGGCCGGCCCGGTTCCCGTGAGCAGGAGGAAAGTGAACGTGCAGCAAAGGACCAGGACGAGCGTCGCCACGATGCCGGAACGAAGAGACTCCATCATAGACACCCCCATCGTGAATCGTAGACTTTTCTATGGGAATAGCGGTGCAAATCCTTGAACGCCTTCTTATTCTCCCTCTTCAAAGCCGTCATGCCGTCCCTATTATCTCACATCCACCACCTCCTCAAGGGGGTCGTGTCTTCGATCTTCGGTTATCCAACCGCGCGAGGTCGGACCATGGCAAATAGCGATGCGGCATCAAATGAACCGCTCTGACCATGCTTTATGGGGTTGTGTCCTCGATCTTGATCCCTATTCTTATGCGGTCCATTATTGGATAGAATTGAATACAAGCCGAAGATCGAAGACACGACCCCCTTGAGGAGGTGCATTATGCGCAGGCTGGTCTTCCACGGCGATGACATCGTGCGGGTGGAGCTGCCCGACCGCACCCGGATCGTCGAGCCGCCGCGTCCGATCCAGCCCCTTGAAGATTACCCGGGCGCCGTCAGGAGGTCGCTGCGCGAGCCGTTGGGATGCCCTCCCCTCGCGGAGCTGGTAGGCCCGGCATCGCGCGTGACCATCGCCTTCGATGACCCCTGCCTCCCGCTCCCTCCCGTCTTGAGGGACCCGCGGGGCCTGGCCGTGGAGGCCGTGCTGGAGGAGCTCTTCTCCCTGGGGGTGAAGCGGGAGAGGATATCCCTGGTCTGCGCCATGGGCCTGCACCGCAAATGGACGGAGCGGGAGCTCAAGCACATCCTGGGCAAGCGGGTATGGGCGGTGATGGGGCCTTCCCATATCGGGAACCACGACGCGGAGGATCCCATAGGGAACGTGGACCTGGGCAGTACCGCGGAAGGATACCCGGTGGAGGTCAACCGCAGACTGATGGAATCCGACCTCACCATCTACGTCAACGTCAACTGGACGAGCATGAACGGCGGGTGGAAGTCTTACATGGTGGGCCTGGGGACCTACCGCTCCATCCGTCCCCACCATAACGCCTCCGTCCTCATCGATGGCGGCACCATCATGGACCCTGGCAGCGAATTCCACGGGATCCTGCGTGCCCAGGGGAGACATCTGGCCCGGCACGTCAAGCTCATGAGCGTGGAGACGGTGCTCAACAACCGGGTATGGCCGGGGCCACTCGACGGCTACCTTTCCCTGCAAAAAACCAAGGTGCCGCTGCCCTTCAAAGCCTCACGCTATGCCCCGCAGGCGGTGAAATCCGCCATCTCCTCCGCGCTGCGGAGCGCCTATGCGCCCATCGCCGTCCACGCGGGCGACCCGGATGCGGTGCACTCAAGGACCCTGGAGGCCCTCTTCCGGCAACAGAACGTGCAGGTGGAAGGGCAGAGCGACGCCCTCTTCCTGGCCCTGCCCAACATGTGCCCCTATGCCGCCTTCTCGCGCATGAACCCGCTGCTGGCCATGAACTCCGCCCTGGGCTACGTCTTCAACCTCCACATGCGCAAGCCGGTCGTGCGCAAAGGAGGGGTGCTGGTGCTCATGCAGCCCTTCCTTCCTGGCTTCCACCACCGCCACCATCTCCCCTACATCGAGTTCTACGAGAGAGTCCTCGCCGAGACCCGCGACTCGCGGGAGATAGAGGTCCGCTTCGAGGAGGACTTCGCCGACCGCAAGGAATACATCGAGGCCTACCGCAACCATTATGCCTATCATGGCGTGCATCCCTTCTATGTATGGTACTGGGGGGGCTTGGCCATGGAGCATCTGGACCGGGTCATCGTGGTGGGCGCCAAGCGCCGCGAGGTCGTGGAGCGCCTGGGTTTCGAGTACGCGGGTTCATTGCAGCAGGCCTGGAGCATGGCGGGAGAGACCCTGGGGGACGGCTACTCCATCACCCACCTCTCCATCCCCCCCATCTTCGCCACCGAAGTGGAATAGCATGGGTCAACCCACCACATTAAAGATCAGCCGTTGAATCTTGAAATCCCGATCGTAGATAGTATTGCCTATTCAAAGAATAGAGAGCCGATAATCAAGAAGATGACAAGCCACATAAGACCGATAGCAACCCCTGCGGCAATACGAACAGGCCGCGAATACTTTTTCGTTCATTGAAATCAATACCGCTTACCAGGCTTTGTGGGTTAACGATGTTCCCCCTCCTTACGACCTCCCCCGTAACATCAATCCCGCCTTTGAAGTTATTGAATAAAGACCCTACGGTGAAAACCGGCCCCCATGGAAATCCCCACCACCCTAAGAGCATTGAGATCAGTGAATACTTCATCCCGTACAGGATACCGTTCTCCCCAGCTCTGATGAAGTAAACCGGTGAAGCCTTTTTTATGGTTACAAGGATGAGGGAATAGCAATATTGGAAGACTACAAACTTGCCGCCTTGCTTCAATTCTTGCCTTAGTTGCCCCTCGGTATTTCCCTCGATTCCGATAACGCCGGCGATTTTGGAAAAAACTCGGCCTCCTTGAATCTCAGGTTTCGGGATAAGGGCATCTGTCCTGTCCGTTACACCGACCCTCCCCTGTATATTCCGGCGTTGTTGGTCCCCTCCAGCAGGATCAAGGTTATCTTTCACCGGTGTCCTGCCAACCCCGAAGGGCATGTAGCACAAGTAACAGAAAGAAGCGTTTTCAACGTTCTCCGAACCACACTGCGGGCATTGCAAAATATTCACCCCCATTTGCCTTTTATAAGCATGGTCCCACCTAACATAATAATAAATCCATGACCTTGCAATCATCCCGGTCCCATAGGAAACGACTTTTCGTAAATCGACATTGCGTCGAAAAACTTGGGCATGCTAACATACAATCCGGTAGTCGGTGTCTGCGACGTGCAATTGGGGGTAATCAAGATGGCTAAGACCAAGGGCAGGAGCAAGAGGAGTTTCGACTTCATCCTAAGCCAGTATAAACACAAGGACCTCGTCTTCAAGCTCAGTAACTATCCGGTCTTCAAGCAACTGGGCCGGCGGGCGCTGGACGTCGATAACATGACCCTGACCTACATCCCCGTTTACGAGAACCTGGAGCTGCCCGCGGGGACGGCCGCCCCCGTATCCATCATCGAGCACTTCATCCGGGAGGCGAGCCATCACCTCATCCTATCTCGCTGTCCCTGCCGCAGCGGTAACAGCTGCAGCGACTTCGATCCCGATTTCGGCTGCACCTTCATCGGCCCGGCGGTACTCGACGTCGACCCCGAGGTGGGCAGGCTCGTGAGTATGGAGGAAGCCCTGGAACACCTGCATCAAGCGACGGAGGCGGGCCTGATATCCTGCCTGGGGAAGTTCAAGGGCGACGCCATCATGCTCGGCGTCAAGGACCACCACCACCCGATGACCATCTGCCACTGCTGCCCCTGTTGCTGCATATCCACCAGCCTGCCGCTGGCCTCCAAAGAAACGCGCGACACCCTGATGAAGCTGGAGGGTCTTTCGATCGAGGTGGACGCGGAGAAGTGCAACGGCTGCGGCAAATGCGTGAAGATATGCATCTTCAAGCAGATGGAGGTAATTGATAAGAAGGCGGTCATCGGGGAGGAATGCAAGGGCTGCGGCCGCTGCGCCATGGCCTGCAAAGAGGAGGCCATCAGCATCACCATCGAGGACCCCACTTATATCGACGCGTGCATCGCGCGTATCGGCCCCATGGTGAACATCAGCGCATAGAGAGGAAACAAACGGCTGATGCGTCTATTGGACGAGACTGGCACGGTATTCCAAAGTTTCGTTCACAAATACCATGGCCCGCTCTAAGATCGAGTATGTGGTTTCTTTAAGCAAAGCATCACAATCTTGTGGACGACCTAGAATTGTCATCCGGAAGACTATAATTATCTATATAAGTCAGAGAACAATTTCGAGCCGAGCAGAAAGGCGTTTCATCATGCCTGATCGTTCTCGGGATCTCGCCGCGGAAACGGAAAAGATATATCTTGATAGATTGCGGGAGATGAGTGGCGAGGAGCGCCTGAAGGCTGCCGTCGCCCTCAGCGATGCGGTAAGGAAGATGGCCATAGCCGGCATCAAGCGCGATCACCCGGGGATCACCGACGACGAATTGCGGGTGGAACTTCTCAGAAGGGTTTACGGATGAGCCCGTTAGAAGTCCTGCTGCAGGTGGTTGGAAAACTGGATAAACTGGATATCCCCTATATGTTGAGCGGCGCTTTCGCAACCAGCTTCCATGGCAGGATTCGCTCCACGCACGATATCGATCTGGTAGTGGAGATCGGCCAACAGGACACGAAACGCATATATGAAGCTTTCAACGAGGATTATTATGCCAGCAGGGATATGATCGAAGAGGCGGTGCAGCATCGTTCCATGTTCAACCTCATCCACAACGAGACCACGACCAAGGTCGATTTCTGGATGCTTGAGGATTCAGCCTTCGACCGCGAACGTTTCTCGCGCAGGACCGAGGAGGACCTGGAGGGCACACCGGTTTCTATTTCCACACCCGAAGACCTTATCATCATCAAGCTGGACTGGTTCAAGCGCTCGGGCATTCAAAAGCATTATGAAGATGCTCTAGGGATAGTCCTTGTCCAGCAGGATTCCCTGGATATCGAGTATGTCCGCCGTTGGTGCGAGAAGCTCTCCGCGGGAGAGCTCTTTAATCGTTTGCTCGATGAAGCCGGTTGAGCGCCCCCGCCCATGCTTGCCTATCAATAATCCTCGTAGATCACTTCCAGGATGCGGGCATGTTTTTCGATCAACGGCATCAACTCGTCCATGCCGCCCAGTGGTACGCTGTTCACGTTGATATAGAATGCGAGCTCGCGGCCGCTCGCAGAAACTATATATCCCCCCAGTGCCCGGGCGAACATCACTAGCCTGCCGTTCATGGCGTCACTTCCGATATGGGTCCCCGTCTTCGCCTGGACATTACCCGCGGCCGGACTCTCCGTCAGCGTGTTCGCCAGGCTGCCGTCCACGCCCAGCACCGGCAGGCAGTCCCGGTAGTCCCCGAAATCATCGCGGGTGCTCATATAGCGTAATAGCTGGACGGCGCTGGCCGGGCTCACGAAATCCGCGCCGAAGGCACCCTGCCCGTCGTTGAGGATCATCCCATCGGTGTCCACACCCGCCCCCTCGAGGAAGTCGTGCTCGATGGCGAGGCCGTCCTCCATGGTACTGCCACCCTCATGCATGGCGATCAGATATGGGATGGTATCCGCTCCCAGGTTGTGGCTGACTTTGAGGATCAGCTTTGCATATTCCTTGAAGGGTGGAGACTCGAGCAGCGCGACCTGTTCCGTCTCCGCGTAGCTGCCCTCGGCGGGCAGCTTGCCGGGGTCGTTCTCCCCCGTCTCGGGTGCATCGACCTCGATCCCGGCTCGCCGCAGCGCTTCTACGAATAAGGTGCGGGCGAAAGCGGCCGGGTCCTCCACCTGGTAGGTGCGTACCGCTTCGTCCCCTCCCGCCGGGACCTGGCCCTCGACGACGATTACGCCGGGAGCAGGCGATGATGTCTCGAGCTCGACCTGTTCCCCCTCGCCCGCCGTGACCACCCTGTTCTCAACCCGGTAGGCGGCGGTCTGGGGCCTCCACTCCACCTCTGCCGGGCTGCCTGGCTGGGTCGGCTTGATGACCAGGTCGATGAGGTTGTCGTTGATGACGATGGGAGTGATGATATATTCCTCTTTCGGGTTGAAGGACTTACCGGGCCCGAACAGCCGGTCGTCGATGATGACGTCTCCCTTTACCTCATCGATGCCGCTTGTTGCGACCTGCCGTGCCAGCTTATCCAGTCCCGCGAGGGGGTCGCCCTCGGTGAGCTCGCCCATCCCCAGGGCGTTGGCGTCGGCGTGGTCATAGGCGGTATATTGGATGGACCCCTCCAGGGCACCCCTCCCCCCCATGGCCAGGTCCCCACTGGCCACGAGTATCAGGTCTCCGTTCAGAACGCCACCCGCTCCGACCTCCCCCTGGCGATACACCGGCGTATGGAACCGGTAGTCGGCCCCAAGGGTGTCGAAGCCAGCCGCTGCGGTGAAGAGCTTGGTCGTGGACGCCGGATCGAGCATGATATCCGGATTGAGGGATGAGAAGACCTCGTCGCCGCTCTCCAGATCGACCACGCGGATCCCCCAGGTCGAGTAAGCGAACTCGGGGGAGTCGATTATCTCCGCGATGCCGGAGGGCAACCCGCCGGAATCACCGGAAGGCCCCCCGCAGCCGCAGGGGAGCACCAGCAGCATGGCGATGAGGAACGTCGCCGGCTCCCACATTACGGCACTTCGTCTCTTCATCCTCCTTACCCGCCTTTCAGGTTGCGCTGACGGAATCGGTACACTTCTATGGTTTCGAACTCCCGCCGGCAATTGTTTAGCCCCACATCCCGCCGCCACGGGGAGGGGGTCGTATCTTCGATCTTCGGTCTTGCCACATCCTTTATGGAACGCGTTAAGTATCTAGAAGACCGAAGATCGAAGATACGACCCCATTAGGAAGCTAGGCGTAGTAGCGGCCGGGCAGGTAAGGGGCCTGCTTCAGCAGGTGCATGATGAACCGTTTCTTCGACTCGTCCAGCTGCGTGAACTGGAAGGCGAGCAGCGCTATCATGCCGACCAAGATGAGTGGCAGCATCTTCTTCGAGAAGCCCTTTCTATCGGGCTCAGCGTTCTTTCTTCTAAGCATTTCGACCTCCTGCGATCTCTGCGATATGCTTCTACCGCGCCATCGCTTCACCGGCACTAACGTTCATGTGCCACTTGCGACAACCGCGTTTCGTACTTCCTCTTTCATTTCCCTTCAACATCAGATTTCAGACATCAGACTTCGGACACAAGATCACTCGTACTTGTCCACCAGCAGGGAGGCGATGTAGCCTGAGGCGATGGCCGAGGGCACTCCCCCGCCGGGATGGGTGGAGGCGCCGGTGAGGTAGAGGCCCTTGATGGACTTGGACTTAGACGCCGGCCGGAACACCGCCTGGGCCGGGAGGTCCATCTGCAGCCCGTAGATAGCCCCACCCGGGGAGAGCAGCCGGCGCTCGAAATCGAGGGGGGTGGAGACCTCCAGCACCTTGACGTGGTCCTTCATCCCGGGGACAGCCGTCTCCGACAGCCCGTTGATCATCTTCTCCGCAACACGCATCTTCTCGCTGTCCCAATCCGTCCCCGAGAGACGGTAAGGGCCCATGCCCATGATGTTTAGCACGTGGCAGCCCTCCGGGGCCATGGAGGGGTCGGACTCGGTGGGCCAGCAGATGAGGCCGTGCACGTCCTCCGGTATCTCGCCCCGCTTGAACTCGTTCCACCAGAAGTCGTTCATCATCTCCAGGGGCCCTATGGTCAGGCTGTGGTGAGCCTCCAGGGGCGGGCGGTAGTCCAGCCCCACGTAGAGCATGACGCAGGACATGGCCACCTCGTAACTCTTGATGCCGAAGCGGGCCAGCCAGGGCAAGTGCTCCTCGCCGATCATGTCCAGGTAGAGCTTCTTGGCGTTGACGTTGGACACCACCATTTCGGAGGTTATCTCCGTCCCGTCCGCGAGCCGGACCCCTTCCACCCTGCGGTCGCGCACCATGACCTTGTCCACGCATGTGTTCAGCCGCACCTCCATGCCCAACTTCTCCCCGCAGCGCTGGAAGGCCTTGGGGATCTGGATCATCCCACCCCGCGGGTACCAGATGCCCTCGTGCTCGGAGTAAGGGATGAGGGCGATGAAGCCCGGCGCCAGCTCCGGGGGCAGCCCGCAGTAAAAGGACTGGAAGGACATGGTCTGCTGCACGATGTCGTTCTTGAAGTACTTCTTGATCACGTCCTGGTAGCTGGTGACAAACAGGGGCAGGAACTTGAGCATGCGCGGGTTCTTGATGCCCATCTTCATCATGTCCATCATGTTGTTGCACGGGTTGGTGAAGAAGGCCTCGATGGTCTGTTTCATCATGTCCGCGAAGTAGTCGGCGAGCTCGTACCACTGCTTGCCGTCCTGGGGGGAGATGCTGGAGATGACCTCCGCCGTGCCCTCCAGGGAGACGGGGTAGTTGACCCGCGAGCCGTCCTTGAAGATGTAGCTGTAGATGGGGTCGCAGGGTATCAGGTCCACTTCCTGCTGGAAAGAGGTCCCCAGCGTCTCGAAGGCCTTTTCGACAGGGTAGATGACCTCCACGATGGAGGCCCCCACGTCGAAGCTGAAGCCGTCCTTTTCGAAGGTGGAGCAGCAGCCGCCTACCCGCTCGCTCTGTTCGAGCACCAGCACCTTCCTACCCTGCTTGGCCAGGAGGGCGCCGGCGGTGATGCCCCCGCATCCCGCTCCGATCACTATTACGTCGTAGTCCGCCATGAACTCAACCTCCTGTTTTGCTTACGCGATACGTCGTACTTGTTTCCTGTCTCAGACCGTCCCTCTCATAGGGCCGCCTTCTTCATGCGCAGCGTGTCATAATCGAACTTCCGCATACAGATGTTGTTGGGGTCGTAGATCATCTTCATGTCCCGGTAGGTGTCCACGTACGTGCCGGCCTGGGGGAAGATGAAGCCGATGAGGTCGTGCAGCGGCCCCGCGCCCTCCATCATAGCCCATACCCCGAAACACACCCCGGAGCCGTTGCGGAAGGAGGCCGCCATCGCCGCCAGGGTACCGGAGATGGTGCGCAGGCTGTCCTCGGGATTGGACTGGTCGATAAAGATATCGAACTCGATGAATCCCAGCCTGCCCATGTCGTAGGGCTGGAAATAGGTGGCGATCATGTCCGCGGAGATGACATTGTCGTCCGTACCCACCTGCTGGGTCATGGCGCGCATCATGTCGTTATTGATGTTGACCAGGTTCTCCAGGTGGTCGAGGCCGAAGCCCACGAAGAAGGAGCCCTTCACCCTCTGCACGCGCACCGACTCGCGGAAGAACTTGGTGAACTTGTCCACGCCCAGGATGCGGCCGGCGGAGATGTCCTCCACCACCTCCCAGTCCATGAACTCGAACTCAGGCGCCACCGCCAGGATGTCCTCCTCGCACACCTTGCACTTGACCTCCGTCTCCTCCTCGGAATAGCCGCCGGTCACCGGCACCACGTAGTGACGGGGGAACATGGGGATGAGCTTGGCGGACTCCGCGTTGGTCTCCGCGAGGAATATCCCCATGTAGGTGTTCTGGAAATAGGCGTTTTCGATGACGATGTTGCGTTGGCTGATGGCCTTTAACGCCGGAGCGATGTTCTCCCAGCTCTCGGAATCGCTGATGGGCACGGTGAGCTTGACGTAGTCGGGATTGGGGTAGAGGCGCAAAGTCATCTCGGTGACGATGCCCAGGGTGCCCATGGAGCCCCGGATGAAGGCGCGCACGTCGGGCCCCGGCCCGGGCATGTGGGCCATTTCCGCGCCGTAAGCCGCCGGTCCTCCGACCATCACCTGTCCCTCGGGGAGGACGAACTTGTATCCGATGATGTGGTCCAGTCCCACCCCGTACTTGTTGGCCAGGGTCGAGATGTTGCCCATCATGATATTGGAGACCACCGAGGCGTTGGCCGAGGTGGAGGGATTGATGAGTCGCAGGTTGCGCTTGAGGGTCTCCGTCTGGAGCTGGGCGAAGGTCACCCCCGGGCCGATGGTGCAGAGCATATTCTCTTCGTCGATCTCGACGATGTCGTCCATACGCCTCATATCGCAGAGGATGCCGCCATAGGGAGGGATGGTCATGCCCAGGGTGTTGAGGCCGGTGCCGTAAGGAGTGACATCGATGATGTAGGTGTTGGCGATCTTCATGATGGCCACCACGTCCTCCGTGGAGCCGGGCAGGGCCACGATGTGGGGGTGGTTCATGGGCACCACGGACTGGTCGCGCGCGTAGGCCACGGTGATGTTGATGTCGTTGGAGACCCACTCCTCGCCCAGCGCGCCCTGGAGTTCCCTGTAAGCTTTTTCCAGGTTCTCGGGCAGGTTATGGTTGCCTTCCATCTCGTGCTTCACCGGGACCTTGATCACCTTGCGTTCGCGCAGGTCCTGCTGCAGGTCCTTGCCCTTCATCTAGACCACCTCCCCCATTCCCTCGGCCAGCAGTTCGAAGATGTCGTAGACCGGCAGGTCCCCCTGGCCGGCAAAATGACCTTCGCAGTGGGGGCAGGCGGTGACGATGGCCTCCGCGCCGACCGCCCTGGCCTCCTCCAGGCGCTCCGCCAGCGTCCAGTCGGCCAGGTCCGGCTTGCCCGCCTTCACGCCGCCGCCCGCGCCGCAGCACCACGAGTTCTCCATGTTGCGCTCGAACTCCAACATCTCGAATCCCGGCACGGCCGCGAGCAGCTTACGCGGCTGCTCGTAGATCTCGCACCAGCGCCCCAGCATGCAGGGGTCATGGTAGGCCGCCTTCAATCTGGCCTCCCCTTTGAACTCCAGCTTTTTCTTCTTGAGCAGCTTGGCCAGCAGCTCGGTGACGTGCACCACCTCCAGGTCCATGACCCGGGTGTACTCGCTGGAGAGCACCTGCAGGCAGTGGGGGCAGGCAGTGATGATACGCGAGGCGCCGGTGGAGCGGAACAGCTCTATGTTCTCGAGGGCGCGCTCCTCGAAGCCGTCGCGGTCCCCCAGGGCGAGGTTGAGGCTGCGGCAGCAGGGCTCGGAGTCCCCCAGGACCCCGAAATCTACCCCGGCGGCGGTGAGCACCTTGACCATGGCGGCCAGCTTCTTCTGCATGTCCTTACCCGCGGCGTATGCGCAGCCCACGAAGAGGAGGTTCTCCGCCTTCTCTTTCGTGAGGTCTTTTGCCCCCAGGCCCTTGACCGCTTTGCCCTTGAACCCTTTCTTGAGGCCCAGGGGATTGTCGTTCTCGGATGTCGAATCGAGCAGCGCCTTATGGCCCTCCAGGGGGCCCCATCCCTCGTCCACCGCCTTCTCCCGCATGAGCTGGATAATGCGGGTGGTGTGCATGCCCTTGAGGGGGAAGCACATCTCCTGGCACAGGCCGCAGAGGTTGCAGGAGTAGATGATGTCCGCCGTCTTCTCGCTGGGATCGAACTCGAGGTTAGTCACTGCCCGGGCGATCTCCATCATCCCCGCGGCGTAGTAAGACTCGAAGCGGTAGCGCGTGCCACAGGGGCAGTTGGCGGAGAAGCGGGCGCTCTCGAAGACCTGCACGTTCATGGACTGGCACATCTTGCACTTGCCGCATACCCAATAATCGTCACGGTAGTCGGTCAGTTTCTCCCTTTTCCTGGTCAATCCGCGCTCCATTGTCTACACCCCCTCGACGAGCTGCCCGGGGTTCATGAGCCCCTTGGGGTCCATGACCTTCTTGAGGTTTTTTATGAGGCGGATGTTCTCGGGATCCATCCTGGTATAGACGGCCTCCGCCACCTCGTCTCGCGGGCGATTGACGTGGGCTCCCTCGTCGAGGAACGCCAAGTAGGCGTCCACCCAGGTCTTGTGTACCCCCGCGTCGTCCGCGTCGTGGTAGATATCGGTCTCGCAGTAGAAGGCGGCGCCGTAGTAGGAGGGGATGGCCAACTGCCCGACGGGATATCCGCCCGCCATTTCGGCCGCCTTGCCGAAGAGCCCGGCCGCCTTGCCGGTGAAGGTGAAGTAGCCGATGGTCGACGTTCCCCCCCGGTAGTGGTCGCGCTCGGAGATGTACCAGGGCCACTCGAACTTGCTCTCCATGAGCCCGGCGAGCTCGCCGTCGCCCCGCTTGCCGCCGCAGCTGGCGGCCATCTCCTGGGTCTGGCGGTCCCAGACCTCCACCAGCATGGGGTGGTTGTCGAACCCGAAGACCACGCTCCAGGGCGGCAGTCCGGCAGCCATGGCGTCCGCCTCGTCCGGGCCCCCGGTGAGCAACACCGACAGGTAACGCCGGTCGGCGACCACGCACTCGAAGACCTGGTCGTGCCGGCAGGCCAGCCGGGCGGCCTTGATGGCGGACTCCGCGTCATCGAAGCCGTAGGTGGTCACCCGCCTCTCCTCCCAGCGCTTGTAGATCCAGGCCTTCATGGCGTAGGGCATCCCGAAGATGTCCTCACTGGCATGGAAGAGGTTCGAGTACATGGGCCCGAGGTCCTCGCGGAACTCGGCGTGCCCGTCGGGGGTGTACTGGTCGGTGCCGCTCATCCACAGGCGGCCGTCCGCCAGGATGGCGTGGAAGGTGGTGTACTGGTAGGGGCGGGTGGCCCCGTTGGCCAGGATGACGTCGCGGTCGATATAGGAGCGCACGATGGAGGAAGAGGTGGCCGCGGCCGGCATGAGCAGCCTCAGGTTCAGCTTGTCCAGCTCCTCCTTCAGCCGCTCGAAGGTCACCCCGTACTCGATGAAGGCGAGTAGGTTGGACTCGTCGATACGTACGATATCGTCTATGCCCTTGAGGTCGATGAGAACGCCCCCCGACTTCGCCACCTCCGAGGAAAGGAAGCCGCGCCGGTGGGTATAGATGGGCACGTCGCTCTCGTAGGCTGCGGCGGCCAGGTCCGCGAGCTCCAGGCTGTCCCGCGGCAGGGCCAGGGTGAGGTCCATCTGCAGCGGTGGGTCCTTGAAATAGGCTCCCAGGGCCGCTTTCTCGGTGGTCAACACGCCGGGTCCGGCGGCTTCCCGCAACCTCTCCAGCTGTCGCGTACTCATGCCACTACCTCCTTTTCCTCCAGGGGGTCAGGTCTTGTTTTTTGCATGCAAGTGCTTCGTTTTTTTTCCAAAGATGCTTCATATGGAAGAGTAATCGCGAGATTCTCGTTTGGATACCATGGTATGCAAAAAACAAGACCTGACCCCATTTCAACAACCGCTCCTCTTGAGCCACCCGGCGTAGCGGGCCAGTGCCCAGGCTGCGTCAACGCACCTCTCGACCGAGTCGTAGACCGGTATTCCTTTTTCCTCCAGCGCCCGGAACCAGCGTTTATGGTCTACCTCCGACGCCCCCAGGAAACATGCCAGGATGGGCTTGCCGGGATAGGTCTCCTGCATCTCGGCGAGCAACGCCGCCCCGTCGAATTCCGACTCCGGCACCAGGGTGAAGGTGACTATGAGCACGTGGATGTCATCCTGCTGCGCCAGAGCCCCGAGGATCACGCGGTAGGCACCCTCCACATCGTTGCTCAGCGTGACCGCCCAGATATCGGCGGGATTCCCTATGGAAGCCCAGGCCGGCAGACCCTTGTGTGCCGCCGCCAAGGTCTTCTCCGTCAGGGCCGGCAGGCGGAGTCCCCGGCGCGCGCAGGCATCCGCGGCAAGCACGGTGCCCGCCCCGCTTATGGAGACCACCCCCAGGTTCGGCCCCGCGGGCAACGGGCAATACGCCAGGGCTTTGGTGCTGTCGAAAAGCATGTCTATGCTGTCCACGGGGATGACCCCGGATTGGTTGAAGGCTCCGCGGTAGACGTCATCCATCCCGGCCAGGGAGCCGGTGTGGCTGGCCGTCATCTTGCCGCCCACCTCCGACCGGCCTCCCTTGAGCATCACTATGGGCTTGGTCCGCGAGATGCGGGAGGCCATCTCCATGAAGGACCGGCCATCTCTGATGCCCTCGGAATAGACGGCGATTATACCGGTGCGCGGGTCGTCCTCCAGGTAACCCAGGATGTCCACCTCGTCCACGTCGGACTTATTCCCCAGGCTGGCCACCTTGCAGAGCCCGAACAACTGCGTTGAGGTGACCCAGCGCGCCAGACCCCCGGCGAAGAGCCCGGTCTGGGCCACGATGGATATCGGCCCCGGCTCGATGGGGTCCAGGGTCATAAACGAGGTCACGAACCCGGACTCGATGGAGATGGTCCCCACGCTGTTGGGGCCCATCATGCGCATGCCGTGGCCCTTCACGGCCTCCGCGAGCTGCAGCTGCAGTTCCGCTCCCTCGGGGCCGGCGTCAGAGTAGCCGCCGGCGCAGACGATGACGTTGCGCACGTCCGCGGCCGCGCAGTCCTCCAAGAAATCCAACATGAGCTCGCGGGGCAGTATGCCGACCGCGACATCGACGCGTTCCCCCACCTCGCGCGCGCAGGGATAGGCCGGGATGCCCATGATCTCGCCCGCGCGGGGGTGGATGGCGAAGATCTTCCCCCCGTAACCGAAGCGCAGGAGGTTGGCCAGGGTCACGTTGCCCAGCTTCATGGCCGTACTCGAGGCCCCGGCCACGGCGACGCTGGAGGGATTGAAGAAGGCTTCCATCTCTGAGGCCACGTACGTTCCCCCCTACCGGACGTCTTAACACGTGCCGGGCCCTGTCTCGCAACGGCTACTGCCCCCCGTGACCCGGCGCAGCTTGTCTACACGCGTCTCTCAAACGAAATAACGGAAGGGCATCTTGGGCAGGTTGGTCGCCAGTTGCTTGGCGTAACGCCAATCCGAAGGCTCTGAGGTGGCGGCGAGATAAGCCGCCACGCCGCCCGCGAGGCCCACGGCGATGAACATCTTGGTCTTCAGGCTCATCTTCGTCTTCATCTTCGTGTTCACGTCGCACCCCTTTATGCGTTGTCCTTCGTCACCAGGCCGCCGGTGATGATCCCGCCCGCGAGCACCCCTGGGATACCGCCCCCGGGATGGGTGGAGGCGCCGGCCAGGTAGAGGTTCTTGATCGCCTTGGAGCGGTTGGCGGGACGGAACACCGCCATATGGGAGATGTCGGTCTGGATGCCGTATACGGCGCCGCCGGGATGGAGGAGCATGCGTTCGAGGTCCAGCGGCGTAGCCATATCCCGGTAGATGACGTGCTTGGAGAGATCCGGGATGATATTGCGCTCGATGGTGGCGATGGCCGCGTCGATATAGCGCTCCTTCAGCCTGTCCCAGTCGTCCCCGGCGAGGTTATAAGGGGCGAGTCCCATGTGGGTGAGCACGTGTTTGCCCTCCGGCGCGAGCGACGGGTCTATTTTCGAGGCCCAGGAGACGAGCCCCATGATCTCCGGCTTGCCGTTCACCTCGTAGAGCTTGCCCTTGAGATAGTAGTCGCTCCAGTAGTCGTTCATCACCTGCGGGCTGGTGAGGTTCAGGGTGTGGTGGGCGACGAGGGGCGGTTCGTAATCCACACCCAGGTAGATCATGGGACAGGGCATGGAGAGCTCCATGGACTTGATCCCCCTCCAGACATGCCAGGGAAGATGCTCCCGGCCGATCATATCCATGTACATCTTCTTGGCGTTGATGGAGCCAACGACGTTGCCGGCCCTGATCTCCGTGCCGTCCCAGAGCTCGACTCCCTTGGCGGTGCGGTCCTCCACCATGACACGCACGACGCGGGCGTCGAACCTGGTCTCCCCGCCCAGGTCCTCGAAAGCCTGCTGGATGCCGGCGGGGATGCGGATCATGCCGCCCGGCGGGTAGTAGATGCCCTCGTGCTCCAGCAGACCGATGATGGCGTAGAGCCCCGCGCAGAGGTCCGGCGGCATGCCGCCGTAGAAGGACTGGAAGGCCATGGAAGCCTGCACGTCCTCGTTCTTGAAGTACTTGGCCACCACCTTCTGGTGGGTGGTCACGAACATAGGCAGCACCTTGATCATCTGGGGATAGCGGATGACCAGCTTGATGGTGTCGAGGAAACTCATGCAGGGCACGTAGAAGAAGCTGTCCACCAGGCCGCTGATGATGGGGGTGAACTTCTTCGCGAAATCCAGGAAGGCCTTAGCCTCCTCGGGCGCGAATCGCGCGATGACCTCAGCCGTGCCCTCGACCGAGGTGGGGTAGTTGAAACGCATACCCCTGCCTATATCGCAGTAATCGTAGATGGGGTCTACTTCCACGAATGGGATGTACTTCTCCCGCGGCACACCCAGGCGCTTGAAGAGCTCCTCGAAGGCGCCCGGCATCTCCACCACGCTCGCCCCCACGTCGAAGTTGAACCCATCCACTTCGTAGGTGGAGCAGCAGCCGCCGATGCGGTCCGATTGCTCCAGCACCAGGGTCTTCATGCCCGCCTTCTGGCATAAGGCGGCGGTAGAGAGGCCGCCGATCCCTCCTCCGATAACTACAACGTCATAGTCCGGCATACCCTATCACCTCATGTTGGCTAGTGATTATGACCCAAGAATACTATATTACTATCTATTTTTA
>Ga0315277_10005889_pt1 | contig 16101 bp, 10 predicted proteins | sample YL17G05_15_MG_FD_203695 | JGI IMG/M metagenome (GOLD analysis project Ga0315277, IMG submission 203695) | Sediment microbial communities from Yellowstone Lake, YNP, Wyoming, USA - YL17G05_15 | ecosystem: Environmental > Aquatic > Freshwater > Lake > Sediment | place: USA: Wyoming | collected...
TTTCAGTCCACCACCCGAAAGGTCGGGCGGCAGCAAACAACACGAAAAGTCCTCGAACGCCCCCTTCTGGAAGCCTGTGAGAATCTTGTCAACCTGGTCCATTCGCTGCCAGACGGCGGCCATGGTTTTCTTACCCACGACAAGTTCCATGTGAGCGCGCGTTCGTTCTTTTTCGTCGAACCGCGCGCCGTCGTGGGCGATCGTGTTCGACACCGCGCCGAAGTGATCTTCCGGCCGAACGTGGCACTGCGCGCATGTTCCTTGGGGTTTCGCCCTCCATTCGGCCAAGAGCGACCGTCGGATCAGTCCCGCTTCGGCCATTCGCGCACCGATCACCTTGTTTCGCAACTCTTGCGAGGGTGTCTCGCCGTGCAACAATACATCGCGCAATTCCAAATTGACGGTTACTACAGTTGAGAATAGCCCAGCCTGCTTGGAATCAAAAGCCGGATATGCAGGCGAAGATTCTTCGACTTCTCTGGCCAGCGCGCACAACCGTTCGGCTTGTTCGCGAGTCAAATCCAGGCCGACGATGACATTGATCGTCGAAATCTGGTAAAGAAGATATAGAGGTTGACAGATTTGCTCATCCCAACTGGCCGCTCCGGGTTCAGAAGCCACTGGCAGCGCTGCGTCCAGAATCGCTATTGTGATCCCGACAACAAAAAGCGTTCTGCCCACGCACCTTCTCATGGTTGATACTCCTTATCACCTGTCATGGCGGCGTTCGCTCTGATCTTCACGGAGACAATTCCTCCATGATATTCTCCATTTTCATATACACAATCCATCTCTCTTGGTTACAGAAACGGGAGATGATTTGGGCGTCATCACCTGCAGTTCGCGTATCCCATGTTTTGCTTGACGCGGCAACCGTTGGACTGTGGGGTGACTGAGACGCGCGCTTTTGGAGCAGAGGAAATCCACTTGTGGCAAGGCGAGGATTGGGCGAAACAACACAAACCCAATGCGGGAATGGCCCCCAATCCCAATCGCCCGCCAAACGTCTCCGTGAGCGCTTCTGGTTTCGCGCCATGATTTATCTCATCGCGGCCTATATCGCTTGGTGCCTCGCGCTTTATTTCTATTGGCAAGACAAGTTTGTTTTCCCCGGGTATCACATTGCCGTTCCAGACCCCATACCTTCCAACGCCGAGATCGTCGTTCTCAAACTTGACATCGAAACCGGCGGCCAAATCGAGGCGTGGTTCATTCCTGCTCCGGGAGCGACCGCACAGAATCCGGGTCCCGCCGTTCTTTTCTTCCACGGCAATGCCGAAAACATCATGCAGCAAAGCGAAGTCATCAGTCGCTATCACAGTTTCGGCTGTTCGGTTTTCCTTCCCGAATATCGTGGCTATGGCAACTCCGCCGGGAAACCGTCGGAAAAGGCTGTTTGCGCGGATGCCGTTTGTTTCTATGATGAACTGGTGAAACGGCCCGAGGTGGACAAGTCGCGAATCATCTTCCACGGGCGCTCGCTCGGCGGCGGAGTGGCCGTGAGTCTGGCGATGCAACGAAAACCCGCCGCCCTCGTTCTCCAATCCACCTTCAAAAGCCTTGCCAGCATGGCATACCGTTTCGGTGTCCCTCCGGTTTTGGTGCGAAATCCGTTTCGAACCGATCGGGCCATCGTCAATCTCAACGTTCCCATTCTCATTTTTCACGGCGCGCGAGACATGGTCATTCCCGTTAGCCACGGCCGGAAGCTACGCGATCTGGCACGCGGCGCGGAATACATCGAATACAATTGCGGCCACAACGATTTTCCCGGCTACGGGAACAACGACGCCTATTGGTCGGCAATCAGAGGTTTTCTCGCACGGAAAGGAATCTTAAAGGATTGATCAGAGCCAGTCCGCCGAGCGACCGCGCACACGGGGTGGTGGACTCGCTGACAACCGGGAAGGATCTGGGGAGAGGAGAGCATTGGTGATTCGCCATCATCTTGTGCAGGTCAGCGCGCCATGGCTCGTCGCCGCAGTGGTCGGCCTGGGAAGTAGTGGTTGTTCGCGGCTGCTACCCGACTGGAAGAACAAATATCTTTTTCCAATCCACTTGCTTCCCGCGCCCCATCCGACACTTTACAGCAGCCAGACGGTTGCGATCGAGCTTAGTGCTGAAACGCGCGGCCGGGTTGTGTCCTGGTTCGTTCCGGCGCCGGGTGTCACAAGCACCCATCCCAGTCCCGTTGTCATTTTCTTCCATGGTAACCGCGAGCTGATTGACTACCAGGAAAATTTTATTCGAGGGTATCAGCGATTCGGTTGCTCCGTTTTTCTCCCTGAATATCGTGGCTATGGTCATTCGGCGGGGAAACCTTCGGAGAAGGTTATTTGTGCGGATGCTGTTCGCTTTTACGATGAACTGGTCAAGCGGGCCGACGTGGACAGGGCGCGGATCGTGTTTCATGGGCGCTCACTCGGTGGTGCCGTAGCCGCCAACCTTGCCACGCGGCGCAAGCCCGCGGGTTTGATCCTTCAATCCACCTTCAGAAGTTTCGCTGCCGTGGCACGTCACTTTCACGCACCAGGCTTGCCTTTCATCAGGTCTTTTCGTACCGATCGAGCCATTGCGAACGTGGATATTCCGGTGCTCATTTTCCATGGAACGAAGGATGAAGTTGTGCCCGTCAGCCATGGTCGCAAACTTCGCGGCCTGTCGCCCAACGCCGCCTATATTGAGTATGATTGCGGCCACAACGATTTTCCCGGCTACGGGAACAACGACGCCTATTGGTCGGCAATCGGAGATTTCCTGACGCGATGCGACGTTCTCAGCCAAGCGCCGAAATAAAAGCCCTACCGTTTCTCGTCCCAAACTCAATAGCGTGGCAGCGCGGACTCGTAAGGAATCGGCCCAAGCGGCGAGAAGTCGCTGTAGAGGTCGGCGGGCGACGGCGGCGGTTTCAGCAGGCCGCCAAGCAGAAAGTCGCTGCCCGCCATCTCGTTTCTCGGCAGTGGAGGATCGAACCAACGGTCCGGGTCGAGGTTGTGTCGAAACGCTTTTTTGAGCAAGACCGCCTCGAAAAGCTCCGGCTGGCGCAGGAGCGGCACGAGATCGCAAAGTCGTTCGCCCTCGTCTTGTTCGTCGGGCCACCGGCGCGCCAGTTTGTTTCTCTCGATCGTCTCCATCCATCGAATGGCCTGCGTCAGTTGATCCCAGACTTTTGTGAGCTCGACCGGCCGCGCAATCGTTCGCGCACAATAGGGATTCACGCTTTCCACGAATCGGAAAAGATCGGGCGAGAGAAAGTCGCCGCTGCGTGGATCGCACGGGCGGCCCCGAACAAGTTGCAGCCCCTCTTCGGGCAGGCGAATTGCCGGCGGTAGTCCTTCCCATGTCGGCCCAATCGGGGACTTCCCGTGGTCGCGGAGTGACAGCGGAAAACCCTCCGGCGGGTCAATCGGTTTCCCTTTTTCATCGGTCAGCAATGCCGGTTGACCGAACGCATCGGGGTGGCAGAAGTACGTGCGTGTTCCCATGACGACCGCCAGCGGCAAACCGAATGTCGGGTCGTAACGGATGCTCGCCAGCAAGCGTCCGTGTTCGTCGAGGAGCGATCGGAGCCTTGGCCCATCCCAATCAAACCAGACGACTCGCCCCTTGACCTCGCGGCGGACCATTCGCCCGTCGGGAAGGTAATCGTAGCGGGCCTTCAGTCCATCGCCCCGCTGTAGCGCCACCACCCGTTCGCGGTCGTCCAGCGTCAGACACACCATCGAATTTGTCAAAGGAGGCGGCGAATCGCTCGGCGTGACGTAAACATAGCGAGTCGCGCCGACTTCGGCTGGACGGCCCAACGCATCGCGGCGATAAGTCTCGCGTTGTGCGCCTCGCGTCGCCGATGCAAGATTGTTCCGTGAATCATAGGCAAACGAATCGCGCCGACCGTCCGGATACATGATTTCGACCAGAGCGAGATTCGCATCATACCGATACACAAATCGGTCGCTGCCTGCGCCTGTCGCAGCCACCAAACGGGAACTCGTCGGGCAGTCCACGGGCATGGCAAACAGCGTGCTGCCTTCGCTGTCCCGCGTGCTGACCCGCGTCAGCCGTCGCGCGCCGTCATAGTCGAACGCCGAACGAATTCCATTCGGATACGTGATGGTGTCGAGCCATCCCGCATCGTTGTATCGGAAACTGAACTCGCGCGACGCCAGATCCGTCACGATCCACGTCGTCACATATCCCGCGCGGTTGTAACGATATTGCTCGGTCCAACCCGGATGGGTGCGGCGGACCAAGCGGTTCGCCTCATCATACTCAAAGGCATCGCGCTTGCCGCTTGTTGCTTCCAAAAGCGTCTGAGGCCGACCGATCGTGTCAAAAACGAATCGAAATCGGCGGAGAGGAGTTTCGAGCGAGACCGCCTGGCCGTTGCGAGCGTAACTCAACTTCACGCGCTCCCCCGAAGGCGCCGCGATCGTTCGAAGTCGCCCCGTTCCGTCGTAGTCCAGTTGCGCCGGTTCATAGCCTTCTTTTCGGCAGCTGATGGGCCGCGCCCGGTCGTCGTATTCCACGGTCCAGCGCGCGCGCCCAGTGGCATCGAGCATGCGAATCTGATTGCGTGGGCCGCGCCCCAGGAGAAGCTCCGTTTGATCGGGCCGTTGAAAAGCGACACAGTTGCGTTCGCTGTCATAGATCCAGCGGTGCGCCGCTTGATGCGGTCCCTGCAAAGTGGAAGGCAATCCTTCGGCGGTGTAATAGAATCGCCGCGTGTGGCCCTGAGAATGTAGAAGGCTTGTTAGATTATCCGAATCGTTGTGTTCGAGTCGCAGCCATTCGGTTCCGTCACTGATGAATTCAACGCGCCCGGCCGCGTCCCGGTTGACGCGAAGGGCCGTTCCGCCGCTCAGTGCGACCGACACAATTCGACCTTTTGGATCGCGGCGCAGCGCAATTCGCGTTGCCGTGGTTTCGCCGGCGGGCGCCGTTTGTCCCTTTTCGTCGGACCCGATTTCATAACGGCCACAAAAGAAATCCTCGAACTGGCGCAGGCGCCCCGATTCATCATATTCATACCGCCAGGGCCGTTGCTTCTCGATGCCCACCGTGATGGAGCGTTGCTTTGGATCATGCTCGACGCGCACGCTGGAACCATCCGGTCGTTCTACACGGTCCGGCTGTAGATGATTGCCCGAATAGAGAAAGCGCATCGTTTCGTTCTGAGGCCCTTCGATGGCCGTCATTCGGCCGTGCTCGTCATACTTCCACTGCCAGGCGGTTTTGTCGCCGAGCGCCAACTGCGCCGGACTGCCACGATCGGTGTTTTCGAGAACCGCAGAGACCAGGGAGTCAGCGACCATCTCGATCCGGCGGCTGTTCGGTGGGATTCGCCATCGCATGATTTCGCCCAAGCCGCTCGTGCGGCTGATTTCGGGCGTGGTCTGGCCGGGCTGTCCGCGTTCACCATAGGCGTAAGTCCGCGGCACAATGCCGTTTCCCGACAGACTCTTAATGCGGCCTCGCTCGTCGAAGGTCAGGTGGATCACTGAGCCATTGGGCAAGGCCATTTCGATCGGACGCGCCAACTTGTCATACATATAGCGGCTGCTGGAACCGCTTTCGGCGCGGATGAGCAGGCTCTTGTTGTATTCATACTTAAACTGCCTTCCGTCGGAACTGGCCACGCGCTCGATGAGTCCGTCGGCGTTCGTATCGAACGACAGCGAATTGCCGCGCGAGTCCCGAACGTGGCGAATGACGGTGGGACGATCACGGTCGCGCTCGATGGTCAATTGTTGTCCCATGTCGTCAGCGATTGCGATGAGCCGACCAGCCGGATCAAATCCCCAGCTCAGGCCGTCGGCATCGTGCAGAATCAATCCATTCGCTGAGGATTCGATCCAACGCGCGGGACCTCGTTCGGCCCGCCACTGGCCGTCGGCGGTTTTCGAGAGAAGCCAGGTTTTGCCCCACTCGTCGGCGAAAGCATAAGTATTGCCGTCCAAAGCAACGAGTCGTCTCTCAAAAATCGTTCGCCATCCGCGCCCAAACAGGCCCGCTTCCTTGTTCGACGCTTGCGACCGGTAGAATCGCTGCAAGACGGGCGCCAATGGCGATCCTTCCAGCATCAGATCAGTCTCCCAATAGAAGAAATCGCCGGTCGGGGTGACGATCCGAACCCGTTCGGCGAGATTGCGGCCGCCGCGGGGTTGATACGAAGCCGATTCCGGCGGAAGAATCGGCAACGTTGTGCTCAGCGGCTCGTTGTCCGCTCCAAGAGCCGGCATGGCTCCCAAGAGAGCCGCCATCAGGAATAGTACGCATTTGTGATTCATGGCTCGCTTCAATCCCATGGATTTTCAGTCGCCGTAACTCTGATCCAATCCGAGTGAGTTTGCAACCCCTCTCTTTTTGCGGTGGCAAAAAATTCTAACCCTATGGAGAATCTCGACGCCGAGGTGAAAAGGCGTGAACCGCAGAAATATGCAACGACCAGAGGAGCCCATCGCACCACGCCGCGCCATCGCCCGCGCGCGCCACCTGGTCGCAGCGCTCCTTTGCATCATGCCGCCGCTTTATCTTTCCAATCGCTTGCTCACGCTCCACACGGTGGAGGACAACAAGTGGCTTGCGGTCGTCTTTCTCTCCTTGTGCGAAACCTCTCTTATTGCGCTCGCCGCAGCGATGAGGGCGACGGAACCACGCCGCCCGCGCAATCCCTTGATTTTGGCCTTGCTCACAGGTGCAACGGCATTCGCCCTCGCGCACATCATTTCTGCGCTACTCAGCCACGAACCGGGTTTCTCGCTTCGTGCAACCATACCTCCGTTGTCGTTGATCGTTCTGTTTGGCATGCTTATTTGGCAACCACCGAAGCCCCGTGCCATTCGTGAGTTAGTCGTTCTCACAGTCGCGATTGGGGCTTTGGCTGGTTTCTGCGCCCTCGCTCAGCATTGGGGTTTCGACCCTCTGGCTCAATGGGTCCGCTATCGTGAGGCCGACCGCTATCGCACGGGCGTCTTCGTGACCTTCGGCAATCCCGAATACCTCGGCGGCTATCTCGCGCCGCTGGCCGTGGTCTCGCTGGGCTTGACCATGATCGGTGCCAGCTGGGGCGCAAGAAGCGTGGCGCTCCTTGCCGCAGTGCTGACCGCCGTGCCGGCCATTCTGAGCGGTTCACGCGGCGCTTTTCTCGGTTTGGCGTTGGGTGCGCTTGTTCTGCTGAGCGGCGTTCTGATGATTGTTCCTTCTCTTTCGCGACGGGTCCGAATCGGCGGTTTCCTTTTGGGCGGCGCCATGGTTGCGCTGCTGGTGGCGGTCCTCTTTTTCGGCTCTTCCACGGGTCCCGGCGGTTTGTTGCGCGCTCGTCTGGCGGACCTGGCCAATCCATATAGTGATTCAATTCGCGGGCGAATCGTCTTCAACCTTGTCGGAGCCGAAATGATCGCGAAGCATCCGGTGACCGGCATCGGACCGGGGATGTTCGGCATCGAGTTCTATCCGACTTTCCTTGCTCTCGGCCGCCCAGACCCCGGCGTGGCCATGGATGTGATCGCGCGCGATTTCAACGGCGCGGTCGCCGAACACGCTCACAACGACTGGCTGGAGATTTGGGCCGCGACCGGCACAGTGGGTTTTGCCGCCTGGCTTTGGATCCTGGCGGTGTGGGCCATTGCGATTGCTCGCATGTTCGTTCAGCAGTCGGGCGAAACCCACGACCGCCTGTTGGCGCTTGCCTTGGTTTCGGGCATACTCGCGCTCTTGGTCAATGCGTTGTTCAATTTTCCGTTGCACGAGCCTGTTCGGGCGACGCTTTTTTGGCTCACGTTGGCCTGGAGCGCGTCGTTGGCATCTGTTGCGGAAACCCATGCGACGCAACGTGATTCGACGGGAAAAAAGCTTGTCAGCCGCATTCGGGCAGTGCCTTATTTCGCGCGACTGAAATGACACGAATCCGTTCCGGAGACGTTTTCCATGTCCATTCATCCAACGGCCCTTGTTGACTCCCGCGCCGAGATTGATCCCTCGGTCGAAATTGGTCCGTATGCGATTATCGGGCCGGACGTGAAAATCGGTCCTCGCACACGCGTGATGCCTCACGCTTCCATCACCGGCCATACCACAATCGGCGCGGACAACGAGATTCACGTCGGCGCTGTTATTGGAGGTAAACCGCAACATTTGGCTTACAAGGATGCGCCTACCTACACGGTCATTGGCGATCGCAATATCATTCGCGAGTATGTCTCGATCAACGGCTCTTATGTCGAGGGCGGCCGCACCATAATCGGCAATGAGAACTACCTGATGATTTCATCTCATATCGCACACGACTGCATCGTGGGCAACCGGATCGTCCTGGTCAACGGCTCATTGCTGGGGGGCCACGTCGAGGTCGAAGATCAGGCATTCATCTCGGGGTTTGTGGCGATCCATCAGTATGTTCGCATCGGTCGCTTGGTCATGTGCGCGGGAGTCTGTCGCGTCAGCCGCGATGTTCCCCCTTTTATGATGGTCTATGGCGACAGTGAGGTCGTTGGGTTAAATCTAGTCGGCTTGCGGCGTGCGGGGATCGGTCCCGCCGCCCGGGCCGAGATCAAGAAAGCGCATCGAATCATTTATGAAGAACGGCGCAGTCTGCCCTCCGCCATCGCGGCGCTCAAAGCCCAACTGCACTGCCCGGAGAGCCAACAGATCATCGAGTTCCTGGAACATGCGAAGCGTGGCATTTGCGGCGGACGGCGACGTTCCCGACGTGTTGAGGACGAACCCGGCGACGCCTGACCCGCCAAGCGCACATATCGGTTCAGGGTTTTGGTTTCACCCGCCCCAGATCAGGCCGAACAGGTTCTGTCGCCATCTCGAAAAGGCTGGCCGGAAACAGACGCGAGACCTTCTGGATTTCCTCAAGTTGCTCCAGTCGCGCCAGACATTCACGCAATTGGCGCTCAATATCCTCGTCTTGCGCCATGCCTTGCCCGGGCAAAATGACATCGGGTTCCAGCCCAATGTAACGCTCGATCGTTTTTCGCCAGGCGGCCACATTGCCGCCCCAGTGTGGATCGAGCCAACCGGTCGCTCCGTCGGTCTCTTCACCGTCGGGCAAGAGCAAATCGCCGATAGCCGTCTGTCCGGTTGCCAGAAAACGGAGTCCATCAATGGTCATCAGAAACGCGGTCGAGCCGCGATGGAAACCGGGCGCGTCGAGAACGAAAATCTCGTGTTTGCCGACCCGAATCGTTTCGCCCCATTCGAGCGCTCGATCCACCCGACACGGTGGAAAAGCCCCGAACGAGAAATCACCGATCATCAAGCCCGTCTGCAGAATGTCGCCGCGCCACAGAGCCCCGACCTCATAACGATGGGCGCAGACCTGCGCGCGCGTCGCCGCCCGCAACGAGCTCGCGCCCCGCGCCTCATACCAGTGGCTGCTGGGCAACAAAATGTATCGAATGTCGAGCGGGTCCTTCCCCAGCGCGCGAATGCGCTCGACGATCGCGGCCGTGTGCAAGCCGCTTCCCGCTCCGATCAAGGCCATTTCGCTGCCACCGTCCAGGAGATAAACGTGGGCGTCTTCATTTTCACCGGCAAAACCGCCTCCAACGCGCCACAAACATTCGGCGATTTCGATCGGCCGATTGCGCGGAGTCGCCGGGCGCTCCACTTCTTTGACGCCCCATAAATCCTCTCGAACGATGGATTGCGTTGTCGGTCCGCGCAGGTTACGCCCGGCAACCAGCGGCCGCGGCAACAGGTAGTCTATGTCCTTTATGTCAAGAATCGCTCGATACCATTCAATTGTCCGGTCGAACAAAGCGCTGATTTCGTGCGTGCCCGATAGGGGAGAAGAAAGCGCGGGACCTATCAGATCAAAGAACTCGCCCCGCAAACGCCGGAGCGATCTGGTCCACTCGTCGAGATTTCCGTAACTGTGGGCATCGGCCACCCCACCTGACAACGGTGCTCCATTCCGACTGGTGTCGAGAAGATTGCCAACGAATGCCACCTTCCGCCCACTGGCATTGACCGCATAGACGCCACTTTCGCCGCTCGGTCCGGGCGCATGGAGGAAGCGAACCGCAAAATCGCCCACAGTAATGGCGTCCCCATCATGAAGCGCGCGATCCACGCCAACGGACTCAAACGTCTTCGATGTGTGATTGCGAAACAGCCCCGTTCGCTGGTCTTGGTTGGAACCCGCCACCGAAAATGCGTCAGCGGCGCTTGCAGGAAGATGAATCGCCGTTCCCATCAACTCCTTCAACGCGCGAGCGCCGCCGGCATGTTTGGCTCCGGCGTCGGTCAGAAAGACCTTTCGCACACGATTCGGGTCGAATCCCAATGCGCGAATCCGAAACATCCACGGCCATCGCAGCGCGTCCGACCCCGCGCCGATCACGGCCATTTCCTTGCCGCCGTCGAGCAAGTAACACCACCCGTCGTCCGCGGCCGGATTGCCCGACGGGCTGAGCTCAAAAATGCGGTGTGCGACCAGGCCATCGCCGATTGTGATGCGTTTGGCAGTCCATGCAACATCAACCGGTTTGCCTTTCAGTGAATTGAGGGCGACTTCGAGCATGCGCAGGTTGGTTTCGCCGCTGCTTGGAACGACCATCTTCCACAGGGATTCGAAGCGCTGGCCGCGCGAAACATTGCCGGGCAAATTGAGCCGCATCGCCAGAGGTGGCGATGATTCGGTCGCAAACGGTTTTCCAGTTCCGACGAGTGGCCGTCCCAGAAAGACCAAACCTGGCGAGGTAGTCCCGCCCGAAAAGCCGCACAAAGTAAAATCGGGATGAACGGTTCGGTTGAAATTCCCCAGCTCATAACCGAAAAACGATCTGTCCGACCGCTGGCAGATTTGGATGCGTTTCTTGTCGTCCGCATAGAAGAATCGCAGAGGCCGGCTGGCCGCAACCGTTCGGCCGCTGCCGGCGATTCGAAAGGCGGGCAAGTCGAGCGTGGTGGTTCGCATCGCGCGCGGCTGTTCCAGGACCTCCAATATATGATAGCCATAGAGCGCGAGACTGTCGTTCTCGCGTCGGAGAACAAGATTGCTTTGACACGAGAGGGTTTGTGCCTCGTTGAGAAACTTGATTTGCAGCACTGCTCGATCCGGCTGGTTCTTGATAATTGCCAAATCGCTCAGAAATGAAAATCGTCCCCATCCGTCACTCGGACGCGGAACGGCGGAAAGCGTTGCTTCAGCCCGTGGTCCCTTTGTTGTGGGCGCATGGAGCGAAGAGATCTCAATTCCCGGCGATGTCCCTCCCTCAGTCACACGAATTTCGCCCAGGCACGCCCCCGCAATGCCCGTCACAATTCGATAGAGCCGCCTGGTTGTCTTTGGGTCAATGCGTGCGCTGATGAAGGCGATCATAAAGCTGTCCGACGATTCTGCGCGAGTCAGCAAGCAGTCGTGGGCTGGCACGTCGAATGCCGCAAGCGCCGCCGACGATTGTTTCGGATCGGTCGGTTCCAAGTCGGGCGTGAACGAAACGACCTGGATCGTCTCGCCCGGCGGCAAATCGTTGCCGGCGATGCTCAGTGCCGGACAGTTGCGTGCGACAAATCGCACCCGCACGTGTCGTTTTTCATCATAAGGGTTGTCGAACTCGGCCACCGCGCGTGGGCCGTCCACAAAGAGATTGTAGGTGCCTTCGCGAAAGCTATAGCACCAATTGCTCCACTCACTTGCGATCTCGCGGGCCTCGGACGTGCGCTCGATCATGGCTCGGCAGGACTGAAGCCGGCGCACTTGCAGCGGCTGGATGTGGGCCACGCATCGCTGGCGCAGTTCGTCGCCGGTTCGCGCCACGCTGATCACAAACGAGCGCGAAATCATCGGCTGGTCGCCTTCGGTTTCGCCTTGACACGTCAGCACACATCGCATCTGGCCGCCGACCACACCCATCGTTCGCAGATCGCCGTTGTGCCAGTACACGCCAATCGCCGGTCCAAACTTGGTGCTTCCGATCAGGAGTGGCAGGTCATAGGCGCGTTCGAATCGAAGCAGATCGCCGCCGGCAAATCGCAACTCCATGACCGCTTGCGCAATTCCTTCGACAAGCGGCAGAACGCGCAGCGTTACGAAGATTTCGCCCTCCGGATAACACACCAGGTCATACTGCGCGTTGGCGACTGGACGTCCGTCGCGGCTGCTCAGCGTGAATGGCGCGCGAAGCACGATGCGTTGCGGCCCTTCTTCGAGGATCATCAGGCTGAGCACTTGCCCACGGCTCATGACCATCTGATCGCGGCCGTCGAGCCACAGCTTGACCGTGGTCGAGGTTAGCAGGGATTGCGCCGTCCCGGCGAGTTTTGACGCCGCCGCCAACGAGAAGTCCCGGTCGGTATCCAGGGAGAGTTCGATTTCGCCGCAGTGAACGATGGCTCGACGACCAGCGATCTGAACAAAGCGGCCGGTCTTTTCTTCACCCGGCATTTCGAGCGCCGTTCCCGATTGTGCAGCGGTCGCACTCAAAACCATTGCGACAGCGAATACAGCCGCTTGCATCCTATTATGACTAGTCCTGGCGAACATCACTTTGCCCCTCTCCGCGATTCTTTCATGACGGCTTTTGCTTGCCACGGCGCGCCGCCTCATTATGATTCGTGTCGCCTGTTCGTTGGTCTTGTGACATTGCGCCACGGGCATTTCAAATGGTTTCTTCTTACGGAATGCTCGTGTTATAGAGACGCAGCATGCCATGCCTTTGGGTTTCCGAATGGAGATACCCATGTCCACACTGCGGCGGCTTTTTTCGAATAGACCACTGACAGGGGCTGGCGCTGTGATTCGGCTTGATTTGCGCGAGAGCCATCACGGCCGCCATGTTCTTCGACTTCGATCTGGCGATGCAGTTGCCGTTTTCGACGGCGCAGGCAATCAGTTTACAGCCACCGTCGAACGATGCGAGAAGAAGCATCTTGTTGTCGCGGTTGGCGAACCGTTAGCGGCCGCGCCCGAGACGAAGATCCCGCTTGTCCTCTATCTGGCTCTTGTCAAAGGCGAGACGTTCGACAACGTGTTGCAGCGTGCCGTCGAACTTGGCGTGGCCGAAATCGTTCCGTTTGTTGCCGAACGCACTGTGCCGACCATCGGTAGGGGAGTGGCGCTCGAACGTAAAATCGAGCGCTGGCGACAAATCCTCTTGTCGGCAACCAAGCAATGCGGCCGCGCCCGACTGACCGCAATCACAGCGCCTTGCTCATTCGCCGATGCCATCGAACGACCCGGCGCCGGAGCAATTCGCCTTTGTTGTGCTCCCGACAGTTCAGCACCGTACTTGAGCGAGACGTTACGCAACCTTAACATCTCGTCGGCTCACTCCGTTGCGGTCATGATCGGCCCCGAAGGCGGCCTAACGGTCGCAGAGATCGCCTCAGCGCGCCAAAGCGGCTGGCAACTCGTCTCGCTCGGCCCGCGGATTCTTCGCGTCGAAACCGCCGCCACCGCCGCTTTAGCTCTTGTTCTTGCTGCGTTAGGCGAGATATAAAGATGGAGCGCCGGCGGCCCGCCGGTGTTCTTGTTTGTATCTTTAGGCCCGCTTTCTCGGCTCTGCCGCCCTGACCTGCCTCAGTTGCCTTGCGACCTTTTCGGCGTCCTTTTCCGGCCCATGCGTCAAGAGGGCATGGTGCCACGAGCATACGACGGCAATATTCGACAGATGCTCGACGCCTTTTTCGCTGAGTGGCTCGAGATGATGCGCTTCAACATATGGATGGTCCGTGCCTCGCTGCAGGAACGTTCGTTCCCTGCATCGGGGCACTTCGCATTTCCACCCAGCCCGCGCCTTCGCAGCCATCCGGTTTCTCGGGTCGCGCACCGGCACCGTCACCAGAGACTGTCTCTTTCTGGCTGGTTTCGCCTCCGCCCCAATGTCATCCCATAGGGTAGAGGGTTCAATCTCATCTTTCCCGCGTCGGGTGAACCGAGGGTAGATTCTCGTGGCCCCTGCGTGATCCAGACTTTCCTTTAGCGCGAAGAAAGACTCTTCGCTGATCTCGCTCACACATAGAGCGAATTTGAATTTGACGTCGGGGAACTGTTTCCGCACGCCCACCAGTCGGCAGGGCTTCCAACCTTCCTTGCAGGTGCCTGGAAATGCGAACCATTCGACATCAAGACGGTTCGGCAACGCATAATACACCATCTGGCCCGTGTCCTCGTTTTTTCGAGCGATGTCGAGGGAGTCTGCATCATCAGCATAGTAATACTCGCGAGTGACTCTTCCATATCCCAAGAAGTCGTCGCTCGTGTATGGTCCAAGATCCCCACGGCAACGCGCGATGATCCAATCGCCGGCCGCTATTCGGCGCATCGCCTTCACATTCTTCATGTATTGTGTGTAAATAGAATAATCTTCCGGATACTCTTGCGCGGCGATCCCCCGACGCAAGGACTCATCCCACAACTCGGGCAGCGCCCAGTCCATGACCATCCACAGCCAGTAAGCCATGGTTCTTTCCTCCCGGTTGGATTTCTCAATCTGGCTGACAAAGAGACGGTAGATATCACCCGCTTGTTGTTTTCGCGACTTGCTCTTCCGCCCAGGATAGGACCGACGTGGCCAGCTGGATCGCGCGGTCCACGTCCGATTCCGAAACGGGTTCCACTAGATCGAGATAGCGGCCTTCGACGGCATACGGGGTGAGTTCTACGCTCTCTTCGAGTATTTCGGGAATATCAAGCCCACCCTTTTCACACAAATCAATCAGGGCTTGAATGTTATGGGTTGGCGGGAATTGCACGTTGTGTGATAACAGAACCGCTTTGATCGCTTTTTCAGCGCACTGCTGGGCGTGAAACGCCAGATGCTCCGGCAGCACATCCGCGATGTGTCGTGCCCCTTGCGCGAGATTCAAGTCGGACTGCGCCTGCAACAGCCAGGTCTTCGGCGATCAGGCGTCGAACGGCTTACTTGGCTCTTTCATAGATCACTTGCCCTTCCTTTGCCACGTCGTGATAGACAAGATGCCAGCAATCCTTGTACTCTTCCATGATCTCAGGGGTCGTGACCATGATGTCCACCGCGACGCCGAGCCCCTTGAGCGCCCTGTAAACCCGCACGGCTTCCTGGCGCCGGTGCTGCACTCCCGATTTCACAACCATCAAGTCTATGTCGCTCTTTTCGCTTGCACTATTACGTGCGTGAGAGCCGAAAAGGATAATTCGGTCCGGGTCGAAGTTGTCACGGATTCGGCTGACAATTGCATTTCGCAAATGTTCGGGAATCATGTCATTGTTTGCCTGTCTTCGGACTTGTTTGATTTTACCGCATTGACGTGCAAACCGTCAACCGGATACGCAAACACGCCTAGCGCCGTTCTTTTCCTTCATCCTTCCGCCTGCATCCTTCCCATTCACCCCAATCGCGACCGCTTGGAAAGATAATTGACCAACGCCAGGTGGATGGGGACTGACGTGCGGAGGCGGACGTAGTCAATGGCGTGTTCCGCGCAGCGGCCCTGCACGTCGCGCAGGAATTGATCCACTTTTCCGCGCACCTGGTCGCGCAACAGCCGCGCGTGAACCTGAAGCCGCTGGCCCGTTTCCATATCTTCAAAATCAATCAAATCGTCATACGGGAAATCTATCTCGTTGTCGTCCAGAATATGGAAAACCACAACCTCGTGCTTCTTGTGGCGAAAGTGGGCAAGACCCGTGATCATTCCCTCGGGATCATCGAGCAGATCGGAGAATACGATGATCAAACCGCGCCGTTTGATTCGCTCGGCCAGTTCGTGGAAAGCGCCGGAAATATTCGTCTCCGTTGACGGCTTCAGCCGTTCGAGCGTCGTCAGAATATCACGCAAATGTTGCGGATTCGATTTGGGAACCAGGTAGGTGTGAATCGTGCGGTCGAACGCCACCAATCCGACCGCGTCCTGCTGGCGAACCATCAAGTAGGCCATCGCGGCCGCGCTGTAACAGGCATATTGAAACTTGCTCAACCGATGGTCGCCGCCAAATCCCATCGAGCCGCTGGTATCGAGCACAAGATAGCATTTCAGATTGGTCTCTTCTTGGAAAGTCTTGATGTAGTAGCGGTCGCATTTCGCAAAAACCTTCCAGTCGAGATTCTTCAAATCATCGCCGGGACAGTATTTTCGATATTCGGAAAACTCGACCGAGAAGCCGTGATA
>Ga0315277_10005890_pt1 | contig 16101 bp, 19 predicted proteins | sample YL17G05_15_MG_FD_203695 | JGI IMG/M metagenome (GOLD analysis project Ga0315277, IMG submission 203695) | Sediment microbial communities from Yellowstone Lake, YNP, Wyoming, USA - YL17G05_15 | ecosystem: Environmental > Aquatic > Freshwater > Lake > Sediment | place: USA: Wyoming | collected...
TCAAAAACAAGCCTAAGGCATCTTTAATTTTACCTTTTTTTAACCTCTCCCATGGAATATAGAATGCACCATAAGCAGCATTACCTTTTATTGCTGTGTCACTTAGGTCAACAATAATTTTATTTGAGCTCTTCAAAGCGTCTTTATATTCTTTTTCTAATGTATTCACGTTGATTCTTTAGAAAGACAAACATTTAAATTTTCCGAGACCATTTATTATTTGACGAACATGTTCGATAAGATTGATAAAATAATAGCAGAGAAGAAACTCACTGCTGCGGACTGCGATTATCACACCTTGAGAGCTCTGGATAACAACGGGAAGATTAGGGCCTTGGTTGTGAAGGGAGAGAATATAATTCATATAGAGTTGATTTGTCCCAAGTGTGGAAATTATGATTATCGCACAGAGGAGTGGAAGCAGGTTTCTAAGGCCGCAAAGATAAGGTTTAGTATAAAATGCTCCAAATGCGGGAACACTGTAAAAGTCGAGAAATTAAAAGGTAAAAAGTAATTTAAATCATTATTATCTAATTCTATTATGCCTCAGTAGCTCAGCTTGGTAGAGCGTTAGGTTTTACCCCGCGAATGCTTGGTATACCAAACAAAGAGCAAAAGGTCAGGGGTTCAATTCCCCTCTGAGGCTTTGATTTTTATGGCGACATTTGAAGAATTCCAGAAAATAGAAATAAGAGTAGGTAAAATAATCGATGCAAAAGATTTTCCAGAAGCTAAAAAACCAGCATACAAACTGATGATAGATTTCGGAGAATTTGGTATAAAAAGATCTAGCGCTCAGATAACTGCAGTTTATTCAAAAGAAGAATTATTAGGAAAGCAAATTGTTGCAGTAATCAACTTTCCGCCAAAAAAGATTGTAGATTTCATCTCCGAAGTTCTAGTTCTAGGTGTAATAACCAAAGATAATAAGGTAATATTATTAAAACCTGAAAGAGAGGTTGAATCAGGAGATAAAATAGCATAAGTTCAAATTTAAATAATCAAATTCTATATTCTTCAATACGGGTCCCTAGTATAACTTGGTTTAGTATTCCAGCTTTGGGAGCTGGCGATCGGAGTTCAAATCTCCGGGGGCCCACTTTGTGATATTATGAAAAGTAAAAATAATTACAGATTGCCTGTAAGACTTAAAGACATAATCCCACCAAAGGAAAAATTACCTTCTCATTCAGGCCAGAATCTAAAAAACTTGGACTATGCAATCGATTTCCTAGTTCCTGTAGGAACTCCCATTTATGCTGCTCATGATGGAGAGGTTGTTTGGATAAAAGATGATTCAAAAGTTGGAGGAAGAAATAAAAAGAAATATTGGAATTTTGGTAACCGAATTGTTATTAAGCATAAAAACGGCGAGTATACAGCTTATGAACACTTAAAACATAAAGGTGCGTTAGTAAAAGTTGGTCGGAAAGTAAGAAAAGGACAAATTATATGTTATAGTGGCAATACTGGCTGGTCAACTATCGGTCCTCATCTGCATTTCGAAGTTTTCAACAATCCTTCAAAAGACGAATCAGAAGGGGTAACTCTAATGGTTTCATTTAAAGAATTGAAGAAAAAATGATTTTATGAAAACACCTAGAATAATATCTGCTGTAATACTCAAAAAATACAATAGAGTATTGCTTGTTAAAGAGATTCTAGAGGACTCAAAAGAGCATTGGATATTTCCTGGTGGCGGTGTGGAATTTGGAGAGACGATTGAAGAAGCTGCAAAAAGAGAGATCAAAGAGGAGATGGGACTGGATGTAGAGATAAAAGAGTTGCTAGGATTCAAGGAGATAATCCGCCCGCACTTTGACTATCACACGTTGATATTCTTTTTCTTAGCAGAGCCTTTGGGTAATGAAATAAAAAGAATTGAAAAAGTCCTTGATGCTGAATACTTTACTCTGGAGGAGACTAAAGATTTAAGCTTAGTCGACAGTGCTAAGTGGGCATTAGAAGAGATGAATAAAAAAGATATGTTATAGTTTTCTTGCGAACGTTAAGAAACCAGTGTGAGCGAGCATATAATTCTTTGGTCTCGTCAATTTTCCCAAGGATTGCCATTCCCTCTGTATGTTCTCTAATATCTTTACATCCGTGAAATCATATTTCTTCAGTTCTTCATAAACCTTCTTGACCTCTTCAATGTGCATGGAATAGACTGCTATCCAACCGCCAGGCTTTAAAGACTTCGATGCGTGTTTTATAACCTTTTCTGGATTTTGCATGTCCAAAGTTATCAAGTCTACGTTCCTTTCCTTTATTCCCTTTGATATGTCTGCATTCTTTAGAAAAACATTCTTCAAGCCAAGATTCTTTACATTCTTTCTAGCGATGTCATAGAATTCTTTTTTCTTTTCGTAAGTGTAGACCGTGCAACCGAGGTTAGCTAGGAACATTGATAAGAACCCTGAACCTGTACCTGCGTCAACAACATTCCAGCCAGGAGAACAGCCTGTTATCGATACTATCAGGCCTGAATCCTTGGGCATTATTATCTGTGGTCCCCTCCTAGCCTTCTTGAGAAAATCGATTATGTTAGGCTTGACAACCGTGAACCTCTCCTTTCCAATCTTTATCTTCGCTCCGTATCTCTTGCCGATCAACTTTCTCAAGTCGCAAAATCCAAACTCGCAGCTGAACTTGATTGGTCTGATTAAATAAGTTTTCTTGCCAAGCAAAAGAATCAGGCTGTCCTTGCTTATCTTATCCATTTTTTCACTTTTATATATTCATCCTCAAAATATAAATTATGTTTGAACCTCTATTAATCGTGATTGCTTTGACTGGCGGCTTTGCTGCTGGTCTCTATGACTTGAAAACAACCAATGTGCCAGATAAACTATGTATATTCATGATAGCAATAGGGTTGATACTAAATCTTTTGACAGGTGTCTTTACCAAGGACTTTTCTTATTTCATAGACTCTATTCTGTTCGGTGGTCTGTTCCTAGGTTTCGGTCTGTTGATGTACTACATGGGTCAGTGGGGAGGAGGAGACGGAGAACTTCTGGTAGCAATGGGCGTACTATTACCGAACGTATCGTTCGTTAAGACTTATTTTCCCTTTGCCATCAGCTTTTTCATAAACAGTTTTTTCATAGGAGCTGCTTGGTCAATTGCATTCTCTTTCTATTTTGTATACAAGAATCCTGGTTTGAGCAAGAAGTTCTTTGAGAGTTTTAAAAATCCTGTGACATTTTCAATCGCCTTGGCCCCTCTGATTCTATCAGCCATATTCTTGAACTTTAATTTTCTGTTTTCCCTGCTATTTTTGTTGATATCTGTCTTGTTCGTGTTCTACAAGTTCTCGAAGATAATCGAGCTAGCTTTTTACAGAAAAATTCCTGTCAGTCAATTAAAGGTTGACGACATGCTCGGAGAAGATATACCAAGGCTTAGACTCTATAAAAAACACATCAAAGGCCTGACAGAAGTACAGGTTGAGAAAATCAAAAAGGCCAAGAGGTACGTCGTAATTAGGGAGGGCATAAGATACGGTATCGTCTTTCCATTAACTCTGTTGTTCACTCTTCTCTTCGGTGACCTCTTTCTTTTCCTCGTTTAGCCTTCCCAAATAATTTTCTACCATCAATCTAATCGCGGTCTCCAAGTCTATCTTTGGGTCAAAGCCTAGTTCATTTTTTGCTTTGGTTATATCATAGGTTCTGTTTCTCAGAATCTTCTCAATGTATTCTGGTATGAAATCTTTTTTTCTTCGAATCTTGGAGCTAAGAAGAGCAGAGAAGGCTGACACATGCCTTTTCGGAGGCTCTACGTTCAAAAACTTGGAAGCAATCTCTAAGCATTCTTTCTGGGTCTTGACACCTTTTCCTGCGACCATGTAAATCTCTCCCTTCTTCCCTTTTTCCATGACCAAGAGAAGTGCCTGTATCAAATCGGTTATGTATATGTAATCAATGAAATTTTTTCCGTCTCCTATTATAGGCATTTTGCCCTCCATGAGCTTTGAGAATATAATGTCATAGCCCTCTGTAAACCTAGGCATAAGAACATCAGGAGATCTCACAACTATTCCGTTGTTCGCTTTAACAAATTTTTCTGCTTCCATTTTTGTTTTGCCGTAGAAGTTTGAAGGACTGTAGGGGGTGCTCTCGTCAGCCGGTGTTTTTAGTTTTTTTCCAAGGACTGCCGTTGAGCTGAGATAAATGAACTTGTTTCCCTTGAATACTTCTAGTATGTTTTTCGTGCCACCAACATTCACCTGATACATCTGGTCATCTGGTGCAGAATAATCAACAACAGCTGCTAAATGAAATATAGTATCAATGCCTTCAACAGCTTTCTTGACAGCTTCCTTATCTATCAAATCGCCATAGAATATCTCAACGTTCTCGAACTCGGTCATCCTGTCCCTTATCAGGACTCTTACCTTTTCTCCTTTGGTTATCAATGCATTGACAAGATGTCTTCCTATTCTTCCTGTGGCGCCCGTGATTAAAACTGTCATTTAAAATCACAAATCATTTATTTTGTTTATTATTTGATTTTCATATTTAAATTCTTCTTCAATATAAAAAAGAATTGATGTTGTATCAACCAGCTAATATTTTATAATTACCAGGAAGTTTTTTCGAGGTCCTACTAAAGGCTTTTTTTACAATCAACTCAGAATTGGCAGGGACCCTGACCATGAAGACGTTTTGTTCGGCTCTTACCCTGGCTGCTTGGCCGATTGGTTTTCCAAAGCTCCTTCTCATGCCTTCAGAGAATCTATCAGCTCCTGCACCAGTTGCCATAGAATTCTCCCTTAATACGTGGTGAGGATACACCAATACCTTGAGGAAAAAGTTTTCTTCGCCCAAGCTGTTACCTAAATACTTTGTTAAGGTAACTCTTGCAGACTCTAAAGCGTTTGACCTTATCTGAACGTCTCTTGTGCTCTGCATGAAGAACGTTAGCGGATAGTCCTTCTTGATTCCAACTTCAAACTGATGTATCTTTGAAGCAGGAACACCTTTGACATAACTCCTTCTAGGCCTTCTCACGGATATTCTCGTGAATGGTTTCTTGTTAATCTTATGGTAGCATCTTCCAGGTCTTAAGCCCATGAAATCACTTCAGAAAGTAAGTTTTTTAGATTTATAAACTTTTATTTTTTTTTGTTGCCTTTCTTTTCTTCGGTCCTCTCTCTGTAAGACTTTAGCTTCTTTTCCAAATCTTTTAGTTCCCGGGCAGTGTTGCCTATGCCGCAAGTGTTTCCAACACCCATTATAAGTATTTTCTCCTTCTTTCCATTTCTTTTTAGTATTTCCTTGACGCTTTCTATGGCTTCGGGAACAACATCAAAAACCTCTTTTCCCATGGGTTCCAATGCGTCTTCCTCAGAAACCTTTATGGCAACAGCATCCAAAGGAATGTTTCTTTTTACAACTATTTCTTCAATCTCGTATCTGTCTACACCAGTGCCGCCCATTGCCACTCCGACACCCTCTGCTATCGAACCTGTTTTCTCGCCTTCTAATTTTAGGGCAGCGTCAATTGTTATCATTCTGTCAATCTTCTGCTTCCTCAAGAAGTCTGTCAAGAACTTTCCAGGATATCCTGTTGATGCACCTGGACCAGAAGCCTTTGAAATCCAAACATCTTTTCCATCTATCTGTGATTTGACAACCGCGAACTCATAATTATCAAAAACCTTTACATTATCCTTCATAAGGTTAGCCGCTACCAAAGCTCCTATGCCGTCTCCTATTGGTACGCCTTCTGCAAGAGCCTGCGTTGCCTTCAAAGAGGCTCTTGCGATCCTTGATATCAAAGGTATTTGCATCTGAATCACTATTGCCAATTGGAACATCTTGTACTTTTTAATCAGCTCTAGATAATGCCTGACAATCTTTGCTATCTGGTGTGTTGTTATGGCACCTTCCAGAGCATTCTTGATGTTCATCTGTTCCTCCTTGGGAAGGTCTGGTGCTATCTGCCTCACAAAGTACTTGAACTTTTCGTCAGAATTCCTTACAATGTGATCCAGTTTCTTGATGACACCGTAAGGGTCGATTGAAATTGGTCCTATTGCAAAAAATTCCATGAAATTTTTAACAGATTTTTTCAATGTCGGACTAGGATTTTTGGATATCGAGTGCAATATGTAAGTTTCAGACTTGTCTGCCATGCCCTCCAGTTCTTCTGCTTCCTTCTCGAGCTTGATTACAATCTGTGTTACCATTAACCTTTGCCCGAAAACGAAAAACAATATTGCTATTATGAACCAAAGAATCATAGACACCCAATCTGTTCCCACCTGGGCCAAAGTATAAATCATAAAGTTATTAATTGTGACCACTATTTAAATATTTAACTAATCAGTGCCATGGCAATTCCAACGACCAGTGGAACTGTGAGATTGTCATCTATCTTTGGCGCCATTTCTGCGAATGTTGCAAGAATCGCTACTATAAGGGCTTTCAATGGGTTGGCAAAGAAGAGCAAGATGAATATTGCTGTTAAGAAGAATGCTGTGCTTCCTTCGAAAGTCTTTTTCTTATTGATGGAGAGCTTGTATTTTCCATAGTAGCTTCCTATTAGTGTTGACACAGCATCTGCTAACGACAGAACGGCTATGGCTGCTATTGCTATTGTTGGTTCGAATATCACTGTGGCTAGAAGGCAGCCTATGAAAAATTCTGTTGCGCCCTTGAAGGGGAGCGTGTTGGGTCTCTCATGCTCTTTGAACATTTTTTCCATGGCTTCTTCGATCTCGTCCAGCTCTTTTGATTTTATTATCTTGTACCTTTCCTTATTCTTCCTATATTCTCCTAGCAAGAGAAATGCAACGGCCATCGAAAGAATTATTAAGGCGGCATTCCATTTTCCCAGCCATATGATTATGAAAATCAAGAAGACACCAGAAGCGTGCACCAGTTTCCTTCTTATCTCCAGCATTATTTACCACTCTTTCTTCTAAAAGGCCATGTTATCATTTTAAAGAACTGGACTATAAAGTGGAAGAATTCGTATATGCAGAATAGCGTGAAACCGCTTATGGCAAAGAATAGACCTGTCTCTATGTTTGTCGTTATGGCCAGACCGAAATAGTGCGCGACCCAGGGAAAAGCGAACGAGGCTGCCACGACTAAGGAGGCTCTGAATAATAATTTTAAAATTTTGTAGATAATAAAGACTGACACCACGAAGCCTACGAATATCAAGACGGTCGTTAGCGTTAGCTCAATAACCATATAAATAAATTATGTTCGTAGTTTTAAAAACTTTGTTTACTTTTTCTTTCTAGATTTATCATAAAGCCAGATTATGAGGCAGGAGAGGAGATAAGAAATTACTAATGATTCTATAATAAAAGGTGTATATTTTATGATTTCTTGACTCTGTATTCGTTTTTCAAAATCAGCTAAAAATTGGATACAGTGAGTTTCATTAAAGTTTTTACATACTTCTGGCAATCCTTCTGTTTGATTTGTTATGATGATATGACAACAGTCCGCACTTCTCGCTTCTGAGTTTAATATCATACTTCCTGGAACCTGCCAGCCTAACCAGAACAAATAAGTTGCCAAAAACGTTAAAATTAATGTAATCACAATCTTTCTCCAGTCTGGTTTCAGGAATTGTTTGATGTTCATAAAATCAGGTTTTAAGAAATTCAATCAGCTTGTCCCAGAACCCTTGCTCTTTCTCGTTTATAATAAACCCGGCTAGTTTCCTCAGTTCCTTGCTTGCTGCTGAGTTTGGCTTTTGCAATACGACGGGCGTTCTGAACTCCAAGCTCTTGGGAATATTGTTATCATGAGGTATGACAGCTACCACTGGCAGGTTTGTCATCTTCTCAATTTCCTTTTTGGTTAGCTCATGGCTGCCTCCAGTCACCATGTTCATAACAACTCCTATTTGCTCTTTCTTTATTTTGTCAATCAGTTCCTTGCCCCTGATGACGTCGGAGACAGACATTATGTCAGGTTTTGTGACAAACAGTATCTCCTCGCTTGCGTCAATTGCTGCAGAGGCCTCTCTGCCCAAGCCAGGAGAAGAGTCTAGGAATATTATATCAGTCTTACCGTTGAGTTTTTTCAAATGCTTTCCCAATTTTGTTATGTCAGCCTTTATCAAATCCTTCAACTGCAAGGAAGCTGGTATCACTTTCATACTACTAGGATGTTCATAAACGGCTTCGCTGATGTGCTTCTCGTTCCTTAGGACATTATTCAATGTTATGGGATGATAGTGCATGCCAAGCAAAAGGCTGAGGTGGGATGCTGTCAGGTTGCAATCGACCACGATGATATCCTTCTTGAACCTGTGAGCCAGGGCAGCACCAAGATTAGCAGCTACAGTGGTTTTACCAACGCCGCCCTTGCCAGATATGATTCCAATGGTTCTGGTCATCAATATCCTCTTACCTTTCTTCTCTCGCCTTCCAATTCTAAAAGTTTCTCCTGGTACTTAACTTTAAGCTCGTCATAGCTCTCTTTTGATATCATGTTTTCTTTGCTCTCTTCCTCGATTATGTTCTGTGCTTCCTTTATCTTCTCTATCTCCTGTTCCACTTCCTTGAGCCTTTTGTTCTCGACGATAAGCTCCTTTAATCTAAGGTTAGGTATCCTTACCTTATTTTCTATTTTGATTTTCCTGACTAAAAAGATTAGTGCTGCCAGAAGAACGATGATGCCCACGCCTAATGACATGAAGAATACATCCTTGCTTGATATATCAAAGTTTTGACTGCTCTTTGTTTCGATTGGTCCAGGCGGGTTGGACACGTCAAACGTGGCTTCTATGAAGAGCTTTTCAATGTCCCTTATGGTTTCCGTTTCCTGCGTGTACTGTTTGCTGTTGACCTGGTCTTGTGCCATGTTTAGCTCGGAATTTATCTGGTAAAATAATACTCTAGCAGAGGTCAGGTTCTTTCCCGTTGACTCTATCACGTCAGTCTCTTTTTCCAATTCGCTCAGATTATTTCTTAGAGTTTGTATCTGGTATAATAAAAGGTCGTCCCTAGATTCGAAAACTCTTACAGTGAAATCCTTTTTGCTGCTGACATCATTCGATTTCGCATTGAAGGAAAAGTTATAGTTGCCGATTGCTATGTCTGAAGGGATGAAAACCTTCGCTACCAAATCCACTTCTTTGTTAATCCCAAGAGTGCTTATACTGCTGTTCTGGAATTCAAACCAGTTCGGGAAATCGCCTTCTATATTTACATTTATGTTGCTAAGGTCAGTGTCCCCGCTGTTGTTTACGGAAAAGCTGATGAAGTTCGTCCAACCTTTTTCGATTAGCAGTTCGTTGGGGCAACTTATGCTGACGCTTGCCAGGGCATTGACGTTGACAGATAATAACGATAGAAGAAATATTATTATTAAAATTTTTTTGGCCGAAGAAGAATTCAACCAATCACCTACTTTATCTTCGGTGCTCTTGCCTTCTCCAGAAAATCGGTGAAAACCTTGGAAACATCGTCCCTCTCTGCTTCGTGCCAGTTCTCGGCTAGCTCCATCAGAAGATTCTCTGTCAGGTCCTGTTTTTCACTTGTCCAAAGCTTGTCTAGTTTCATCTTTAATATAATATTCTCGAGCTCGTTCAGGTAATTAGAAATCTCGTTTACAGCTCTTATTCTTACCAAGATGTTAAGAATCTCAAAGAACCTCGTTCTGTTCTCATAGTCGCTCAGATTCACCTTTGCGTCCATGAGTCTTCTGTTGACTTCCTTTAGTTTGGTTAGTATGTCATTAACAATTTCCATTTGTATCTCTATTGCGTTAGCCATTCTAGCCATTTTCTCAGGATTGACTTGTCTCAAATTCTCCTTTATCTCTTCAAATGAATTTTCCAAGACATAGGTCCTGCTTTCCAGATTCTTGAATGGTTCTGCCTGCTCTTCTATTTCTGTTATCTTGCCATCCAGGATTCTCTGGTTGTCAGCAAGTTCGTTTATTATGCTGGGCAAGGATTTCAGTGAAAGCCCCTTCTGGCTTTCCAGTTTCTTTATATCATCGTCTATCTTCTTGAGAAGGTCCTCGTTCTTGTTTCTCACCTCTTCAAAGGTCTCCCTTTTCAAAGCGCCTCTCCTGTATTGCTCCTCTAGACTATTTATCAGGTTCAGCACGCCTTCCCTCTTCTTCTGCAATTCGCTTATCTTAGAAGTTAGTTCTTCTGCGGGAACGTTCAGCGATTCCTCGATTCCTTTCAGCTTTTCCTCTATTTTTTCTTTGTTTGATATCACTAAATCATTAATAATATTTTTAAAACTTTCTATGTCCTCCTTTTTCGCAAAGCCAGCCGTCTTGATGTTTATCTCGTCGATTGATTTGGTCATCTCTCTGGTCAAGTCATTTAACTTTTCCGTGTCAGTCTTTAGTTTGGAGAACTCTCTCAGTTTGTCTTCTATCTCTGTGTAGAATTTTTCAGTCTTTGCTTCGAGTCTGTCAACTTCCGCCTTGTTCTCTATTGATTTCGAGACTAGGTTTTCCATTTCCGCTACTTTCGTCTTCAGGTTCTCGACGCTCTTAATGCCTTCAAGTATTTTTTGTGACTCTTCTTCTCTCTTCAGCATGTCCCTGTACATGCTTTCTAATTTCTCGACCTTTGCTTCTGCCAGTGAAACACGTTCTTCCTGCTTTTGAAAATCCTTGGAGATTTTTTTCGGCTCGATATCATTTATGCTGTCCTCAATAAGCTTGATTTTAGCTTCCAGTTCCTTTACCAGACTGTCTTTTTGAAAAAGCATAGACCTTATCTCTCCTATGCTCTCCGAAAGTTCCTTTATCCTTTCGTCAGAACTAAATTTTACCTCTCTCAATCCTTCGACCTCTGCCTTGATCTTTTCTATGTCCATGACAAGTTGCTTGATTTTTATTTCCCCAAGAAAACTGATTTTCTTTTCTTCGATGTCTTCTTTCTGCTCCTCCTTCTTTTCCTCTCTAACAGGGCTAATGACCCCCTGTTCTTGTAATATTTCTCCAACAGTCTTTTCAGCCATTACTTTCTCCTCTTTTTAATGGTTTCCATTCTCGATTTTACAGATTCTATATAAGTCTCTGCCATTCTAAGCTGTCCTGTCTTGGTTTTCTCCTCTGCCAGGTTGAGTTCCAATTCCATATCATAAGTATCTATTTGCTTGCTCTTTAATTCTTCTACTTCCTTTCTTAAATCTTCTATGTCTTTCTTGAATTTATCATAAGACTCCAGTTCTTGGTCTGTTATTCTGAACGTGTCGTGCAGCAAGGGTCTGAATGATATGAACCACGGCTTGCCGTTGTTGTATCCTGGGTTCTGTACCAGACCAGTTCCCACTTCCAGCTTTGGAATGGCTGCCGAGTATTGCCAACCATATTTTGTCTTTATTCTGTTTATATCTCCCTCGTATTTTGTTCTCAGCTGTGCCTCTGTTGCTATGACAGCCCTTATCGCTCCCTTGAAGTCTAACAATACCTGCGATATCATCACCAAGCCTATGCCCCACTTTCTGAATTCTCTCACTCCCCTTTCCAAGGCGATGTAGCCTCCGCCTTCCAAAGCTGAAACCTTTCTCTTGGCGTACTTCGGCAGCAGTCTGTGCACTTCGTCGTAAACCATCAGTAGTTTCAAGTCTCTTGATTCTGGCCATGATATAGTAAACATATAGTCTATTGTTTTTCTCACAAAGTAGTCCAACTGATCTGGCGTCAACTTGTTCAACACAAGTACGGTTATCTCGCCCTTCTTTATGAATTTCTCTACCTCAACCTTCAAGAACGGGTCTGTTACTTGTATTATTGTTCCTTTGAACGCTTTTGCTTCCTCTTTCTTTATGCCGAACTTGCGATAAAGGTTTAGCATTCTAGAGTCTGTGCAAGGCCTTATGAATCCTGTCCATTGCGCTGTTGGATCAAAGACAACCACAGGTACGCCTTTGTTCAAGAGTTCTTCAGCAACGATCATGGCTGATACTGATTTTCCAGAACCTGTTCCACCTGCTATTATCAGGTGGGTCGTCAAATCTTCAGGATTGATATACGCGTCAACATTGGTTTCAGCTATCTTACCAACTTTCAAACCTTGTTTGGGCAGTTTGTTGAGATCAACAGGCCTAACATACCTCGCCTTGTAGACTCTTTTCATTCTTAGTTTCTCGTACAATTTTTTGATCAAATACAAGGCAGGTATCAATATGAATAATACGACGTAAGTTATCCAGTTGGTGAATAAGGACCATAAGAACGGTATCAACCAGAAGGGTTTTACAACATTGAAGGATGCTATTGAAGTAGCTCTCTTGTCTTCATATGCTGCAACAGCCTCGATAACGTAAATACCGGTTGGGGTGTCGTTTGGTATTATTATGTTTCTGTCAAAGGACAGAGAGGTTTCTAAAGCTACTGTTTCACCTGTCTTTGCTATAACAGTATCATTCTCAGCAGACCTCACAGTATAGTTGATGAACACGTCCACTCTTTTAGTCAGACCTAAGTTGTATAGGGTGACAAGGTATTTCATACGGTCGCCAGGATAGACGTCCTTTGTTATTGTGTCAACCTTTATGTCCAACAGCTTTTCAGGCTTGTATTCGACTCTCATGATGACTGCCACTTTCTTGGTGATGTTGCCGGATGTGACTATGATATTGCCGTTGTATATTCCTGGCATTGTTGTAGGCAGAGTATAGAATTTTATATTAGCATCATAAACGTCTCCAGATGCTACTGTGAACGTATCTTTCTCGAATAATACGTATGGCCATATGTCCCCCTCTACACCAAGTTTAATTGTCTTATTTTCCGGTTCATTGTTCGTTATTCCCAAAGAGACTATCTGGTATTCGCCAGGATATAGTCTTACGTCAATGGTGTTGGTTGTTAGGGAGAGAGGAGTGACTGTAACGTTTGTTTCATTCTTCTTTTGTTCAGGCGGTATGAAAGCTCCTCCTGGTCCTCCTGGAGCTTGCGGAGGCGGTGTTACAGGGCAAGGACAGACTTGACAGTTGACAGCGCCGCCAGAAGTGCACCAGCAGCAAGATGCTGCCTCACAGGATGATTGATTTATATAATAGGAGCAAGGATGTATTTCTACTATAAACAAAGTTGGTCCTTTGACCCATCCCAAACCATTTGCATAAACTCTAGACGATAATAAAAGAAATAAAAAAGAAATTAAAAAATACATATATTTCATTCTAATCAGCTCAAGCTTAATTTTCATATAATCTATGAATAACTATTGATTTCATTATTAATTATAGTTTACAGTTTGGATAAATATTAAAAATAAAGAGAAAATAAAAAAACAGCTTCTACATTACTTCTATAAACAGCCTAAATTCACTTGGTCCTCTGAACATTCCAATGTTAGGGTCAGTGTACAACAAGAGATACTTTAGACTTTGCTCTTCCTGATAATCTTTTGAAGGAGCGCCTGCGTCTATACCGACCACATACAAGCCTTTAGGCGTGTCTTTTGATATTTCCGTTGTCACATCAATCTGTTTTATATAGTCAGGGCTTAGTTTTGGCCAATATGTTCCAAAGTTAAACTCTGTTGCTCCAGATTGATCTTCTACCGCAGAGATTTTTATGTATTTTTTGGTTGTTTCAGAGTCTTGAATCACTGTTTCATTTGGTAAGCCTATTACTACGTTTCCTCTAAAATACGCTTGCGAAGGATAAACATCTGAAAGTCCGACTCCATAAATTTTAACAGCGCCTGGAGCCGCCCTCATCCAAAACCTGTTTTTTACCACTATGCTTTGGTCTTTTATTTCTGCTCCTTCATAGTAGCCTGCTTTTGGAATTTCTGTTGTGTTCTTAAGCCAGTCTTGATTTATTCCTCTGTATATCTGACTGTCAAATATGCCTAAACTCCATATCGGTAATCTGTTATCCTTTGCAATCTCTTGCAGTGTGGGTAAAAAGCTTTCTGTATACATTGGGAACCATTCAGGCTGCTCCCAATAAGATGAGTTGATTCTAACAGGGTCATCTCCGATTATTTGTTGGGTCCACATTAATTTGATTTGGTTAAAGTCAGATGGCATAGTAGGCAGCAGACTGTAATAGTCTGGATTATTTTCTCTTGAAAAATCGTATGCTGTGGTAGTGTTAGTGTTCGTGATAGCGTTGCCTGTTATTGGATTGTTCATAAGGTATAGAGCTGCTATCAAAACAACTGCTATTATTGCATATAAAGCAATTCTTTTTTTACTATTTTTTTTCAATTTTTTCACCTCTTTTACTAATATTCTCTGTTCAATATAGGTTTCACATGATGTCCCAAATCGTCTATTAGAAATTCTTTTTTAAGAAAATTTTTAACGTCCTTTATAATTTCCATCTCATCTAGATTTTCATCAATAGTAAAAACTATACTAATCATTTTTTTCATTTATTTCACCTATTCTATTATGAAGTAAAGTATGCAAACACATAAAATTCTGACAGAACTGTTTGCGCATTACAACCTGAAAAGTTACCGAATAGCCATACATCCAGCTCTTTGCTGTTTGTAAATGATGTAGAGTCAACTAGGGTTGTATTAGACGCTGTGATATTTGGCACATTTAATGTTGGCGGATATGTTATAGTCGCATTAGAATATCTGAAACCTAAACAAGAAGCATCGCCACTGCCTGGGAGTGTGATATTCGATGATATGTTTATTTGTGCTGGTGCACTTCCGGTATTAACTATCTTAATTCCTGGGCTGCTAGCGTCTTGAGTCCCTCCGCCTGATACACTTACATTTACCCAATTACAAGTCGGGCTGTTGCATGTAAAATTCATATTTATCGTCTGATTACCTGCCGCGCTTGTTATGTTTCCTGAGGCTTGGCCAACCAGTGTTACAGTCACTTCGTCGAGTGCATTGACATAGAAATATATCAGTGTTTTCGTGTATCTAAGACCCGCTGCCATTGCTGGCACACAAGACAGTATAAATGCCACTGAGATAATCGTTATAATTGTAAGTATCCTTGTTTTTTTCATTTTTTATTCCTCCTATTTTTAAGCTTTATAAATTTGTACTATTCTAAATTTTATTGATGTCGTTTCATTACCCAAAATTAGCAAGTAATGCTCTCCACCATGATCTATTGATACTGTAAATACTGTGTTTAGACTTTCTACTTTTTCTTCAGGTCTGCAACAGTTGGTTCCCGTCACCACATTTCCCTGTGTTCCGTCTTTCTCCCATTGTTCAAAGTGTAATTTATCGTACAGTCTAACCCAGACAGGTTTGTCTGCTGTAAGTTCGAGTGAATATCTTCCTGAATCAAGATTCACAGGTTCATAATATGGAAGAGCTTCCACTACTTCTTTGGATATTATTTCTGTTCCAGTCACATTGAGTGTTGCAGGTGCAGGAGCTGATGGAGTTTGCGGATTTGTCTGTTCGCTTTTAGTCGCTCCAGTTGTTACCGCTAGACCCGTTGGCATCGAGAAAATTCCTTTATAATATCCCAATGCTATCGCTGCTATCACTATAATAACTGCAATCACTATTATCCATTTTTTAGAACTTTTTTTACCGCTTTTTTCTTCATCTTTCATGATTTTTTCACTTTATTTTATAAGTATTTCTTCCATATATAGATTACGCTCCCGACTGCGTAGCGTTTATGTAGAGCATTCTGGCAGTGGAATCGTCATAAGAAGCGCCTGTGAAGTTGGTCCATATCCATATAGTGTCTGTTTTACCTGTTGGCAGGGATGAGTTAGCGATCCATAAGCCAGCAGAGCACGCTGGAATCGTCTGCGGACTATTGTAAGGATCAGCAGTCTTGGTGCCAAACAAAGTTATCTTGGACATGGTCTGGTTGATGCACAAGGTTATGTTCTCATTGACGTTTCCTATGTTTCCTACAATGAAGTTGGAGACATTTGTTAGATCGCCTATAACAGTTGAGTTCTGGCGATATATAGTCCCTTTGACACGGACAGTGACGTTCTTGTCATTGGATGTTGTGGCATTGACCTCCTCATCGCTTGTCGATGCGCCTGATGCTGAAGACGAGGTTAGTGAGCTGTCTGGTAAGGTTACGTTGAATGAAATGGATATTATCGTATAAGTAAATGGATTCGAACATGATGTTCCGTTCCAGTTGTTTGACGTGTCGTTCGCATAAACGCACCAAGCAATAAC
>Ga0315277_10005891_pt1 | contig 16101 bp, 6 predicted proteins | sample YL17G05_15_MG_FD_203695 | JGI IMG/M metagenome (GOLD analysis project Ga0315277, IMG submission 203695) | Sediment microbial communities from Yellowstone Lake, YNP, Wyoming, USA - YL17G05_15 | ecosystem: Environmental > Aquatic > Freshwater > Lake > Sediment | place: USA: Wyoming | collected...
GTCATAGGAGATGTTCGCCTTGTCACGTATGTGCTGGCTACTCAGCATCTCCGCGTGGACCGGGTATACCGAGTTGACGTAGAAGCCAGCGTCCAGAACGGTGCGGAGGACTGAAGACCACGCTTCGTTCTGCTGGTGATGGAAGGTGAAGGTCAGCAGCCCGTCGCCGGCCAGTCGCTCTCTCGCGGCCGTGAAGATCCGCGTGAGCACGGAGGAGAAGAACAGCTCGTCCTTGGTGAGGAAATCCAGCCCCCGCTCGTGCAGTCGCCCCCGACGGATTGCCGCGCGCTCTTTCGGCTGCCTGCGCAGGTCATCATCAGACAGCGACGCCGCGCGGGAGGCCTGGTCAACTGCCTCCTCCGACTTCGGCGTAAGCCAGCCCCAGCGCGTTTGTTCTCCTCTGAACTCGACCGGATACCGCCTGATAAGCAGGGGGCGCAGCCAGACGTAGTAGAAATCCGCGAGCTCGGCGTACATGACATTGCCGTAGTACGGCGGATCGGTGACCACGTGCGAGAAGACTTGAAGCGGAACAGGGGAGAGATCCTCGGATGTCCGCGCGAGAAGCGTAACCGGCTTGGCGTTGAAGCTGTCACCGACCACGATTCTCCACCGCTCGTCGTCCAACCCCATGAGCATGTCCCATGGTTCCTTGCGCCACGCAAGTCCCTCAAGCACGGCGTTCACGAAACTCCGATAGCTGATCCCGCGACCCGCTCCCCAGACATGCGCCTCGCCGACAGTGTTCCTCGGCACGTAGGCATGCTCTGCGAAGATCTCAAGCGTTTGACGGTCGGTCGCATGGTATCGACAGAGCATGGTGTTGTACTGAAGAGCCTTGCTCCACGCGAGTAGCAGGTACTCCCGTGCGTTCCACGTCCTGACCTTCATGATCGCGTCGCGCAGCCGACAGAGGCAGAGGAGTTGCCGCTCGTTGAAGAGGTCGGTGAAGTGGCTGTACCCGTGGCCCTCCAGGTCGTGGTCAACCTTCGTGATCGCCCCTTCGTTCGGGATCATCTGGGCCGGAAGGCGAAGGGCGTCCCTCGCCGCCCCGAAGTCATGACACGCGCGCCGGTAGTTCTCGAGGTCTTTGCGGCCGGGCCTCTTGTAGCCCCGATAATGACAATGCGGGCAGTACAGCTCCATGGCGTACAGCCGAACTGGCAGCCGCCCCTGCTCCTTCGACGCCGCCAGAATCTCATGCTTCTGCCCGCAATCGGGTTGCTGGCACGTGTACTTTCCGCTGTACGCGTAGCGAAGGTTCAGCGGGAACCGATGGCCGCATCCTGGGCAGGTTGATCTCTCGCGTGCGCCAAGCTTCTCCTTCGACGCGTAGACTTCGCCACAATCTGGACAGACGAGAAACCGCACGCCGTCGTAGGACCCCGCAACCACCTTCATCCCGGTCTTGCCATGACGGTTCCGAGGGATGCCGTCGCCAGCGCTCGGAATGTGCTCCTCGAACTCCTCGGCATCGCGCGCCTCTTCCTGCTCAGCCTCCTCGGACTCGTTCTTCCCCTTGATGCGCGCCAACACGAAGGAGTTGAACAGCGGCACTTCGGCCTGGCAGGTCTTCTCCATGCACCGGGCGACCTTCACCCAGAAGGCATGCATGGTATCGGCCTGTTTGCGGCAGCAGGGGCAGGTGGTCTTGTAGTACGCCCTGATCTCCTCGGCGACCTCGGCCTCGACCTGCCGGTAGGCCTTCTCCAGATCCTCCAGGTCGCAGCCATCAATCTCCTTCTTCGTCACAAACCAGGCGATGGGATTCAGGTCAATGCCGACCGCGTCGGCCCCCAACCGCAGCGCTTCGACGATAGTCGTGCCGCCCCCCATGAAGGGATCGAAGATGGTCCTGCCTTTGAATGCCTTTCCGATGACCGCGTTCGCCTCGGCATCCCACCGGTAGTAGAGCCGCTCCCAGGCCGAACGCGGCGCGACCGTGTCCTTGCCGATCTTCTTGGCGAGGTGCACGAGCCGGTTAGGATCGCGAACTCTCCGGTGATACTCAGTCGCATCCGTGATCTTACGGCCCTCGCCATTGACGAAGTCGCCGTCCTTGTCACGCTTCCACGGCTCGAGGCGGTCCCAGTCCTCCCAGTCAATCGCCGTCGCCAGCAGGATGGAGCGGAACACTGCGGAGAGCCGCCGCGCCCACCACTTGTGCATGCTGTAGATAGGCTTCTTCGCCGCGCCCGTACGCTGGCGTTTGGCATTCGACTCCGCCTCTGCCAGGCGATTCACCTCGAAGAGCGGGAAGTCGTACTCGATGTACTTGCCGGGGCGTGGCATAATGTCTCTCGCTACGCTGCATACCTGACGACGAAATCCGTGATCCCATCGATCATGCGCCCAACATCGGCCGCGTTGATGCTGGCGAAGTTCCCATGATCGGCGTCGTTTCGGATGTCCCCCCATGTCTGGATCTGTCGCCACTGAGGCTGCGCGTAGACCCCCTGTTTGTGGAGACCATCGTTAAGCTTGCTGATATTGCTGTCGCCGGCCCACTTTCCTATGTGCTTCAGATGCAGTCGCCGAAGTGAATCCTCAAGGACCCCTCCAGAAAGGCTAGCCGCGGCAACGTGGTAGCCGCTCTTCTGCAGGTACGCAGCCATCTCCAGGATATCGCCGAACACCTCGGCTGCGGCTAGCTCCTTGACGTCGAACAGGTACCCGTTGTCGTAGTCCGACTTGGCAGCGGAGACGATGCCCTGCACTGGTGCCACCATGTGCTCCAGACCCGACGGGTTCTCGCGATACTTCAGGAGGTGCTGGTAGTGGTCGCTGTCTCGTCCGAAGACTCTCCCGACAAGGTTCAGTACCGACGTCACCCAGGCTGAGTAGAGTGCGGCGTCAACCCAAGGGCCGAACCCTATCGCGACTATATCGCCCCGGGACTCCGCATGCTGGATCGTCGCCGCGACCTCCTTGCCTTGATCAACGAGGCGCTGGAGTGCCTGTGATATGCGCTGATCTAGGTTCACTGGCTGACCTCCACCCACGGCACCAGACTCTCCATCAGCGACACCCCTCCGTGCTTGAACAACCTAGTTGCGCCTTTGACAACACCGCCCCATGCGAAGCGGCCACGCGCGGCGGCGCGGGTACCACTGAGCCACACCTTCTCGCTGTACGCCAACTCCGCGGTAGCATCATCGGTCGAGCGGCCGGCCTTGAAATGACTTGCAAGCAGCCTGGCCTCTTCCTCCCCAACAGCCCAGGCGGTCGAACCGCCCTGCCAGATGTAGCCGTGATCGCTGGTCACGATCAGGGGAAGCACCGGCTCTGAACGCACGATTGCCGCGAGGATGCGCTGGATAGGCGGGATAACGTGCTGGCCGTAGTTCACCGCCTGGCTGTCCAGATTGAACGCGTTGTCGGGGTAGAGCACCCAGATCACGCGCTTGAGCTCATCAGCTGCGAAGTCCGGCACCCAGTCATCGCGCTTCACGTAGCGGCAGGCGTAATCCCTCGGTGCGGTACCGAGCTGGCTCGGACCGGACACCCCGAAACTCCGCTTCGCGAACTCCGCCGTCTCAGACGGCACCGGCGCTATCGCGTAGGTCGTCGCGGCCTCGCGCCCCGCCTCCACAATCGTCTTCACCACGGCCGGCGCCTCCCGCAGGCTCAGTCCGTCGAAGACCACCAGCGTGAAAGCGGGGAGGGAGAGGACCTGCGCTACCCGCTCTTCGGGCACCTGCGGCTCCTCGATTCGACGGTAGAGGTCCGCGTAGATATCCCACAGCTCGCGCTCAAACGCCGAGGCGCTGTGCTCGTTCTCAGTGAGGTAATCGTCGAGAGTCCTGGCACTGGCATGCGCGCCGAAGCTCCCAACGGACCAGATCTCCTCGCTCAAAACGCGGAAGATCGGGGCCAGCGGGTTGTCCCCAACGATCAGCTTTCGGATAAGATCGGCGCGCATGTCCCCTCGCTCTACTGGCCCTTGTCGCTGCTGCCAGACGGTGGGGTCGCCTCTCTCTCGAACTCGATCTGCACCACCGCGCCCTGCTGGTGTGGGATGGTATCGAGCAGCGCCAACAACTCGTCCCGCTTCGTAGCAGGAGCCTCCCTCAGATTCCAGGACAACTCCAGCCGGGTATCCTTGCCCACCTTCAGCTTCTCGGCGGACCCGGTGAGGGCGCCATATGCTGACACGACGGCGTTTCCAACCACCTCGTGGCGGTACCCGATGACTACCTTCGAGAGCCGGTCGGTCTTCGCCAACTCCTGCACAATGCGGGTCTTGGCTTGAGCGACGCTGAGCGGGCCGAGCGTCACGCGTGGGAGCGGCAGGCGCCCGGCCTCAACCGGGTACACGACCAGATCGGGAGCCAGTGGTGGTGTCGGCGACTGAAGCCCTCCGGCGATGGTGACCTTTTGCTCCCTGGCCAGCACGATCACCGCCTGGTCGATGGCTCCCTCAGGGATCACCTCGCCGGGGAACCTCCTCACCTGTTCCAGACAATACTGATGGAGCATCGCGATGCGCGCGCCGGAGGGGTGATGTTTCACATACTCGAGGATCTCCTCGGGAAGACGGAAGTTCGGCTTGTGCTCCTCGGAGGGTACGGCAACAGTCCACTCCCTCTGCAAGAATCCGGGGTCGCGGCCGCAGATATAGTGCTCGTCACCGCCCTTGATGATCTCGAGTTGCCCCTCGCTCACGAGTGAGGCGATGGCGGCGTCGATGCGGCTTTCGCCTGGCCGGCCGCCGCCGACCGGCTTCGCGAAGGAGCGCTGTCGGTAGAAGTCCGCTCGAATGTCGTCAACTTTGGGGGGAGTGTTCCGAAGCTCAACCACAGACTCCATGACGTTCTGCCTGAAACGCTCGTCGTCGTAGCGAGACTCAACCGCACGGAGAATTCGGTCCCGGTCCAGTGGCACTTCGGTGCGACCGAATGTAAGCTGGCCCTCGTGGAAGATCGGCACGCGCCACACGCCATATCGGTCCTTGATGCGTTCGAGAAGGCTGTCGCTCTGCTGGTTGATGATCTCGCGGAGTTGGTTACGCGCACCGGCGTCCGCCAGCAGTTCATCCTGGATCTGCTTGGCCGCCAACACTCTCTGGGCAATCCAGCGGAGGTCCTGGTCATCCGTCACCGAGCCCCGATCCCTCGGCTCCACGAGAACAACGGCGTTCGCATAGGACTTCCCGTGGTAGATGGAGTGGGTGATTGCATCGCTCTCCATCCGGTCTGTCAACACTGCTACTGTTACATCGCGGCGATCGGGGATCTCGTCATGTGGGTAGACCGCAACTCGATCATCCCCACCGAGTTGCTCCTTGATCGTGTCCACGATCAGCCTCGGCGCTCTGGAAACGATCTCTGGGGAGCGCGCTCGCCGGTTCACCTGCGCGCTCAGACTGACTTCCTCTCGGAACAGCCACCGAGTCGGGTTGCTCTCCATGTGAAGGTGGAGAGCGGTGTCATCAAGCTGGCGAAGACTGGCCTGAACCTGGTTCGCGTTGACGCGCTGGTCATCCGTTTGGCCGGGCCGTAGGCAGCCGAAAAGGACATCGCGGAACTCGGCTCCAACTCGGCGCTCTGCCCCCGCGTCACCCAGCGAATGCAGCAGTACGGTCGAGAGGATCTGAACGGCGCACGGCACTTCCTCGCTCTGGTCTATGTCATCCGCCGCGATCTGTACCAGGCTAGGGTTGAGATTGCGGAGGTCGTCCGCGATGCGTCCCACCGACAGCGAGATGTCACCGGGCAGAACAAGGTCAATCCCGGCTGAGCCGCTCTGCTCGCTAGCCGCGTGATGGATCTCCCGCAGCGTGTGTGCCAGCAAGTAAAGAGCACCGCGCGAGTTCTGGTAGCTCGTCTCCTCCAGCCGCGCAACGCTGCTGTATCGGTCGAACACCACTTCGATTGTTTCGGGGTGGAACGGGTAGCACCGCAACATGTCGTCACGATACCGGTTATAGTCGCCCACGCGGACGTGGCTGTCCACCGGCTTGTACTGCTCGATGTAGCTGTCAATGACAGCACGGGCACCGCCCAGATCCACTGACTCCACCAGGCGATGCAGGACGATATCTCTCCTGTCAGGTGCCCCCGTCAGGTCCTCCACGAAGCGGTCGGGACGCTCCACTATGTTGCAGATTCGTGGTTCGATACCCAGCAGTGAGATGAAGACGAATAGCCCTCTCGACGCGTCTTCGGCGAACTCCGTCAGGTTCTGAAGGAACGTGACGTTCGCCTCCGCCTGGTGCCGGTCTCTGATAGGCGTGAACCAACGCTCGATCTCATCAATGATAATGAAGACCTGTCGGCCAGCAAGCGCCGTCTTGATGTCATGCGCAGTGGGGAAATTGCTGCCACTGTGGTGAAACCCGTCGTAGCCGAGTGACCGGAAGATCGGCTGCCAGATGTACTCGACATCCTGCGCGTCTCGCAGGTTGGTCATCGGCAGCAGGATAACCTCTGCCTTGAGCGGGGGCGTGAAGGAGATGCTGTTTCGCTTGAGCCATTGCGCGCCGAGGCGTCGGCTCGTGAGGATGTGGTAGAGGCCCAGCAGCAGGTGGCTCTTGCCGCTGCCGTAGCCACCGCTGATGACGAAGTTGCCCTTTCGATCACCGTCAGCGTCTGACAGACTCGAGGCAAGCCGCCCGAGCAGCCGCTTCAGAGCAACCGATGGGTATGTCGCGCTGAGGACGCGACCTGGGTCCTTCTCGAAGCTCGTCGAGCCCTCTTCGAGGAGGGAGTACAGAGACACGATGCCATGCAGGCTCCCCTCAAGCACCTCTGGCCGAAGCCGAACCAGGTCCACTATGGACGGCATACGCGCGTCTCCCATCGCCTCCGACCTCCGCGGACCGTCATGAGGTAGCCTGCGAGGGAGCCTCTACTGAGGGCGTGCCGGCCGTTCCTAACCCTATCGGCTCCTGTCCCCGTATGGGCAGTGCGTCAAGCCGCTAGCCAGCAGGACACGGTGCCGTTCAGCCACGTCGTCGAGCATGCCATTGCCGCCCTTCAGGCCCCCTCTCGATGACGGGCACTCTAGCATAGCACATCCTGCAGGGACGCGCCAGCGAGACGCTCAGCGACCAGCTCCGACCGCGGGAACCCGCACCTTGAGCCCGGGCAGAGCCACACGCCGGTCCGTGCACACGGACGGAAGCGGCCTCGGCCCAAAAGCGGCCTAGATGCCAGCCGCTGGCGCAACCGAGAGAGTGGGCTCGTATCGCTCCGTATCGCGCCACTCCGCCATCAGGGGTCGCCTGCCAGCTTGCTGGGCCGGCCGGTCCGAGCGGAACTGAAAGCCGGAACGGATCCCAGGGCGCGGTCGCGCACACGCGGGGTTGGTGCCATCGGGGGCCGCATCACGCGCGACCGACTTCGCGAGGGCATCTGCGTCCACATTACTTCCCTCCATCCTCGTACTCACACAGCAGAGGCAGAGAAGGGATCAAGAGGCGGGCCCTCATGGGCTCTGCTGGTTCGGACCGGCAGTGGTTGACAAGGCAGGGCTCGCGCCCTATCATGCCGGCCGAGGGTTGACTAGTCGTACCAATCACGCTCGGAAGAGGGGCGGTCGGTGCGCATCCACACTGTACGCCTGCAGAACTTAGGTCCTTTTGCGATGCTCGAGGAAGCACGCCTAGGTCCACTGGCAACCATCGTAGGCCAGAATGACGTTGGCAAGTCCTGCATACTTCGAGCACTTGGCATCTTCATGAACGAGAAGCCGAAGATGGAGGAGGTCTACGTCCACAAGGGTGCCGAGCCCAACGCTGACGTGGTCATCGAGGTGGCGTTCACTGAACTCCCTGCGACAGTCGAGCTAGAAGAAGGCGTCCCGACCACGTTCGCCGAGGAGAAGCTGACAGACGAACAGGGCTACCTCAGGATTCGTAAGGTCTATCCGCGGACTAGTCTGGCCAAGCCGAGAACCGAACTCTTGGTCCACAGTTTCCTAGAGGACACATACCGTGCGCTGCCGGTGCTGAAAGAAGAGAAACTCAACAGCCTGGCCCAAGCCGCCGGCATAGACGTGAAGAAGTCAGGAGCTGGGATCACCAACAAGGGAAAGAGAGCCGCCCTGCGGGCCAAGGCTGAGTCCGACGAGATGCCTGTGGGGGAGGCGAACCTGGAGGTCCCGGCAACAAGCAACCTCAGCAAGTGTCTACAGAGGATTCTGCCCGGGTTTGAGTTGTTCGAATGCGACACGAGGCTCGGGGTGGGAGAGACAACTTTCCAAAGCCAGTTCCGAGCGGTGGTAACCGAGGCGGCGCGGCATGACGACGTTGTGGAAGCGCGCGGCCAGTTCACAGACTCCATCCGCAAGGCTTTGCAAGTCGAAGTGGACCGCATATTCCGTCGACTTAAGCGACATACAGATGCATTCCAAAGCCTGAGCGCTGTACCGCAATTCTCATGGGAGAAGGCCGTCACACTCGACATCCTCGGAAGGGATCAGCACGATGTCGAGACCTCCTTCGAACAAAGGGGCAGCGGGATGAAACGGCTGCTGATGGTAGCCTTCTTCCAGTACCTAGCTGAACGTGAGGCCGGAGGCGCCGGCAACTTCGTGTTTGCCGTCGAGGAACCCGAGAACTGTCTGCACCCCAGGCTGCAGCGAGAACTCGTGGCGTCCTTCCGCAAGCTTGCTGACGAAGGCTACCAGATCATGGTGACGTCGCACTCGCCGGTGTTCGCAGGCGCGTCGCCGCTCGAAGATCTAGCGCTTGTCGTGCGCAGCAAGGGGATCGCAAGGGCAGAGCAGCACCCCGATCTGGATCTAGCCTCTGTTGCCGATGAACTCGGGGTAGAACCTGCAGACCAGATCTCAACCTACCATGCGTGCGTATTCGTGGAGGGTGTCTCCGACGTCGGCTTCTGGCGGTGTGTCGCAAGGAAGCTGAGCGAGGAGGGCGTCATTGAGGCCGATCTCGAGGATAAACGAGTCGGGCTTGCGCTGGCAGGAGGAGAGAACCTTAAGCACTGGATCGACCTGCGCGCAATGGGCAACCTCAATCGCCGCTTCGCCGTCATTGTGGACAGCGATCGACAGAGCCCCGCGCACAGCATCCCAGGCCGGAAGCTCACGTGGCAGAAACGGGTGCAGGAGCAGCAGGGAGAGTTCTTCATATTGCGCAAACGTGAGATGGAGAACTACATTCATCCGGCCGTCATCGCACGAGCGGGTCTGGCGGACGCGCCCTTCGACGCATACACAGACATGAAGAGCACTTTCGGGGAGAACGTCTGGAAGCTCATTGAGGACATGTCGGCGCAAGAAATCCTCGAAGCTGACCGCTATGACGATGGGGGCGGCGAAGGGCACGAGCTGAAAGAGATCCTTGAGAAGCTGCTAGCACTGCCGGATGTGATATGAGGGGCCTCCGCACGGCAACGGAATCTGGTCCCGGTTGTGGTTGCTAGGCGCCAATGAGACCGGTCTGGGAGGCTGGGGGGAGGCGAATGCCGGGCCAGCAGCGGGCTAGACGCCACACGGCGCCCCGACTTCAATCTCAGCTAAGCATATGTGGGATCCCCTCAGCGCGTCCTTGTCCATCCGCCCTCCACTCCATCGTCCAGAACCGGAGAGTCTGTTCTGGGCGGTTCCATCACCGCTTAACAACCACATGATGTATCGCCCCATCGTCGGCGAGTCGCTTACCCCTCCGCGACACGCCGGTGAGTTTCTGGACAGCGCGGGCTCGCTAGGTTGCTACTCCACTTTCGGCATTCTGGGCCATGATTCACCTAGATCGAATGCGGGGTGCCGGGGCTCGCCAGCTGGTCTTCCATACTCGAGACGCCACTCTTCGATTTGCCCTAGGAGCCTCAATGCCGACTTCTTCCGCCGCTCATCCTTGGTCGCCATCTCAAGAAGCCTGGCCCTGATTGCGTTGGAGCTTCGAGGTTCGAGAGTATAGGTGCCTTGGCTCTCGCCGTGCGGTCGCCTTTCGACAAACGCGTCTTCGAGCTGCTTCAATATCCCATAGGGAATGGGAGTGCTGACGGTGTCATCGATAAGATTGAGACCGGCAGAAACAGCCTCCACATCACCAAGCTGTCCGACAACCTTCGCGAGCAGAGACCGTTTCGCTGGTGGCAAGTTGGAGTCACAGAGCTGGAGAAGCCGTTGCTCGATAGTTTGATCTAACCGAGCCAACTCAACGAGTCGGGCTGCAAGAACATCATCCCTGGACAAATCGACTTCACTAGGCAATCCTGGCAACTCTGGATCGACGAAACTGAGCAGCAAATCCCGCGATTCAGGACTGTCCACGACAGCCACCGCGTTAATCCATGCATCTCCGAGTTGCTCCGCACGTTCCTTGTCTAACCCGAGCTCAACAAGGAACGGCAGCGCTTGCTCACACCGACAATGCGAGAGTGCCTCCACCACTTCTCGCAACCGATAGCCATACAACCGCAGCTCGGATATCAACTGACGCATTCTCTCGATGCCCCTGGCAGGATCGTCTACGAACGGTAGAAGACACAAGAACCGCTCCAACAGCCATCCCTCCTGCTGCTGTGCGCCATGCTTTCGCCATCGCTCAAGACAGAGGTCCATAAGAGCCAGGGTCTTATCTGTGGGCAGAACGACGCCATTGAAAAGCAGTGCTTCAAATGCCTCTACGCGTGTGTAGTTGTCCCATTCGTCCGGAAGCGACATCACCTCGAAAACCAAGTCGGCTGATCCGTGGCTGTCAATTGCTGCAAGGGCGACGCCGAGTGCCCTCAATCTGAAATCGTAAGGACGTTTCTGCTCGGTGCTAGAACGTTCGTTCAGGGTTGTCTCTATGCGGCTCCTTAGGGCCGCTGCGTAGCGCTTTCGCCGTTCCTTGTGAGGTTCTTCTTGAACTCCGGCACGCGCCTCCCAGATCCGCCCGTAATCTACTTTCCGGAACAATCCATCTTTCGCCACGGGCGGGGCCACCAGACGAGATAATTCGGCCGCAACGTCGCGCTCATACTCAGGCTCGTTCAAGAGCTCCAAGAGGAGCGCATCTGATTTCACCGGATCAAGCTTGACAGCAGCCCGAATGTGCCAGGTCGAATAGCTTATGAATCCTCCATTTCCCAGCGCTCCGCGATCACCTCGGGCGCGGGCTGCCCGTCCTCTCCTGACTCTCTCAACATCGGCCCGGATCAGGTCACGCATTTCGGTCATGTCCTCCGGTGCGCCAACCGATGCCAGAACTGAACCGACGTTCGCCTTCAGCTCGCCATAGAAGTCGTCCTGTTGAAGCACAAATACTACAGCATTCTTAAGATAGGCACGGAACCGCTCTCGCAGATTAGGGTCAATCTCATCTCTGAGTTCGGGGTCGGGACGGGCCACGCTGCTGAAGACGCGGGTAGTGACATCAAGTTCAACTTTGTCTACCTCTTTCGAGAAGCAGTTGGATATCCCAGCGACGGAGATACTTGCTGGCAAGACCCTTAACAGCGTTTCGAGTTGCGTCTCGATGGCCCGTTCGAACTCGTGCCTTTGGTCCGGCGCATTGGCTATGGTCCGGCGGAGCTCGCAAAGCTCCGCAAATGTCCGCTCGACCATGGAGACATCGGCACCTGCTGCCAGCACGGCAATGATGTTGCCGACATGAGCATGATCGAGATCCTCCGTCTCAAGTCTGTGCAACAGTTCCTGTTGTAGTCCTTCAGGAACCGCGGTGATCATATGTTGCCAGGGCTCGTGCCGCAGAAACCCGCCAGCAATCTTCTCTGCCACCCAGGCGCTTGTCCACGGCTCATCTGCCTCTCGCACAGTGTCCAACGCGGACTTGATGACATAGTACGCCTGGTGATCGTCGACCTTTCCAGTAATGCTGTCCAGGTCTTGCTTTGTGTGGTCAACGTCTTTGGGTGCTCCCAGCTCGAACATCTTCAGCAGAATGCCCAAACGTGCGAGTGGATCGGTTGCTTTCGCCCGGCACTGCTGCAATACAGCGATCACCCGGTCCTGAGTAGGTTTCGGAATGAAACGCGGGTCAAGGTGCTCCACGATAGAGCCGAAAGTGGGTCCGTCAAGCGACGTCAGGAACTGGGTTGTCTCGTCCTCTGCCCCTATCCAGCTGAGCTGCTGAATGGCGGCTTCCTTCACCTTTGTACTCGGATCGTCCAGTGCAAAGGCGGCGACCTCTGGAACATTTCGGTGATGAAGGACCTCGGAAACGAAAGTGACTCGCGCCGTCTCCTCCCAACTGCCGACCGTATCGCGCCAGCCCGGACCCAGACTCGACACATGAAACTCGTCCCATCTCCGGTATGTACCAAGGGCGGTCTGCTGGTCATCACTGGAAACTAAAGGCTCAATGATGTCCTTGAAGTCGTCCGATCCACTTGCCAGCATTCCTGCGAGTGCGCAATGTCTCCAAGAAGCGTCCGAGGCCGCATACAATGAGCGGAGCCGATCGCTTACAGCGGTCCGAACCTGCTTCCACACATGCGGGCCGCAGAGGCCCGCTAGTTCGGCGGCGAAGACGGGATCGACGCTCAGTGCCATCATGACAAGGAGCGTTCCTGCCTCAATGGCACGCGTTCCGTTCGTGCCACCAGAACGGCCTCGGATATCGTCTGCCAATAATCGCAGGGGCTCAGCCCAGGCTGGCTCATTCACGTACAGTTTCGTGAACTCCCGTCTCTTCTCGTCATCCGCTTCTGGCAAGACTTCGAAGAGATGCTTGCCGATACCAATGGTTGCGTAGAATTCCTGAAATTGCTGATGTTCGAATCGAAAGGCAACTTCGGGGTAGTCCTGCCGCTCCAGAACATGATGGGCGTAAAGCGTACCCAACACGCTGCTAGGGTCTGGTACCGTGGCTATCTGTCCGGAATTCTTCAGGGCGGTACCGGCAACGGTGGCAGCTGCACGCGCCTTCTCTTCGGAGATGCTGACCCCGCCTTGCGCAGTCATTCTAGTAGCAAGCTCGCCAAGATAATCCCCCGCCCGACCAGCAAGCGGGGGCTGCTGCAAGTGATTTCGGTGCTCGCCAGACCGTTCCACCAAGCGTGTCACGGCAGCAAGGACACCGACCTTCGTCGATGGGATGGGCGCGCCTGCCTCGAAGAGCGATGTCACTTCCGAAAGGAAGAAGGGCGTCCGGGTGAGATCATCCAGCACCGGATCGCCATCGAGCTTAGGGCGGAGCTGGTCCGCGCGCACACCCAACCGAGTCTTCAGATATGCAGCGCGCTCGCGCCTTGTCAGCGTGCGGAGTCTCGCCCGGACAGCTCCAGGTAACGGCGGAACAAGATGGTGAGTCCGTGTCGCAACGATAATCCCCGCGGCCGGAAAATCCCGCTCCAGTGTTCGCAGAGCGCTTTCAGCGTGAGGGAACTCAGGCTCTCCAATCTCGTTCCAACCGTTCAAGAGGAACGAGAAATGCTCGACGGTGTTTACTCGCGCCAGCGCCACTGCGTCTAGCGAACGAGCCTGGAACTGAGGCATTCCCGCCATGAACTGAAGGATTCCGCTCGTCGACTTCGTCCAAGCGGTTAGGTCGATTAGAAACGATATCCCTCCTGCTCCAGCACGCGCTTCTGCAAGCTGGATGAGAGTCGTTGTCTTGCCGCGGCCGGCGGGTCCCTCCAGGACAACTCTAGTTCCCTGAAGCAGCGAAGCGGCAATGTCGCTCAGTTGAAGGACCTCCGCGGTATCTCGTCCTTCGGGATCGAGCCTCAGTGCCCGCAACTCCAGAAGCGGCTTGCTCGCGAGGCGCTGGGACCAAGCAGCAGTTACCTCTGCTGCCGCCTCTTTCACTCGTTCAACCAACTCTGACAGCGTCGCCTCAACGTCCACGTTCATGCCGAGGTGGAGTTTCAGAAGAGAGGCATTCCCCGGGTCCATCAGCGACGTGATAATGTCCTCACGCGGCATGATGGTCAGATCATAGCCGAACTCCCCTCTAATCTTCTCCGCCCATGCCTCCCCCTTTTCGTTCGAGATGGGCATTGGAGTCGCAAAGATCATCTTGGTTATATCATTGAAGTGGGTTTTCAGCTTCTCTGCATCTGAGCGGACTTTCGCGAATTCAGCGGTAATGGAGCATGCGAGAACCCTCCCCTCGCCTTGAGCAGCGAAGGGAGCCTTTGCGAGGGCATCGGCGCCCATATCTTTCTTGCGCTCGCACGCGATCAGGTCCGGCCATCTCCGCTTGGCCAGCACGACCGCCAAGACCTGGAACCTCATCCCTTCCTCATTGGAGATGAGATCGTCCAAGGCTCTTTCGATATCTGAGCGAAGAACTGTCATGCAACCCCCGCTACCGGTGAGAAGCGGCCCGTAGACTATGGAGTGCTCCCCGTTTCTGTACCACCCAGAATGAGACTTTTCAGCCTGCGGCGACCGGTTCCTGCTTAGGTAAGCCAAGGCAAGGGCCTCGGGCAGAGGCCTGCCGTACGAAGACCTCGGGCGCCACGTTTCCGAGCGCGCTGTGCGGTCGCTCCGTGTTGTAGTGGTTCTGCCACGCCTCCACCCATGATACTCAAGCGCTCGCGACACCGGCCTGACTGGGCTGATATCACTCCTTATGGGCCAACATCCGCAGACTCAGAGGAATCGACACCCAGGGGTGATCTTGCTAGGCCCTCTCTCACTTGACATCGCGCTACTGTGTGCTAGCCTCTTGTCTGAGCGTACTGCTGTCTTAGGTCGTCAGGACCGGCCCGGGTACTGCGAAGGGGAAGGTTGCGATGGGCGGAAGGGATCCTGCCAGAGTGCGTGTACTGTGAAATCCCCCTCGCGTGGGGCCCTTCCTCCACCAGCTCGGCTTGCTCCCGCTGAGAGAGGCTAGGCGCAGAGAACGCGGTTCGAGAGGAAGAGATGCAGGGCTACAAAGCATGGTCGGACAGACACCTGAAGTACCAGATTTACCGCAGGCTCTGCCACGGCGTCGTGCCTTTTGAGAACTGGGCGTCAGTCTTCGCTGCAAGGGAACTGGAGAGCTGGCGGGCAATCCAGGCTAAGGCGTTCTGTGTGTGGTTCCCGACGATGCTGGACTACCTAGTCCACGAAGCCGATTTCGGGAAGCTTCGAGCAGAAGCTCAAAGGCGGTCGCTGGAGTGCGAAGAGGTCCTCGAGGTGCTTGGCTTGGCAGACGCGCTTAGCAGCTGCTACAAACGCGTCTTGGGGCTCTATTCGCGCGAGGAACAGGTATTCCTTTGGGACCGCCGAGTGCAGCTAGTTCATGGCAACGTGTACTTCGGTGAAGGCCATTTCCAGCGCGTCCATTGGTACGATGCCAGCAACGACAGAACCGTGTCGGAGAAGCTCTCACCCGATCAGTACCGTGAGACACTGGGCTGCCTGGCACCTGACTTCCTGGCCAGGGGAGTGGAGATGCTGGATCGCTTCCAGTGCTCTGTCGAGTTCAGGGACCTGCTCGATCTGTTCGTCAACCGGCTGGAAGTGAGACGCCGCCATGACCTCGGAATGCGGCTGGGAGTCGCAGGCGAGCTACATGTCGACCCGAGCGCGTAAGCGCCGTTCCCTACCCAGAACAGCGGCATCAGTGGCGCCCGGCAGGCACACGGTCTCGCGGGCAGGTAACCCCGGCAGCCGCCGCCTGGGGAGGGCTGGCTGAGCGGGCGCAGAAGACTCCGGCTGACCCCAGGATGTCGAATGGAGGACGTCATGGCTTCTGCCGTCAACTTCGCCGTCATCGGAGCTGGAAGCGCAACCTTCTCCGTAGGGATAATCAGGGACATCTGCCTCCAGGAGAGCTTGGCTGGCAGCAAGGTCACGCTGATGGATGTCGATCCGCATCGGCTCCAGCCAATGCACGAGTTTGGCCAGCGCTATGCAGCCGAGCTGGGGGCCGACGTCACCTTCAATGCGACCACTGACCGGGAGATCGCTCTCAGAGGGGCCGACTTCGTGCTGAACAGCGCCCAGTACGGTGGGCACGCGTTCGTCGAGGACTTCCGGAGGTGGACTGAAGAGCATGGTTACTACCGCGGCTTCGCTCTACTGGCCTGTCTGAACATTCGCCTCATGCTCGACGTGGCGCGCGATATGGAGCGGCTCTGCCCAGAGGCCTGGCTCATCCAAGCCGGGAACCCTGTCTTCGAGGGCTGCACGGCGATGACGCGGGAGACCTCCATCAAGGTCGTGGGCATCTGCCACGGTCATCTGGGA
>Ga0315277_10005893_pt1 | contig 16095 bp, 14 predicted proteins | sample YL17G05_15_MG_FD_203695 | JGI IMG/M metagenome (GOLD analysis project Ga0315277, IMG submission 203695) | Sediment microbial communities from Yellowstone Lake, YNP, Wyoming, USA - YL17G05_15 | ecosystem: Environmental > Aquatic > Freshwater > Lake > Sediment | place: USA: Wyoming | collected...
GACCGGGACAAAGTGATTGAAACGGCGGCGGAAAAGCTTGCGTCCCCAGTTGCTCACAAATTCCTGGATCGTGCCCAGCGGGCACACCCAGCCACAGAACACCGGCCCGAACAAGATCGCCAGTAAGAAGCTGATGATCATCAGCACAAAGGACGCCTGGTGGACTTTTTGCACAAATGTCCCGACCGCGACAAACTGATAGAGTGTTTCGACGCCGCCGAATGGGCACACAGCATGTAAGCTGGCGTTGGCCAGGAACGGGATGCTTACCCCACCGCTTTCCGCCAGAGCGCGGTTGACCGAGATCAGAGCGATCAGGATAAAGAACGCCCACTGGACGACTTTGCGAATCCAGATGCTCTTGGGTCGGAACAGACGAATGCGTTTACCGAACAACGTAATCATACAACCTCCGAGATGAACGGCGTACAGGCCGTGATATGCCCTAATAATAGCGCCGGAATGTGAAGAACCGATGGATCTGGCGTGGGGATGTTGTGAACAAAAGTGCGCTCGCCGTGAACCCGGATCTAGAGCGTTTTCCAACTGAGAGTACGCAGCTTTTGCCGAGTCGCGGACTCGCCATGAACAAGCCTCGAGGCAATTCATGGTACACCGGCATCCGGAAACCGCCAAGTTCCAGATGTTTGACCGATTGCGTCATGTCTCAGACCAGTGCATGGCATCATCAATCAAATCGAACACTGGGACGGCCTGCCCTGACAACCTCAAATATCGGGGTCGAACCGCTGCAAAACGCGTATGGCAGGTCAGGCCGCAGGGACGCTGCCTGATCGTTCTGCAAGTCTCCACACTTTCCCCATACCGTCTTCACAAGTTCTCCATCTCCCTTTGGTAAACTACACTTGGAAAACGAAAACAGGGACAATATCCCCAAACATACAGGAGATGACAAGATGAAAAAGTGGCAGATTGTAACAAGTGTCGCGGTGGCGCTCGTCGCCGTGTTGAGCTTGAGCATGGCTGCGTTTGCTCAGGGCAATCAGCCTCCAGTTGCGCCGCAGGGTTATGGCCGTGGGCCGATGGGCCGTGGAATGTACGCAAACGGCGCACAAGGCCAAATGCCAGGCTATGGCTTCCGCTTCGGCGCGAATGGCGAATCGCTCGTGGACATCACCGCCAAGGTGACGGGCCTCAAGGTCGAGGACGTGGTGAAGGAACTGCAAGCAGGCAAGACGTTTGCCGATGTGGCGAAGGCGAACGGCAAGACCGCCGCCGATTTGGTGAGTGTCTTCCTGGCTGATCGCAAGGTCGTCCTCGACAAGGCCATGGCTGATGGCCGCCTGACTCAGGCCACTGCCGACACGCTGCTCGCAACGATGAAGACGAACGTCGAACAGCACGTCAACAGCACCTGGGAACCGCGTGGTATGGGCTACCGCTCCAATGGTCAACAGTCCCCGAACGGGGACCTGCGACCCGCGCAATGCACGGGCCTTGGCCCGCGCTGGAGCCGCTAAGCGCGATCTAACGTCAAGTAACAGAAACGGACGAAGAATCTCCCGCCGGCTTGAATCCGGCGGGAGTTTTTTTGTGCGGACTAGCTCAGCGGCCAAAAGAGCGGCAGGAACACGAGCGCGACAACGAACAGCAGCGCCGTCATCGGCGCGCCGACTTGGAAATAGTCGCGGAACTTGTAGCCGCCAGTGCCCATCACTAACACATTCACCGGATGGCCCAACGGCGTGAGGAACGCCATCGAAGTGCCCAGCGCCACCGCCATGGCCAGCGCGTAAGGGTTCATCCCATATTTCTGCGCCGCGCTGATGGCAATCGGCGCGAGCACCACGGCCGTCACCTGCCCCGGCATCATTTGTGTCAGCAACGTGGTCACGGCAAACAATCCCGCCATGAGCGCCAGCGGTCCCCACGGCGCAAGCCCATTCACCAGCAACTGACCCAGATACTCTGCCGCGCCTGTCCGGTTCATTGCAATGCTCACCGGCAGCATGGCCGCGATGAGAAAGACTGCACGCCACTCGATGGACTGGTAGGCCTCGTCCATCGTCAGGCAGCCGGTCAACACCATCGCCAATGCGCCCGCCATTGTCGCCTCGGCGATGGGCAAGACATTGGCAGCCGCTAACCCCAACGCCACGAGCATAATGGCGACGGCCCAGCCTGCTTTGCGCGGTCGAAGATTCGGGTCGTCATCTTGCTGCAACACAATGAAATCGGACTCGGCCTGCAACACGCGGACACGGTCACGCGGGCCGTGGAACAGCAGCGCGTCGCCAAAGCGCAGCGGCAGCTTGCCCAGGTCGGTGCGGATGGAACGCCCCTCGCGCCAGAGCGCCACGGCCGTTAGCCCGAACTTGACCCGAAAATGCAGTTCACTCAAGGTCTTGCCCGCAGCGTTGCTGCGCGGCGCAATGAGCGCCTCCACCAATCCGACTTCGTCCGACGACAAATCGCCGCGCCAGGTCAATTCAGATTCGAGTGGCGTGTTTTGCTCCGTGGCAAGTTGGAGCACACGCTCCATCCGTCCGGCGACGATGAGCAAGTCATTCGCGCGCAACACTTCGCTCGGCTGCGGCGCGAGTGTGACGTGCGTGTTGCGCACAACCGCCACAACCGAGAGGCCATACTTGGCACCGATACCGCTCTGGGCAATCGTCTCGGAGGCTAACGGCGAATCAGCCAGGACACGCACTTCAGATAGACGCTCCTGAAGGGCGTACAGCTCGGCCAACTCTGCGCGCAAGTGTCGCGCCAGGCCAAGTTGTTCTTGCGGGCGGCTCTCCGGCAAGAGCCTGCGCCCGACAAGCACGATATAGACTGTGCCGACGATGACCATCGGCACGCCGACCGGCGCAAAGTCGGTCAGGCGAAAAGCGTTGAGATGGCTGTCGCGCAACGCGGTGCTGACGAGGATGTTGGCTGTAGTGAGCAGCGTCGCCATCCCGCCCAGAATCGTGGCAAAGGCGAGCGGCATGAGGAGCTTGGAAGGACTGATGCGCGTGCGGCGCGCGGCATCCATCACGCCCGGCAAAAGCACCGCCGCCGCCGCGATGTTATTCATGAACAGCGAAAAGCCCGCGCCACCCAGCATGGTCACGGCAATGAGCCGCGCTTCGTTGGAGCCAGACAGGCGCAAGAGCAAGCGGCCCGCCGCCCGCGTGACGCCTGTGCGGGCCAGCCCGCCCGTCAGAACAAAAACCGCCATGATGGTGATGACGGCCGAGCGCGAAAAGCCGGAGAAGGTATCCGTCGGTTGAATGAGGCCGGTCAACGTCAACGCGATGGTGACGAGGAGCGCGACCACGTCGGCGCGCAGACGTTCCGTGACCATCAGCACGATGGCGACGAGAAGGATCGAGAGCAAGAGCGCAATCGGCGTTGTCATCACACACCTGCACCTGCACCTACGGTGCGCCGCAGGTGCAGGTGTTGACTATTCGGTCAGGGTCTCCGGGCGGTTCCGATGGCGAATCGCCAACACGACAGATGCGATGACGATCAAGACCGCAGACACAATCTGCGCCGTCGGGATACTGCCAATCGTCCACGCATCTGGACGAAGCGACTCGACCCATATTCTCCCCAGCGGGTACCAGATCAGGTAAATAAAAAACAGGTCGCCCTCTTTGAGACGGTTGGAAAACTTGCGACCCAACATCAGCATCAGGCTAAAACCGACCAAGTTCCACAGCGATTCGTACAGGAAATCAGGGTGAAAGCGTGTGGCGCGTGGGAACTGAGTTAGGTCAGTGTAAGGCGGAATGCGGTGATACTCGTCAATGGGGATGCCCCAGGGCAACATCGTCGGTGGGCCATAGAGTTCCTGGTTGGCAAAATTGCCCCACCGTCCGATGGCTTGCCCTATGAGCAGAGCAGGCGCGCCGAGGTCCAGGTAGCGCAAGAGGTTAAGCTTGGCGCGATAGGTATACAGCAAGATGCCAAGCAACCCGCCGACAACTGCGCCATAGATGCCCAGGCCGCCGTTCCAAATTTCAAAGATGGCCCAAGGATGTTCGCGGTAATACGCCCAACCGAGGTTGCTCCCCGCCGGACTGGAGAATACATGATACAGCCGCGCGCCGACGATGCCGAGCAACACGACAAGGATGAGCATGTTCCAAATGTGCTCTTCGTTTTCGCCTCGGCGTTTGGCCTCGAACGACGCGATAGTGCCACCGACGAGCGCCGCTGTCATGATGATGATGCCGTACCAGTAAATGGTCAGCGGGCCTAATCGAAACGCCACGAGTGGGCCACTCATTGGGTTCTCCCTACAAAAAAAGCTTCTACCCGCAACCAGATAGAAGCTATCAGTCAATCGAAGGACAGTTGGTGTGATTGCTCGGCGACTCATTATATGCCATGCCGCCTGAACGTCAAGGTAATGGGGATTGGGAAAACAAAACGTGGGCATTCCCAAGTTATCGTTGACATGTGACAGCATCAAGCGCCGCCAGGAATTCGTGTAATGGCGGAGCATGATACCAGCGTCGCTCGCCCACCATCAACGCCGGAATCATAAACACCCCACACCTGCACTGCGCGCAGGCGCACGTGTCGCGCAGCGCGCGCCTGGGGTGCTGCAGGACTTTTTCAATCTCGACCTCCAGCCGAGCTGCCCGTAACTTGTCCAGCAAGCGATGGGTCCGTTCGGCAGGCAACGCGGTCAGACAGCCGACATGTAGTAGATGATTTTCATTACGACTTGGCGCGCGCTCGGACGTCTGCCCCTTTCAGCGGAGCGCCAAATAGCGGCGCAAACAGGCACACGTCGAAGGCTCCAGCCAGGAGCGGCACCAGGCCGACGACTGCCAGCACGATCCCGCCGATTCCCCCGACTACCGCCAGCCCGACAGCAATCAATATGATTCCAGCGGCGATTCTCAACCCTCGTCCCAGCCCACTCGACATGAATTGTGCGAAACCCATGCTTCACCTCTCTGACTAGTGTTTTTCGATTCTGCCCTTTTAGATGCAATTGGTCACACAAAGTTGCATGCAATTGGGTGAGCTAATCTTAGTTCTCCCATCTTCATAAGCTCTCCATCTGCACTCGGTAAACTAGACGCAGACATTCCCCTACCGGCCGCCCATCGGCACTCCAGACCCCGATGCCACACAGCGCATCGGGCACGTCGTCGGCGGACTGAAAGATGTCGCGCTGGCGACCGGGGCGCCGATCGTGGTCGTCGCCGCATCCGACGAGGCGGGACCGCGCTCCGGCAAAGTGAGGCTGGCTGACCTGCTGGGGCCGTGATGGTGCAGTACAAGTGCGACGTGGGCATTATTCAGAATCCACACGATGTGGGAGCCAATGGAAGGCAGACCGTTTTGTGGACAATTGAAAAGAATCGGAGTGGGCCGACAGACATGGCGATTATCTTTCACGGTTGGTGAAACGTTATGAGACACTTAGACCAAATGGGACAGCTTCTTAATCCGTTTCAAGTTGCTGACAGATGGAAAGTGCGAATAAGACATATCGGGACAAGCTGATACATTACTACTATTGCAGCATCGGTATGGTATGCGAGAAATCAGCTATTCATTGTGACGGTTGACACGCCAAGGTCTCACGCCTTCATTCATCCCACTGCGCAACCAGTTCTGGCTTGAGCTTTAGAAAAATCTCAGCCTGCGTTTGAACAACGCGCCACTCAAACTCTGCCGAGTCCATTCCAACGGCTTCTCCGACCAAACCCGCCGTGCGTCCATAGTAGAGTGGCACCATCGCCTCCACGATCCGCTCCGCAGGCAAGACTTGGTTTCTGTAGGCAATCGCAAAATCGAACACAATGCGCGCCCAACTGTCTGACGGAAATGTGAACGACTCATCATCAAGCGCAGCCATGTCCCGCAGTGCATAGAATCGGTCCGGGGCAAGCACCCGGCTCAATGTGTCAGCTTGTTCCCAAAGGCCATCGCGCAACTTGGCGATCATGGTTGACAGTGTGACCGGCACATGCCCTGGCTCGCCCTGTGGCAATTCGCCAACCAGCGGAACAGTTTGCACCGTTTGAACTCGGGCCCAACGGTCAGCATATCGCTTCATCAACGAAAACAGTGTCCCGACCACCTGGCTGAACATGGGGCCAAGTGAGGCAGCCGGGTCCTTGGCATCATGGATCTTGAGGCCCAATCCTGCCTGCCCTACCTTGAAGCCTTCGGCAATCGCCGTCGTCGTCATCCAGATGTCTATGCCGTAGCGTGCAGCATCGGTGTCCCACACCTCTTGTGCCAGCCACCACCGAGCCAACTCGCCGGAAAAGCCAAAGTCGCCGCCGATGGGCTGCCGCACATCCAGGCCATACAGCATCCGCGTCATCGGATACGTGATGTTATTCGTAATCGTCCCATCATGCTTGTGCCGGATGTACAGCGGCGCAATGTAGCCAAATCCCTCGCGCAGAATTGGTCCGCCCAGCCGGTCAATCCATTCGGGCGTGATGCTACGCAGGTCGCTATCTACCACCACGCAAGCTTTCGCCCCTAACGCTGCCGCGATCTCAAAGATCGCGCGAAAGGCGCTGCCTTTGCCTGCCAGTCCCTGGTACTCGGTCGCCAGCACATGCACACCCGCTGGCACGGGTGTATTGCGGACAACATCCCGCGTGCCATCTGGGCTGCCGCCGTCCGAGTTGACAATGGCGGCCTTTGCGCCAGGAAAATACTTGTCCAGTCCCTCACCTGCCACCTTGACTACGTGACCAATCGTCCTGGCGTTCTGGTAGGACGGGATGCCTACGATCACATCCGCAGAGCGCACTCGATCAATCCAGGCGCGCGCGTCATCGCGCAAAGCAGTGGTCTGGTTCATCATGGCTTGCTCCTTTCGGTTCTTCAAGTCATATTCTCAATCTGCCAGGGCCTTGCTTACACGCCGATACCGCGCTGGTACAAAAAGTACAATCCTGCCAGATACACGATGATCAGGAGCAGCGCGTCCAACTCGACAAACACAAAGCGCCGCTCTAATCGCGCCAGGTTGCCGATCAGCCCCAGGCTGGTCAGCAGTAGTCCCAAAAGCCCCGCCAGCGCAAACGCCGGATCAATCGCTCCGAGGAAACGCCCCTGCGTGTAGAACACATCCACCAGCGCCAGCGCGAACATGTTGAATATGTTACTGCCGAACAGATTGCCAACGGCCATATCAAACGCGCCCAGGCGAATCGCCGCCAATGCCGACACCAATTCAGGCAGCGAAGTGACCGAGGCCACCAGCACCGTGCCGACAAAGCCTGTGCTCAGTCCCGTGATGCGCGCAATCTCGGCGCTGGCCGAGACCAGAAACGGCACTACCAGAATCAAGACCGCCGTCGCCGCGCCGAATCCAAACAGCGCGCGCCGCAGGCTCATCACATGGCTGGGCACTGCCGCCGCTGCCGGCTCGATGGCGGCGCCCGAGCGCCCGCCCTGCGTTTGAATGAGCCGGACACCACCCATGTAGACCAGCATGACGACGAGACTGTCCATACCCACCCAGCCGATCTTCCAGTCAATGTCAGCCAGCAGGAAGAACACGACTAACCCGCCCAGCGACACGGCCAGTGCTGCCGTCAAGGCGTGCGTGAACGCCACCCGCCGCAAGATGCGTGCCTGGAAGAAAATCATGTCCAACAGCGCTAGCAAGAACATGTTGAACATGTTGCTGCCGAAAAAGTTGCCCGCGGCCAGGTTGGGCACCGCCTGCTGAATCGAACTGATGGCCGTGACCAGCTCCGGCAGTGAAGTTGCCCCGGCCAACAATAACGCGCCGATGAACATGCCGCCCAGCCGCGTGCGAACCGCGATCACGTCGCCGTACTCGGCCAGCTTGATGGCCGCCAGAACGATGACGGCTGAACTTGCAATGAAGATGAGCCATGCCATGTCGCACCTCGATTATGCGCCAGTAGCGTCATACTGCTTGGGCAGGCCCCAGGCCTCTTCGACCGGCAGTGCAAACAAGATGCCGGTGTGCGGCCCGGAGAGATCGCCTGTAATGGATTCCGTCGCGGCCACGGCTCGCCGGACCGTATCCATGTCTTGCACCACCGCAAAGAGTGTGTTGTGACTATACTGGTCGGTGCGAAGCAAGCGGCTAAAGCCCATGAGCATTGGCACGTCTTGTTGGCTCGCACGCTCTCGAAGGCGCTGGACGCCGGTGCTATCCAGCACCGTGATGCCCAACACGCCAGCCTGCGACCAGCCTTCCAGCACGGCGGTCAAGTGCGAGGGGTTGTCTAGCACACAAACTAGCAGGTACACGTCAGCCTCCTGATTTCAATGGTTCAACATCGGAACGTCTAGTAGCGCGTTATCAGCGCAATGCGCTGGTAAGGCTCAAGCGCGCCCCTATCCACAAAGACGACGCGGCCTCCCTTATCCAGCACAGTCACGATGAGATCGTCTACAGCATCATCTATCACATCCGGCGCAGTTGGATCGTCTGCTGGCGTCAGGTGCAGGCCGCTTGTGTCCAATCGAGCCGGGCAGTGGTAATTCTGTTCGACAAGGCAAGTCGCGCCGCGTCCCTCCTGCACGGCCTGCCAGACCTCGCCAATGCCAGAGGCATATTGCCGGGTGCCAACGGCTTTTTCCAGTTCCTCAAGAACTTGGGCACGCTGGCGAGCCAAGTGATCCTGCATCAGCGGCCAGACGAGCTTGGCGAGTTCAGGGGAAGAGGTCTTGTCGTGGCTGCCCGTCAGGTTCGCCACGATGTGATCCTTGTTGGACGAGACCTCGTTGAAAAAGGCCCGGTAGCGATCAATCCCGACCAGCACTACCGGCAACGGGTCTGCCGGCGCCATCTGACCAAAAGCGGCGTCCACCTGGCGAAAGAATTGGCGCTGGCGCTCGTCACGATAGGCTGATTTGCGGATGCCAAAACCGCCGGGCAACGGCTCAGTCGCCCCAGGCCCTTCGTGAGTCATGGGAAAGCCACTCTCGGCGACTTGTATCAGGTCATCGCGCAAGCCTTCGTAAAGTCGAGTGGGCTTTTCGCTCAACACTAGCACCCAATAGCGCGGGCTGCGGTTGAGCGCCAGGACCAAATCGCGCGTGGCAAAAGTCTCGCCGATGATCACTCGCTCCTTGACCGCAAACGGCAGGTAAAACTCGCGGGCCAGGTCTCGATTCACAAACAACGCTAGGCCATCGAGTGTATAGCGATAATCTATGCGCGCCACCAGCCCCTCCAACTGCGCCAGCAGTGGTTCGACATCTCGTTTAGAGAATTCAGCCAGCAGACGCTCAGTTGCCTGCTGCACCATGTTCTTGACGCGGATCGGGTCTTGAAGGTTATCCGGCGACGTGCGGTGCGTCGGCAACAAGATGGACACCGCTGGATAGCCACGGATGGATTGCAAGAGTCTGACATCGTTGCGATTCATAAGATATTCCTCCCCGTCGTTTTCAAATAGCGTCTGATCATGTTCCCAGTTCTGCTCGTGTGCGAAGGTACCGCAGCACCTGTTCCCGTGAGAGCATACCCGCGATCTTGTCGCCTTCCACGACCGGCATCTGGGCTACTTTGGCATCTTCCATGATTTGCAGCGCCGCCAGCAGCTCGGTGCCTGGCTGGACCTATGTCAATTGCCCCCATGGATGCATGACTTGCCCGGTCGTGATCTGACTCAGCTTGCCTTGGAGCGCATTTGAAAATTAGGCAACCGTGGGGGAAAATTGAGACTCGTCCCACAAAAACTGGCGCAATTTCGGAATTTTCAAATGGCCTCTAACGTTGCCAAGCGACTACTGTGTCTCTTGCCGCTCCTGGCACTTGATGCACAAAGGCGCAGCGGGCAATACTTTGAGGCGTGACGGTGCAATGGGAGCGCCGCAGTTGGCACATTTGCCATAGGTGCCTTCATCCAGACGCCGCAAAGCTGCCTCGACCCGTTCAAGCCGCCGCCGCGACCGGGCGACCAACGCCGACCTGCGCTCTTTCGAGAGGTAGTCTTGGGCGAGATCAAACTGGTCAGGGTTCGTTCCCGCCGGCATGCGTAGCCGTGCTTCCTCGTCCTCCACGTACTTGAAGAGAACCTCACGCTGTTGTTCCAGTTTCTGGCGAATGGCCTTCAGATCCAATGTTCCGTTCATAGCTACTGCTCCTTCTTCACATCGATGCGGTTGCATACCACAATCTGACAGCTCAACCGGCCACGATATTGCGCAGCCGCGCTATCTATTCCTGGTTCGCCAGGGCGATGGGATCGAACTCGGGGCAATGCTTGACCGTTTCTTGCGCGAGAGCGACATGAACTTTGCGCTCGGCCCACTTCACTTTGCTGACCCACTGCGGCGCGAATTGCACTTTTTTGCCCGGCAGCCAGCCTCCTGTGTCTGCAATGATGTAACGAATGACCCAGCTTTCGCTACTGATGACGAAATCGTCTACATATCCGGCCAGGCCTTCCACAGCTTGGACGTGATAACCCATCACTTCTTTGGCGCTTCTCAGGTGTGGATCGCCCTGGGGTTCATCCGAGTCCTGCGCTGTCTGCACATTCATGGGCACCCACGCGATGGCACCGCCCGCTCCCAGCAGGGGATCGCTCATTCCCCAGTACGGCGTCCAACCATAGTACTGGACCAATTCCTCTTCCTTTTGTCGTGAGACTGGCTTGTCCGTGTCCACGTGTGGACTGTGCTCGACCTGACGCCTGGTCAACACAACCGGAAAGGCGCGCTGTTCCCAATCAGGCTGACCGAGGCAAACCGTCGAAAGGAGCACCCGCCGACCCGAAAGCCAGTTACCCGTGTCCGCCACCACGTAGCGAACCGTCCATGCCTGATCGTCAAAATACAAGTCGTGTACCTGCCCAATCTCACCATCGGTCGCGCGAATGGCATAACCCAACATCTCCTTAACGCTTCTCAACATAGCTGCTCCTCCTGCGCTCTCAGGCCTCAGATCACACGAAAGCATACGGCTGGCGAGGCTGTTGATTCTGCCGCCATTGACGCTGACGTTCACGACGGATAGCCTTGCGCCGCGCCACTTGGCGTTCGCACTTGGGGACAAAGTAGCGATGCTTTTTCACGTCGCTCATGATGCGATCCTGGGTGACTCGTCTGCGAAAGCGGCTGAACAGATTTTCGAATGTCTCGCTTGGTTGTCTTTCAACTTTCGTCACCTTTTCATCCTCCTCCTCTACATTGTGTCGTATGGCATTCATCTTCTGACGGTTCGCTTCCCGCATTAGCAAAAACGGATCTGGTCGTCGCCCCACACCACCAACTTTGACGCGAGCCAGATCCGCCACAAGGATCAATCCAGGGTCACCATCAGGACATCGTTCTCGATAGACACCTCTAGTCGTCGCGTCGTGGAACGAGCGATAGGCGCGGCCATCGCCTGACATGCGCCGCGCGACAGCTACGACCTTCTCGATAGATTTCTATTACCAGTTATACGATACCTTAAACGCGGCGACCTTGCCTCAAGCCAAGCTCAAGAAAACCTAAAGTTTTCCTAAAGAAGAGTTTGCGGGGGGACAATTGTGGCCGTGGAATGAGGCTATTCTGCCAAGAGGAATTGCAGCCATTCGCGAACTTGAGTGGGAGAAGGTAGACGCTCCGTCGCCTGTGAAGATAGTTGTCGTTGCCCCACGACAATCGTGATTCCGCCTCGCTGGCGTATTGCGGCGAACGCTTCTTCGTCTTTGTCGTCATCGCCGAAATAAACTGACAGCGCATCCGGAAATGTCTCGTGATCGAGCAGCCAATCTACCGTTTGTCCTTTGTTCGCCAGTGCTGGCGCAACTTCGAGAAACCGATCGCCGCCCAATAGTCGAAAGTGATCCGATGAGACAATCTTCATTGCTTCAGATCGCGCTCTCGGCAAAACAAAATCCGCATCTACTGGATCGGCAAACCGCGCATGGAGCGCCACAGCCAACCCCTTGTCCTCCAGGAAAAAGCCGAAGCGCAAAGTGATCAGCTCAGACCAAGCCGAACGCACTTGCTCTATCGTCGGGCGAATGTTTTCAGGCTCGACACGCGCCAGGGTGCCGCGACCTGGCATCTGAATCTCTGCGCCGTAAGTGCCGGCCAGGATCAGCCCCGGCACAGGCAGCATGGCTTGCAGCGACGCAAGCGGTCGCCCGCTGAGGACGACGGCACGGATCGCAGGTACATGCGTCAGGCGCTCCAAAAGCTCCAGCAATGTCGCATCGGGTCGAGCTTGGTCGGGCGTGCGCGCAATCGGCACCAACGTCCCATCATAATCCAGGAAAAGCAACAGCCGTCCACCCGCGTCAAGGTGTTGACGGATGGTTGCCAGACCCGAAGATTCTGGCGTGTACTTGGGCGTCCTTGCCATCTGACTCAGAAATTCATTCGCCCACCACGCAATGTCTTGCTCTTTGATGCGGCTTTGCATCACTTGCATTCGCTCGCGTTGTTCTTCCTTGGGCATTTGCAGAGCCTGCACGAGCGCCGCCGCCATGTCTTCCGTGCTGTACGGGTTGACCAGGAGCGCTTCGGGCAATTGACGCATAACGCCCGCAAATTCGCTCAAAATCAGGACGCCGTCCTGGTCAATGCGCGAGGCCACGTACTCTTTGGCGATCAGATTCAGGCCATCGCGCAGCGGCGTGACAAGCGCAACGTCTGCGGCGCGATAGTACGCGATCAATTCGGCAAGAGAGAAGGAACGATACAGGTAACGCACCGGTATCCAGATTCCGTCACTAAAGCGCCCATTGATGCGCCCGACAAGCTCATCAATCTCACGCTTCTTTTGGCGATACGCCTCGACGTCCATGCGCGAGGGGGTGACGATCTGAACAAGCGTGACACGGCCGTGCAATTCCGAATGTTGTTCGAGCAGACGCTCCATGGCTCGCAGCCGCTCTGCGATCCCCTTGGTATAGTCCATGCGCTCGACGCCCAAGACGAGCGCCTGATCGCGCAGCATCTCGCGGATTTGTTGAACGCGTCTTTCAGCATGTACAGATCGAGCCTGGCCGGCTACCGCGTCATAGTCAATACCGATGGGACGCGCCAGAACACGCGTCGTCCGTCCAGCGTAGTGAATCAGATCAGGCTCAATTTGTGCACCCAGCACTTTGGCCGATTCCATGAATTCGCCGGCATATTCGGGAATGTGAACGCCGAACAAATCGCAAGACAACAGGCTTTCCAAAATCTCACGACGCCAGGGCAGCGTCCGAAACAGTTCTGAAGCTGGAAAGGGAATATGCCAAAAGAATGCGATCCGCGCCGAGGGTCGAGCCTGGCGCACATAGAAAGGGACGAGAGCCAAATGATAGTCATGTATCCAGATCAGATCGTCATCGTTTGCCTCTTCCAAAGCAGCCTGAGCAAACAGGCGATTGACTTGGTCATACACCTGCCACTCGGCGTTGTCATAGTGGACGCGGCCCAGGAACGAGTGGCACAGCGGCCACAATGCGCTGTTAGACACTCCATAGTAATAGCCCTGCACCTGTTCGGGCGTCAACCCGATGTGCCGAAGCGTGAAAGGCGGCCTGCCCGGCGCGTTCGAGTGGCGTCCCTCTGGCTCGCCCCACGCAATCCAGACGCCGCCCAGTTTTTCCAGCATGGGTAAGACGGACGTCACCAATCCGCCGATGGTTTTCTCACGTTTCAAGCCCTGTTTGGTCACGTGCAAGTGAAAAGGCCCCCGGTTCGACACCACGACCAGTCGTTGCGCGCTCATGCTTCTCCTTCGTGCGTTCCCAGGCAATCCCGGAGCAACGGCTGGATCGAGCGGGCGAAAATAGTCGGCCAGCCGTAATCCTGGCGCACACGCCGCCGTAGACTGTAAGCCGGATTGTCGCTCATCCACCATTTGATCCTGGCTGCCACCTGCGCCGGCGGCTCGTCCTGCCCAATAGAGTAGACGGACTCGGCGCCGATGTCTTCCAATACCGGCATGGCAGTAGCAAATACCGGCCTGCCAACCAGTCCACCTTCCAGCACCGGCATTCCAAATCCTTCACGATGGCTGGGCATCAGGACGAGATCACACACACGATAGAGCTCGGCCACGTCTGTAGCGCTGAGGACAAGGGGACGTGGCAGGCTGGATGTACCCTCATAGACAAAGACAGCCTGGTCATCCACATCAAGCTCATGGCGTAGCGTAAGCAATTGACGGTAGTATGCCTGAATATCCGGCGCGTGTGGATCAGGCGGCCCGGTCACCACCAGTTTGGGCCAGATGCCGGACGCCTTGAGCGCGGCGGTCACCCGCAAAGCAAACTCGATGTTCTTGGCTCGCGTAATGCGGATTGGCATCAGGATGACCACGTCCACTTGCAGCAACCCGAACTCTTCCACCAGGTGCTGCCCCAGCTCGGAAAGCCCCAGCAAAAGCGACGGGTCAACGCCATTAGGGATGACGCGAATGGCATCTTGGGGACACTTGAGTATATCGGCCAGGCTGTGCTGCCGCTGCGACGATACGGCAACATGGGTAATCTCTGGTCGAAAAGTGCGAAGCAAATCCCACGGGAAGCCATAGCGCAACTGAACCCCCGACGCCGGGTTCACGTATCGAGAGAGGTCATGACACCAGGCAACCACACGCCGCACGACACCACGCTCAATCAAGTGATGCAGCGCAGCCGTCAGAGGCATATTAAAGTGGTGATGAAAGACGTTGTGAACGATGAGCAGATCCGTGGCGCTCAAGATGGGCGCAAGCGAATTCTCGATCATCGCTTGAAGCACATTGAACTCGAGCGGAACAACACCCTCTTCGAGCGAATGCATGATGTGCAGGTTTTCAGGATGCTCCGAATCCATCTCGGGGATGATGACGACATTAGAAGCCGGTTCGCCTCGCCCTGCTATGATAGTGACCGGGTAACCAACATCTGCGAGCAAGCGTGTCTGCATTGCAATGATATGTTCCACTCCCCCGATGACCGGCGGCGCGGTATAGTGTACAATGGCAATTTGCGGTTTCGACATCCCATCCCTCGTTTCCTCAGATAATCTCTCCGCGTGACGCCTTGATCGCCAGATCAACGAACACGGCGCTCGACCAGCCGAACACAGATGCAGCATTCGGCGGCGGATCACCCGTTTCGGGGTGATAGTACTCATAGATGTCATTATGCCGCATCAGCAATTCCAGCGTCTTGTCGCGCAGCAACCGTGCCAGGCCTTGGTAGCCACAACGCGCCAGTCCTTCGATAAACAGGTAGTTGATGTTGACCCACGTCGGGCCGCGCCACATCCGGTTCGGGTCGTACTTGCGATCCGTGCGCGCTACGGTTGGAATCGGGTATCTAGTCAAGAACTCGTTGGGAGACAACAGATGCGCCACCAGGCTATCGGCTTCCCGCGTGCCCAGTCGTCCGGTCAGCAGCGGATACAGATTGAATGGCGTCAGAACGCGGATCGGTCTGTGATCGCGCGTGGCCCAAAACACTCCTCTGTCTTTATCCCAAAAGTGCGTCATCATCTTTTGCATGAGAGTCTCGGCGCGAGCACGCCATTCTGCCGCATCTGCCGCCAATCCGAGGATCCCAGCCATCTCGGATAGCGCGTCCATCCCCATTACCAGGTATGTGTTGAGCTCGGGCGATTCGACCGGCATCCCTTCATCCCACAAGGGGCTATCGTCCAGACCCGACGAATAAGGGTGGTTGTATTGCACAATGCCGTCGCCGTCGCCGTCGTTCTTTTCGAACCACCACCGGTTCCAACGTTGGATCGGCTCATAGAGTTCGTCCAGGAAATCGCGGTTGCCGCTGCTTTGGTAGAGCTTGAGCGCGGTCCAAGCAAGGAGTGGCGGTTTAGTCACCTCGACCTCTTGATCCGAGTCCGGCAGCTTCCATTGTGTCACTGTGCCTTCATCGTGTATAGCGTCGGGAATCATGCCGTCTTCGCGCTGGTGATCCAGCACGAGCCGCAGTTGGTTTTCCGCCAACCGCTGATCTATGTGCCGATAAGCCAGCGCATGAAAAAAGGCATCCCATTGCCACGCGCCCACGTAATGGATCATCGAGGGCATCATGGCTTCGCGCGTGAGGAAAAAGCGAGAACTCAATAGCCCGGCGCGCAAGATCCACCAGGCATAATAGTATTGGGCCGCGTACTTGTCCTCGACGGGTGGCGCAGCGGCAAACCAGGCGTGCCATCGTCGCTCCGCAT
>Ga0315277_10005894_pt1 | contig 16095 bp, 14 predicted proteins | sample YL17G05_15_MG_FD_203695 | JGI IMG/M metagenome (GOLD analysis project Ga0315277, IMG submission 203695) | Sediment microbial communities from Yellowstone Lake, YNP, Wyoming, USA - YL17G05_15 | ecosystem: Environmental > Aquatic > Freshwater > Lake > Sediment | place: USA: Wyoming | collected...
CTGCTGGTGATCGCCGGCGCGATCATCCTCTCGGTGCTCTGCTACCACGGCATGCCGGCCGTGTTCGTGGCCTACGGCGTGGCGATGACCGGCATCGGCATGTTGACGCTGACCGGCAACACCATCTCCATGGACGTCTTCGGACCCGTGGCCGACAACGCCAACGGCATCGGCGAGATGAGCTACGACCGTGAGCAGATGGAGAAGGAGCAGCCGGGCAGCTACAAGCGGGCCCGCCAAATCCTCGCCGATCTCGACGCCGTAGGCAACACCACCAAGGCCGAGACCAAGGGGATCGCCATCGGCTCGGCCGTGATCGCCGCCGTGTCGCTGTTCGCCAGCTTCATCGCGGTGATCGCGGTGGGCAGCGAGGACAAGATCAGCCAGATGACTAAAGCGCAGTATGACTTCTTTTCGGGCAAACTGACCGTGGCCGATCCGCTGGTGCTGATCGGCTTCCTGATCGGGGGCGCGGTGCCGTTTCTGTTCAGCTCGATGTTGATCCGGGCCGTGGGGCGGGCGGCATTCTACATCGTCAACGAGGTGCGACGCCAGTTCAAGGACCCGGGCATCATGGCCGGCACCAAGAAGCCCGACTACGGCCGCGTGGTGGCCATCTGCACCACCAGCGCGCAGGGCGAGCTGATCGGGCCGGCGATGCTGGCCATTCTGGCCCCGATGTTCGTCGGCTTCCTGTTGGGCCCCTACGCCCTGGGCGGCTTCCTGGCCGGCATGATCCTCGTCGGCCAGCTCCTGGCCGTGTTCATGGCCAACGCCGGCGGCGCGTGGGACAACGCCAAGAAGCTGATCGAAGACGGCCTCTACGGCGGCAAGGGCTCCGAGGCCCACAAGGCCAGCGTCACCGGCGACACCGTCGGCGACCCCCTGAAAGACACGGCCGGCCCGGCCATCAACCCGATGGTCAAGGTGATGAACATGGTCAGCCTGCTGGCGCTGGGGTTGGTGCTGGGAAACAACGTGATGGGCATCCGACCCAACACCGACTCTGCCGATCCCGCCGTCTGGAGCACTCAGTTGCCCACCCGCTGGTTCGTCGGACTGCTGGTGGCGGCCGTCTGCGTGGCCTTGATCCTTTGGGCCGTGTGGCAGAGCAAGCGCGAGTCGGCCGACATGCGCCAGATCGTCGGTTCGCTCGACGAGAAGCGGCCGTGATGGCGCGACCGCCGCAGCGGCGTCAGAGCGTTCATTGAACGGCATTTCAAGGAGGATCAAGTGGCATCGGCGTCTCGCCGGTGTGACACAGGGAAAAGCGCAGCCACAAGTTCCGCCGCACCGGCGAGACGCCGATGCCACTGTGCTCACGCCAGGTTCGCCCTTATTGAACGGTATGGGCTTGAAGCTGCCGTGGAACTATACGCAGATCGCGCGACGGGAGAAGGCGACCGGCGGGAGGGCATGCACGACGGGGTTATTGCCGCTCTGCCTTCCCGCTTTCCCCCGTCCGCCTTCCTCTTCCGCCGTCCGCCTTCCCCCGTCCCCCGTCCCCCTTCCGCCTCGCTCCCCCCTCCCCCTTTCATCTCATTTGGTGTACAATAGGCGGTTGTGTCCGATTCTACCCCGATGCGAGGGTGATGGTGGAAAACAGCAGCGTCGGCCCCGAGGCGGTCCAGGCGGAGCGGGGGGATGCAGGCCTGCATCGCGCCTTGGTGGCCGCCCGAGTCGCCGAGGAGAACCGCGGCCGGGATATCGTCGTGCTGGACATGCGCCACTTGACGGCCATGTTCGACTACTTCGTCCTGGCCAGCGGCACCAGCCGACGCCAACTGCACGCCATGAGCGAAGAGATCGACCACGCCCTGGAGCAGGGACTGGGCGACCGGCGGCTGGGCATCGAAGGATACGAGGAAAGCCGCTGGATCCTGCTGGACTACGGCGACGTGGTGATCCACCTGTTCGAGCCGGAAACCAGGGATTACTACGCGCTGGAACAACTCTGGGGTCACGCCAAGCGGGTGCCCTTCGAACCGCGCCGCTCTGAGGGAACATGAGCATTCTGGCCGAGTTGAAAGACCGCTTCCGTCGGGCCTTGGCCGGCTTGACCGACGACGTGGACAAGCTGCTGGAGTTGATCCGCCGCAGCACCGACCCGAAGTTTGGCGACTACCAGGCCAATTTCGCCATGCCGCTGGGCAAGCGTTTGGGCCGCCCGCCTAGGGAAGTGGCCGCCGAAATCGTCGCACGGCTCGAGGTGGCCGACCTGTGCGAGCCGCCCCAGATCGCCGGGCCGGGGTTCATCAACCTCCGCGTCAAGGACCGCTGCCTTACCGAGGAGCTGGCCGCCGCCGTGGGTGACGAGCGGCTGGGCATCCCTATAGCCACCAGACGGAAGACCTACGTTATCGACTATTCGGCCCCCAACGTGGCCAAGCCGATGCACGTCGGGCATATCCGCTCGACGGTCATCGGCGACGCGCTCTACAAGATCCTCCGCTTCCTGGGCCACCGCACCATCGGCGACAACCACCTGGGCGACTGGGGCACCCAGTTCGGCATGATCATCTATGGCTACAAGCATTCTCTTGATCAACACGCCTACAAAGAAGACCCCGTCAAGGAGCTGGCCCGGCTCTATCAGTTGGTCCGTCGACTCATGGACTCCCAGCAGCATGGCGAAGCGGCGGGCGTGGACGGCGCGCTGACCGCGTCAAAACCAGCCGTTAAGCACCCAGACGTCGGCTCGGCCGTGCTGGCCGAGACGGCCAAGCTGCACGAGGGTGACGAAGAGAACGTGCGGCTGTGGCGGGAGTTTATGCCGGCCTGCCAGCAGGAGATCGACCGGATCTACGGGCGGCTCGGCGTCCGGTTCGATTGCACGCTCGGCGAGAGCTTCTACAACGACCGGCTGGCGGCCCTGGTCGACGATCTGCTCAGCCAGGGGATCGCCCAGCAGAGCGAGGGCGCCGTGTGCGTTTTCCTCGAAGGCCACGAGACACCCATGCTCGTCCGCAAGCAGGACGGGGCCTTCCTCTACGCCACCACCGACCTGGCCACCATCCGCTACCGCATGGAGCAGTTCCGCCCCGACGCGATCCTCTACGTGGTCGATTATCGCCAGGGCCTGCACTTTGAGCACCTTTTTGCCGCCGCCCGGCTGATGGGCTACCGGGACGTGGAGCTGACGCACGTCAGTTTCGGCACAGTGCTGGGCGAGGATGGACGGCCCTTCAAGACCCGCTCGGGCGACACGGTGGGACTGGAGAGCCTGTTGGACGAGGCGGTCCGCCGGGCGGCCGAGACCGTAGCCGCCAACGACGATGCCAAGCCCGGCGGCCCCGAGCTCTCCGCCGACGAGCGGGCTCGCATCGCCCAGATCGTCGGCATCGGCGCCCTGAAATACGCCGACCTCTCGCAGAACCGCACCAGCGACTACGTGTTCAGCTACGACAAGATGCTGGCCATGAACGGCAACACGGCCACCTACATGCAGTACGCCTACGCTCGGGTGCGGAGCATCTTCGCCAAGGGCGGCGTAGACGTCGAGTCGCTGCGGGCGGGCCGCCCGCCGATAGTGCTGGACTCGCCGGCGGAACGGGCGCTGGCGCTGCAGCTTCTGCGATTTGCCGAGGCGTTGGACCTGGCCGTGCTGGACTATCGCCCCAACCAACTGACAAGCTACCTGTTCGAGCTGGCCGAGTGCTACTCCACGTTCTACGAGTCCTGCCCGGTGCTGAAGGCCGAGACCGACCCGCTCCGCCAGAGCCGCCTGTTGCTCTGCGATCTGACCGCCCGGACGATCCAGAAGGGCCTGGAGCTGCTAGGGATCGAGGTGGTGGAGAAGATGTAGTTGGTGGTTGAAAGTTGTCAGTTGTCAGTTATCAGCTTTCAGTCAGTCTCGAGTACGACCGGCTGACAACTGACAACTGATAACTGACGACTGACAACTGACAACCGACGCCTCAGAACTTCACCAGCAGCTCTTCCAGCGGCCTCTTGGGCACGTGATGCACGCCCTGCGGGTCGCGCCAGTAGATCACGTCGGCGGGGTTCTTGGCGTCTTCCAGCACAACCGTCTCGTGGGGTTTGCCCAGGGCGATGACCAGGGCGATGGCGTACCGATCAGGGATCTTGAGCGTCTTGCGGAGCCCGTCGCGGTTGATTGACCCGACCATGCAGCCGCCCAGCCCCTGCTCGACCGCCGCCAGGAGGATGCTCTGGGCGGCGATGCCCGAATCGACGTGGAACGTGCCGCTGATTTCGATATCGCCCAGGACGACGATGTAGCCGGCCGGCCGTTCACCGGGGGCAGGTCCCGGCCAATCCTTCAGCGCCCCGGCCCAGGCCAGATGCGGGAAGACCTTGGCCCGATCTTCCGGCGAGCAGGCCAGCAGGAATTTCAGCGGCTGGCGGTTGGCCGACGAGGGGCAGAGCCGGGTCTTGGCGACCAGGTCTTTGAGGGTCGCCTCGCTGAGCGGGTGGTCTTCGTGGAAGCGGCGGTAGCTGCGGTTCCTTGCCAGCAATTCGGTGAGGTTCATGGAACGCCCCTTTGCGCGGATGTGAAGGCTCCCAGCATTAGGCGCGGGAAAGGCCGTGGCGTCAATCCCGAAAAGGCCCCCGGCGTTCTGTTTCATGCCTGCCGGCGTGGTGACGGGTGGCTGGGGTCGACGGGCACCGACGCGGAGCGTTGGTCGATGAGCCCCCAGGCCCCGGATTTCCGGGGGCTCGCTGGTGCTCGACCCCGGCCACCCCAACTGGGAGCATCCGAACTTGGGACTACTGAACGAGGAAACGTTCAGGCGGCGTGCACGCCGCGCCGTTTGATTTCCGCGGGAAGGACGGCGCCGGCCCGCAGCCTGAGCGTCCTCTTGGCACGCTCCGCGGCGCGGGGATCGTGGGTGACCATCACGATGGTGCGGCCCTCTCGGTTGAAGTCTTCCAGGAACCGGATGATCTCCTGGCTCGTCTCGGGATCGAGGTTGCCGGTGGGCTCGTCGGCCAGGATCACCGCGGGGTCGTTGGCCAACATGCGGGCCAGGGCGACGCGCTGTTGCTGTCCGACGCTCAGTTCGCTCGGCTTGTGGTCGAGCCGGTCGGCCAGCCCCACCCGCTGCAACAATCCCGCCGCCCTCTCCTGCTGCGCGGCCTCATCCACCCCGGCCAACAGCAAGGGAACCTTGACGTTCTCCAGCGCGGTCAGATACGGTATGAGGTTGAAGGTCTGGAAGACGAAGCCGATGTGTTTCTTTCGCTGGCGGGCACGCTCGTCGGAACTGAGGTCGTAGAGGGACTGGCCTTCCAGGAGCACGCGCCCCGCCGAGGGAGAGAGCATCCCGCCGAGCATCAACAGCAGCGTGCTCTTGCCGCTGCCGCTGGGACCGACCACGGAGACGAAGTCTCCTTTGGGGATGTCGAACGTGGCGTCGTCCAGGGCGGTGACCACCTGGCCGCGATGGCGATACTGCTTGCTGACTTGTTCCATTCTCAACATGGGTCAGACCTCCTGGAAAGTCGCACAAGGATCGAGCCGCGCGGCCCGCCGGGCGGGAAAGTAACTTGCCGCCAAGGTTATGCCGGCCGAGATGAGCACCGCCCACAGCGCGAGCACGGGCATGGGCAGCACCGGCACGCCGGCCAGCCTGGGCCCGAGGGTCACGGCCAGCAGGGTCCCGATGGCGTATCCGCCCACCCCGCCCGCCAGGCCCAGCAGCAGGGCCTTCAGCAGGAAGATCCGCAGGACCGTGAAGGACTCCGCCCCCAGGGCCATCAGCGTGCCGATTTCTCGCCGCCGCTCGAAGACGTTGGCGTACATGTAGTTGGCGATGCCGGCCCCGCCCACCACCACGATGATCACCAGGAAGATCAGCGAGAGCCGCTCCATCATGCCGTTGACCTTCGTTTGAGTGGCCACGACCTGCTTGACGGTCACGACTTTGGCGTCGGGCAGCAGCTTGTTGACGTTGTCGACCAGCCCGGCCGAGATCTCCTTGCAGCAGCCCACGATCTCGATGCAGTTGACCACTCCGTCCTTGCCGGAGAGGCGCTGCACCGTGTGCAGATGGGCGAAGATGCGGGAATCGTCCACCGTACCGGTCTGCGGCAGCACGGCGACGACGGAAAAGGACTCTCCCAACAGGGTGAGGCTGTCCCCTTCGTTCAGCCCCAAGGAGGCCGCCGCGTCGGCTCCTACAAGGATTTCATGGGTATCGAGGGTCTCGATGACCCGCTTGCGGACGAGTGTTCTCTTATCGTCGGGCCTGGGTTCGGCTGCCACGTCGATGGCCCCGCAGCCGATGGGCCGGGAGAAGATCCCGGCGCCGGCCCAGGCGGCCTTGGCCTGGAACTCGCTCTTGGGGAGGATGCCCGTCAGGGCATAATCCTTGCCCTGCAAATTGACGGGCACGCAGAGCTTCGGCGAGAGGTTGTCCACGCCCTGGACGTTGGACATCGTCAGCCGCAGAACGTACTCTTCGGGAATCACTTCGCCGTGCATGTCCGCGGAATAGTAGTCCTGCAAAGTGGCCGACTTGGGGAGCACCAGGACGTTGGCGCCCAGGGCATCCAGTTCCCGGGCCACGGCCTTCTCGGAGTAGAAGGTGATGTTCTTGATGGCCACCACCGTGGTGATGCCCAGCAGGATGGCCAGGAAGCTGGTGAGCATCTGGCTCTTACGTTGGAACAATTCGCGCCAGACGAGGGTTCGCAGTTTCATCAGGTCAACTCCTACTTCTTGGGTCCGCAGCCGTTGGGCCCGCACTGGCCGCCCGCACAAGGTCCCGATTGCGCGGCCGTGACCTTGGCCACGATCTGATCCTTGGTCACCGGCCCGGCAAACTTGGCGATCGGCGTGCCGGGCGGCGCCAACACAAAGGTGACCGCCGTGGGGGTCCGCGGGTCGACCTTGAGGTCTTGCAGGAACGCTACCTCCGAGCGATCGTCGGGGTTGAGGGCCACGATCTCGGTTGCCTTGGCAAACCGCGGATCGGCCTTGAAGTTCTGGACTCCGCTCATTGCCGCTTGGCTGAACTGCGTCCGCTGATTCTGGACGCACAGCAGCACCAGCCTGCGGTCTTGCAGGGCCTTCAGGCACCGTGCCGTGCAGGGGGTGACAAACGCCTGCCGCAGTTCGTTCTCGTCGAACTTGACGGGAAAACCCTTAGTAATCGCCCCGTTGGGAGCCACCGCCAAGACCAGCGGCAGGGGAGCACGGCTGACGTCGAACTTGTCCACCACCGGTTTCTCGCGGGGATCGGTTACCTGGATGCCGACCGCGTCGGCCGACTGGGCCAGCTTGCCCATCGCCGACTGGAGCACGCCGTACATGTTGCGGCTTTGCTCGTCGTTTGTCTTCCAGAAGAAGATGAACAGGTACTTGTTGTTCCGCGCGGCGGCATCGATGGCCGCCAGGCCTCCACTTGTGCCGGACGATGTGGTTCGTCCCTGAACAGCCTGGGCCACCACTTGGCACGGCACAACCATCCAAATGGCCAGCAGTGCCATCGTTGTGATGACCACACGCGCAGGTTCCCTCCTACTCCTCATCATGCCATGCTTCTCCTGGTTACATTGTTTGAGCAGTCAAATCTCGGGAAAGGTCGAGCCGGTTGCCCGAAGAAACAGCTAGCCGCCAAAAAACCGTGTGCTGGAGACTTCCCTGTCAGACAAGGACCCTCAGGGGCACGGATCGCCCGCCCCCGCTCATCTGGGGGCACAGCCCCCCGGGCCGCAGCCGCCCGGCCCACAAGCCGAACTGGCCTTACTAAGCGTCGCCACGAGTTCGTCCTTGTTGGTCGCGCCTTGATACACGGCGATGGGAACACCCGGGGGGGCCAGGAAAACCGTCATGGCCTCCGCTGTTTTCGGATCAACCTGAAGATCTTTCAGGAATTTCGCTTCGGCCACGTCCGTCGGGTCGAGCATGACAACCTGCGTGGCCCGTGCAAAACGCTCGTCCGCCTGGAAACCGTGGACACCCTGCATGGCGTCGCTGTTCGCCTTTGTGCTCGAATTCTGGATGCACAAGAAAACCAGCTTGTTCTCCTGAAGCGATTTCATGCACTTTTCCATACAAGGGGACGCGAAAGCCTCGAGCAGGTTTTGCTTCTCGGCTTTCGTGGGAAAACCGCCCGTAATGGCGCCGTTAGGCGCCATAGCCAGAATAAGTGGCATCGGAGCACGGTCGAGGCCGAACTTGTCCACGATGGCCCTTTCTGACGCGGCGGTCACGTTGACTTCGACCGAATCTGCCTTATCCGCCACTTCCTTCATCACCTCCTGCAACACGCTCCGCATGGCAGCCGTTTGACCGTCCTCCTCTTTGCGGAAGAGAGCAAACAGATACTTCTTGGCCTCGGCGGCCTTCGCCATAGCCAGCATGCCGCCTCCAGTCTTCGCGGTTTTCTCCGATAACGTCTTGTCCGTCACCAGCTCTCTGGGCCCTTGCGTGGAGGGCTCAGCCGCTGTGTTCGAGCCACAGCCGGCGATCCCGGCAAGACCGGCGGCGGCGATCATCGCCGCTGCGGCAGTTGCGATCAGCTTCTTCATCGCCGATTCCCTCCGATAGTAAGTCATACGAAACGGTCAAATGTCTCGCTCACTGGCTCGCAGCCATGGAGCAAGAGCCAACCGTGGCTGAATCCTCGGGCCGCTGGTCCATTCGGCTCGGTGAGTCTTCGGGGCACAGAGCCCCGCACTCGGCAAGATTGTCCAAGGCCTCCAAGTCTGCGGCGGCCATCGGAACCTCATTCCCCGCGTGCTTCAGCCACTGGATCACCTGCCCGTGGAGGCGCCCAGTCGGCTGCGCCAGCGAATAGTATATCCACAGCCCTTCCCGCCGATCGTTCACCACGCCGGCGTGCCTCAAGTGCGCCAGGTGCCGGGAGACCTTCGATTGACCAATGCCAAGGGTTTCCACAATCTGACAAACGCACAGTTCTCTGCGGCAGAGCAGGTTCAGGATTCGCAGCCTGGTTTCATCGGCCAGTGCTTTGAACAGTTGGACACAATAGGACATTTGGGCATCCCCCGGGGGCCTGTATCTGTTTATACGGAATGCCACATATAGCAGATTCATCGGCGCAAGGCAACGGCAGTCTTGAGCCACAGACGCCTGAATTGTGTCCCGTTGCCGATCCGCTTCAGCCGCTTGGTCGCCCAGAACGTGGCCGAGGTCGCCTGGCACAAGACCCAGCAGGTCCATCACAACGAGGACGACACGCTCGATTTCCGGGTGCAGGTTTCCGGCTTGGGGGAGATTCCCTGGTGGGTGTTGGGTTACGGCGACCAGGCCGAGGTTCTCCAGCCACCCCAGCTTCGCCAGATCGTCGCCGAGCGTGCCGCCCGGATGGCACAGAAGTGCGGTGCCTAAGGGGAGTCCCGCTTTCCTTTTCGAGATAGCTGTGTTGGAAAAAGGCAAGCTAGTTCAAGATGTCCTCAACTCGTTGTGCCACCTTTTCGATCTGGCGTTCTGCACGGAATCCCGAATAGTTCGCGGAAAAGCACCGAGCAGATTCTGAGTACTTCTGAGAATAGAGGAGGGCGATCAATGCTGCCTCGATGCGGTCGGGCTTCGTTGACGGTGTGGCCAGTCCCGCCCCGATTCGCATTACAGCCTCACCGGTCAATGCCTGCTCGAGATAGATAGGCACATGCAGCATGGGTTTCCCTGCCAAAAGCATCGAGACTGTTGTCCCATGGTTGCCATTGAGGATCGCGAGGTCGCAAGTGGTACCAACCTGACGCAAGTCCAGTGGCTCGTTTTCAAAATGTAAGGTCGCAGATCGGAAACACTGTTGGAGCTTTGTGTCGATCCCATCCACGTACACTATTGTCGGGCACCGCAGCTTGTTCAGCGTCGTGAGCAACGCCGGCAAAGCGGGAAAGGGCTTAAGATAGGCGTAGATTCTCTTCCCCCGACGCGCCGGCCAAACCGGGGTCTTTCCACCCAAATCAGCCCAAGGCACCCAATACTCAGCACCTCTTCTATCTGGATAGTGATCCAGTTCTCTGAAAGTTGTCAAGAAGCCGAGCTCGACTTGATGGTACAACTGTGACAATCGTTCCAGCGGGGCTTTGCCCCAGATATCAAGGACGCGATTCGCGTTACTCAAGACTTTCTCCTCGTCCTGACGCAACGCTTCTTCGGCATCGCCCAGCCACGGCCGGAGATTTGGCAGGGGGTAAACATCTGGAGGCCACTCGAATCCGGTGCCGATAACCGCCCGGCTTGCTCGGCAGCCTCGCGCTGCCAGCAGTGCAGTTGGGCTGTGGTCAAAGACGATCAAATCCGGCTTCACAAAATCATACAAGTTGCGCCAGGCTTCAGCCATGGCCTCCAGTTCTTCAGCTCTGCCAAATCCGATGTTATGGAGAATGTGAGAAAACGTTCGAGGGGGGTCGATACGATCACCGGCTGCTTGGATCCTGAGCGGTGCCTGAAGGTATCGTATCCGGATGCCTCCGAACACCTTCTTCGCTTGCGACAAATCCCGCAGTGCTGCAAAGACGCGGTGGCCCCTCTTACACGCGTTCTTCGCCAGCGGAGCAAGTCGTGTCAGGTGGCCTAATCCACCGCCTAGTTCCCAGGCAAACAGAATCGTTGCCACCGCTCCTCCCTGCCTTCTTCGCGAGCTTTTGCGCAGTTTAGCCCCAGCCTTTCCGTCTGCTTTACTCAAGCGATCGTCACGTGGGACTCACCCAATCCCAGGCCACGTTGGATTGCAGGCCGCCAGGATCTGTGGTTTGTGCGGTCGCCGCGCCACTTTGGAGGCCTGGGAATTCGTCCGTCAAAGAGAATGTTCCGTTTGCTTGAACGGTGGCCGTGACATGGTAGTCGGCCAAGACCCCTCCGAAGGTGACGATCATTCCTGCAACGTTGTGATCCACGTCGGTGACTACCCCGCTGAAGGTCCAGAAGTCACCCGGCCCTTCTGTCCCAGCGAAATTGGAGATGACTGGCGCGTCGTTGACTGGCTCAACATGCACCATGAAGGATGTCTCGACCCACATGCCGTCAGCGTCGGTTGCCCGGACTGTGAGTTCTGCGCTGCCGTATGCGTCGGCCGCAAAGTCGAGAACCAGCCCACCATATCCGCCCCCACCGTATCCGTCGATGTGAACAGAATCAAACAGGGAGGGATTCGTATTCTCGACCACCGCATACACCATCGCCTCGTCAGGAGTCTCCGCATCCTCGAAGGCGGCGTGCAGGTCGATGATCTCATTGGGAGCGTCTTCGAGGACGTATACGTCATCTATGCCTGAAGTTGTCGGTGCTGCGCCACCGTAAGCGTCCGCAGGGATCGATGCCAACAAGGGGCTACTAGCCCCGTTGACGTCCTGCGACCCGATCGCCATCTCAGCTTCTTTTGGGGCTTGAAGCACAAGGGGGGCAGGGGCAACTTCGCTCGCAACTGCTTCCAAGGTAGCCGCGTCAGGAACGTCTGGACCGGCGGGAATTCCTACGGAGAGCATGCAGCGAGCCTCCAAGGCTTCTAAGCGCAACTCTCTGGTTGGCTTAGGCCGCCGGGCGGTGAATCGCCGGGAAGGGAGAAACATGGGAACACCTCCACGTATGGGCAGATAGCGGTCGCAAGAGGGCGCGCGACCATGCACACGGGGACGAGAACTCGATCGCTTCAAGGCGATCGACCTTAGACAGCCTCACGACTTACTGAATTGAGATCCGGTGCGTGAAGCGCGCACGGATTCTCAGAGGCGTGCCAGGTCTTCCCAGCGGTCGCAGGCCGCACCTGACGCGTCAGCAAGAGCGAGAGGGGTGCGGGCTGTTACAGACTTGCCCGGGCAAGCACTTCACAGTGGATCGACCAGACGGACCGCCTTACTCGGTGCCTTTGTACTCGCGGCGGCCCTACACAGGTGATCAAAGTCTGCGTTCTTGCGAAGGGAGAAAAAGATGGGGTCCGACTTAAGTCGACCTGGATCGAGACCATACGCAACGGCCTTGCCTAGGTATTCGATAGCTTGTCGGATGAAACGAGAGTCTTGGTTGGCAGCAAGCGCGTACAGAGCAGCGGCGTCATGATACAAGTCGGCTGATGGCGAGCCGGACGCAACAGCTTTCGATGCATGGAGAAGGGCGGCACTCTGAACAGCTCGTCCGTCACGGGCTTGTCTCAGAAAAACGATGACGAGATTGTGATGTGCAGCCTGAAGGTCTTCGTCTCCTTTAACCGCCTCGTTTAGGCACTGCTCCGCATCGTCTAGACGGTTCAACTGGATGTAACTGAAACCCAGATTGTTAAGCAGTCGAGGCGAGCAAAGACCCATCTTCATTGCGACGGCGTAGCACTTGATCGCTTCTTCGTGGTATCGCAGATTGTTCAAGCAGTATCCCTTGCAGGCGGCAGTTCTTGCTCTAGGCGCGAGCCGAAATGCGGCATCGAAATCCTCAAATGCCAAGCGGAAGTTCTCCAGCTCTTGGTAAGCCCGACCGCGAGCGAAAAGGGCTTCGCTATAGTCTGGGTTGCACCGGATCGCCTCGTCAAAACACTCTATGGCAAGTTCATACTGGCCATGCTCAGAGTAGCTGCGTCCACGTCCAAACTGTCGCACGGTATACGGATCGCGCAGAGCCAAGACCCCCGCTACACACAAGAGAAACGTCAGCAGGACGGAAACCATCAGGCAGACTTGTCGGGGATGATTGCGGGCCCACCGTTTTGCTCGCGAAGTGGGCGCAAGCTGCCTGCGGAACGAGGTTGTCAGATCTCTTGCCGACGCTGGGCGACGTTCAGGATCAAACGCTAGGCAGCCCTCTAGCAATTGAGCCAACCCTTTGTCGACCTGATCGTTCTTGTGTTGTATCGGCTGTGGTCCTTTCTGCTGTTGGCCGAGTAGGTGTTCCGCAATTGCCCCTACGGGGCGATCCCAAGGAATCGCCCCGTACGGTAGAGAACCGCAGAGAAGCTCGTAGAAGATCACCCCTAGAGAGAACAAATCCGATCGGGGGTCAACCCGGCCTTCGTGGCGTGACCTTTCAACGACGACCGTCCTAAGCTGCTCAGGGGCCATGTAGGGAAGCGTTCCACCCGCTCTGCTTACGTTCACCTGCTCGTCAAACGAAAGATTAAAATCCAAGAGCAGCGGACGACCATCAGGAGAAACTAGAATATTCGATGGCTTCAGATCCCGATGACATACGCCATGCGAGTGCGCATACGCCAGGGCATCGGTGATTTGGACGGCCAAATGCAGGATACCCTCAACATACGATCCCTTGCGGAGAACGCGGTCGGGCGATGCCGACTGCGGTAAATGGGGGTCGCTAACCTCTTGGACCGCGTCCAATATCACTCTCGAGAGTCTTGGAGGGTCTGAGCTCACAAATGCCCGGTCGAGGACGTCACATAATGTTGCTCGACCCAAGTACGGCATACATACGGCTGTTAGTCCTGTCGCCGCATCTTCCTGGACGGAATAGACGGGGACAATGTTGGGGTGGCGCAGCTTCCCTAGCACTTCAGCTTCCTTGCCGCCTTCTGGTGCGACTTTCACTGCAACCAATCGGTTGCCCAACGCTGGCTGAGAAGCCAAAAAAACGCGTGCAAATGTGCCTCGGCCAAGTTCACCGACTAGCAGGAACCCGAGGAAGTCTTCTCCGATTGCCGGCCATGATACATCCTCCTGAACCGTCCGGAGATCAGAGTCGAAGTCCAGCAACCTATGGACTTCGATCAACAGGTAAAGGGATCGCTGAAGAGTCGGAAATCGCCGTGCAAACTCAGCAGCGTCAACCGATTCACCTGCCTCCAACCGAAGACGGTACTCGTAGTGGGCAAGGTCCAGGACTGTAGACTTATACCGTTTCAGCTCCGGGTGTTGCCTTAGAAGCACGGCGACGTCGGGCTGTTCGCCACGACGCCAGCGACCCTTTACCTCAGAGGCAAGCCTGTTAGCGAACACCAGTTCAGTGTCATTGTCAGTGTTGGCTGTGGAAAGCACGTGGGGAGGGCTGTTTGGGCTCATCATGCGGCCGTCTCCCGGGATAACCTCTTAAGGAAGCGGCGTACCGTACTCTCGGCAATGTGAAGAGAATCCGCGATCGCTTGGTATGTATAGCCCTGCAACCGCATCTGAATGATTTGCCTGCAATGCTGTGGTTGGCCCTGCAACATGCGGTTCCACCGTTCGCGGGCTATAGCCACTTCGGCAGGCCCGGGCTGGCGACTAGGCACGTCCATTGGTGTCCCGGAAGGTGGAGAATCCAACGAAAGCTCCCGGTTCACGTTGTATTTCTCCGTTAACAAGCGCCTTCGAACCTCCATGCCAACTTTATTCCGAGCCATCTTCACGAGGAATCTCGCAAGTTGATCAGGGTCTTCAAATCGATCAAGTTCGTCGCGGGCCCGAAAAAAGGAAGCCCACACGAATTGGACAAAATCTGATGAATCGAACTTGGATCGTAATCGACTGTTGAGCGCCCGGCGGACCGCCCGCCGGATAACTTCCCCGTAGCGCCCTACGATTTCCCAGGCTGCGTTCTCCGACCCTTCGCGCACCTGGCGGATCAAACACCGAAAGTCGTCGATTTCCCCCAGCACACTCGACATGTGATGGATCCATGTTCTTGCGCACCCCCGGCCAGACTCTTTTCGCCCCGGAGGTTCAATGCCCGCTTTCTTCGCGGAATCGCAATTGTTAGTAGGGCGGACGGGGTCCGTACTTTTCGGGAGTGTCGCAGCCTCGCCAACTCATTTCGACTCTGCCCGGCGTTTTGGAGCCAAATGGGCTCCGCCACGGAAGCAGTTGCTGGTCCCTTAGGAGCGCAGAGGCAATCGCAGACCAATGGCCCCAGGCTATTGTGGTGTGTGGATACTTGGCTGTAAACACCGCTACACCGTTGGGGGGGCGTGCGTGAGTATACGCTGTCAAAGTGAGGCTCAGCGACGGCCGCTAAGGGGCTCTCCGAAAAGGATCGATATGCCAGCAAACGACTTGCGGCATTCTTCCTAGATTCAGGAGCCCCTGGCCAGTGTTTTTCCGGCAATCGAGCAAGCAAGCCCAGCTTCACCCCGGTCGCGATTCTCGCCAACTCGGCCGGCCAGTTCGTCAAACTCTCGGTGGCGGACAACGGACCTTGTCGAACCAGCCAACCGTATTCGTCGTGGACGACGACCAGCAGGCGCGAGGGTCCGTCTGCGCCCTGGTCCGCTCGATGGGGGTTGACGCTGAATCGTTCTCGTCCGCCGAGGAGTTCCTCGAACGGTACGTGGAAGGCCGCCCGGGCTGCCTGATCACCGACGTGCGGATGCTCAACATGAGCGGCCTGGAGCTTCAGGAAGAACTGCTCCGGCGGGGCATCGCGCTCCCCGTGGTCGTCCTGACCGCCTACGCGCGGACCGCGATTACCGTCCGGGCCGTCAAGGCCGGGGCGGTCACCGTGCTGGAAAAACCCTACCAGGACGACGACCTCTGGGACGCCATCCGCAAGGCCCTGGCCCAGGACGCCGCCGGTCGGACCGAGCACCGGCACCGCCAGGAACTCCAGCGGCGGATCGCACGATTGACCCCGGCGCAGCGGGGGGTGATGGACCTGATCGTGACGGGAAAACCCAACAAGGTCATCGCCCAGGAGTTGGACGTCAGCATCCGCACCGTCGAGAACCGCCGACACGAAGTCTTCGAGGTCATGCAGGCAGGCTCGGTGGCCGAACTGGTTCGCATGGTGATCGACGTGGACCTGGACGGTGAGCCTGGGCCGCCGCGTGAGGATTAGAGCTTATCCCAGAACCGTAAGGAGCCCCCGGTGCTCGGGGTGGCCGGGGTCGAGCGTAGGCGAGCCCCCGGTGTTCGCGGCTGGGGGCGGCCTGCGGCCGACCACCAGCCACACCGGCCACCCCGGCCCCCCCGAGGCGGGCTTGCGATGATTTGCGGGAACCCGCAAGATTTTTCGCATAGCGCCCTTTTGGAGCGCCACATCCCCGGCGACAATGGGCAGCATGGCCCTCGCCGGATGGTCCCTAGATGGCTGGCACAAGGGTGTGCCGCGGGGCAGAAGCGATCGGGGACGTATGGTATCCCGCGAGGGTCATTTTTTGCGCCGACCCGACAGAAAGCCAGGGGTCAGGGGTCAGGGGTCAGGGGTCAGCGTTTGTGGAAAAATGGCGGACCACAGGTCCT
>Ga0315277_10005896_pt1 | contig 16093 bp, 10 predicted proteins | sample YL17G05_15_MG_FD_203695 | JGI IMG/M metagenome (GOLD analysis project Ga0315277, IMG submission 203695) | Sediment microbial communities from Yellowstone Lake, YNP, Wyoming, USA - YL17G05_15 | ecosystem: Environmental > Aquatic > Freshwater > Lake > Sediment | place: USA: Wyoming | collected...
CCGACGCGAACCAGGTGTCGAACTCCTGGAGCGTTCGCGGGTAGTCCACCCCACCGACCGGGTGCGCGCTTTGCTCGTTCACCCACTACATATAGCACATAGGAGAGCGAAGTGGATATGCCTTTTACTCTAATCAGTTACACAAGACGGGAAAATCGGAATGTCCCCTGGCGGCTTTTCAAGAATAAACTGAGTCCGCCCCGTGCTTCAAAAGTCCCTTGCCACCCACGACCTCATCCACCGCCTCCTCCAGAACTTGAAGGGACTCTCTCAACGCGTCTTCAGGGATCGTCAGCGGCGGGGCGATCTTGATGCACTCGCCGCTGCCCCCGACCGGCGCAAACATGAGCAGACCCTTTTGGAAGCAGGCGACGTTAATCCGAAAAGCCATTTCAGGGTCGGGGATCTTCGCGCGGGGCTTGACGACCTGGATTCCTGCCACCAGGCCCTTACCTTGTACGCACCCCAGGACCTTCGGATACCTTTGCTGAATGCGCTGCAATTCGGGAATGAGGATTTCACCCAGGCGCGCCGCGCGCTCGGCGAGGTGTTCTTTCTGGATAATCTCAAGGCTGGCAATAGCCGCGGCCACCGGCAGGGGCGATCCCGAGTGCGTGGAAGTCATCGAGCCGGGAGCATATAGATCCATGATTTCTTCGCGTCCGATCACGGCGGAGATGGGCAAAGATGAAGAGATGCCCTTGCCGCAGGCGATCAGATCAGGCCGCACGCCGTAATGCTGGTACCCGAACATTTTGCCGGTGCGGCCGAAACCCGCCTGCACCTCGTCGTAACACATCACAATATCGTGTTCGCAGCAGAGTCCTTGCAGTTTCTGCGCGTAGTCCACCGGAAGGAAATCAGGGCCGCCGCCCTGATAGGTCTCCGTCATCACACCGGCGATGTCCCGGGATTGCACGCCTTGTTCAGCGAGTGTTTTCAGGAAAAGATCGAACGAGGTGTTTTTGTTTTTGTAACCATCAGGGAACGGCACTTGCACGAAGGTGCGGTCGCGATCAACCATCCACTCCTTCTGCTTCTCGTTCCCGCCGGCGAGCTGGGCGCCCATCGTGCGCCCGTGGAAGGCGTGGTTAAAAGTCACGAAATACTTCTTGTGTGGCCCGTGTTTTTTCAGGGCATAAGTCTTCGCTAACTTGATGCAGTTCTCGGTCGCCTCGCTTCCGGTGCTCATCAGAAAGACCCGGTATTTTTCCGGATCAGGAGAGATGTCGCGGATCATCTGCGCCAGGCGCACGCGCCGTTCGTGCACGAACACGTAGGACGCCAGCAACCCGTGGTCGATCACCTCGCGCAGCGCAGCGCGGATTTCCGGGCGCCCGTGCCCGGCGTTGGTGATGAGCACGCCGGACGACCAGTCGATCCAACGGTTGCCCCAGCGGTCGCTGACGATGCAACCCTCGGCCTTGTCCCAAATAATCGGAGGCTGCCCGCTCATGGAGCGCGGCTCCGTTTGCCTAAGCGATTCGAAGACCGGCAAGGACTCCGGCACCGGTATCTTGGTCTTGATGCTCCGGTATTTCGTCTCCACCTTGGGGACTGCGACGGGTGTCAGACTGTAAACAGCCATGTTTCTCCTCTCCCTATTTCCTCTTCAGTTCGATGTGCGGGTGGTCGCCGTAGACAATGCGGACGGGCGCGGCGTCCCGGAGGACCGACATTCGCGCCGCCTCAACCACCAGTTCGTTAATGTAGCTGTTGGCCGGCGTGGCGATGAGACCCTTGGCGTCCACTTCCCGCATGATTTCCCGGCGGCATCTCAGTGCCGCGTTCGGCTCGAGGCCCACGGTCTCGCTTTCCAGGCGATGAATCGCCTGCGTGATGCCGGCGACAGATTCGTACCCATAACCGATGGGCTTGTAGCCCGGCCCTTCCCAGTGAATAAGCCGGTAGAAATCAGGACTGACGTAGTTGTATTTAGAGCCCCCCGGCCCAATGCCTTCGAGGTACGAGTAGGCCACGCCGCGATTGTGGTCGTCGTGGAAAATGAGCCCCGTCTGGTCTTTTCCCTCGCAATACATCACCATGCCCTGATCGTTGCTGCCCGCCGCGGCATCGGGATAGCCCAAACCATTGACCACGGAGAGGAGGGCGCCGTTTTCCCACGTCACGCGAGCGTGCGACCACATAAAAGCGTCGTTCCCGTTGGGGAATTTTCCCTTGACCCCTTGCACGGAGACTTCTGCCGGTTTCAATCCCGTGATGAAGTAGACGAGGTCCACATAGTGGCAACCGATGTAAGTGAAAGGGTCCGTTCGATCGCACGTAAACCAGTTTTGGAAATTGGACGAGCGATAGTAGTACGGCTCAATAAGCTTGGCCTCGCCCATGATAAAGGTGCCGAACTGCCCCAACGCGTAGGCACGTCGCGCCACCAGCGCCCGGCGATCAAAGCGTTTGTGGTACTCCACGCCCACAAAGCGCCCCTTCTCGGCGGCCAACTTCTCGATATCCACGGCCTGCTCGAACTTGAGGACCAGTGGTTTCACGCACAGCACGTTCTGATCGTGGTGCAGGGCGTGCATCACCACGGCGTAGTGGAGATTATCGGGTATGGCAACCACGACCATGTTGCCCGGAGCCATTGCCGCAATGACCTCCTTGTACAAATCGGGAAATGTCTTGTCGGCCGACTCGGTAAGAGAGGGGTGCGGCGTGAAATCCTGCCCCGGAAAAGCCTCGTGAAACTCCTGGTTGTCGCGCAGCGCCTTCAGCGGAGGGGTGTTCAAGGCGCAGACCGCGATTTTGCCGACGATGCCGGTTCTTTGCAGGTGGTAAAGCGAAGGGAGGAGCAAATCATACGTGATCATTCCTCCGCCCACGATCGTAGCATCGAGACTTGTAGATTGTGCCGTCACTCGAAAACTCCCCTTTTGATTGCGTCCAGAGCCATTCTGGATGACGCGAAAGAATCCTATGTCCAGAGATTGGTTCTGTCAAACTCGTCTTGACCGCCGAGTAATGGAACGTTTTATCTCAGAAGCTATGAAAGAATCGGGGACATTCCGAATTTCCCGCCTTGCTCCGCTGAATCGGACGGATCAACCAGCGGTTGATCTCTGGAGTTTCTACATTTACCAGGAGATCTGGAGAAGCATCATCTTGAATTTCCGGATTTGGGCGAGGGCCGGTAGTGCATAGGCCCGGCCGTCAGGCCGGGAAATAGGTAGAGATAGAGGAATGAGCGCCGAAGGCGCGGCACTTAGTCAAAAACATATTGCAGGTCAAACTCGATCCCGTGGCGGCCGAGCAGTTCAAGGAGTTCTTCCTTAAAGTCTCGTCGTCTGTGATGCTCATCCTGATTGCGAATATATTCAATGAGAGCTTTCTCCTGACTGAGCCTTGCTCACGCTGAATGCCGCGTATCCCTCCTGCCAGGAGAACCCTCTCCGATTCGGGAAAGTCTGTCGAATCCACCGGGTCGAATTGGCCTTGAGTGCGTTGATCAAATCGGCAATGGAGATCGTCGACGGCATGGAGGTGTACAGGTGAATATGATCCGGCCGGCTGTTAGCCTCAATGAGCCTGGCATTCTTGAAGCGCGCGACGGAACCCATATAGGCATGCAAACGATGGTTCCATTGAGGATCAATAAGGCATCTTCGCCCCTTAGTACTCCAGATCATATGGAGATTTACACAGAGAAACTTGCCTGCCATACCCTATCTAACTGGATGGTAGGCAAAGTGGTTAAGAAAATATCGGCAGAGGGTGCCGCGCCTTCGGCGCTCATTCCAGAGGCGGGCGCGAATCTCCCGGCCTCACGGCCGGGCCTATTCACTGGCGGCCCTTCGGGCCTCCCAGAAATGTAGAAACTCCAGGGATCAACCAGGGGTTGATCTTTTCTATTCAGCGGAGGAAAGCTGGAAATTCGGAATGTCCCCGATTCTTCAGTAATCCCGCATCAGCGGCGAAACGAAAGGGAGCGCTTTGCACGCGGATTGTTGTAAGATCTTGGCAAATCATCACCCGCGCAAGGAGGCATGATGGACGAGGATAGAAAAGACAAGCTCGACAGGCGCTCATTTCTGAGCAACGCAGCCGGGATCGTGACAGGGTCAGCCCTGGGGATGGCTGCGCTGTCCTACGGCCGCACCCTGGGAGCGAACGACCGCATCTCGCTGGGACACATCGGTGTGGGCAATCGCGGGAGCGGGCTTCTGCAACAAGTATCCCAGCTCAAAAGCAAATTCAACGTCGAAACGACCGCGATCTGCGACCTCTGGAAGAACAACCGCGAGCGTGCGGCTTCCAACGCCGGCCGCTATTTCGGCCGCGCCCCCCGGGCCTTTCAATACATGGAAGACCTGCTGGCTTTGAAGGATGTCGACGCCGTGATTATTGCGACGCCGGAACACTCGCACTCCCCCGTGCTGAAAACGGTTGCGGGGGGCGGGAAGGACGCCTATTGCGAAAAGCCCATGGGGAACGTGCTGGAGGAAATCAAAGCGGCCCGGGACGCGGTGAAACAGCGCAAGCTGGTGGTGCAAATCGGAACCCAGCATCGCAGCGAGCCCTATCAGCTGGCTGCGCGTGAAGTGGTGCGGAGCGGCGTGCTCGGCGATGTGAGCAAGTATGAGCTGGTATGGAACTACAACGGCCCGCGCTGGCGCGGCCGCCCCCAGGTGAAACAAATCCGCGAGGAGGACACCGACTGGAAGAAGTGGCTGATGACCAAGCCCTACCGGCCGTTTGATCCGCAGATCTATTTCGAGTTCCGTCTCTACAAGGAGTTTTCGAGCGGCATTGCCGACCAGTGGATGAGCCACGGGATCGATCTGGTTCACTATTACATGAACGAGCAGCCCCCGCTTTCCGTGATGGCGCACGGCGGCGTCTTTGCCTGGCATGACGGACGCGAGAACCCCGATACCTTCCATGCGCTGGTGGAGTATCCGACATTCATGGCGAGCTTCGCCACGAGTTTCGGCAACGATTGCGATAGCTTTTCGCGCATCATGGGCAAGAAGGCGACCCTGGTAAACATCGGCGGAGAGGGGAGCCCTCGATGGAAGGTGGTCGAGGAAAAGGGCAACCACGAGAGCAATCCCTACATTCAGCGTGCGGAACGCTGGGTGACGCTGCGCGGCGAGGATAAGCCGGGGCCCATCAATATCGGCGACGAGGATCTCTCGCACATGACCAACTGGTTCGAGTGCCTGCGCAGCCGCAACGTCCGGACAAACGCGACGGTGGACAACGGCTACCTGCATTCGGTCGCCTGCATAATGGCCGCACAATCCTATTGGCAGGGGAAGCGGCTTTACTACGACGCCAAGAGCGAGCAGGTCCTCGATCGCCCGCCGAAGGCATAGCCGCTTTGGCGCGGCACTTACAGTCAGATTTCCGGCGGAGGGCAGCCGGCTTTCAGGGTGGCCCCCGCCGGGCACTGTTTGTCATGGATGGGATCTGAGGGACAGCGAGCGCCTTCATCGTCGGATTCGATGCCGTTGCTGGGTCCCTTCCGATCCTGTCCACGGCTTTATTTTGATGCCTGCGAAAAACGGCAAAGCCCCAGCGATTGCTGCAATTCGTGATATTCGTGGCTTGTTTTTTGAAATATCTGACACATTCCACGTAACCAGAAAAGAACGACCTGGTTTCCCCGAGAGACTAACCGAACACGCGGCAAGCGGCTCCGCAGAGATGCTCTTAAAGCTTCGAGGTTTGCACGGCCGCCGCCGGGTGCTCCCAGACTTCCTTCTTGATCTGCATCCCGAAGCCGGGCAGCTCGGGAGCCGCAACCGATCCGTCCTTGGGGACGAGGGAGTTCTCCAGCATCTTCGGCCAGTCGGATTCATAGAACCGCTGGCAGCTTTCCTGGATCCAGACATTCGTGAGCGCAGTTGTCAGATGGGTCGAGGCATAGAACAGGAGCGGGCCGCCCGCAGTGTGCGGCGCTACTGGAAGTTGGTAGCTCTCGGCCATCGCCGCGATCTTCCGCGCCTCGCTCAACCCGCCGCACCAGCAAAGGTCGAACATCACATACTTTGCCGCCCGCGCTTCCATCATCTGGTGGAACTGCATCCGGCCCGCCATCCTCTCGCTGATCGTGAGCGGCAGCGAGGTTGCTTCCGCCAATTGCCGGTACTGTAGGAAATTGCCGGGCAGTAGCATGTCCTCCAGCCACATCGGCTTGTACGGCTCCAGCGCCTTCGCGATGCGGATCGCGGAGGTCAGGTTCCAGTTTGAGTGGAACTCGAGCAGGATCTCAATATCCATGCCGAACACTTCCCGCAGCTTGCGCACCGGCGCGAGTCCCTCCTCGATATTGGCGTTGGTGACGTACTGATTGTGATTTCTCTGCGCTGCCGGATCGAATGGCCAGATCTTGATTGCCTGAATCCCATAGCCGTCCCGCACCTCGCGCATGATCTTCTCCGGTTCCTTGTGGAAATCATAGCGGTGCGGGAAGCAAGTGTTGTACAGGCGGATGCGCGGGTTGGATTTCCCCCCGATCAGCCGGTACACGGGCGTCTGCAACACTTTGCCCAGCAGGTCCCACAGGGCCAGGTCGATGGCGCTCAGCACCCGCATTTCTGTCCCGCCTGTGATCTGGTAGTCGAAGGCCCTGTACAGGTCCATCCAGATCCGGTCGATGTCCCTCGGGTCCCGCCCCAGCAGCATCCGTGCCGCGTCGGAGTGCACCAGTGCTGCCTCCACAGCGTTCCTCGGATAGGTCTCGCCGATCCCCGTGTGGCCGGAATCTGTCTCCACGCGCACCCACACCCAGTGCGGCCACCACGGCGCCGCGTCGCGTGACTTCCAATAGATGGTATCAATGCGTGTAATCTTCATTGCCGGCGCTGAAGCCGCCCACAGCCGGAAGGTGGGCAGCAGCGCGGAAAGCAGGAACTCGCGTCGTCGCAGGGTCATAAGATCTCCTGGAGCATGGCCGGATTGTATCCCGGCCGGAGGTTGGCTTCGTGTCTCTCGGCGATCCTCGAGTCTTGATGGTGTTGTTTTAACAGCCTCACCAGCAAGACACCAAGAACTCCAAGAACACAAAGTCGATTGGTAGCAAGACACAGCTGCTCTGTGTCAAGCCCACTTGCGGAAGAAGAGCGCCTGCTGCTTGATGTCCGCCGTCTTGGCCCATAGCTCGGTCAGCTTCATTTCGGTCAGCGGGGTGAAGTCCCTGGCGATCTGGATATTCTCCTCCAGCTGGGCCACGTTGTCGCAGCCGACGATGACGGTGCTCACAGGGAGCGAGAAGACGTACGCCAAGGCTTCCTTCATCGTCAAGGTGCCGCTGCGCGTAGCGCGCCCAAAGGCCGGCTGGGTCTCAGGCGGAGGCGGCGTCCAATTCGCGAGGATGCGGCCTCGAGCGGGAATCTTCATGCCGATAATGCCCAGCTGTTGGTCGAGCGCTTGCGGGAGCAGATTCTCGATGAAGCTGAGATGGTGTTTGTCCGCCGCGTTGACTGCCATGAGAATAGTGTCGAATTTGTAGCGCTGCAAGCCGTCCGCAAGCACATCAGGATCAGCGTGACCTGTAATCCCCAGGAAGCGGACCACCTTCTCCGAGCGCGCCTTTTCCAGCGCGTGAATGGCGCCGTCCTTGGCGAAAATCTTGTCGAGCTGTTCGGTGGTGCTGATGTTGTGGAGCTGCCAGAGATCGAGGTGATCGGTGTTCAGCTGTTTCAAGCTCGACTCCAGGAGCTTCATGGACTCATCGTAGGTCCGAAGGTGCGTCTTGCTCGTGAGAAAAACTTCGTTGCGCCGGGTCTTCATCACCATGCCGATGTACTTCTGACTCCACTGATCGGCACCGCCATAAGCCGCAGCGGTATCGATGTAGTTGACACCCAGGTCGATGGCCCGGTTGATTATTGCGGCCGACTCGTTTTCCTTGCCGGGCTGCTCGATGGTTGCCTGGCCGCCCAGGCTGAAGATTCCCACCCGGTAGCCCGTTTTGCCCAGATTGCGCATGGGCATCGCCAGGTGGGTGCGCGGGTTGTAGGGAGGGGAAGGCTGAGCAGGAGGGTTAACCTGACTTGCGGCTTCCAGCTGGGGGGCCAGCGTCATTGCCACGGCTCCGGCCACTCCGGCCTTCACGAAATCGCGGCGGCGAGTACTGAACTTTGACGAGTTTTTCATGGTTGCGACTCCAGGCAGTCAAGAATCAAATTTAGAACGCTACTTTATCACAAAGCCGCAACTGCAGTGTGGTCGTGAGAAAAAAATGGGGACAGTCCCACTCATGGGAACTTATCTTTCCTGAAGATGAGCTTTCCCGGGTGCTTACAATGTGCGAGATCGGCACACCTTTGGACAGTCCCCATTTTTTCTCACGGGATAAAAGGGGACATTCCGATTTTCCAGCTTTCCTCGGCTGATTAGAGAACTCCAACTCCCGGTTGATTCATTCGAACACGCTGGGCAGGATTGGAAAATCGGAATGTCCCCGTTTTTTAAGGGTGGCGGGAACGGCGGGCGAGAGACTTGCAGCGGCCGTAAAGATGGCGGGCTTGGGGGAGATGAGAATGATAGGCCTCTATCAGCTCGGAGATCCTGTTGCATTTGGCGGCAGCCGATTCCAGCGCCACGAGATACTTGGGGTTTTGCAGGTTCGTCGGCAGATGTGCCAGAAAGAGCGTATAGGCGAGGTCATAAGCCTGGGCTTTGTAGCAAACCCACGCCACCTGGACGGCGAGCTTCGCATCCATGCTTTTCATGCGGGACGCAATCTCCTCGCGCGCACGAGGAGCGTTGCCGCTCTCGAATAGCCTCCGCACGTACTCTGGAAAGAGCGCAGGCGGAACCGCTTCACCAAGGTCCTCCAGCGCACTCACCTCTTCAATGAGGGCCACCGGTTCCATCATCTTTGCTCTGATGCGTACGCGTTGCTCGGCCGCGAAGCTATCGTTGGGATGGGAACTCAGGAATTCATCGTAGGTGCCGAGCGCTGATTCCAGGTCGTTCTTTCTTTCATACAGCCAGGCGAGATCGAGTAACGCCCGGGGATTGTGCTCACGCGCAGACAGGAGGATAGACTCCGCCTCGTCAAACCGGCCAATTTGAGTCAACGTCCTGCCAAGCCAGTAGCGCGTCTGGGGGCTGGGATAGATGCGCTGGCTTTCACGAAAGCAGGTTTCGGCCTCTTCATACCTCTTCCGCCGGTAGGCGAGCTTGCCCGCCAGGAATTGGATGCGGCCGGACTCGGGGAAGAGGCTGCAGAGCTGCCTGGCGAGCGCGTCGGCCTCGGCGAAGCGGCTGGAGCTTATGTAGAACTCCAACTCGAATCCCAGAGTCTCGCGGCTTAGCGGATCTTCTTTCTTGAGAATAGCAAGAATGTCCTCAGCGTCACGCAGGTGGCCTTGCACGAGAGCCTCCCGCATATTGTGCCTCAGGGTCTCCAGGACGGCTTTGCTCAAGTCAGCCTCCGCAGAACTGCATGCGCAAGCAAGCGGAAACGTTCAGCAGTACAGAGAGGGGATCCCGCTCCCTGACGGTCGCGGCTCTGTAAATTCCTGTAATTCGTAGTTCGACCTATAACCTTACATCACCCAGTTCTCGCCGCATGTGGTAAATTCTACATTCTAATTGAGGGTTGCTCTTGAAGATACGCGACCATGTCGAGGTCATCGCTCAGCCTACCGTAGTCCGCCTGGAGCATCTTCAGGCGCCGGATTCCACCTGGATCAGCGACAGTTACTACATCACGGAGGAAACCGAGAGCCACTTCAAAGCGCTCCGCGTCCTCTTCTCGAAGGACACAGGGTGTGGTGTATTTCTCATCGGCCATTACGGCTCCGGGAAGTCCCATTTTCTCGCGTATCTGACCCAGCAGCTGCAGGCGGGAAGCTTCGCCTCGAACAACCCGGTGGTGGTGCCGGTCTCGCTGCTCAACTTCAAAGCCACGCAGTCGCTCGAATCCATTCTGGATGAAACGCTCGCGATCACACCGGGCGAAACTGATCGCCGCAAAGTGTGGCGCGCAGTGGCGCGCCGGCACCCCCAAGGACTGCTCTTGGTGATCGATGAGCTGTCGGAGTTCCTCCGCTCTAAACCATCGCCGCAGAGCTTCAATGAGGATCTCCGATTCCTGCAGTTCCTTGGCGAGTGGGCCCAGGGGCACCCGTTGTGGATTCTCGCGGCTTTGCAGGAGCAGATCGAGCACACCGGAGAGATCGAATACGACCTCTTTCGAAAAATCAAAGACCGCTATCCCGTGCGTCTCCTGCTGAGCCCGGCGCACATCAAGAACCTGATCGCGCAGCGCATCTTGCGCAAAAAGCCAACCTACCAGGCTGCGGTCGAGAAACTCGCAATAGAGTTGAGGGAAGTATATCCGGAGAGTGTTTTCAACTACGAAGAATTCTGCGAGATTTATCCTCTCCATCCCTCAACGCTGGAGCTGCTCGAAGAGGTGCGCGACCGCTTCTCCCAGGCGCGCGGCATCATCGACTTTACCTTGAATCAGCTCCTCGGCAACGAAGCGCGCGGCATAGACCCCTTTCTCGACCAGCCCTGGGGGCATCTCGTTACGCCGGACCTCATTGTCGACCACTTCCGGGATCTGTTTGAAGTGCAGCCGGAGTTTCTGGCTCTCGCGCAAAAGGTCCTTCCCCATTTTCGCAGACAGATACCGGCGCTCTTCGAGAGCAAGCTGCAGCAGGAGCTGGCATGGCGTCTTCTCAAGCTGCTTATTCTCGTTCATCTCTCTCCCCGGCGCGATAGTCTCGACGCGGACGAAGCCGCGCGCTGGCTCCTTTTCAAGGTCTCGAGCATCAATCCGGCCAAGAACCTGGAGATCGTTAAGCGCATTCTCGATGCAATGGTCCAGGAAGGCGCCTACCTCAAGCGCAAAGGGTCGCGCTATGCGATCGATCTGCACGAAGACAGCAAGGAGTACCTCGAGCAGCTTCTCTCCAAGACAATCGAGGAGATCCAGGGGCGCGGCGACCTCGTTTTCGAAGCGTTGCTTCCGTCCCTGCACCAAGCAGAGTTCAATCCCTTCACGCTTCCGCGCGACCGCTGGCACACGCGCAAGGTGCGCTGGCATTTTCACGAATGGGACATCCAGGTTTACCTTGGCGGCGGCGCTCCCCAGGAGCCGAAAAGCCTGGCGCTGCAGGTCGGGCTACCTTGGGGGCCTTCCGCCGAAGGAACCCATTGCTATCGGATTCTTCCCGCGCGACTGGAAGTGAGTCCGGACATCCTGGAACTGGCTGCGCTCTACTACCTCAAAGACCGGCCGCTTTCAGCGCGAGTGCTGGGTCGCATCCAGGAGCGCATTGCCGCGCGCTCGTCCTGGTTCCGCTCACTCGTCCGGACGGCATACAATGATGCGAGCGTGATGGATCCCATGGGATCCCGTATTACGCCGCCGTTGCTGCCACTGTCTGGAGGCTTCAACAACTGGCTGAACACATACGCCGAATGGATGCTCAGGCAGACCTATACGATGTTCGAACGCTTCGCCCCGGGATACGGCCCTCTCCCGAAAGAGGCCTACCGCCAGTTTGTGAAGTTCGCCTCCGAGCACGACCTCGGTTCTGAGCAGGCGCCTGATTTCGTAAAGCTCATCCGCGAGGCTTACCTGCTTCCGATGGGGTTGATGCAGCGGCGCGGATCCGAATATGTCATCCACCCGAAGCTCGACACTCACGAGCTCGTGCGACTTCTCGCGCCCATCCTGGAACACCATCCTACGCCCTCCCGCGTCTACCAGCATCTGAGCACTCCGGTGTACGGGCTCGTGCAGGATCAAATCCACCTCCTGCTCATGGTGCTGCTCATCCAGGGCGAAATCGACATCGTTAAGGGAGATCAGTCGTACCGCGACACCTATGAAACACTGATCAATCCGCTCCAATACGACAAGATTCTCCCGGGGCGGGCTCTCAACCTCAACCAGTTGCACGACCTGCAGATTCTATGCGAAGGATTCCACATCTCAACACCGAAGCAATGGAGTGTCCTGGCGCAGAAGAGAGCCATCGAGCAGCTTCGGAAGCATGGCAGCCGTCAGCGAGATCAGTTGAGCGAGTTCGTGACGCAGCTGAAATCCTATGGCGGCGCCGGTGACCTGGTCGAGAAAGCAGAAAAGAGCATCTCCCAATGGCTCGCGCTGGACAAAGGGGACCACGAACTGCAGGGTTTCCAGCACTTTTCTTATGCCGTTGGATCGCCGCAGCGCTTTGTCGCGGAAGCGAACGAGATGGCCTCCCTTCCGGCACGCTTCGAGAGGCTGCTGCGCGAGACCCAGCGTTTTCGGCATCTTTTCGACAGTGCCGCTCTCACCCAGTGCTCGAATCCGGACATAGCATCCCGTTTTGAGGCGTTGAGACAGCCACCCCCGCTGTCCCAGCCGGAGGACCTTGAGATCTGGCTCGGCCGCGCCCAGGCGTTGTATCAAAAGTATCAGGAGTGGTATCGCGAGATGCACGAGCGATGGCGCGATGCAGTCGGCGGACACCCCATCTGGAGCTATCGAATTCCGGCAGTTTCCCGCAGCAGGCATCTTGCCGTTGCCGCACTCGCGCGGGAACTGGAGTCCCTCATTGCCGAGGCCAAGAGGATGCGTTGCTCCGGTTTGACCCCGCTGGACTTCCAGCCTTTCTGCAGATGCGGATTCGACGGATCCGAGAGCCCCCTGTCGGGCGTCCTGCGGCGATTTGAGGAGACTGCCGGCCGGTTGGAGAAGGAGCTGAGCCTTTTCTTCCAGCAGGACAAGGTGAAGGCAAAAGTACGCGAGTGGGTGGAACAGGGAATGGAAATGAGCACGCCAACCCTTTCTTACCTGGAAGGCAAGTCGGATCGTCCGGAGATCGAGAACCTCTCGCTTTTCGACCAGCACCTTTCCGGATTGGAACTGGTAAAGCCGTTTCGGGCCGACGAACTCCTCAACCTGCTCGGGGAGCAGGTATGGGAAAAGGGCGCGCTGTTGAAGGCGCTCGACAATTTTTTTGAACGCGTCGGGCCGCGGATTGCCCTCCGGCGCGAAGAGCCGTCCCCGAAGCAGGATCTCGTAGCCTGGTGTTGCCGGCTGGCACTGGAGCACGGGGTTCCGCTACCCGCGGGCTTCTCGTCCGCCGAGCGCGCTCTGATCGCGGGGCTGATTCAGCCACAGTGGGTGAGCGCGGCCAGTCTCGGAAGGCTCGAGCAGATGGAATTTCCGGAAGAGGCCATCGATCGCATTCTGGATCTCCTTCTGAACGGGCTGGTGCCGCCGCCCAGCTTGCTACCATCCTCCGGACCAGTTGCGGCCGCGCTCGAGCTTCTGAAGCCGTCGCGGCCTGCTACTCCCGAGGCTCTAGCGGATAAGATCACATGCCTTTATGAGCAGAACGAACGCTTCCTCAGGCTTCGTCCTCAGCTCTGGCTTTCACACCTCGATGAGCTATCCGAGACCGTGCTTCAAGCGCTTCCGGAGGATCTCGATGCTCTGCTTCAGAGACACCTCGACGCTCAATGGATCCTGATCGATTGCCTGGGCCTTGCCCTTCTGAAAACAGTGCTGGGACTCCTCCCGGAGGCCTTGTCTCATTGGAAGCTGCAAGCGCTGGAATTCGGGATCGTCTCCGAGCGGACCTCAACGGATGCTTTTTACCTGGGGCTGATCGGACGCGATTTCAGAAAAGCCTTCGAGAAGATTGATGCCGTCGACGCTATCATCCACGAGCGCAGTCTTAACCTGCGCGACCTGGCAAGGTTGGCGCGCACCGAGCTCGAGATAGCTTTCAGAAAGATAGTTCCCAGGCTCGATCGCACACAGCCCGTACTGGTCTTCGGCGACCACGGATTTCGCATGACGTTCGATGGCAGCGGGTTTACCCACGGAGGCCCGTCGACGCTGGAGAGAATCACCCCGATTTTTGTGTTGCTTCCTTGATAATTCGTGTCCTTTGTGTCCTCGTTTTGTCCGTAATGACAACACGAAGGCACGAAGAACACAAAGATTCACAAGATTGTTAATGGAGATGTCATGAAGCGGAGCATGAACAAGGGTTTAATCTTGCTGTGGGCGATCTCTGCGCCCTCAATTCTAATCGCAGCGGCGGGTGAGAGCTACCAAGTCAGGGTGGAGCGAGGTGTCGTCGCCAAAATGCGGGACGGCGTGCTTCTGCGTGCCGACATCTACCGTCCCACGGCTGACGGGAAGTTTCCGGTCCTCCTGGAAAGGACCCCCTACAACAAGGCCGGCGGGCTCGAATTTGGGCTAAGGGCCGCGGCGCGCGGCTACATCGTCATTTTCCAGGACGTGCGCGGACGCTATACCTCCGAGGGCGAGTGGTACCCGTTCAAGCACGAATCCGACGACGGATATGACACGGTCGAATGGGCGGCGTCCCTTCCTTACTCGAATGGCAAGGTGGGTATGTTCGGCGGATCCTATGTGGGCGCCACCCAGATGCTGACTGCCATCGCCCGCCCTCCGCATCTGGCCGGCATCTTCCCAGTGGTCACCGCCTCCAATTATCACGACGGATGGACGTATCAGGGAGGAGCCTTCGAGCAATGGTTCAATGAGTCGTGGACCTCCGGGCTGGCTCAGGACACGCTCAGTCGGCGCGTCGCCGCGAGTGCGAATGCGCTGCAGTGGATTTCAAAACTTCCGCTCGCCGGCTATCCCGTACTGGATGCCGGCGGACTGAGCGGGGCATCCATCTTTCGGGACCTCGCGCCTTACTTCGCCGACTGGCTGGCCCATCCGAACTTCGACGGTTACTGGAAGCAGTGGTCGATCGAAGACAATCACGACAAGATTCTGGTTCCCGTCTACAGTGTCGCCGCATGGTATGACATCTTCCTGGGCGGCTCTCTGAGGAATTATTCTGGCATCAAAAGGCGCGGGGGAAACGATGCAGCTCGGCGGGGCCAGCGCCTACTGGTCGTTATAGGAGGTCACGCGGGAGGCGGCAGGAAAATCGGCGAAGTTGATTTCGGGCCCCAGGCCGACATCGACACGGACGAAATCATGCTGCGCTGGTATGACTACATCCTCAAGGGATCGGCCAACGGAATGGATCAGGAGAAGCCGGTGAAGATCTTCGTGATGGGCAAAAACACCTGGCGGGAAGAGGAGGACTGGCCTCTGCTTCGAGCGGAGAGCATCCGGTACTACCTTCACTCCGGCGGCAAGGCCAACGGCTTGACTGGCGATGGTTCGCTCAGCATCACAAGCCCGCAGGCGCAGCCCGCCGATCGCCTCGTCTACGATCCTCAGGATCCCGTGCCCACGCGCGGCGGCCCGTTGTGCTGCGATGCCGCGCATCTGGCGCCGGGACCGGTGGATCAGAGACCGGTGGAAGCTCGCCCCGACGTGCTGGTGTTTACGACACCGGAATTCAAGCAGGACTTCGAGGTGACTGGTCCTGTGACACTCGAGCTTTACGCCGGTTCATCGGCGGTGGATACGGACTTTGTCGGGAAACTGGTGGATGTCTGGCCTGACGGGTTTGCCCAGAATCTGACTGAAGGGATTCTGCGGGCGCGCTATCGGAACTCGCAGGAAAAGCCGGAGTTTCTGAACCCTGGTGAGATCTACAAGTTCACGATCGACCTCTGGGCTACCAGCAACGTCTTCCTGACGGGCCACAGGCTGAGACTCGAGGTATCGAGCAGCAACTTCCCACGCTTTGACCGCAACCTGAACAGCGGCGAGGATGCGCGCACGGGAACGCGGATGGTAAAGGCAACCAACACGATATACCACGACAGGGAGCATCCTTCCGCTTTGATCCTCCCGATCGTTCCGCGCTGAAGCAGTGCCACAGAGGCGCAGAGGACACGAAGAGAAGGACCGCCCGCTTTGATTGGTTTACTTTGCGTTGATCGTGGAGACGCGTCGCGCGGCGTGCCTGGACCAGATCGATAACAGATTGCTCCTGGAGCGTTTGGGTGAAGACTTGACGAACGCATTTCCAACTCTTGTGGACAGGGCAGGGCGCGATGTTCGCGCACTTTGATTTCATGCGGCTATACCTGTTCGGCTCCTTGGTTAGGCGGCGTAAATTTATAAACTTTACAACTGTTTCGGAGATTGCTTCGGTAGGATTGTATAGTTCCATTCCCCATGAAATGTATGAGGCCGGATGTTGATTTGCGCGAATTCTTCGTCCGTCAC
>Ga0315277_10005898_pt1 | contig 16089 bp, 13 predicted proteins | sample YL17G05_15_MG_FD_203695 | JGI IMG/M metagenome (GOLD analysis project Ga0315277, IMG submission 203695) | Sediment microbial communities from Yellowstone Lake, YNP, Wyoming, USA - YL17G05_15 | ecosystem: Environmental > Aquatic > Freshwater > Lake > Sediment | place: USA: Wyoming | collected...
CCCACGACCCCACTATAGATCTCTTCCCACCTGCGCGGGCAGCGACAGAGTTATGACTCAGTCACTACTTTCCCTTGAACGTGGGGTCCCGTTTCTCCCGGAAAGCCGTGATGCCCTCCATGGCGTCCTCGCTCATCAGGGCCCTCCCCATGATGGCGTTGATCTCATCCCTCTCCTCCCCGTTGAGGGATGTCATGGGGGTCAGGATGCGCAGGGACCTCTTGTGCCCGGCCACCGAGATGGGTGCGTTCGCCGCGATGTCCCGGGCCAGTTGCTCCGTGAATCCCTCCAGCTCGTCCCCGGGTACCAGGTAGTCGAGCATACCCATCTCCCGCGCCTCGTCTGCCTCGAAGAGTCTGGCGGTGAAGAAGACCTTCTTGGTGGTGGGGTAGCCGAGGTTACGCAGGAAGCGATGGAGCCCCTCCGGCGGGTACACGATGCCCAATCGCGCCGGGGGCATGCCCATGCGGCAGCCTTCCGCGCCCACCCGCAGGTCGCAGGCCATGCTGGTCTCGCAGCCGGCACCCACGCAGTAGCCCCGGATCATGGCGATGACCGGGAAGGGGCAGTCCTCTATGGCGTCCAGCCCGAACTGCAGGGGTCCCTTGGACTCGATCTGCTTCTGAATGTCCGCGGGAACGCCCTCGGTCAGGGCGGAGAGGTCCATGCCCGCGGAGAAAGCCTTCTCGCCGGCGCCCCGCAGGATGGCGCAGCGCACCCCGCCTTCCGCTGCCAGGTCACCCAAGGCCTTGGCCAGTGAGATCAGCAGGGTCGAGGAGAGGGCGTTCCTGCGTTGGGGACGGTTGAGGGTGAGTATGGCCAGGTCGTCTTTTCTCTCGACCAGGAGCTCCGCTTCTTCGTTCATGGTTCACTCCTTCTCGTTATCGTGATGTAAACCGGAGGACGGAATACCTGCAACCATATTGTCTGGTTCTTATAAAAGGTCATGCTCTTTTGCGCTCACGTCTCATTGCCGTGTCCCGCCCTGCCCCTTTCTAAACCGCGTATTGCTTGCGCAGTTCCTTCTTCTGGATCTTGCCGGTAAGGGTCCGGGGTACGGCCTCCACGATGGTCACCTTCTTGGGTATCTTGTAACGGGCCAGCTTGCCCTCGCAGAAGGCATCTATATCCTCCACGCTGATGGGGTCGTCCGGGTTTTCCAGGAGCACCAGGGCGTGGCCCACCTCGCCCCATTTCACGTCCGGTATCCCGATGACCGCCACGTCCTGGATCTTGGGATGCTCCATGAGCGCCTTCTCCACCTCGGCGGGATAGACGTTCTCGCCGCCGCTGATGATCATATCCTTTTTGCGGTCCACGATGTAGATGTAGCCGTCCACGTCCACCGTTGCCAGGTCGCCGTAGTGGAACCAGCCGTCCTTCATGGCCTCGGCGGTCTCCTCCGGCATGTTCCAGTAACCCAGCATGACGTAAGGTCCGCGGGAGCAGATCTCTCCCACCTCCCCGGAGCCGGGCACTACCTCCTCGCCGTCCTCGCTGAGCACCTTGACCTCGGCGTGGAAGAAGGGTATGCCGGCGGCGCCGATCTTGTCCATGTTAGAGCAGGAGAGCACCACCGAGGTCTCGGTGCAGCCGAATACCTGGATCACCAGGGGGACCTTCATCCCGTCGCGTATCCTCTCCAGCAGGTCGCGGGAGGCGGGGGCGCCGCCGATCCCCACGCCCTTGAGGGAGCTCAGGTCGTACTGGTCGAAGGTTGGTACGTCGAGCATCATCTGGAGCATGGTGGGCACCGCCCCGAAGTGGGTGACCTTATGGTCCTGGATGAGCTTCAAGGCCTCCTCGGGGTTCCAGAACTTCTGCAGGATGATGGTCCCCCCGATGTAGAAGGTGGGCATGGTGATGATGTTCAATCCCCCGGAGTGGAAGATGGGTATGGACACCAGGGACACCGCCTCGTGGTCGAAGAGCAGCTCCAGCGAGTCGTTGAAGGTGTTCCAGAAGGTCTTGCGGTGGGGGAGCACGGCGCCTTTGGCCCTTCCCGTGGTCCCCGACGTGTACATGATGAGCTGCGGGTCGTCCAGGTCGGGCGGCTCGGGCACTTCCGGCTCCTCATCGCCGAATCCCATGATCCATTCCTCGTAGTCCAACGCGAATGCGGGGATGTTTTCCCCGACCGCGGCCACGACCTCCATGGGGTCCCCGTACAGCTGGAGCAGCTCCTCCATGGCTCCCGCGAACTCGCTATGGAAGAAGAGCGCCCGGGTCCGGGTATCTTTGAAGATCTCGGAGAGTTCGACCGGGGTGAGCCGGAAGTTGAGGGGTATGTAGATGAAACCGGCCTTGGCGCAGGCGAAGTAGATCTCCATGAACTGGTTGCAGTTGAAGAACATCCCCGCGACGCGGTCCTCTTTCCCCAGACCCGCCTGGAGCAGGCCGTTGGCCACGCGGTTGACCCGCCGGTTGAACCCCTCGTAGGTGTAGCTCTCCTCACCGCTGATGAAGGCCGTCTTGTCCTTGGTGAGAGGGAACCTGGCCCTCTTCACCGCCCAGTTGCCGACGTTCATGAACCTCACCCCCTGGTCTTTCCCCCGAAACATGTGGGAATATATGCCATCATAATGCCAAGAACCATCGATGCCTGGAACGGTAGTGCGATGAGTGCAAGTCGTTTCCCCCGCAGATACGGGGCGATTATAGAGCAATGCTTCCGGCTGCGTAAAGTCCCCCCGGTCAATCCATCGACATCGATCAGCCCATGCAAAGCATTATGTAATATCGTTCACCCCATGTAAAGTAAATTCGTACACATCGCCTAAAGTTAAGGATTGACCGCATGCGGAGGGAAGAGTCGCAATCCGGCGTCAATAAAAGAAAAACTGTTGCAGGGGCGCGGCTTTACAGCCTGTTGGCACTCTGTTAATATCGTTGTTATTCAAACGTCCACAAGGGGGCCAACCGTCCACATGGGGTCAGCCGTTCAATCGACAAAGGGACAGGCGTCCACGTGAGGTTGGCGGTTCGATCGACGTAGATGTCGCCAGGAGACCTGACCGGCGTGGCGTTCAAGCCGGATGTCCGAGTGCATCCGAGGGATGTCATGGTTGTCGAAAGAGAACATGGGGAAGGGCACAAACAAGGGACCCTTAAGGATTGACGCTACCGCAATGTATCCGGGATCACTCAAGTGTGTGCATGGCGATCATCGAGGAGCCGGCGCTTTGAGCCAGTGATGATAAGGAGGGGGATCACATGAACGAATTGATCGAGGTGGGTAAGTTCGTATGCGGGCTCGCTTACGACGGGCTACCTGCGGAGGTGGTCGAGGCGGCGAAGGTGCCCATCATCGACTGCATGGGCGTCACCGTGGCGGGATTGGAGGACGACTGTTCGCGCATCGCGGCGGAGTGGGTGGAGTCCATGGCATGCAAGCCGGAGGCTACCCTCTTTTACGGCTTCAAGAAGAGCTCCGCGGCCTGGGCCGCCCTGGCAAACGGCACCGCCGCCCATGCCCTGGACTTCGACGACGTCAGCTTCAGGATGATGGGGCATCCCTCGGTCGCCCTGGTGCCGGCCATCATGGCCGTGGGGGAGGGGCTCTCCTCCTCGGGGAAGGACTGCCTGCTCGCCTACGTGGCCGGGCTGGAGGTGGCGGCCAAGATAGGCGCGGCCCTGGGCGGCAACTCCTACATGCTGGGGTGGCATCACACCAGTACCCTGGGGGCGCTGGGGGCAGCCGCATCCTGTGGCAAGCTCCTAGGATTGGACGAGGAGCAGATGGCCTACGCCCTCGGTATATCCTGCTCCCTGGCCAACGGCCTGCGCGCCAATTTCGGGACCATGACCAAGCCCCTGCACGCGGGGATGGCGGCCATGAACGGCATCATGGCGGCCCAGCTCGCCGCCAGGGGTTTCACCTCTAACCCCGACGTCCTCTATGGGGAAAACGGTTTCGCGCGGGCTTTTTCCGATGACCAGGAAAAGGCCGAGGAGCTCCTGGACACGCTGGGCGAGCCTTACGAGTTGCTCGACCCGGGGCTCTCTTACAAACCCTATCCCTGCTGTCGCGGTCCCCAGGGGGCCATCGACGCGGCGCTGTCGGCAAGGGAGGAAGCACTCAAGGGAGGCGGCATCGACGCCGCCGAGATCGAGAGAGTGGAATGCCGGGTGCCCGCCTGGCTGCGTTCGGTGCTGACCTACCACGAACCGCGGACCGGCACGGAAGGGAAGTTCAGCCTGGAGTTCTGCGTCACCTCCGCCATCCTGGAGGGCAGGGTCGGGGTCGACCAGTTCCGGGACGAGGTGGTGACCTCCGCCCCGGTGGTGCGGACCATCGCCAAGTTCGATTGGCAGGACCTGGAAGGGGATATCTCCAGTCCTTTTGCCTCCGAGGTGACCGTGACCCTCGCGGGAGGACGCAAAGCCGCGGGCAAGGCGGAGAAACCACTGGGGGAACCGGGGAATCCCATGAGCGAAGAGCAGATCGACGATAAGTACCTGGAGTGCGTAGGCAGCATCATCAACGCCGCGGTTGCGGAGCGCACCCTGGAGATGCTCAAGGGCCTGGATGCGCTCGATGATGCCAACAAGCTCATAGAGGCGTATAAAGCCTAGTCCTCGATGCCGAGTTTTTCCTTGATAAAGTCGGCGACCTGGGTGATGTAGGTGCCGGAGATAAAGACCTCGGCTACGCCCATCTCCTTGAGCTTGGGGACGTCCTCGACCGGGATCATGCCTCCCACGAGGACCATCTTGTCCCCGATGCCCTTCTCCTGCATGTTGGCCATCAGGCGCCGCACTATGCTCAGGTGGGCGCCGGAGAGGATGGACAGCCCGATCACGTCCACGTCCTCGTCCAGCGCGGCGTTGGCGATATCATCGGGCGTCCTGCGCAGGCCGGTGTAGATCACCTCGAAGCCGGCGTCCTTGAGGCCGTAGGCGATGACCTTGGCCCCCTGGTCGTGCCCGTCAAGGCCTGGCTTGGCGATGAGCACCCTGACCGTTCCTTTTTCGGTTGTCGCTGCCAATCTCTTCCCCCTTCTCTTCAGAGACCCGAAAAGAGTATCGGGTGAGTTTTTCCCTTACCCGCACCGGCTCAGCGCATACGAGCCCGTGCGGCCTTGCCGCGATCCATTCCGCTTGCCATCATACCTGCGATAGCCATGCTCATTCCCATATAGGATGACACTCCAGCAGTCGGACCGCTACCCCCGTCTCCCGCGCTATATCCAGGTATGTCCGGCCGGTGAGGTCCCTGCCCCAACCACTCAAGTGGAAGGGCGACGACGGGATAACCACGAGGTCGGGCCGGGCTTCCGTCCCCCCCGGTTGTTCGTTTACGAAGTCGATGAAGTCCTGCACCACCAGCAGGTCGCCCAACATGATGTTCCCCCCGAAGAAGCGGTTCTCCGGCACCCCCAGCCTTAAGCGGGTTCCCTCGGGCAGGGAGAGGGGGCGCTCGCGCAGGAGCTGCTCGAGGGTGGGACGCACCAGGGTGGAAGTGAGGAAGAGGGCCTCTCGCGCCCCACTCTCGCGCACCAGCGCCTCCAACCTTTCCAAGTAACTCGTCCTCAATCCGGCGCCCATGAACACCGTGCCGAGGTGAGTACCGGTGATGGGGTCGAAGGGATAAGACCAGTCCCCGGTATCCCCGGCGAGTTCCACCGACCGGCCTTCCCTGAGCACGGTCATGGCAGCGCGGTCGGTACCGCTCTCCTGCAGCAGGGCGAGGAGGTCCCTGGCCTGGGCCCGGCTCTTGACGGGGATGCCGTTGACCGCCGTCATCATATCGCCCGCCGTGAGCCCCCAGCAGGCGGCAGGCGAATTCCGCACCACTCCGATCACCTCCGGCTGGTTCTTGCGCGGCCGCGTCAGGTTCTCCTCGTACAGGGAGGGGCTGACGACGATGGGGCAGGCAAGTTCCTCCCTCAGACGCTGCACCAGCCGCACCGTCTCGCCCCACACCTCGCCGGTATCGAAGAGTTCTTGCGCCGAGAAGAAGCGTGAGTAACCCGGCAGGTTGACCTGGACCAGGCGGGCCTGCTCCGCGTCCGCGTACCTGGCCGTCCCCTCCAGGTCCCGCAGCATCTCCTCCAGGTCGGGGTAGGGCCAGGCCACTATGGTCACCGCAAAGGGTATGCCCGCATCGGCCAGGAGGGCCGGGGCGCCGATGGCTTTCTCCGGGTGGCGGTCCGCCATGAGCATGGAGCGCCGCTGCGGCGAAGAGCTGTTGAGGGAGAGGTCCAGGTACACGGGGGCCAGCTCCGCCAGGGCGGCAACGAAATCTTTGTCCAGGACGCCACCGTTGCTGCAGAGGCGAAAGGGTTCACCGGTCTTCTCCCGCAGGGCCCGCAACAGCGTCAGGATGTGGGGGTGGGCGAGGGTCTCGTGCGGGCTCCCAAAGGTGGGGAAGAGACCCCTGCCGGCGCGCGGGTTGTAGTGCCTCACCCTGGTTTCCAGCTCTTTCCATTCCCTTCCCGGGCTATGCGGCGGCTGCTCCAGGGACTCCACCGAACCCCGGTTATAACAGAAGATGCAGTCGTACTGGCAGCGCGTGGCGGCGTGGTTGAAGATATCGGCGGGGTTGGCGGCGTGCGGGCCTATCCAGTCCCCCAGGTCCCTGAGGCGGAAACCGTCTATCCGTACCGGCTCCCCCCCGCTCTCCAGCTCGACCATGCTGAGAAGGCTCGCGAGCTGCCTGGCGATGAACTCGATGCGGGGCTCGTAGAGGGCCGCGTTGGCCAGTTTGCCGTACCGGGCTTCTTCTTGGCCGGCGTTTCCGCCGGCAGGGAGAGATGTCTCGCTGGTCTCGGAAGGGGCCAGGCCTCCTGCATCGCCGCTGCCCGCAGCCTCTCTTCCGAAAGCCGTTGCGGCCCCGCTCAGCGGTGCATGACCTCCTGGGCCCTTTGCGTGACTTCCGGGCTCGGCGCTTGTGCTGCCGTTTCCGTTATACAGCTCGTAGGTACGGCGTTCCGGCCCCAGAAAGCGAAAGGTGTCCGCCGCTGCCTCGCTGTCGCCCTGCAGGAGTTGGGCTATATCCAGGATATTGCAGAGCTGCTGCCTGACCATCTCCGCCAGGCGGTCGGAGTGGACAGGCTTGCGGCCCGTGTCGCCGAGCCGGTAGCGGAAGACGTGACCCTCGTCCATAGACTCTTTCCCTCGGCCCATCAGAAGGGGGATGCCGCCTTGTACTCCCCGAAGACCTCCCTGAGGACGCCGCATATCTCCCCCTCCGTAACGTAGGCCTTGACGCACTCTATCAGGTGGGGGAAGAGGTTCTCCTCCTCTTTCTTCGCGAGGACCTCCAGCTCTTTGAGCAGGCGTGCCACCTGCGTGTCGTCCCGCTCGCGTTTCAGCTCCGCCAGCCGGGCTTTCTGCTTATCCTCGGCCTGCTCGCGTTTCTCGGGGTCGTAGGGGTTGGGCACCAGGCGGTTGGTGGACACCTCTAGCTCGTTCTCGCCGGTGAAACAGTTGACCCCCACCACCAGGCGTTCACCCCTCTCCATGGCCCGCTGCCGCTCGTAGGCGCTGCGGGATACCTCGCGCTGCATGTAGCCGCCCTCGATGGCGGCCACGGCCCCTCCCAACTTCTCGATCTTTTCCAGTTCCTCCCAGGTCGCGTTCTCAATGTCATCGGTGAGCGACTCCATGCAGTAGGAGCCGGCAAAGGGGTCGGTGAACTCCAGCATACGGGATTCGCAGGCAATGATCCTTCCGGCGTCCGTTGCCAGCTGCATGGCCTCCACGCTCCACCCCAGACCCAGTGGCTCGTCGTAGGGTGGGAAGGGCAGCGGCCTCCCTCCGGAGAGGACGCTGGCGATGGCGCCGATGACCGCCCGGGTGAGGTTGTTGAGTGGCCGCTGCAGGGTGGTCGAGGAAGGTCCGATGTGGGCCCCGATGGCCTGGCGGATGCGCATGCTGCGGGGATCCTTGGCCCCGAACCTCTCCGCGAGGATGCGGGCGTACATGCGCCGCGCCGCCCGCTGGAAGGCGACTTCCTTGAGCAGCTCCATGCTGCCGCCGAAAGCGTTGAAGGAGAAGCGCGGGGCGAACTCGTCCACGTTGAGCCCCGCATCCACCCCCACCTGCAGATAGGCAATAGCGTTGGCCATGCTGAAGGCCAGGTCCTGCTCTCGTGTCGCCCCGGCCTCGCGGATGTGGTAACCGCCGATGGAGGTGATGTTCACGTTGGGCATGTGTTTGCACATAAAGAGGAGACTGTCGCGGAACATGCGCAGGGCGTGCCCGGGGGGGAAGATATAGGTGCCGCGAGCGATGTACTCCTTGAGGATGTCGTTCTGGGGCGTGGCGCGCAGCTTGTCCAGGGGTACACCCCGCTTCTCCGCCAGGGCCGCATACATGGCGATGACGATGTTGGCCGGGGCGTTGATGGTGAAGTTGGACGCGATGCTGCTCAGGTCGAGGTCTCCCCGGTAGGGCTCGTAGATGATCTCGAAGTCCGCGAGGGTGTCCACGCACACCCCCACCTTGCCTACCTCGCCCTCGGAGAGCGGGTCGTCGGAGTCGTAGCCGCACTGGGTAGGGAGGTCGAAGGCCAGGTTTGGTCCGCCTCTGCCGCCCTTCTCGAGCAGGCCCTTGTAATAGTCGCGCGTGTCCTCCGGTGTGCCGTAGCCGGAGTAGATAGCGGCCCGGGTCTGGCCTCCCGCCCCCGGTATCTCACCCGTCCCGGCCATGGAAGCCAACCGTGCCAGCCCGGCCATGGGCTCGATGGGGAAGGTCCCCGACGTATAGGGGTAGGTGCCGGGGAAGCCCACCTTCTCCAGGAAATCGAAGCCCTCGATGTCCACGGGAGAGCAGAAGCGGGCGCTCTCCTCCGTGAGGTAGGGGAACCTCTTTAAAGCTTTCGCCAGTGGGCCCTCCGCCCAAGACTTCTCGGCCTCCCTGATCTTCTCAAGATCCTCTTTCATCACTCCCCCTTATCTCTCGCTCTCCGCCACTCCGGCGGCTCATCCGGCGTGCGCAGACCTGAACGGTGGTGCGGGCCGGGTCAACGGGATGCATCGGCTGTGGAAGAGCTTGCTAGACTACTGGTGTTTCTAACCCCCGGATACCAAAGATTCTATAGCATTTCGCCTCTAGCCGTTGCCTTGCCCCGAGACAGCCCCTGTCCGAAGCAAAGTTCACTTTCACTAAAGTTAAACCATCCGGCGCGGATAGACAAGAGGTCGTTGGGAACGCAATGCGAGAGCGGGACCGTGTCGACCACCATTACCATTGCCGCGGCATCATCGACCGCGAGGATATTGTTCGGGGGATATACGACACGCCTGGCTCGTAGAGCAATATTTTCCGATACGGTTCAGGACGGTCCTTACTGCTTCTTGATCTTGTTGAGTTCTTTCTCGACCATCTTGTCTCTCATGGCATCGCTCCGCTTCCCGGTGATATAGCCGAAGATGTGAAAGGCGAGGCCGATACCCCAGCCGATCATTATCCAGATAGGCCAGAAGTTGCCCGTATCCGCCCCGGTCACGGCCCATATCATTATGAGGAAGCCGTTTATGATGACATAGGACCCGATGTGCGAGAGCAGGGCCATCTTCTGGCTCACCCGCTTCTCCGCCTTCTCCCTCAGCTCGTTGCTCACCGGGGGGTTGGGCGGCTGCTGCCCCTGTACCATGGACACCACTCCTTTTCTCTATCAAGACGTGGCTTTTTTCAGTACCTCCATAGTAATCGAATGAACCGGGTAAGTCCTTAACCTCCTGAACTCGCTCAGAAAGATCCGGCTTCCGTTATTGCCCAGGACTGAACGTGAGTGGCTATCCGTTTCCTTGACATGCTGTTATCGCAACGACATAATTACGGACCGGCGAGGGTTTCATATCCGCAGGGAGGCGATATAGATTGGCCAACGAAGAGCACTTGAAGATACTGATGCAGGGCGTAGGGGCCTGGAACCGCTGGAGGCGGGAGAACATCTACGAGCTTCCAGACCTTTACGGGGCTGACCTGCGCAACACCGATCTGCAGTACATCCACTTCATGCGCACGAATCTTGGCGAGGCAGACCTTGCGGGCGCGGATCTGCGTAAGTCTTTTCTCGTCGCAGCTTATCTGCACGGCGCGGATCTATCGGGGTCGAACCTCGAGGGCTCTGATATGCGTGGCTGCCATCTTTCCGAGGCGAAACTTGCTGGCGCCAAGATGAAGGATGCGGTACTGAACAAGTCATTGGCCGTCGGCGTGGATTTCAGCGACTGCGATATGGAATCCGTGATGATGCTGGGCACGAACCTCGAGAACTCCGATTTCACCAACGCGATCATGACCGACGTCGACCTCACCGACGCCAAGCTTGCCGGCATCAAGACGGACGGCGTAGAGGGCTACCGCTTCCGCCACTAGGGGCTCAATACACGCATTCGGGGAAGGTGCATATGTCGGCGGGCTCTATGCGCCGGTACATCTCGATACCGCGCCAGGGCTCGCCCAGGATGCCGTCGTGGATAGCCCAGCTCCGACCACGCACCGTCTTCTCCGCGCCAGGCAGACGGAAAGGGGTGCTCCCGTCCAGTTTCTGGAAAAACTCCCCACCGGGCCGGAAGCCCTCGTTTATCTCATCCATCTTGCGGCGTCCGCGGATGTAGTTGAAGCCGTAACTCTCGAAGACGATGGCGTTGTTGTAGGCCAGGGGCTCGGCGATGATCATGTCCTGCCCCATGGCGTTGACGAAGGCGGTGGCGCGGGGGACGAAATGCTTCAAGAGGCGCAGACCCTGCCTGACCTGTCCTGGCGCCAGCCCCGCCTGCATGGCCCGGATCTCCTCCGGTATGTTGCGGCGTACGGTGGCGAACTTGGTCCTTTTTCCGGCTTCGTCTATATCCGTGTTGAAGCGCGGGCCGTGAGGATCGTTGATGATGAGGAAGTTGATGTCGATCTTGTAAAAGGCGGTGTCTTCGATCTCTAAGAAGAAGATGCAATCCTGGTCTCCCGGGTGCTCCCTCACCTCAATGATGGCGAAGGTGACCCCGGGCGGAGCCTTGAACTCGACCACTCGTGCGCCGTCGCAGTTGGTGAGCTTATCCCTGTCGATATCGAAGAGGGTGAACACCTTGTCGGGGATGAGCAGGGAGTAGACACGCTCTTTCGTCTCCTGCTCCAGTTGGTTGAGGTCGTGGATGCTGCGATGAGAGGCGGCTCCCGCCAGGCGCTCCAATTCCTCTCGCAGTCCGCCGGCAACAGGTTCTTCCATATTGCCCGTCTCCCTCGCTATTTGACCGGGCTCGCACACCCGGACCGGACGAGCCTACCGCCGATATGCTCAGGTCTTGGCGGAAAGCTGGTCGTCGATGAACCCGGCGCAACGCATGGCCATGGCCATGATGGTCAGCTGCGGGTTGACCCCCGGGGAAGAGGGGATCACGCTGCCGTCACATATGTAAAAGTCTTCCAGGTCCCAGCTCTCGCAGGTGTGCCTCACCACCGACCACTCCGGATCGCTGCCCATGCGGCAGGTGCCCAAGGGATGGTAGGCGCTCATACCGAAGATGTCGGTGGCCCGTACGCGGGAGCGCTCCAGTCTCTTCAGGTCCCGCGGACCCGACAGTTCGTAATGGCCGGCGAAGGGGGTGAAGACCTTGCGGGCTCCTGCCGCGAACCATATCTCCGCCATGAGCACGGTGGCTGCCTTGGCCTTGCCCACGTCCCTTCCCCTCAGCATGTAGAGCATGCCGGGGCGGTATCCCGGCCGGTGCAGGTCCACCACCCTGCCCCAGGAGTCACTCTCGGACACCATGCCACCGAAGATCCCCATGTTGGGGTAACCCGTCATGAGGGACGCGTTGCGACGGCCGGCGAAGGGCAGGGCCAGGGAATGTATCTCGGGCGGCACCGTGCCCCCCTCCAGCATGATGCCCTCCCCCTTGAACTCGTCCACGTAGCAGCACTGGGGGATACCCTTGGGCGGGCCCAGGGGTTCGTCCATGAGGGCGATTGCCTGCGTGGCCGGGTGGATCTGCAGGTTCTTGCCCACCTGGCCGCTGGAGTTGGCCAGGCCTTGTTTGAGCAGGAAGTAAGGAGAGTAGATGGCCCCGGCGGCGAGTACCGTCACCCTGGCCTCCACCTCGATACGCTGGCCGCTGGGACGGCCGGTCATCGGGTCTAAGAAGTATGCGGTGACGCCGGCGGCGCGGCCTCCCACAACCTTGATCCTGTCTGCACGGCAGCGGGTGTAGATATCCGCCCCCGATTTCACGGCGTCGGGCACGAAGGACACGTCTACGCTCTGCTTGGAGCCGGAGGGGCAGCCGAAGACGCAGGAGCCGAAGCCCTCGCACTCCTTGGCGTTGCGCGGCAGCCAGCCGCAGGAGAGCCCCAGTTTTTCCGCCCCCGCCATAAAGGTGGTGGCGACCTTGCCCGCTACCTCGGGGTCGGCGCGCTTCACGAAGAGGAACTCCTCCAGGTGGCCGTAGATGAGGTTGAGCTCTTCCTCGGTTATGTCCGTAAGGCCATGGGTGAGATGCCATTTCTTGAGTATCGGCCGGAGCATCCTCAGCGCCGTGCCCGAGTTCACCGTGGTTGTGCCGCCTACCGTCTTGCCCAGGGGCAGCAGGATAAAGGGGATCCCCAGGGTGATGGTCTGGGCGGCGTCGCGGTACATCCTCATATATGACTCGGTGGGATTGATATTGAAGTCCTCGCGGGTGAAATAGCCACCCTCCTCGAGTACGACTACGGAATAGCCTTCACCTGCGAGCTCCCTGGCGATGGGGCCGCCCCCCGCGCCGGAGCCGATGATGACCACGTCTGCGGAACGCGAGACGTTGCCCTTGACTTCGTCCGGGCCGAGGATCATTCCGGGCCCTCCTGCTTGGGAGGGAGATCACGGTCCCGGGTGACCACGCGCAGGTTGGACTCCTCTTTGAGAGCCTTGGGATCGAAGCCCAGGGGCAGGGCGACCTCCGGCCTGCGGTAGTAGGACATGAGCAGGGGTAGGCCGAGCAGCACGCCTATGCCGCGTATAAGAGGGTTCCTCGAGGCTATGATGCGGTTGAGCAGCTCCTGCTGTTCGTCTGCGTCGAGGCGAGAGAAAGGCCTGCCCTTGAGCAGAATAGAGAGGGTACGCAGAGACAGGTTGCAGGCGAAAAAGACCACCTTCAGCTCGGGGGCCCCCGCCTCGAAGTATTCCTCTATAAAGGCCGCTTGGCCGTCAGCGTCCAGGGGTGGCAAGCCCTCGGGCTCGCCGACATAGGCGGCCATCAACTCCTGCAGCTGCCGCCGGGATACCGCCTTCACCTTCCCTCCTCGCTCCGGTTCATCTCAGGTGCGATGTGGTGATCGAGCCATGTCGCGCACAGGCCTCGGACCGCCCGTTTGACCACATTGATATTATCACAAGGCCTGCCGGTTCGGTCTGCTGGATAGGGGCGCCGAAAAGCAGACCGAGGTTGGGGAGAAACTTGGATCCAGCAACGGGATCGCTCCCGTACATGGCTCAGGGACCACATGAAAAGTGGAGCTCACGAAAAAGGGATGACGATCACATAAACGATCTTGGCATTCTCTTTGCGGTGTCCCATGTCCGGGGCTGACCCCAGGCTTGCGTCACCGCTATCAATCTATGAGAAGAGGAAGCGAGATATAATGTTGGAACGGTTTTGGATACAGCTCGGCGATAGGAGGGATGATGCAAGGGGAAAACAGTCGGGGGAATCAGTTCATCAGGGAGGACCGCGTATTCAAGAGCCGGCGCAAGAGATGCTCCGGATGGCTGTACCGCCCCACGGGGGTATCGCGTCCTCCCGTCGTGGTCATGGCCCACGGTTTCGCGGCGCAGCGGGATTTTGGCCTGCCGGCCTACGCGGAGAGGTTCGCGGCGCGGGGCATGGCCGTCTTTCTCTTCGATTACCGCAACTTCGGCGCCAGCGAAGGGGAGCCGCGCAACCTGGTGAATCCCTGGCGGCACCTGAAGGATTGGGAGGCAGCCCTGGCTTACGTGCGGGCGCTCCCGGATGTCGATGCGGAAAGAATCGCCCTGTGGGGTTCCTCCTACAGCGGAGGCCACGTTATAGTCACCGCTTCCCGCGACCCGGGCGTAGCCGCGATCTCGGCGCAGGTACCATTCGTGGACGGTATCACCTCGGCCTGGTGGACGGGGATCAAGCACGCCTTGCAGGCAACACTGGCAGGAACAAAGGACCTGGCGAGGGCACTCACTCTGCGCGAGCCTTATCTCGTTCCGGTTATCTCCGACCCCGACGTGTTCGGCATCATGAACTCGCCCGAGTGCAAGCCGGGATATATGGCCATCGTCCCCGAGGACACCGATTGGAAGAACGCAAGCCCCGCCCGCTCCGTCATCGAGCTGTTGCTCTACCGCCCCATCTCCAGGGCTAGGGAAGTGAAATGCCCAGCCCTGGTCATCATGGGGGAGGAAGACACCCTCATCTACCCGCCTGCAGTGGAGAAGGCTGCCTCGCGCATGCGGGAGGTGACCCTCATCCACATGCCAGTAGGCCACTTCGACGTCTACCTGGGGGAGTGGTTCGAGAAAGTGGTGAAGATACAGGGCGACTTCTTCGCACGACACCTAGGGTTGTAGGCGGACCTGCCCCCAGGAGATGCAAGCAGGCAGGCCACAATCTTTTCGCCACTTACGGTTTCGAGATCGGTCCGAGAGGGCTATAAAGATAGGAGACGGCTTCATCGCACCCCACCCTGGGCTATAAGTTACCAGCCCGTTGACAAACAGCAGGGATAGGTATAATCTCAGCTTAATCGTTCGGAATGACGTGTCATTCTATTAGGGGTAAGCATGGAATCAGCTCTGGCGACCCGCAGGCGTAACGAGATACTCGAGGCGGCGCTCAAGGTCTTCTCGGAGAAGGGATATCACGCCGCGAAGATCGAGGACATCGCCGCGGAGCTGAACATCGGACACGGCACCTTTTACCGCTACTTCAAGAACAAGCTGGATATTTTCAACCACGTAGTCGAAGACATCATCGCCATGGCGGCGGACCTCGTGGTGAACATCAGTCCCGGGGAGCCCCGTACTCTCGACGAATACAGGGAGCAGCTCGAAGCCATCGGCGACGGGCTCTTTGGCCTCTTTAGAACTAATCCGGAGATCTCCCGCGTCCTCTTCTACGAGGCCTTCGGCATCAACGATGACGAGATGCAGAAAAGAATACTCGAGGTCTTCGATATCTTCGGAAGGTACACGGAGATGTACCTGAAAAACGGCATAGAGAAGGGATACCTGCGGGAGAATATGCACGTGAGGGAGACCGCCCTGGCTATAAACGCCGCCCTCTTCGAGGCGTGCAAACGGGTGGTGATCTCCGAGCATCCCGACCGCGAGCTCCAGGTATGGAAGGAGACCGTCATCAGCCTGATGTTGGACGGGATAACCAAGTAGGCGAGCGAGGGGACGACTGCGAGCCGCGCCGTTGCGGCGCATCCGGATACGGTTAATGGTCAATATGTGAGCGGGCCTGAAACAGGAGGTGGGATGGATGGTACAGGTGGATGTGTTCTGGTCCTACGGGATCGGAGCGAGCTTTGCGCTCGCGGCCTTCCGCCAGCTGAGGAAGCTGAAGGCCGAGAACGAATTGAGAAGGTGGAAGCTGGGCTGGAAAAAGCAGCCCGTACTGCCCGAGGTGATCGAGGATGCGCAGGGGATGGAGGTCATACCGGCGGGGATGGACTCGCAGAACAACCTCGATTTCCAGCAGATCGTGAAGCAGTTGCAGGCTAACGGTTTCAAACCGGGCAAGGCCAACCTCAAGGATCTCAGGGGCATGCAGCAGGCGGTCAAGGCATGGTTCGATGCTAATGGCGACGCCTTCAACAACGAGTATTTCCTCAAGAACCTGTTGTTCCTGTCCCTGCTCTTCGTACCCTCGGGCGCTGTCCTGCTCTGGTCCAACCCCAGTTGGGAGACCATGCAGGTGGGCAAGTATGAGACCATCCCCCAGTGGCTGGTGGGCATCTTCTCCACCACCAACGTCACCCAGGGCATCTTGGGGTTCTACCTCACCTACAAGGCGCTCCTGAAAGGGAAATATTACCAGGCTTCCATGCATACGCTCCTGTCCTACCTGGGGTTCTTTTTCATCCTGGTGAACGGCTGGGACAACAAGGGATACCAGCGCTTCTTCTCCA
>Ga0315277_10005899_pt1 | contig 16087 bp, 16 predicted proteins | sample YL17G05_15_MG_FD_203695 | JGI IMG/M metagenome (GOLD analysis project Ga0315277, IMG submission 203695) | Sediment microbial communities from Yellowstone Lake, YNP, Wyoming, USA - YL17G05_15 | ecosystem: Environmental > Aquatic > Freshwater > Lake > Sediment | place: USA: Wyoming | collected...
ATCGGGCGTAGGCCCGAGGGCGAGCGAATTCGGCCCTGGCAAGGAGCCCGAAGCAGGCGATTCGTCTCTGAATCGTCGATGCAGGGCGACGCCGCCAGGGGCGAATGCAGCTGCCCGAAGCCAGACCGATTCATCAGACACAGCCTGAACGCAAAGGACTTCGCCATGGCGAACCCGGACTTGCCGCGCCTGGGCATCTCGCTGGGCGACCCGGCGGGCATCGGACCCGAGGTCGTCGCCAAGGCCCTCGCCGACCCGGCCGTCCGCCGCCTCGCCCGCTTCGCCGTCTTCGGTCTCGCGCGCCGCGCCTGGGCCGACGCCGCCGGCCTTCCCCTCGATTTCCTCTCCCTCTCCTGTGCCCTGGACGAGTGGGACGGCCGGGTCGAAGGCGTCGGCCTGATCGTCCCGGCCGGCATCGAGGCGGCGGAGATACCGCGCGGCCGGCCGACCGCCGAATCCGGCCAAGCCGCCGTCCGCTTCATCCTCGCCGCCATCGAAGCCGCACGCGCGGGGCGGACCGACGGCCTCGTCACCGCTCCCATCAGCAAAGAGGCCGTCCACCTCGCCGGCTACCCCTGGCCGGGGCACACGGAACTGCTGGCCGAAAAGTTCGCCGCACCGGAGGTCGCCATGATGTTCGCCGGCGGACCTTTCCGCGTCGTCCTCGTCACCATCCACCTGGCGCTCATCGAGGCCATCCGCTCGCTCACCGTCAAGCGCATCCTCTCGGCGATGCGCCTCGCCGACGACGCTCTCAAACGGTTCTTCGGCATCGCGGCGCCGCGCCTCGGCGTCCTGGGCCTCAATCCCCACGCCGGCGAGGCCGGCCGCTTCGGTCACGAGGAACGCGAAATCATCGCACCCGCCATCGAAGAAGCACGCACCGCCGGACTCTGCGCCTTCGGGCCCCTCGCCCCCGACACCGCTTTCCACCAGGCCGCGCGAGGAAAGTTCGACCTCCTCGTGGCCATGTACCACGACCAGGGACTCATCGCGCTGAAGACCGTCGCCTTCGACTCCAGCGTCAACGTCACGCTCGGCCTGCCGACCGTCCGCACGAGCCCGGACCACGGCACCGCCTTCGACATCGCCGGCCGCGGCATCGCGAACCCCGAGAGCATGAAACAGGCCATCCGCCTGGCGGTGGAAATGATTCGTCGCCGACGCGAACCCGGCCCATGACCCATCCGCCCACCCAGACCGAAATCCGCGCCCTCCTCGCCCAGGCCGGACTCCGGCTCGATCGCCGCCTCGGCCAGCACTTCCTCGTCGACGCCAACCTCATGCGCCTCCTCGTGGCCGAGGCAGACCTCGGACCCCACGACACCGTCCTCGAAGTCGGCGCCGGCGTCGGCAACCTGACCGAATTCCTCGTCGAGCAGGCCGGATGGGTCGTCGCCGTCGAAATCGACCCGCGCCTCGCCGGCGTCGCACGCGAACGACTCGCCGACGCCGCGAACCTCGACCTCCTGCGCACCGACGCGCTGAAGGACAAGCACACCCTCTCCCCCGCCCTCGTCGAACGGGTGCGGTCGCGGCTGGCGCGCCTCGGCGGCCCGCTGAAACTCGTCGCCAATCTCCCCTTCGCTGCCGCCACGCCTCTCGTCGCCGAACTTCTCGTCGCCGGCCCTGTGCCCGAGCGGCTCGTCTTCACCGTCCAGAAGGAAGTGGCCGACCGCCTCGCCGCCGCCCCCGCCACGCGCGACTATGGACCCGTCGGCGTCCTCGTCCAGGCCCTCGCCGAAGTCCAGGTCCTTCGCCGCCTCGCCCCGAGCGTTTTCTGGCCCCGGCCGCGCGTCCGGAGCGCCATGGTCCGCATCCTTCCCTCGGCCGAACGCCGCAGCCGCATCGCCGACCTCGCCGCCTTTCGCGCCACCATCGAAGGCCTGTTCGGCCATCGCCGCAAACAGGCCGCGCGCAGTCTGGCCCTCTCGCCGACCTTGGGGGGAACGCCGAGCCAGTGGGCCGATCGCCTCCGCGCCGTCGGCCTCGACCCCGCTGCCAGGGGGGAAACCTACTCCGTCCAGGACATCATCCGCCTCGCCAACGCCATCGCCTAACCGCGCGCCGGGTGAAATGTTTCGCCGCACGCGCGCCGGGTGGCACTGGTCCCGGCGCGCCGGGATCCGCCAGTGTGCCTGCTCGCGCACCCCAAAAAAATATAGGGACGCCACCGCTCGACGCCCGCTCGGATCGCCTCCGTGTCCCGGCAGGCCAGTCGACGCACACGCCCGACCGGCCCGCGTTCACCTTCCACCGCCATCACAAGGTCTTGCTTGTGTAAGTCGATGCCGATGTAATACATACCGTGCTCCTTGCCCACAGGGCGTTAGAGGGTTCGTACGCCAATCCCATTCTAACCCTTGTGGCAAGGGGCCGCATCACGCGTGCGGCCGTAGGGCACGGTTATAATATCACAATAATATTTTCCTTGAGCCTGGAGCGGGCGAAAAACTTCTTGTGCGGCCGGCGAGGCAAGATAGAATCGAGACAGGCGACGGGTGTTCCGTCGCTGCGCGTGTTGCGGTTGCTCCGGTCGTCCTTCGGGCTCCCTCCGCAACAGTAGCGGGAACGTTACCCATGGCGGCGGTTCCACCTTATTCCAGGTCGGAAACTGTCCAGCGCATGGGGACAAGCTCACTTATAGAAGCATCGCCATGGGCGCAAAGGGTCGTCGGGTTCTGATCGGCTTGGTGCTGGTCGCGGGGATTCTCGCGTCAGCCCCACGGGCCTGGGCTTGGCTGCGAATGCAGTACCCGGACGCCGAGGTCGTCGAGCGGTCAAACCTGATTGTCATCGGGCACCTGAAGCAGGGCTCCGTCGAGTACGTGGACCACAACGAAGGCCGGCCGGAGGTGGCTTCGTCCGAGGAGTATCACGCCACCCTTCTCGTCACCGAGGTCCTGAAGGGGACCTTCAGGGAGAAGCAGACGCTGGTCGTGATCGACTACGGCCTGACCCCGGTGATCGGGGGGTTCGTTCACTGGCGGAATTCATCTCAAGATTGGCGCGGCGGGAGAAAAGAATACCCCAAGGACATCATCGAGATCCTTGATACCGGCAATAGCGCGCGTAGCGACCAGCCCTTGGTCAAGGACGCCGGAGAGGACAACATCTGGCTACTGCGATCGGTAGAGGTTAAGTACGGCAAGGAGTCGGGCGCCCTGGCTTACCATATCGCCGATCCGGAGGACCTTCAGCCGCTGGTCTTCAAGGACTACATCCTGGCCTACCTGTCAAAGGACCCGGTCGCGGGAGTCAAGGCCCAACTGGCCAAGCATCCGGAACTGAAGGACCGTATCGAGGACTACCTGGACCACGTCGAAATCCAGCGGATCTGCACCTTGGCGGACCCGAAGGCCCGGGCCGAGGCCCTAGTTCCATACTACGAGAAGCGGCTGGTCTGGGGTTCCAAGGGGAGGGAGGCAACCCAGGCCCTCCTGGCCTGCGGCGACGCCGTGGCCGGACCGTGCCTCATCCGGCTCCTGAAGGGCACCAAGCCCTCCGCCCTGCGCAACGAGATCATCTGGGACATGGGCCAACTCAAGTTTCCGGGGTGCGTGGATGCGCTGGTTAATCTTCTCAAGGACATCGATGCCTCTTATGCTCGCCCCCAACCCAAGACCGAATCCGGGCGGACCGATACGGACTTTGCCGGCGAGACGATGTGGGCCGTCCGGGCCCTGGGGCGCATCGGCGACCCGCGCGCCAAAGAGATCATCGAGCGGACCCGCCAGCGCTGCGACCTGTCGGGCGATCGCTACCTCGTTGAGACCTGCGACTACGCGCTGAAGGATATCGCCAATGAGGCCGCAAAGGCGCCGGATGACAAGTCCAAGGGCAAGGCCAATTAGGCGGATGGCATGCTTCGTTGGCTAAAAATATGCCTACCCTGCCTACCCCGCCCTAAGAGGGCAGGCGGCGGGCAGGCTGTGACCATGGTCACTCCGCCGCTCGCTGGCGGCTTGTCCGCCAGTGCTCTACCTGCCCCGCGCGCCAAAAACACTTAAACCTTGTGCCCGGTCAAACACTGTGCTTTTCCTACGGCATCAAATCCGCACGATGCTCACGGAACCACCTGAGCGTCTCGCGCAGCCCCGCCTCCGTCCCGACCTTCGGCTCGTAGCCCAAGAGACGCCGGGCCTTCTCAATCCGGTACGTCAGCGGCGTCGTCATGAACTTCAGCCGGAACCTGTTCACGAGCGGCGGCTCCTTCGCCCCCTTCAGTCGCCACAGTCCCTCCATCACCGGGCACGCCAGACGCACCAACCACGTCGGCGCGTGACGCGTCGGCATCGCGTAACCCGTCTCCTCGCACACGATTTCCATCAGACGCACGCGCGTCACCGCATCGCCGTCCGTCACCATGAACACTTCGCCGATCACTTCCGGCCGCGTCGCCGCCAGGTACAGCGCCTCCACCAGGTTCCCCACGTGGCACAGGCTGAGCGACTGACGCCCGGATCCCACGAAACGGAACTTCCCGTTCTTCAGGTTTTCCAGGACCCGCGGCAAAAACTGACGGTCGCGCGGACCGTACACGTACGGCGGCCGGACGATGACCGCCGGCAACCCTCGCTCCACCGCCAGTTGCCGGACCGTTTCCTCCGCCCGGATCTTCGTCAGGTTGTAATGGTCGCCCGTGTGAATCATCGGGGCCGTCTCGTCCAACTCCCGCTGCGGCGCCATCCCCAGGACGACCATCGAACTTAAGAAAACGAACCGTTTCATCCGCCCGCGCGCGATCGCCGCTTCCGCCAGGTGCCGCGTCCCCTCCACGTTCACCCGCACCATCTCCTCGAGCGGCGCCCAGTCCGACACAAGCGCCGCACAGTGGAACACGTAGTCCGCGTCCTCCAAATGCGGCGTAAGCGAGCCCGCCGGGTTGCCCACGTCGCCCTCGACGAGCCCGACGCCCCAGGATTTCAGGAGCCGCGTGTCGCTCGTCCGGCGCGCCAGCGCCCGCACGCGCCAACCCTGGTCCAGGAGCCGGCGCGCCAGGTGGCTCCCGATCATTCCCGTCGCGCCCGTGATGAAAGCCAGCGGCTGTTTCGCCTCGGCCATAACGTTCCTCAATTCCACCGGTGGCGGCCATTGTAAACCCCCCGCCCCCACGGTCAACCGGAATCAAATCCCCCCGTCGGAGCGTCCTTCCTTTTATTTAATCCCCGGTGAATACACCGTGGCGCCGTCATACTTCGCCGGCACCTCGTCCCGAAACTTACACACAAAACTTAACGCTAACCGTTTCCTGCTGGCACTGGCTCAGCAGGCGTAAGGGTTATACAATACACAGCGCCCGGTCCCGCGGGTTCAGGGAAACCCGGGGAGCCGGCTCTCGAGAGCATCGTCAGATTCTTTTTAGGGAGGACGACCATGAAGCGATTGGGGCGAGCGAACCTTGTAGCGATTGCCCTGCTTGCGGCACTCGTCATCAGGTGGGCGGCCGCGCGCGAAGCGTGCACGGCCGAGGAGAAGAAGGCCGAGCCCCGGAAGGCGCCGGCGTTCACGTTGGAGGACGTGGACGGCACCAAGGTCAGCCTCTCGGATTTTGCCGACAAGATCGTGGTCCTGGAGTGGATGAACCCCGGCTGTCCGATCTGGGCCCGCCACCACAAGGCCGGCACGTTCCGGACACTGGCCGAAAAGTACAAGGACCAGGGCGTCGTCTGGCTGGCGATCAACAGCACCAACTCCGCCGACAAGGAAAAGAATAAAAAGTTCGCTGAGACCGAAAAGGTGCCGTTCCCGATCCTCGACGATCACGCAGGAACGGTGGGGAAAGCCTACGGCGCGAAAACCACGCCGCACATGTTTGTCATCGACAAGCACGGCCGGCTGGCTTACGAGGGCGCCATCGACGACGACCCCGCCGGCAAGAAAGAGAAACCGCTCAATTACGTGGATCAGGCCCTGACCGAACTCCTGGCCGGCAAACCTGTCTCCGTCCCCAAAACCGAACCTTACGGGTGTTCGGTGAAATACGCGCCGCAGAAATAGCGCCGCCATAACGCCCGGGGATGAGGCTCCGAAGGGGCCGAATCCCCGGGACTCTTTTCCCCGCCGCCCCGCGCCGCGCGCCTTTCACTTCGCAATCCGCAATTTTACCCGCCGTCGCCCGCCTGGGCGGGAGGCTCGAAAGGGCCTCCTCACGCATGGGTCTCGCGGCACAGAAATTCCTTGCCCTCCGGCCCGAGGAATGCAAGACTGCGTGTGCCGAGATGTTGTCACTGCATATCGCGCACCTTTTGGCGGACCGGCCCATGGGTGCCAGACGAGGTGTCACACTGACCGAGTCGCTTGCCGTGGTCATGGGGCTCGGCTGTCTGGCGGCGATGATCCTCCCCGCCCTCCTGGATGCGAAGGACGCGGCGGAGCGGACCATTTGCGCGCGGAACCTGGCACATCTCGGCGAGGCGATGCTCCTCTGGGCGGGCGAACACGACGGTTTTCTGCCGGACTGCGGGGCGGCGTCGACCTTCGGCGGAGCCGTGCCGCAGGACGGGCACCATTTCCCCAGCCGATTCGACGCTCCCGGCACGTGTGCCTGGCCGAACGTGCGGGCGGTCGGCAACCAGGCGAACCTGTGGCTCCTGGTGCGCGAAGGGTATGCCGACGCGCGGCTCTTCGTCTGCCCGGCGACGCCCGACAAGCCCAGCCTGAACGCAAGCGGCGATGCGGCCGCCATGGGTTTCCTGGCCATGGACCCCGCGACGGCACGGGCCACGCCCCCGGAGGACTACTTTCTCAAGCACGTCGCGGCGGGCCGATGCTCCTACTCCTACCAGAACCAGTTCGCGCACCCGGCGACCGACCCGGCCGTCTCGGACCCGCGGAACGCGACGACGCATCGGCTGCTGCATCCGGCGGACCTGGCGATCCTGGCGGACCGGAGCCCGTACACCCGGCCGCAGTTGACCCGCCAGTTCATCGTCTCGCCGGACGCGGAGCCGGAGGCCAACAGCCCGAACCATCACGGCCGTGGGCAGAACGTCCTTTACCTGGAGGGCCGGGTCGCGTGGCACGCGACGCCGCGGTGCGGGGCCGTGCGTCCCGGGGGCGATCGCGACGCCATCTATTGGCCCGACGCGGGCCGGCCCGACGATCCCGAGAACATCCCGCGGTCCGTATGGGACTCCTTCCTGGTGCCATGACGACGCCGACGCCCGCCCCGTGCCGCCGAAGCGTTCCCGGCATGACGCTCGTCGAGATGCTCGTGGTGCTCGGGATTCTGGCGGTGCTGGCCGCGCTCCTTTACCCCGCTCTGTGGACGGCGATTGAGGCGGCCAACAATGCCCGGTGCCAGAATCATCTCCGCCAGATCGGGATCGCCTACCGGGATTACCTTCAGAACTCGGGAGGCCTATGGCCGCCGATTTTCTCCACCGACTCGCCGCCGGTGGACCTCTTCAAAGCGATCGAGGCGGAGACGGGCCTGGTGATGGCGCCGGCGCGTCCGGCGGCGAACTGGGGCCAGCCGGGGCCCCACTGGAGCATCGTCCTGTGGCCATATGTGGATTCGCTCGAGTTATACACGTGCCCGTCAGACCCGAAGGCGGGGCGGCGCGGCAGCGAAGTCGTCCCGGCGGGGCGCGAGCACACGGTGGCGCTTCTGGACGCGCCGCCGGAAAGTTACGCCCTGAACGTGATTCTTTTCCGGACAGCGGACGATTTTCGGCGGCAGGCCGGCTGCTTGTGGGGCACGAAGGGCGAGGTGGACTTCAACGGCCTCGCGAGTTACACGACGGAGTCGGAGCAGCGCCGGCTCTTTGGGGGCCTCGCGAACCGGATCCTTTTTTTCTGCGGCGCGTCGGGCCAGACGGTCGGAAGCCAGTTCAACGTCCCGTTCCGGAGCCGGGCGGGCCTTTCGGGGGCCCAGCGCTGGGAATGGCACTACGGGCAGGCGTCGGCCGCATTCGCCGACGACCCGGGCTGCGGCTCCAATTACCTCTACTGGGGCGGCCAGGTGGAGTACCACGACGAGTTGCCGGACCTCTGGGCGTGGGGCTACGAGTTAACCCGTGCGTCGTCCCAACCTTGACGGCGGGCCGCAGGCGGTAGAGCCGGCATCGGAGTCTACGACGGCCCAGGCGCCGGGGCGGACGGCGCGGCCGGGGCATTGCGAAGCGCGCGGGCGACAGCACGCACGCGATCGGTGTTAATGACCATGACGGTCGCGGCACCGTCCCGGACGCCGACCTCGAGCCAGCCGTAGGTGTACCACGTGATGGGATTGCCGCCGCGGTCGTCCGTTCGCTGCCCTTCTTCCGGGCCGAGGGTTCGGTGATAGTGGTCGAGGGGCTTCGGATTCTGCGGTTCCAGAGTGATAGACGGATCGTTGAACATCCGGGTCACCTGCATGGGTTCCTTGGCGAGTCCGAGGGCGGCGAGGATTCCTTTGAGCATGACGTCGCTCCGTTTGCCGATTTCGTCGGCCTCGCTCTCCTCCTCGTCGCCCGCTGGGGCGGCGACCCCGATGCCCAGGACGCGGCGCAGGCCCTCCTGGGCCGACGGCCGCTCGCCTCGCGCCGGCATCCGCACCGTTAGACCCACCACCGACCCGGAATCGTTCGCCGCAAACGCCACGTCGCCGTATCGCAAGTACGTCACGGGTGTCGGTACGACGGTGGGAGGATTTTCCGAGGCATCCTTCAAGTTGAAACTGCCCTTTTCCTCGGCGGCGGGCTTCGCGCCCAGGAGCGTGGCCACGCGGTCGGCGGCAAGCGGAACCTTGAGTTGAAAGGTGAGGTCAAGGGGCCCCGGATCGTCCTTGAGGAGGCCGGCCCAGTGTGTGAGCGTCTTCGAGTCGAACATGCGCAGCATCCAAAGGGGGTCGGCCATCCGCTCCTCGGCGAAGTCCGTGAAGGCGACCTCCTGGTCGCCGAGGCGGCGGAGGATTTCGGCGGCGCTCATGGCCGCCGACGCGGGTGCAGGAGGCGCGGGGGGAGGCGGCGGAACCGGCCCAGCCGTCGGTGAAGAGGCGGGCGCCGAGGCAGGCGCCGCCGGCGCTGCGGCCGGCGCGGCGGCGGGCGCGCTCGCCGGAACCGACCCTTGGGAGGCGGCGGCAGAGGGCTGTTGCGTGGCCGGCGAAGGCGCCGCGGGCCTTGCCGCGCGCGGCGCCGGCCCGCTCAGGAAGAGAAAGTACACGACCAGACCTATCCCGACCAGCACCACGAAGCCGGCACTCCCAAGGATCGCCAACTCCCTGGTGCGGCTCCGGCGGTCTTCCCGGAGCAGAGAATGCGGCGATGGGCGCCCGGCCGGGCGGGCGCCGGGGATGCGGACCACCTGACCGCAGGCGGGGCACTTGGCGCGGCGTCCGGCGTACTCGTCCTTGAAGTGGTACTCCTTCCCGCACGCACAGCGGACGGCGATGGGCATGGCTTCCCCCCTCTCGAGGGCTAGGGCAATCGACTTGGAATCCCTTTCGGGGCACAAAGCCCCTTCCGGGATTCTTGGCTGAACTCTACCCAACGAAACAGGGTCTGTCAAGCACAAGGAGGGCGGGGAGCACGGTCGCGGGGCTGACGCCGGCCCAACCTTGACGGCAAGCGGCAGCGGGCCTACGATGCCGGTCGCATCTTCGGACTCCGGTAAGCCTATGGCGCGGAAAGAACTCTCGCGCGTGCCGAAACGGATTCTGCGCGGCAAGATGCCGCGCGAATCGTTCAACCTCGGCGGGCGGACGTACCGCCTGGAGAAGGTGCTGAAGCAGGACTTTTTTGCGGCGACGGGACGGTACGCCGGACCGGATGGCCAGCGCGTGGTGCTGAAGCACTATCACACGGACCCCTGGCTCGGCGTGGGCCTCGAGTGGGCGGGCCGGCGGATGGCGGACCGCGAGATCCGCCATTACCGGATGCTCCAGGATTTGCCGAACGTTCCGCGCTTCCTCGGGCGCGTCGGCAAGAGCGCGTTCGCCCACGCGTGGGTCGAGGGGGAGGACCTCCTGGACCGCCGCGAGAAGGTGCCGGACGATTTCTTCGGGCGGCTCGAGGCGCTCCTCTCGGTGATCCACGCGCGGGGCATGGCCTATGTGGACATGAACAAGCCGGACAACGTCCTCGTGGACAGGGACGGGAAGCCGGTGCTGATTGATTTTCAGATTTCGTGGGCGCCGCGGCCGTCGTGGGGGCCGCTGGGGTGGGCGAAGGGGCGGTTCCTCAAGGCGCTTCGGCGCGAGGACCTCTATCACGTGCGGAAACTGAAGCGCCAGTACCGGCGCGACCTGATGACGGCGGCGGAGGTGGAGGCGAGTTACGAACGGACGTGGATTCTTTCGCTGCACCGCATAGTGGGCGCGCCGCTACGGGACCTCAGGCGCAAGTTCCTCGAATGGGTCGGGGCGCGGTAGGCGCGGCGCAGGAAAGTGGTGCTCGGGACAGGATTTGAACCTGCACGGCCGTTTTTGTGGCCACCAGCACCTCAAGCTGGCGTGTCTGCCAATTCCACCACCCGAGCACCTGATTAGAGCATAGTCGAGCCGGCGGCCCTTGTCAAGATCGGGACGTTCCCCGCTCTCCGGAAATTGTTGAACCGGAGCGCGGGCGGGGTTAGAATCCGGAGGTTCCTTTCCCGGTGGGGTGACCGGAGGCGCGATGATGGCCGAGGCTCAGGGTCCCTTCGACGCATTCCAGCCTTATTACGACCTGATGGTGAACTGGGAGCACCGCCTCGGGTTCGAGGCGCCGTTTTTCCAGCGCGTCTTTTCGAGCGCGAAGGCTCGGCGGGTGCTGGACTGCGCGTGCGGGACGGGCCATCACGTCCGGCTGTTCGCGCGGTGGGGGCTGGAGGCGGTGGGAACGGACCTGGCGCCGGCGATGGTCGAAGACGCGCGGCGCCAGACGGGCAGCGAGTACGCCAAGGTCCGGTTCGAAGTGGCGGATTTCCGGGACCTGCCGAAACGGTTCGACCAGCCGTTCGACGCTCTTCTCTGCACGGGCAACAGCCTGGCGCTGGTGGACTCGCGGGACGGCCTGCGGCAGGCGGTCGGGGGCATGTACGAGATCCTGGCACCCGGCGGGGTGGCGGTGATCCACACGCTGAACTACGCCGTCATCCCTGAGGGGCGGAACCTGTACGAAGGGCCTCGCGTCCGGGCGGTGGACGACCGCGAGATCCTGTTTCTGAAGATCGTGCGGAAGCAGCGCCAGCACTGCGAACTCGACATCGTGGTGCTGGAGAAGCAGGCGGGTGAGTGGAAAAGAACCGAGACGCACGCGCGGGCGTGGGCGCTGGAGCAGGCGGAACTGAAGACCATCGCGACCGAGGCGGGGTTCGTGCGGCTCCAGTTCTACGGCGGGTACGACCCGAAACCGTTCGACCCTGCCGCCAGCCGCGATATGATCCTCGTAGCCCGCAAGGAGAAGGCGGCGAAGTAGCAACCCTTACGCACACCGTTCCCGTCGAAAGGGGCCTCAGCATGAAGCCCGTCACCCTGCGTCGGCGAGAGTTCCTGGGGGCGGCCGCTACGGCTGCGGCATTCACCCTCGTGCCGCGGCACGTCCTGGGCGGCCCAAGGCAGATTCCGCCCAGCGAGAAGATGAACATCGCCGGCATCGGCGTGGGCGGCATGGGGGCGTCGAACCTGAGGAACCTCGAGACCGAAACAATAGTCGCCTTGTGCGACGTGGACCACGCCTACGCCGCCAAGACCTTCAAGCGGTATCCGAACGCCACGCTGTACAAGGATTTCCGCGAGATGCTCGACCGCGAGAAAGGCATCGACGGCGTGGTCGTGGCCACGCCCGACCACACGCATGCAGTCATTTCGATGGCCGCCATGAAGGCCGGCAAACACGTCTACTGCCAGAAGCCTCTGACGCACGATGTGTACGAGGCCCGCATGCTCGCCCAAGCGGCCAGGGAAGCCAAGGTCGCCACACAGATGGGCATCCAGGGGCACTCCGGCGAGGACGTGCGTCTGATTTGCGAATGGATCTGGGCCGGACTCATCGGCGAGGTCCGCGAGGTGGACGCCTGGTGCAGCCTCTCCTATTACCCGTGGGGCCACGCCTATTGGAGCAGCAAGTATTCCGAGCGGCCGAAGGACACGCCGCCCGTCCCGCCGACGCTCGACTGGGACCTCTGGATCGGCCCGGCCCCGATGCGGCCGTATCACGAGGCGTATCACCCGGGCGTGTGGCGGTGCTGGTGGGACTTCGGTTGCGGCATGATGGGCGACCGCGGGGCGCACTCGCTGGACCCGGTTTTCTGGGCCCTGAAACTCGTACCGCCCACGAGCGTGGAGGCTACCTCCTGCGGCAACACGAAGGAGGTGCATCCGCTGTCGGCGATCGTGACGTTCCGCTTCCCCGCGCGCGGCGACCTGCCGCCGGTGAAACTCACGTGGTACGAGGGCACCCGCCCACCGCGACCCGAAGACCTCGAGGACGGCCGCAGGATGCCCGCCGAGGGCGGCGTGATCTTCAAAGGCTCGAAGGGCAAGATCATGTGCGGCGTGTACGGCGACAGCCCGCGCCTCGTGCCCGAGACCCTCATGAAGGAAGCCAAGTTGCCCGAGAAGACCCTGCCGCGCGTCGCGGGCGGCCACGAACAGGACTGGGTCCGGGCCGCCAAGGCGGGCACCCAGGCCGGGGCCGACTTCGCGTACTCCGGGCCGCTGACGGAGATGTGCCTGCTGGGCAACGTGGCCAAACGAGTGGACGCCCCCATCAAGTGGGACGCCGCCAACCTCAAGGTCACCAATCTGCCCGAGGCGAACGCGGTCGTGCGGACCGAGTACCGGAAGGGCTGGAGTTTGTAACGCACACGCCGGGACCGTAAGGTCGCGGTTATCTCCATGAGGGCACAACCGATGACTCCCGAAGAAAAACTCCGCGCGCTGGGCCTCGAACTCCCCCCGGCCCCCAAGCCCGTGGGCGCGTACGTGCCCGCGGTGCGCACGGGCAACCTCGTTTTCGTCAGCGGCCAGTTGCCGATGAAGAACGGCGAACTGATGGTCAAAGGGCGGGTGGGCGGCGAGGTCGCCGTCGAAGAGGCGCGCCAGTGCGCCCGGCAGGCGGCGCTGAACGCCCTCGCGGCCGTCGCCGCCGAACTCGGAGGGCTGGACAAGGTCCGGCGTGTGGTGCGCCTCACAGGCTACGTGGCGAGCGCGCCGGGGTTCACGGAGCAGGCTCTGGTCTTGAACGCGGCGAGCGAGTTGCTGGCGGAGGTGTTCGGTGAGGCGGGCCGGCACACCCGCATCGCCGTCGGCGCCGCCGAACTGCCGCTGGGAGCGCCGGTCGAACTGGAGATGATTATCGAATCTGTTTCTTCACCGCAGAGACGCAGAGAACGCAGAGAACAGCAAAGATAGGGGAACGGCAGCCGCTTTTCGCCGTTGTTACTCAATCCGTCCTCTGCGACCTCTGCGCCTCTGCGGTGAGATAGCCTTGTGGAATCAGGGAGCCGCGCGGTGAAGATCGTCGTCCTGGACGGCTACACGATGAACCCGGGGGACCTGAGTTGGAAGGACCTGGAGTCGCTGGGCGAATGCACGGTTTACGAGCGGACGCCGCCCGAGAAAGTCCTCGAGCGAGCGGCGGGGGCCGAGATCGTTTTGACCAACAAGGTCGTCCTCGACGGCGCGGTGATGGCCCGGCTGCCGGCCCTTAAGTACATCGGCGTCCTGGCGACGGGGTACAACGTCGTGGACACGGCCGCGGCGCGCGAGCGGGGAATCGTGGTGACGAACGTGCCCGCCTACGCGACGCGGTCGGTCGCCCAACTGGTCTTCGCCCTGGTGCTGGAACTGGCGCACCGCGTCGGCCACCACGCGCGGACCGTCCGCGAGGGACGGTGGACGGCAAGCAAGGACTTCGCGTACTGGGACTGGCCGCTTGTGGAACTCGAAGGCCTCGTGATGGGGATCGTCGGGTTCGGGCGGACGGGCCGGGCGGTGGCGGACCTGGCGCGGGCGTTCGGGATGCGGGTGCTCGTCCACACGCGCTCGCCGAAGCCGCCCCAGAAAGGCGTCCGCTTCGTGGACCTTGAAAGCCTCTTGCGCGAGAGCGACGTCGTGAGCCTGCACTGCCCCCTGACGCCCGAGACGGAGGGCCTGGTGAATGCGAAGCGGCTGGCGCTGATGAAACCGACGGCGTTTCTGATTAACACGAGCCGGGGGCCGGTCGTGAACGAGCGCGACCTGGCCGAGGCCCTGAGCGCCGGGCGGATCGCCGGGGCGGGCCTGGACGTCCTCTCGACCGAGCCGCCGAAGGCCGACAATCCGCTGCTCGGGGCGAAGAACTGCTTCCTCACGCCGCACTTCGCGTGGGCCACGCGGGCGGCGCGCGAGCGGCTGATGAAAACGGTCGTCGAGAACGTGCGGGCGTTTCTGGCAGGCCGCCCCCAGAACGTCGTGAACTGAAACCGCAGCAGGTCTTTCGCCTTGAGACTCCGCGGAACCCTCTCTATAATCTCCCTGTGAGGGAAGATGGCACGGCGAGGGAGCAGAGATGATTCGCGTGGCGGTTGACAAGCGGCGTATGGCCGCATTCTGCCGCAAGCATCGCATCCGGCGGCTGGCGGTGTTCGGGTCGGCGCTGCGGGAGGGGTTCGGCCCGGAAAGCGATGTGGACGTCCTCGTGGAGTTCCAGCCCGAGGCGCGGGTAGGTTTTCTGGCGCTGGCGCGGGCGGCCCGGGAACTGTCCGCGATCCTGGGCCGTCGGGTGGATTTGGTGCCGCAAGGCGGCCTCAAGCCGCTGGTCCGCGAGAAAGTGTTGGCGGAAGCGGAGGTGCTCTTTGCGGAGTGACGCACTCTATTTGACGGACATCGTGGAGGCGACCGACGCGGTTGCGGAGTTCATCGCTGGGCTAAAGCAGGAGACCTTCGCCGGGAACAAGATGGCCCGCAGCGCGGTGCTTCAGCAACTGACGGTCATCGGCGAAGCGGCCGCACGCCTCAGCCTGGAATTCAGGCAGAAGCACCCTGACGTCGAGTGGGCGGATATCGTCGCCTTCCGAAACATCGCGGTCCACGCCTATTTCAGCGTGGACTGGGGAACCGTGTGGGTCGCGGCTACGGAGGATGCGCCGTCGCTGCGCGAGAAGGTGGCGGCCATCCTCCAGGCCGAGTATCCAGACGTCGGACCTCAAGCAAAAGAGCCCTGAGGTCAACGCTTCCCTTTCGCCTTGAGAGGCCCCCGGGCGGAGTCTACAATCGGCCCCGAATCGAACGTGGGAGGAACGGCCCCTCATGGCCAAGACGCTCACCTATAAGATCCTCGAAGCGCATCTCGTCGAGGGGAAACTCGAGGCCTGCGCCGACATCGGCATCCGCATCGACCAGACCCTGACGCAGGACATCACGGGGACGATGGCGATGATGGAGTACGAGGCGATGGGGGCCCCGCCACCCGCCACCGAACTCTCGGTCAACTACGTCGACCACAACATGATGCAACTATCGAGCGAGAACGCCGACGACCACGAGTTTCTGCGGACGTTCTCGGCGAAGCACGGCATGCACTTTTCGAAGCCGGGCAACGGCATCTGCCACCAGGTCCACCTCGAGCGATTCAGCGCGCCGGGCAAGACGCTCCTCGGGGCCGACAGCCACACGCCGACCTCGGGCGGCGCGGCGATGCTCGCCATCGGGGCCGGCGGCCTGGACGTCGCGTGCGCGATCGCCGGGATGCCGTTGCACCTGGCGTGCCCGAAGGTGCTCGGCGTCGAGTTGACCGGTCGCCTGCGGCCGTTCGTGAGCGCCAAGGACGTGATTCTGAAACTCCTTTCAATTCTCACCACGAAGGGCAACGTCGGCTGGGTCGTCGAGTACACGGGGCCGGGCATCCTGACCCTGAGTGTTCCCGAGCGGGCGACGATCGCGAACATGGGTGCGGAACTCGGCGTGACGACGAGCCTCTTTCCCTCGGACGAGGTCACGCGCGAGTTTTTGCGGCGCGAGGGCCGCGAGGACGCCTGGCGGGCCCTGGCCGCCGACAAGGGCGCCCGATACGACCGGACGATTGCCATCGACCTTTCGACAGTCGAGCCGATGGCCGCCTGCCCCCACTCGCCGGACCAGATCAAAACGGTGCGCGAGTTGGCGGGCCTGAAGGTCCACCAGGTGTGCATCGGCTCGTGC
>Ga0315277_10005900_pt1 | contig 16087 bp, 10 predicted proteins | sample YL17G05_15_MG_FD_203695 | JGI IMG/M metagenome (GOLD analysis project Ga0315277, IMG submission 203695) | Sediment microbial communities from Yellowstone Lake, YNP, Wyoming, USA - YL17G05_15 | ecosystem: Environmental > Aquatic > Freshwater > Lake > Sediment | place: USA: Wyoming | collected...
GCTCGGCTGCAAAGTCTCGCGGATGAAGGTCGGCCATCACGGCGCAAATCACTCGGTCCGCGACCTCGAGGCCGGAAGGTGCATCATCACCGCCCAGCACCACTGCTTCGCAGTCGAAGCGGAGGTCCCGCCCGGCGTCGAGGTGACGCACACCAACGTAAACGACGGCACCGTCGAAGGCATTCGCTGCCGCGGCGTCAAGGCGCGCGGCGTCGCGTTCCAGCCGTCGCGCGACGATTTCGGAGCGCCGAGCGCGATCCTCGAACGGTTTGTGAAAGGCAGAGATGCCTAAACGTAACGACCTCAGGAAAATCCTCATCGTAGGCTCCGGGCCGATAGTCATCGGCCAGGCTTGCGAGTTCGACTATTCCGGCAGCCAGGCGTGCAAGGCCCTCAAGGAAGAGGGCTACGAGGTGGTCCTCATCAACTCCAACCCCGCGACGATCATGACCGACCCACGCATGTCGGACAGGACGTATATCGAACCCATCACCCCGGAGGTGGTCGAGAAGATCATCGCGCGCGAGCGCCCCGACGCCATCCTTCCGACGCTGGGCGGCCAGACCGGCCTCAACACGGCGGTGTTTCTCGCCCGCGCGGGCGTGTACGAGCGCTACGGGGTCGAGGTGCTCGGCGCAGACCCCGACGCCATCGCCCGCGCCGAGGACCGCGACCTCTTCAAGCGCGCGATGCTCGAGATAGGCATCCAGGTGCCCGACAGCGGGATCGCGACCGCGGTCGAAGAGGGCATGGAGATCGGGCGGCGGATAGGTTTCCCCCTTATCCTGCGCCCGGCCTTCACCCTCGGCGGCGCGGGCGGTTCGACCGCCTATAACGTCGAGGAACTCGAGGCCGCGCTCGTGAGGGGCATCACGACGAGCCCCGTGGGGCAGGTCCTCGTCGAGAAGTCGGTCCTCGGATGGAAGGAGATCGAGTTCGAGGTGATGCGCGACTGCGTGGACAACGTCATCATCGTCACCTCGATGGAAAACGTCGACCCCATGGGCGTGCACACCGGCGACTCCATCGTCGTGGCGCCCGTACAGACGCTCTCCGCCGCCGAGTACGCCGAGTACGCCGGCCTCTGCAGGCGCGTCATCCGCAAGATCGGCGTCACGGGCGGCGGCGTCAATATCCAGTTCGCGGGCAACCCCGAAAACGGCGACATCGTCATCATCGAGGTGAACCCCCGGCTTTCGCGCTCGAGCGCCCTGGCAAGCAAGGCGACCGGTTTCCCCATAGCGCGCGTCGCCACGAAACTCGCCGTCGGTTACACCCTCGACGAGGTCTTAAACGACGTCACCGGCAACTCGCGCTGCTTTTTCGAGCCGACGGTCGACTACTGCGTGTTCAAGATCCCGCGCTTCACCTTCAGGAAATTCCCGCAGGCCGATCCCACGATAAACACCTCCATGAAGTCCGTCGGCGAGGCGATGTCCATCGGGCGAAACTTCAAGGAAGCCCTCCAGAAGGGCGTGCGCAGCCTCGAGGTCGGGCGCTACGGGCTGGGGTTCGACGGGCGCGAGCGCCCGGAGGACGCGCCGGCTGACGACACGGAGCTCACCCACAGGTTGCTCGTGCCGAACGATCGCCGGCACTTCTATATCAGAATGGCGCTCGAGAAAGGCTGGACCGTCGAGCAGGTCGCCCAGCTGACGCGCATCGACCCGTGGTTTATCTCCCAGATGAAGGACGTCGTCGTCCTGGGCGCGAGGCTCGCCGAGTTCAAAGCCGACGGCGGCCTCGCGGCGCTTTCCGGCGAACTCCTCGTCGAGGCGAAGAAGAGCGGCTTCTCCGACGTGCAGATAGCCCATCTCGTCGGCGCCACCGAGGCCGAGGTGCGCCGCCTCAGGCGCGACAAAGGCGTCAAGCCCGCTTACAAACTCGTCGACACCTGCGCCGGGGAATTCGACGCGGCGCGCCCCTACTTTTATTCCACGTACGAGAAGGTCGACGAGAACCGCGTCACGAACCGGCGCAAGGTGATCATCCTCGGCGGCGGCCCGAACCGCATCGGCCAGGGCATCGAGTTCGACTACTGCTGCTGCCACGCCAGTTACGCCGTCAAGGAAATGGGCTGCGAGGCCATAATGGTCAACTCCAACCCCGAGACGGTTTCGACCGATTATGACACGTCCGACAAACTCTACTTCGAGCCGCTCACGATGGAGGACATACTCGCCATAGTCGAGGCGGAGAAACCCGAAGGCGTCGTCGTCCAGTTGGGCGGGCAGACGCCGCTCAACCTGGCGGTGCCGCTTGAAAGGGCGGGCGTGCGCATCCTTGGCACGAGCCCCGACGCCATCGACCAGGCCGAGGACCGCGAGCGATTCAAGCAGCTCATCAACAAGTTGGGCCTCCTCCAGGCCCCGAACGCCACTGCGACGTCCTTCGAGGAGGCCAGGGCGATCGCCGCCGCGATCGGCTACCCGGTTCTCATCCGGCCGTCGTACGTCCTCGGCGGAAGCGCCATGGAGACGGTCCACGACGACGAGCAGCTCGAGCATTTCATGGCCAAGGCGAAACTCGCCAGCGACGTTTTGGAGGAGCATCCGATACTCATAGACAAGTTTCTCGAGAACGCCATCGAGGTGGACGTAGACGCGGTCGCCGACGGCAAAAGGTGCGTCATCGGCGGCATCCTCGAACACATCGAGGAGGCCGGCGTCCACAGCGGCGACGCGGCGATGGTCATGCCGCCGATAACGCTGGCCGATTCCATCCTCGAAAGGATCGCGCAGCAGACGAGGCTCATGGCCATGGAACTCGGCGTCAAGGGCCTCATGAACGTGCAGTACGCCGTGAAGGGCGACGCCATCTATGTCCTCGAGGTAAACCCCCGCGCCAGCCGCACCGTGCCATTCGTATCGAAGGCCATCGGGGTGCCGCTCGCGAACATCGCCACGAAGGTCATGATGGGCAAGACCCTCGAGGAGTTGGGATTCACGAGCGAAGTATCGATTCGCCACTTCGCCGTAAAGCAGTCGGTCTTCCCGTTCGTGCGCTTCCCAGGCGTGGACGCGGTCCTCGGCCCCGAGATGAAGTCCACCGGAGAGGTGATGGGCATCGATTCCTCGTTTGGCCTGGCGTTCGCCAAGAGCCAGCTCGGCGCCGGGCAGGCGCTGCCCCTCGAGGGGACGGTCTTCATCTCGGTGTGCAACAACGACAAGCGCGACGTCATCCTCGTGGCGAAGAAGCTCGAAGACCTCGGCTTCAAACTGGTGGCGACCGAGGGGACCGCCGACGCCCTGGCCAAGAACGACGTCGAGGTCGGCAAGCTCCGCAAGATTTCCGTCGGGCGCCCGAACGTCCTCGACCTCATCAAGAACAAGGAAGTGAAACTTATCATCAACACTGTCAGCGGCAAGAACCCGCGCAAGGACGAGATCTACATACGCAACCAGGCAATCGCCTCGAACATCCCCCTCGTCAGCACCATCAGCGCCGCGCGCGCGGTCGTTAACGGCATCGAGGCCTTGAAAAAACGCGGCATCAGCGTCAAGACTCTCCAGGAGTACACCGGCGCCGCGTACTGAAGCCGCCTGACTTGCCTGCGCTTCGAAGCCCCCCGTCGGAAATGCCCAAACCCGCGCGGGATCAGTGCTTCTTTTCTTTCACCTGTACCTTTACCGACGTGCCGCTCGGGTTTTCCTTGATCATGATCTTCTCGGACGAACCGCCGGGGCCATCCTTTATCTGGATCTTTTCATGCGAGACGGCCTGGTTACTGTGGAGCTGGACCTTGCTGCCCCTGTAGGTCGTCGACGTGCAGCCGGCGACGAATGAAACTACCGCCGCAAGGACCACCGCGAACGCAAAATGCCTCAACATTTCGTTTCCTCCTTCCCTTTCGGACACCACGCTGAAATATAGCACATAAGTCCAGTTTAGATGCCAAAAGTGCCGCTTTAGGGGCCAAATCGGCGGTAAACCGTCTCGCGCAGGAAAAGGGGAAGGAGCCGCTTCGTGCAGGTTTTTCGCCGAAGACGCGCCTGGCATGCGCCTGTTACGCGGGAGCGCACACTCAACTGACGCGCGCCCACGAAAAAACGCGCCGGACCCGCGGTTCGCGCGGGTCCGGCTTTATCCTGACGCCTCAGGGGGCGCCGTGCGACGGCGAGTTTACGAGTGGAGGTCAAGCCACGCCCTCATGACTTCGGACCTCGTCGGCGCGATGAGAGCGTTCGACTGGGCGTCCGAGACCCCGGTCACCCTGAAGCACCGAGTCGGGGCCTTCATCCAGAAGTACCCGATCAAGGCCGCGCAGCCGATGGGGACCGCGTACGAAGCACCGAGCACGAAGAGGACTATTGCCGCCAGGGTCGAGCATGCGATGATGCCGAGGTTCTTGAGGACCTTACACATCTTACACCTCCGTTTAGTTCGCTTTAGGTCTTGGCTGTTCGGTTGTCTTTTCGTCTGATTCGCGGGATTAGACGGCCAAATGCCGGACAGCGTTTCAAAAAGGGAGGCGTGGAATTACCAAGTCTGCGACGGCAGAAAACCGGGCGTCGCGACAGACGGCGCAAGCCGACATGCCTGGCGGCAGAGATACACCCGGGGCACGATATGATTCGAGCGCGCGATGCGATGCCGCCAAGCCGCTTCAGAAGGGAAGCGGCGGTAAAAACGAGGGGCGCCACGCATACTTTTGTGCGTGGCGCCCGGAAACTGCGATTTCCATCACTGTCTTTTCGGCCGTCCGGCTTCTATATCCCACCGAACACACGGACCGTGTCCTGAGCGGCGAAACCGGTACCGTCCGTAAGCTGGCCGCCGACGGTCACTCCGACGGCTTCGCCCACCGCGAGGATGCCTTGAACGTCCACTCGCGGGAACTTGACCATAAGCTCCGGCACGCCGTCCATGTCGTAGTCCTGCACGGCGGTCGGCTCGGAGAGGGCGTAGATTTTCTCGGAGTCGCCGCTCTGGATATAAACGGTTGAGACGTCAATGTCCGCGACGGAGTAAGGCGCGGGCAGACCTATGTAAGCGGTCATGACCTTGCCGCTGGACTTGAGGTTGACGGAGCGGGGGTCCACGACGACGTCGCCCTGAATCTGGTATTCATAGGCGCCGATGTCGATGGCGCCGTCGACCGGCCTGAGTTCGCCCCACTGGTGCTTGACGTATTGCATAATCACGTTGTTGTCTGGCAGCACGGCCGGGTTGAGCGGCCCGCCGGCGTTGACGCACGGGGAATCCCAAGCCAGGCGGTAGTCCTGGCCGGCCTGGTCGACGAAACCGGGCGCGTCGCCGACGATCGAGGTGCCATCGTCGACGAGCGTCCCGCCGCCCTTTACCCAGCCGGTGTTGAGCCAGCAATGGCTCATTACGGTGGTGCACAAGCCGGCGTCAGATGCCATTATCTCGTTGAGGGCGGTGGTCGCGGTCTCGTAAATGCAGTTGCGGAAGTCGCAGACGCAATTGACGCCCGAGAGGCGGAACAGGGTGTTGCGGTCGGTCCTCGTCGAGACGATGGTATTGTTGTAAAAGTGCAGCGTTCCGTTGCGCCAGGTCGTGTTGCTGCCGCCGTCGCCGCCGTAGTGGACGATCTGCCGGTTCCCCGACATGCCCTCGACGAGGATGTTGCCGTAAACGTGGCTCACCAGGTACGTCGGGTCGGTCCTGATAAGGATGCTGTCCTCGCCGTTGACGAGGTCCAGCTCCCTGTTGCCGGCGGTGGTGGAGAGTTCTATCCAGTTGTAGCGGACTACCATGCCGGCGGAACGGTCCTTGAGGCCTGTGCCTCCGGTGCCGGTCCTTACCGGGCCATAGCGGTTGTACTGGTAGAGTATCCCGAGGGCAGCGCAGTAACTGTTGTGCTCGGTGGTACGGCTGGTGTTACTGTTGCCGTAGAGGTAGCAGCCTTCGACAAGGATGTCGCGGCTGGCGAGGTCGTCCGAAGAGGAGACGAAGAAGCCGTTGCCGGAGTCGCGCATGATGCAGTTCTTGACCTTGAAGTGCTCGCACTTCTCGACCCAGATGGCCGCGGCGTTGTTGGAGTAGGCGGTCCGCCCGGCGCGCCCGGTGAAGTAATAGGGCGGCCTGCCGCTCTTGACCTCGAGGTTCTCGATGACTATCCACTGTGGCGTAGTGTCGGCCGGGATGTTGGCCCCTCCGACCTTGATGATGGAGCGGTTCTCGCCCCAGTAGTTGGTCTGGGGTACGCGGGTGGTGGCGTCGATGCCGTCGATTACCGGGAGTTCGCCGTTGGGCCCGGGCACGCCCGCCACGGTAATCGGCAGTTCTTCGGTGCCCTGCGCGCAGATTACCCACTTCTCTTTGTACGGGGCCTCGCGCCAGTAAATCAGAACCGTGTCGCCGGCCGCTATCGACTCCCAGGGCACGTCATTGATGTTCTCGTATGCCTTGCCGGGGCCGACCTCATAAGTAGTTGCTTGTGCAGCACTTGCGGTCATGAGCAACGCCGCCGCCACGAAAGCCATTATGACAGGGGTCTTCATACGGTGTCCTCCAAGAATGAGAAAAACGGTACTCCCCAGGGAAATGCGCGCTGACATGGAGGGTCGGAATGCCCTTGCCGCCACCACCTCTTTTCTGCCCGAGACGGCCAGAGCGCCGACGACCCGGCAAATGCCAAGCCTCGGCTTTTGTCACTTTGCCAAACGCCAGTTGCCGCCGCAAGGAAAATCCGCGTGATTTCAAGGATTCTCCTGATAGGCCTTTGGCGGCCTCGGCACATGGTCCGGCGCGTCTGTTTTTCGGATGCTCAATCGCCGCCCGCGTTAAGAGAGGCCCTTCCGGCCATGCCCGGTTTGACTTTCTCCGCGGCCGCTTCCGCGGAGGTCCGGTGTGCCTTGTATCACGGACAGCGCGGCTTGTCGAGAGAAAGGCCGGTTCTTTAGGAATTCCCGGATGACCGACGAGAGAGAGGCGTGAACACCGTGGCGCCGGGTCGCATCGGCACGGGCAATAAAAGAGGGCGCCCGGCCAATCCCCCGGACGCCCCCTTTATGGACGCGAACAGGCGGCATGGGCCTATCCGCGCGCGGCGGCCTGTTCCATCTTCGCGCGAAGCGCCGGGGCAATAATGGTCCTTGCGAACTCCTCGAACGTCGTCGGCGTGGTGGCCTCCGGCGTCCGCGGCGGCTCGGGCCTCATGAGCCCACTTTCGAGCGCGCCGTACATCGCCGCGAAGACATCGGCCGTGTTCTCGCTTGCGCCGAAGCCTACGAGCGCGCGCTTCAAGTCCTCGCCGGTCGTCCTCACGTGCCTTACGGGCTTTCCGACCGCGTCGCCGATGATGCGCGCCGCCTCGTCGAAACTGTAGTCGCGCGCGCCGTAGACCGGGATGACCCGGACGCCGCGCCACCCGGCGTCGACGAGCACCTTCGCGGCGACCTCGGCGATGTCCTTCGTCGCCACCAGCGGCACGCGCGTGCTCCCCGAGACGGGGAGGAAAACAGCCCCCGAAGACGCGACGCCGTCGAGCAACATGAGGAAGTTTTCCATGAAGTAGCCGCACCGCAGCATCGTCGCGTTTGGGCCGGCCTTCCCCAAAATCTCCTCCGCGTCGTGGAGCCCGTCGACCGGGCCGCAGCCGTAGCCGACGTTCGCGCCGATGCTCGACTGGAAGGCGACGCGCTTGACCGCGTTGGCGCGAACGGCGTTGGCCATGTTTTCCGTAAGGGCGTTTTGGTACGCGCGCGTGTCCGGCGCGTCAAACTTCGGCGGGATTAGAAAGTAAACCGCGTCGGCGCCCCTCGTGGCGCGCTTCACGTAGTCGGCGTCCTCGAGGCTCCCCTGGACGACGATGGCGCCGCGACCTTTTTCGGCGGCAAGGCCTTCAGGCTTTCGGGCAAGAAGGACAATCTCATGCCCGCCGCGGTCGAGAAGGAGATTCGCAAGCTTTCTTCCGACGTTTCCGGTGGGGCCTGTAACGACTATTCTCATCCTGCGCCTCCTTTGCCTCGCGGTGAGAGTCCCGGACTCCACCGGAGAGAACAGGCAAGAAGGCGGCGCGGTTCCGGCTGGACTATCGAAAGGCGCCGAAGGTCGCCGTGGCGCTACGCCCTCGAAACCTTCGCAGGCGTCGAGAAGACCCTGCGGCCGTCGACGATTTTGGTTCCCTCGACCTCGAACGCGCCCTTGAGTCGGATGTCGTCGGAGGAACTGCCGATGCCGACGTCGAACCGCCCGGCCTCGACGACGAGTTTCATGTCGACGCCCGTGAATGCGAGCAATTCCGTGTCGAGGGTAAACTCGACGCGCTTTTTTTCGCCCGGCGCGAGGCTCACCTTTGCGAAGCCTTTGAGTTCCTTCATCGGCCGGGCAAGCGAAGCCACGACGTCGGTGACGTACAGTTGAACGACCTCGGCGCCCGCGGCCGCGCCGGCGTTCTCGATCGTCGCGGCGATGCGAACGGCGCCGCCTGCCTTCGCCTTCGCCGGCGCGATGTCGAGGTCGCTATATGCAAAAGTCGTGTATGACAGCCCGTGGCCAAAGGGGTAGCGAGCCTCCCATCTGTCGCGGGATGGGACGTACCCGGCGAAACGAAGCGGCTTACGCGAGTAGTGGGCGGGGACCTGGCCGACGTTGCCGGGGAAACTCGCGGCGAGTTTGCCCGATGGGTTCGTCTCGCCGAAGAGGATGCTCGCCAGGGCGTTTCCGCCCTCTTCGCCGGGGTACCATGCCTCGAGTATCGCCGCGCAGTACTTGTCGACGCCGCCGAGCGAAAGCGGCCTGCCGTTGAGGAGCACGAGGATAACGGGCTTGCCGGTCGCCGCGAGTTCCTCTATGAGGTCGGCCTGGACGCCCAGGAGGCCAAGGTCGTCGCGGTCCTTTCCTTCGCCCGAATAGACGAAAGAGTTCTCTCCCATGACGGCGACGACGACGTCGCTTGACGCGGCAACTTCGACGGCCTGCTCGAAGAGGTCCTTCGACGCGTCGGCGATCTCGCATCCCCTGGCGTACGACACGCGGCACCCCTTGGGCGCGCCGCTCCTGACGCCCTCGAGGACGCTAACGAGCTTCAGGGCCGCATAATCCTTCGGCGCCTTTCGCCAGTAGTTCATCGACGACATGTAACTGTAATCGCCGAGCATCGCGTCCATGGAATCGGCGTTCGGGCCGATGACGGCGATGGACGAGACGTCCCCGGCAATCGGCAGCGCGCCGTTTTCGTTCTTGAGGAGCGTCACGGACTCCGAGGCCGCCCGCAGCGCCAGTTTCCGGCTTAGAGGGGAATCGAAAGCGGCGGCCGTGGCCCTGCCGCCGGACGGCCCGGGATTGCCGAAAAGCCCGAGGCGCAATTTCATCCGCAGCACGCGCCGCACGGCTTCGTCGACGACCTCTTCGGAAATCCTGCGCTGTTTCACGGCTTCGATGAGCGGCGCGCCGTAGCATTCGATCGTATTGAGCTCCACGTCGATGCCGGCCTCGAGCGCCATCTTCGCGGCTTCTTTGCGGTCCGCCGCGACGAGGTGCCACGTACGCAGCAGCTCGATCGAGCCGTAGTCGGACACGACTATTCCCCGGAAGCCCCACTTGTCGCGCAGTATCTCGGTCAGGAGTTCCCGGTGCGCCGAGCAGCAGACGCCATCGATCTCGTGGTATGCGTTCATGATGGAGCCGAGGCCCGCGGTCTTCACCGCCGCCTCGAACGGAAAAAGGTAAATGTCCCGCAGTTCTCGCGCGCCGACCCGCACGGCCGCGATGTTTCTTCCGCCGTCGGGGATGCCGTAAGCGGCGAAGTGTTTGCCCGTCGCCGAAACGCCGCTTGCGAGGTCCGGCCCCTGGAGCCCCTTCACATACGCCGTGCCGATCGCGGCGACAAGATACGGGTCCTCGCCGAAGGTCTCCTCGATGCGGCCCCAGCGCGGGTCGCGCGCGACGTCCAAAAGCGGCGCGAGCCCCTGGTGGACGCCCGCCGAGCGCATGCTCTTCCGGACGGACGCTGTGATCTCCGAAATGAGGGCGGGGTTCCAGGTGCTCGCCATGCCGATTGCCTGCGGAAACATGGTGGCGCGTTTGGTCATGTGGCCCGACAGGCACTCCTCGTGAACTATCGCCGGGATGCGCAGGCGCGTTTTTCTCGTGAGGAACTCCTGGATGGCCCGCGCGGCCTGGGCGACCTCCTCCGGCTCGAGGTCCGTGTCCCCGCCGATGCGGCTGATCTCGCCGATGCCGCTTCCGAGCAGTCTCTCGCATTTCTCGGGCGAAATGCGGCGCCCGTCGAGGAGCGACGGCATGTCGGTCGAGCAGAGTTGCGCCGATTTCTCCTCGAGGGTCATCTTGCGAAGGAGGGTCTCAACGCGGACATCCGATTCCCTGGCGGGACGTGACGATACGCGCTTGGCCATGGCTATTCTCCGTTAAGGGTTCCGACGAACGGCGGACACGAGAAGAGAGTCAGGCGGCCACGCATTATATAGCCGCCCCTGCGGGGCAGAAAGGGGTCACAGGCGGCGGAAATCGCGGGGCAACTTGGTCAGACAGATTCGGTCGGACAGATTCGGTGGGACAGATTCGGTGGGACAGATTCGGTGGGACAGATTCGGTCAGACAGATTCGGCCGGACAGATTCGGCCGGACAGATTCGGTCGGACAGATTCGGCCGGACAGATTCGGTCGGAGAGATTCGGTCGGAGAGATTCGGTCGGACAGATTCGGTGGGACAGATTCGGTCAGACAGATTCGGTCAGACAGATTGACGATTGGAGGCCGTTCGGGTACAATAGTTTTCTCCATCAGGGGAGTGGGAAGACCCTCCACAGTGTGATTTCGCGTCAGTCGCGGTTCTGAGCGTAAGCCAAAAATACATATGAACATAGAGAACATACGCAACGTAGCCATCATCGCCCACGTCGACCACGGCAAGACCACGCTCGTCGACAAGCTCCTTTACCAGTCGGGGATGTTCCGGCGCGAAGAGCTCGACCACCTCGCCGGCGGCGAGAACAACCTCATCATGGACTCAAACCCCATCGAGCGCGAGCGCGGCATCACCATCCTCTCGAAGAACTGCGCCATATCCTACGCGGACGCCGGCGGCGAAATGTACAAGATAAACATCATCGACACACCCGGCCACGCGGATTTCGGCGGCGAGGTCGAGCGCGTCCTCAAGATGGCGGACGGCGTGCTGCTGGTGGTGGACGCGTTCGAGGGGCCGATGCCGCAGACGCGCTTCGTCCTCCAGAAGGCACTCGCCTGCGGCCTGAGGCCAATCGTCGTCATCAACAAGGTCGACCGCGCCGACTCGCGGCCTGACGAGGTGGTGAATGAGGTCTTCGATCTCCTGGTCGAACTCGGTGCCGGTGACGAGGCCCTCGACTTTCCGATCGTCTACGCCTCGGGCAAAGAAGGCTGGGCGGTGACGGACCTCTCGGAGCCGAGGCAGGACCTGCAGTCGCTCTTCGCGGCGATTCTCGAGCACGTGCCGCACCCTGTCGCGAGGGCAAACGCCGTCCTGCAGATGCTCGTCACGACCCTTGACTACAACGACTACGTGGGGCGCATCGCGATTGGGAGGGTCTTCGGCGGCGTCCTTCGCGCGGGCGAGGAGGTGACCGTCGTTGACCGTGCGAGGGTCGGGACGCGCCAGCGGATAGTGAGCCTATTCGAGTTCGAGGGGCTCGGCCGGAAGGAAGTAGGCTCGGTACGGGCCGGCGACATCTGCGCGGTGGTCGGCCTCGACCCCATAGACATCGGCGACACGATTACCGACGCCGAGAACCCGCAGGCCCTGCCCATGCTCCAGGTGGACGAGCCGACGCTTCACATGACCTTCCGCGTGAACGACGGCCCCTTTGCCGGGCGGGACGGCGACCTCGTCACGAGCCGCCAGATAAGGGAGAGGCTCGAAAGGGAACTTCGGTCCGACGTGGCGCTGGCCGTCGCCGAGGGCGATACAAGCGACGAGTTCAGCGTCTCCGGGCGAGGGCTTATGCACCTCGGGATACTCCTCGAAAACATGCGGCGCGAGGGCTACGAGCTCTGCGCGGGAAAACCGAAGGTCATTCTCAAGGAGATCGGCGGCCGTACGCACGAGCCGATAGAACTCCTCTCGATATCCTGCCCCGTCGAATGCCAGAGCGCGGTGATGAGCGTCATCGGCGACCGGCGCGCCGAGATGGTGAAGATGGACGTCAAGGCCGGCCAGAAAGGCTTCGTGCACATGGAGTTCACGGTGCCCGCGCGGGGGCTCATCGGCCTTCGAGGCCGCATGCTTACGGCCACCCAGGGGCGCGCCGTGATGCATCATTCTTTTTGCGAATACGCGCCGATGCGCGGCGACATTACCCACAGGCTCGCGGGCGTGATGATCGCGAGCACTACCGGCGTGGTGACCGCGTACGCGCTCGACGCGCTGTATAACCGCGGGGTGTTCTTCGTGAAGCCGGGCGACCAGGTCTACCAGGGGCAGATAGTGGGGGAGCACTGCCAGGAGAAGGACATCGTCGTAAACGCGGTGAAGGCCAAGCAGCTCACTAACATGCGCGCCGCCGCGAAGGACGACGCCGCCAAGATCCGCCCGATGCGCGAGATGTCCCTCGAGGCGGCGCTTGAGTTCATCGAGGACGACGAACTCGTCGAGATCACCCCCAAGGCCATACGGCTGAGGAAAAAGATCCTCACCGAGGTCGGCAGGCGCCGCGCCGCGCGGAAGGTCCCGGCGTAGTTCATTCGGCGACAGTTAATTCGGTGACAGGATACTTATTTCCCGAATTACGTTCCGGAATCGCGTCGTCCTTCCATCTGGCCTGCTGAGGCTCCCCCCGGTATCCTGTTAGCAGCGCTTCCGACGGAACGCGCGGTTTAAGAAACTTGTGAAACCGGAGGTCTCGCATGGCGAAACTTGCCCTCAGGGGCGGCAAGCCCCTCTCGAAGAACGGCTACAAGATCACATGGCCCATCGTCACCGAAGAGGACGTGAAGGCCGTCGCGCGCGTCGCTCGAAGCGGCAAATGGTGGCGCTACGACGGGCACGAGGTCGAGAATTTCGAAAAGGAGTTCGCCCGCTATCACGACGCGAAATACGCGCTCGCCGTTTCGAACGGCACCGTCGCCATCGAGGTGGCGCTTCGCGCGTGCGGCATCGAGGCGGGCGACGAGGTGATCGTGCCGAGCGTGACGTTCATCGCGTCGGCCTCCGCGGTGCTCCTCGTCCAGGGGATCCCGGTTTTCGCCGACGTTCTCGAAGACACCTGCCAGATAGACCCCGCCGACGTAGAGCAGAAGATTACACGGCGCACGAAGGCGATACTCGTCGTCCACTACGGCGGCTACCCCGTGGACATGGACGCGATCCTGAAGATCGCCCGCCGGCGCCGCCTCTGGGTCGTTGAGGACGCGGCGCACGGCCAGGCTTCCGAGTGGAAGGGGCACAAGGTCGGCTGCATCGGCGACATCGGAACGTTCAGTTTCCAGCAATCCAAATCGCTCACCTGCGGCGAAGGCGGCGCGGTCGTGACCGATTCGGAAGATCTCTACAACAAGGCGTACGCGTACCACCACATCGGGCGCGCGCTGGGCGCCGGCAAGTACGAGCACACTTCCGTCGGCCCCAACTACCGCGTAACGGAGTTCCAGGGCTCGATCCTCCGCACGCAGTTGAAGAAACTCCAGCGGCAGACTGAGACGCGGATGAAAAACGCCGCGTTGATTTCCGACGGGATAAGAGGGATCCCCGGCCTCGAGCCCCTGAGGCGCGACAAGCGCGTCACGCAGCGCGGCTACTACTTTTACGTGCTCAGGTTCGACGAGGGCCTCTTCGGGATGAAGAGGGCGGATTTCATAGCCGCGATGAAGGCCGAAGGCGCGCCCGTGGGCGTCGGCTACGGCATGCCGGTGTACAAACTCCCCGCCTTCAGGGATATGAGTTTCGGGGTCAAGGGCTGCCCGCTCACGTGCGGCCATTACAAGGGCAAGATGGACTATTCAAAGGTCCGCTGCCCGGTCGCCGACGAAGTAAGCGACCGGCGCCACGTTACGATAGGCAACGACGTCATCCTTCACGCGACCAACGCGCGCCTCATCGTCGACGCGGCCTGGAAGGTCTACGAGAACCGTGCCGAGATCTCCGGCGCGCACGCGAAGTAAAGGGGAGGGAGCATGCCGACCGTAGACGAAATCCACCAGCACTTTCTTTCTCGCGCGCCGTGGGTGAACCGCGAGGACACCGTCGACACCGTGAAGGCCGGCGACCCGTCGCGAAAGGTCAAAACCGTCGCCGTCGGGTGGATGTCGACCATATACGACCTCCGTAAGGCCGTCGAGCTCGGCTGCGAACTCTTCATCACGCACGAGCCGACGTTCTGGGAGCACTGGGCGCCCGAAGGAAAGAACCGCCGCGAGCGCGGCGGCATCGAGAAGACGAGGCTGCTTGAGGAAACGGGCCTCGTTATCCTTCGGTGTCACGACGTCTGGGACGCCTGGCCGGATACCGGCATCCGCGATGGCTGGGCGTCGGGCCTGGGCTTGACGAAGTTAGTGGCGAAATCGAAGGACGGCTGGAGCGCGATGTACGAGATACCCGAGACGACGCTCAAGCGTTTCGCGCGGCACGTCCTCTCGAAGGTGAAAACAATCGGCCAGGACAGCGTCCAGGTAATGGGCGACCCCGGCATGAAGATATCCCGCCCCTCGGTCGGCGTCGGCTGTTTCACGCCGAACATGGACATGATCGAAAAGGGCTCCGACTGCCTCATCGGTACCTGGGACGGCAACTGGTACTACTGGGAGACGAGGGAGCGCTTCGTGGAATGCGGCGTCGGCGTCATCACCGTCGAGCACGGTACGACCGAGAACTGGGGCATGAGAAACTGCGCCGACTACGTCCGGAAGACCTGGCCGGAACTCACCGTGCATTACCTCGACCTCTATCCGCGCCCGTGGACCGTGAAGTAGGGGGGCCCTCGGGGCGGCGGCGAGGCAGCAGTGCGCGGGCGCGAGGGCAGGGGGCTCGATTCGACAAAGGCGTCCCATGGGCAAAGGCCGGCTCGAACGCCAGATTGACTTCGTCATCGAGATCGACAAGTTGGCGTCCGTCTACCGCAGGACGCTTCTCATCGACCGGTCTCGAAACGAAAACGACGCGGAGCATTCGTGGCGCCTCGGCGTCATGGCGATGCTGCTTTCGGAATACGCCCCGGGTGCGATCGACGTCCTGCGCGTCATGAAGATGGTGCTCATCCACGATCTCGTCGAGATCGACGCCGGCGACACGTTCTGCTACGACGATGCGGCCGCCGTGGGAAAGGCCGGGCGCGAGTGCGCCGCGGCCGACCGCATCTTCGCCATCCTTCCCGCCGACCAGTCGCGCGAACTGCGCTCCCTATGGGAGGAGTTCGAGGCTGCGCGCACGCCCGAGGCGCGCTTCGCGGCCGCGCTCGACCGCCTCCAGCCGCTCCTCCACAACTACTACACCGAGGGCGCCGCCTGGCGCGCGCACGGCGTCACTTACGAAGAGGTCATCAAGCGAAACGCCCACATCGCCGACGGCGCGCCGCGCCTCTGGGAGTTCGCCAAATCGCTCATCGACGACGCGTCTCTAAAGGGTTGGCTCCCGCGCAGGAACAGGTGACCGCCTTGCTCTGTTGAAAACAGCACATGTCACGCTTGATGGCTCTTACGGATGCGGACGGAAAAGCGGGGACAGGCACGAATTTGCCTAAACCATCGCAAATTCGAGCCAGTCCTGCTCTGTTGAAAACAGTATCTGGCGCGTCCAAAGCGTACTTGTTGATGGGGACGGAAAAGCGGGGACAGGCACGAATCTCCTACAAATCGCGGAGATTCAAGCCAGTCCCCGTTTTTCCTGCCGGTGTCGCTCCAAGTTTTCAACAGAGCATGACCGCCTCTGCCTTCTGTCCGCCTGGAAGTGACGGCAGACCGGAAATCCTTGATTCACGCCTGCGCCCGACGTCCGCGCCGGAACCTCGTGACTCCCATGCCTGTCGCCCTATTGCGCCGCCATGCGGCGAGCCGTCTCTCCATAGCGTACACTACTGTGTGTAATTGGGGTTAGGGACGTTTGCCGCAACGCAGTGAAGGTGTAGCCTGAACGGAGTTGCGGCAAACGAAGAGAGGGTTATCCTCTGGGGCCATCGCAGGTCCCGTA
>Ga0315277_10005902_pt1 | contig 16085 bp, 21 predicted proteins | sample YL17G05_15_MG_FD_203695 | JGI IMG/M metagenome (GOLD analysis project Ga0315277, IMG submission 203695) | Sediment microbial communities from Yellowstone Lake, YNP, Wyoming, USA - YL17G05_15 | ecosystem: Environmental > Aquatic > Freshwater > Lake > Sediment | place: USA: Wyoming | collected...
GATCTTCCTCGCGGAACAAAAAAGGGCTGGGGCGAGAGTGAGACGGGCAAGCCAGTGGGCCTTTGGCTCACAGGGGTTCGAATCCCTTCCCCGGCGCCATTTTACCAGTTGGTGTTCATTTCTAGGCTATTTTGGGCAAAGAACCTTGATTTACGCGTGTAATATGAGTGTTCTGACGGAGCAGAATTAGGGTATAGAATCAACTGTTAGTCTAGAATGAATGGGTTTCTTGTGAAGCTCATGCCGTGCAGTCACTCTTCGTCACTAGTCCTGTGCGTGGTCAGCTTTTGGGAGAAACCTTTAGTGTTTTGTAAACAGTATTGTTTACGGTGATCTGCTGACTCAGGTTCAGCCTAGATTACCTGAAAAGATGCTTGAGGAGATAGACAAGTGGGTAGCAGAGGGTAGGTTCAAAAGCCGAAGTGACGCCATAAAAACAATACTACACTTCTATGAGGAACGCGAAAAGACACGTGAATTCTTCAAGATGTTGACAAAAAGCAGCGAGAAAGCAAAGAAACATCCTAAGTCCCTCATTCCGCTTGAGGAGTTTTAGTGGTTTTCACTGTACTTTTGCATTCGAAAGCGGCCAAAGAACTGGAGAAAATTGAGGACACGACAAAGGCTAGAATAGTGGAAAGATTGAGGGATTTGAAGGATAATCCCGAAAGGTTGGAAAAATCCTGAGGCATTCCAACTTCTGGAGCCTTAAAGTAGGGGATTACCGTGCAATCTACGAAATTGACAGAACCAGAAGACGGGTTGTAGTGCTCTTTATTGGGCATAGAAAGAAGGTCTATGACGATTTTTCAAAATTGTTCTAGATCTGACATGGCAGAGAAGACGTATAGAAGTCTCCATTTGACCATTAGTCTGTGCTAGGGCACTCACCTGTGGACGATGGAACCGAGAAGCGCGGCTCAGGTGTGTCAACCTTCGGCTTGATAGTAGACAACTTGCTCTCCTGAATGCACTCGAAACCGTGGAACTTCAAACAGGGAGAGATGGAAGTCTGCAGCTTCTCCACTGCAGCCTTCGTTCGTCCCGATCGTTTGCCCGCTTCAGGAGCGTGAAGCCTTTCGGTGAAAGGTGATTCTGTGTTCAGCTTGCGTGTTCTTGCCTATTCTATTGCGATCAGTGAGTTCGCCTGATTCTTTTCCGGTATTTGCACGACTCTCACCTTCACGCTTTCAAGAAACTCTCTTGCAGCATCTTGGGCTCCTCTTCGCGTCCTGTAGGCCCCTTTCAGTTCTATCCACGGCAGCTCCTCATCGATCTTGATCCACACGTTGTACAAGTTTTCCACCGCGTCTTAAATCGCAAAGACACGTACATCCGAAGCGATTAAAACAGTTATGAATCATCAATAATGATCTCTACTAAGTGCTTCCTTGGAAACTTATTTAAACAGCAAACGATTCATCCTTTCGAAGTTTGGGGAACAGCGAAGTAGACAGGCAGGGGAATGGAAAACCTGTTGAAGGTATGCATATGGCAAGACAAAGGCCGTGGAGAAAAGGAGGTCGCGCACCTTGAACCCCGCCACATGCCTGAACACGTGCAGGGTCAAGGGTCTGAACCTGAGCGGCGCTCTTGGATGCCAATTGTGCCATAGCCTACCAGAGCAGGGTCAATTCGCGCGTTCTGTTTCTGTTGTCCGCCTCTCCCGTAGGGAACCCGAAGGACACGCGGCTGAGAGGTGACCGGCGCTTGGTTAAGGCTATGAGGTCAACGGCTTTCTTCAGGGCGCTGATCGCATTCTCGTTTGATGTCGGAGGCGTTCTTGCAGGCGCCATTGTCGCTTTTCAGCTGGGGGTTTTCAGACTTTCTCCTTGGGCTTTGGCAGTCTATCCCGCGGTGCTGGGCGCGAAGAGGGTGATCGATGGCTTGTTGAGCGGGCGCGTCGGAACCGCATTGCATCTTGGCACGGCGTATCCCCGGTTTCTCGGCAATGCGCCAAGCTTCTACAAGCTGATTGAAGCGATGGTGCCTTTGACCTTCTTGGCAAGCATTGCAGTAGGCTCGGTTTCCGCTGTTTTCGGCAGTTTCCTTTGGGGACTGACTCTCATCGACTTTTCTGACGTGCTGGCCGTTGTGATGGGGACGATGCTGATGGGCCTTAGCACAACTTTCCTGGCTGCGTCCCTCTCTTTCGCGGCCTTCAAAAAGGGCGTTGACCCGGATACTGTTGCTTACCCGGTGATGTCAACAACCGCAGATATACTCATAACGGTATTTTACGTCATCGCGCTCAATTCTCTTTTGACCATGGGTATTGCCGGAAGATACGTGGTCTATGCCGCGGCATTGCTGCTGGCCATCTTGGCTGCTTACATCTTGGTTCGGAATGCCCGTGATAGAAGATTCGCCAAAGCAGTCAAGGGGCCTTTGACAATGCTGGTTCTGATGGCGGTTCTAGTCAGCTTAACAGGCGCCGTTCTGAAAGGAATCAGCATGGTCATCCAGAATGGGAAAGAAGTCTACACCGCATATCCCGCGTTAATTGACACTGCGAGAGGCGTTGGTGTTATCGTTGGATCGACTGCCACGGGAAAGCTTGCTCTGGGTTTTCTCAGGCCCTCTTTCTCGTCCATGCGTGATCACGCAACAACAATTTTCAGCGTGTGGCCGGCTTCAGCGATGGTAACGGCAGCCGTATCCGTATTGTCGCTGTCGCTAAGCCAGATGCTAAGCATGGGCTCTTTCCTAGCTTTCACTCTGATATTGCTGGCGGCCAACGTGATTGCCATTCCCGTCATAGCGGTCTTGTCTTTCGGCTTTGCAATTCTGACCTTCAGAAGGGGGCTGGATCGGGACAGCTTCGTCCTTCCTCTGGCAAGTTCTCTTGCGGACTGCGTGATGTCGGCAGCGCTGCTTGTCTCGTTGGTTCTGCTCGGCTGAAGCCTCGGGGATAGAGTTAAAAAGATGCCGCTCTTCCTATTTTCTTGCTTGGAGCGGCTTCGGTGATATGCGTAGCTGGGAGAGAATCAAGTACAAGCCTATACCTGTCAGAGAACTTCTTCTGGAGATGAAGAACCTCTCTGAAATTATGATCGATCTGGCGTATTCAGCCGCGCTGTTCAATGATCGTGAGCTGGCCGAAGAAGTTATCGAGCTGGAGGAACGCGTTGACACATTGGCTTACCTTCTGGATATGGAGGTTATGGTTGCTGCAAGAAGTGCGAAAGACGCTGAAGTCCTCGTTGGGATTCCAAAGGTGGCTGCTGCAACCGACAAGATTTCGGACGCCGCCGCTGATATTGCGGCTATAGTGACCCAGGACATTGGCATCCACCCGCTGGTGAGCAGAATCTTCGAAAGAGTGGAAGAGCATCTAGCCAAGGTTGTTGTGGCCGAGAACTCCGCTTTCATTGGGAAACGGGTGTGTGACCTTGAACTGGCTGCTAGGATAGGGGCTGATATCATTGCCGTGCACAGGAACAAGGATTGGATACTGCGCGTGGATGAAATGGGGTTGATTCAGGGCGGTGACGTTCTTATCGCGCGCGGAACTGCATCCAGCATCAAGAGTCTGAAAGAAATGGCTGAAGGACAGCAACGGAGCATGGAGGCGTAGGACGTTGCAGCGGCCTGAAGGTCTGTTTGAAGAAATCGTTGAACGGTTCGTTGAGCTCAAGGACACGTCCGAACTCATGATTAATCTAGCGTATTCTTCCCTGTTGCTCAACAGCCGTGAGCTGGCCGAGGAGGTGCAGCGGCTTGAGGAGTACATGGACAAGCTACACACCGACTTTGAGCTGCTTGTCTTGAAGAGCAATTTCAGCGAGGAGGAGGCCCGAGGCTTCCTTGGGTTGATTCGTTTGGGAGTCGCGACAGAAAAAATTGCAGATGCGGCTGCGGACATTTCTGAGGTTGTCCTGAGGGGAATAGAGCCGCATCCCGTGCTGAAGCTCGCGATAGAGCAGGCGGAGGAGACTGTTACTTACGTCAAGGTTCACGAGAATTCCGTGCTGGTAAACAAGACGGTGCGAGAAGCCCGGATTCCTGAGCAGACAGGCATGCGGGTTCTTGCGATCCGCAGAGGAGAGAAGTGCATCCGCCCCAAGCCTGACACGAGAATCGAAGATTCTGACGTGCTCATAGCGTCGGGATATGCTGCGGGGGAAGAGGATCTGGAGAAGCTGGCCGCTTCGTAGCTCATGGACTCGGCGGATTCCACGGATTTTAGATTCTGATTCTGAATGCATTAATACTATAAGGTCGACCTCGACCTAGTGTTAACGGAGGGTCCACTATAACGAGAAAAAAAGAGGCGACAGCAGAGAATCGAAGCCTCATCTGCCCAAATGTTTCCTGTGGGAAGGTCTTCTCTGTCCCTCTCAAGGCCAGAAACTTGGCGTTGAACGCTCAAGAATACGATGCGTGTCCATACTGTTTGACCGAGATAGTCGTGGGTGAACCTCACATCGAGGCAGAACCAGTCCTCGAAACAAGGGCGAAGATCGACAAAGAGCCTGAGATCCAGCCGGCGAGGCAAGATAAGCCTGAAGCTTCACCGAAAGGGCACTGTTCATATCATTTCGGGTATCTGAGCGAACGCACCGGCAAGGAATGCATTCCGGAAGAATGTATTGTCTGCGAAGAAATTGTGAAGTGCATGCTCAAGTCCGTGAAGGGATGAACTGTTGAGCATGGTCTTCTATTGCGCCAGACGCTGACGTTGCAGGGAGTCGCGGACGGGAGAGGAGACAATTGTCGACAACTCTACAGAGAAAAGCCCCAGGAGCACTGATCTCCTCCACGCCTCAGACTCGTGAACTGAACGCTGAGTCGGTCACGTTTGTCGCGGTCAGTTTCCTCAAGAGAATAGGCAACAAGAGCGGTTTGAAAGCCAAACGCGTCTCGATGGAGGAGGGGGTCTTCGTTGTCGAGGTGGAGATGAAGAGACTGATGGCAATAGTTCAGGTTGACTCAAAGACGCATGAGATCAGGGCTTATGAGATTCAAGCAAAAGGTGAAGAAGCATCTATGCTCCCAGCTTCTCCTAAACTAGTTGCGCTTGTTTTCGGTCTTTCTGCGGTCACTTACGTTGCATTGAGCTTTGCGTTCAAGCTCTTGGGAATCTGATTTGCCCCTGAGACAGGATTGAATGGCCATCGAAGCGCAGTAGCTGGACTTTGAATGCTCTGGCTATGGGGTTACTTGGCCTGACGGAAAATACTTACCGGCTTCGTGGCCTCTCCGGTGTTGGATGCCGAAGAATTGTGACTTTTGGGCTGCAAAAAAGTTTGAAGAAGCGCACTATTCCTCGGTCTTGCGCTTTCTCTCGGGCTTCTTTTCTTCCTTCGGCGGTTCTGGCGCCGCTTTCTCCTCAGCCACGGTCTTCTTTTCTTCGATTTCGATTTCGCTGGTTATTTCCTCGATTGGCTTTGGCGGTGGAGTTGTCGCCATCGTCCAGCCTATCCATGCGCCTATGCCCATTATTGCCATGAAAGCTATGAATACTGGAAGCGCGATGAGCCACATTTGCAGGTCCCATGCGAGCACGTCGCCTCCGAAGACTCCGAACAGGCCTGCAGCGTACAATACTCCGATGATGACACAGACCGCAAATATCACTCCGCCAATTGTCTGATCCTTACTTACCATGCACGCTTCACCACATGTTAGCTTTTTCTACACGGTTACCGCTTTTAAAGTTTACCATCATGTTCGATCCGCCGCTAGGTTGTTCCAGTTTCCCATGTACTGAGGTATTTTTTTTGCTCGTCTGTCAGCCGGTCGATTTCTATTCCTATCGCGTGAAGTTTCAGTTTGGCCACGGTTTCATCTATTTCCTTGGGCACAGGGTAGACCTTCGGCTCCATTCGCTCTGTTTTAGCCAAGTGTTCCACACACAAAGCTTGGTTGGCGAAGGACATGTCCATGACCTCTGACGGATGTCCCTCGGCAGATGCCAAGTTCACGAGCCTGCCTTCTGCCAGCAGGTACACTTTCCTGCTGTCGCTCAGCGTGTATTCATCCAAGTTCGGCCTGATGTTCCGTTTTGAAATTGCCAAAGCCTCGACCTCGTCGGGGCTGATTTCAACGTTGAAGTGTCCACTGTTAGCGAGGATAGCGCCGTCTTTCATGGTTTTCACGTGTTCCTTTCTTATGACTCCCTTGTTGCCTGTCGCCGTCACAAATATGTCGCCGATGACAGCAGCATCAGCAATCGGCATCACGCGGAAACCGTCCATCGTAGCCTCAAGCGCTTTTACAGAGTTGACCTCTGTCACTATGACGTTGGCTCCCATTCCAGCCGCGCGCATGGCTATTCCCTTCCCGCACCATCCATAACCGCACACCACAAAGTTCTTGCCTGCCAGGAGGATGTTGGTGGCCCTCAGGATTCCGTCAAGCGTGCTCTGTCCAGTTCCGTAGCGGTTGTCAAACAAGTATTTCGTGTAAGCGTCGTTCACCGCCACTATGGGGTACTTGAGTGCTCCTGCCTTCTCCATTGCTCTCAGCCGCAGGACGCCGGTTGTTGTTTCCTCCGTGCCACCCTTGACCCGCAGCGCAGCCTCAGTCTTCTTGCTGTGGATTGTGCCGACGAGGTCAGCGCCATCGTCCAAAGTTATAGCAGGCTCAAAGTCCAGCGTTCTTTCAACGCTCCAGTAATACTCTTCGCTGGTTTGATGTCGCCAAGCGAACACGTTGACCTGGTTCTCCACGAGCGCTGCCGCCACATCATCCTGCGTGGACAAAGGATTGGACCCGCACAGAGCCACATGCGCACCGCCTTCGACAAGCGTCTCTACAAGGACGCCCGTTTCCTTGGTCACGTGCAGACACGCGCTCAATGACATGCCGTCGAGTGGTTTTTCGTTGCTGAATCTTTTCTTTATCTGGTTTAGAACTGGCATGTGTTTTGAAGCCCATTCTATCTGAAGGTGCCCTGCAGAAGCCAAGGTCGGGTCTTTAATCCTGTAATTTTCCAAATCTCCCATCTCCGCACTGTCTCTTTGCAATGGCATATTTAAGACTGTGCGTCTTCGCCCGGGGGGCCGGTCTGCATAGACTGCTCATGCCGGTTCAGATAGACGTGTGCTGATTTTGACATAGGATCATAACAGACGCTTGAGAAGGGCCTCTTTTGCTTTCTCAGCCATTGCCATGACCTCTTCGGGATCAACGGTTTTGAGCTGCCTGTTGTCCATGACTATGCGGCCGTCTATGATCACTGTCTCAACGTCCGCCGGTTTTGCTGCGTAGACGAGGTGACTGACTGCACTGTGAAGTGGACACAGGTGGGGCTTTCGCAAGTCGATAATTGCCAAATCTGCCTTTTTCCCTGCCGCTATTGATCCAATTTCACTGTCCCATGATAGGGCTTCTGCGCCGTCAATGGTTGCCATTTCAAGAACCTGCTGCGCTGGCATCTGGGTGGGGATGCCACTTACTCCCTTGTGCAGCAAGGCAGTTGTCTTCATAACGTCGAACATGTCGGCTGTGTTGTTTGAGCAAGGGCTGTCAGTGCCCAATGAAACTGTTATGCCTTTCTCGAGCAGTGCGACGGCTGGACAGACGCCCGACGCAAGTTTCAGATTCGAGATAGGGTTATGTGAAACCTTGACTTTCCTTCTCCCCATTATCTCAATGTCCCTTCTGGACAGTGCCACACAGTGTGCCGCGACTGTCTGCTCGTCGAGAACGCCAAGCGACTCCAAATACTCTGCCACGCCTCCTTTGACGGTGACGCCGAATGCTTCGCGGATCTTCTTGGTCTCGTCCACGGTTTCGGCCACATGCATATGCCATATGACCGGCGCATTTGAGCCGTGTTTCTGGCTTAGCTCGTTCGTGATTCCTCTGAGAGTCTGCATGTACTCAGGATCAACCGTGTATGGAGAATGGGGGTCGACGCTCGTTCTCATGCGGCCTTCTGCCGCACCGTGCCATTCATTGAACAAGGCGTGAAGCATCTTCTCGTCCTCCTTCTTTCTCCATGAGAAACACACGTGGCCTACGACTCCCCTCAATCCGGATTCGGCAAAAGCCTTTGCCTCGTTCCAGCTTGGAGTGTAATGGTACATGGTGTTGACGGTGGTGACGCCGCTCATTATCGATTCGGTCGCTGTGAGCAAGGCACCGACGTAAATGTCGTGGGGAATCATGTGTTTTTCAAGAGGCCATATCCACTTCTCAAGCCATTCTTTCAGTGGGAGATCGTCTGCGTATCCTCTTAGGAGGCTCATTGCGGCGTGTTGATGGGTGTTTATGAGGCCTGGAATGACGAGTTTGCCCTTTGCAGGTATTCTCTCGTATCCTCTTCCGTACCTGCTTCTTAGCTCTTGAGTCCTCCCGACGGCCGCTATCTTCTGTCCTTCTACTGCGACCGCGCCTTCCTTGATTATCTTTCCGTTGTGCATGGTTAGTACGGTTCCGTCCGTGATGAGGAGGTTCATAGTCTCGGTCCTTCTCCTGAACACTGTGATGTAGTTATCGACATATTTTTAACTCGTGGATGACACCTTTTTCCTTTTGGGTGGAACAGTTTGCTGCAGTTGAAGGTCAAGCGAATCGAGGAGTATCTCACAAGCGTGTATGGGGGAGCCGTGAAGGTTGCGCGAGTCGAGCCCATGTGTACGGGGGAAGGATTGGCTGATCTGAAGGGCTTCGGCTACGGTGTGCCCTACTTCGTCGAGTTCGAAGTGGGAGGCGAGATGAAACGCGTGGTGCTTGAAACTATGCGGACGGAGGGTTTTGGCCATGACCACTTTTCGGACAGAGCCGCAGTTCTGTTGTGGCAACATTCGACTTTCAACAAGTTGCCTAGGCACGTTCGCTCGGTCGACGTGGGTTCATTCGCGACTGACTGCGAAACTCTGAAATCGGTGGGAGACTGCTGCGAATTTTTCCTTCTGACAGAGTTTGTCGACGGGCACCTCTACCACGATGATCTTGACCGCATAAGAGACAATGGCCAAATGGCTGACGTGGACGAAGAACGCTGTCTAGCATTGTCTGATTATCTGGTGCAGATTCACAAAGTGAAGAAGGATGCTCCCGAACTCTACAAGCGGCGGATTCGCGAATTGGTCGGCCACAGCGAAGGAATTTTCGGCCTGACGGACAGTTACCCAGAAAATTTGGGCTACGTCAACGTGAAGTTCTTCGTCGATTTTGAGAAGACATGTGCTGAATGGCGCTGGAAGTTGAAAAGGATGACCGGCCGTCTCTCTCAGGTTCATGGAGACTTCCACCCATGGAACGTGATGTTCAGAAAGGATCTGGACTTCACGGTTCTCGATCGGAGCAGAGGCGAATGGGGTGAGCCTGCAGACGATGTCTCCGCGATGACGATCAACTACCTCTTCTATTCGATGCAGATGCCCGGTGAAATACAGTCTCCGTTCATGAAGCTGTTCCTGCTGTTCTGGAGAAACTACTACGACAAGACTGCCGACGAAGAGATTCTCAGCGTGGTGCCGATCTTCTACGCGTGGCGGAGCCTAGTGATAGCTTCGCCGTTGTGGTATCCCATGCTAACCCCGTCTGTCCGACAGAAGATTTTCCGCTTCGCCCACAGAGTACTGCAGAGCAAGAAATTTGAATTTGAGGACGTTGAGAAATATCTGAAATAGCACTTGAGACGGACACAAAGCAGATGTGTCCGCGAGAGGACCAAAGGGTAAATAGCTTCTGTTGCCATTTCCTCTATGTGGTGTCAGATGTGGGTACCGAATCCAATCGCGACCTGAAGCGCCTTCTCAGACAAATGGGATACTCCGAAGCCGCCATGAGCGAGATACTCAAATGGTATGAAAATGACACGTTAAGCAAAGACACGGTGGCCTGCTCACGGAGAATCCGTAGCTAGACCCGAAACAACTGCCCACAAATTGCCGCAACCATTTATATTTCCGCTTGTACAGTAATATACTTGCAGGAGAGTGGTAGTGTGCGAAACTCGGACGGCACTCTGCACATTCTTCGTGACCACATAGACATGCTGTTGCTTGTGCTAGGAATCCCCTTGGCCATCACAGGGGCGCTGTTGAAGACAAGCTTGGGCTCGTGGTACTCGGCAACTGCCCTTTTCTTAGGTCTCACATTCATCACTTTTGGGATGCTGACAAAGCTGGGACTGTTTTTGGCGAAACTGCGTTCGCTGGCAGGCATAGGCACGGTGATGATAAGCTTGGCAATCGTGAGCATAACGCTGGCCGTGGCGCTGTTTCAGTTCGTCGATTTCGAACCGCTTTCCGCTGCGCCTGATAGGTACCGGGCGATATATAGGATCACCTGCGTGCGGTGGAATCCCTTGTATGGGCGCCTCTACTCAGCGCTCGCCCAGACGAGTTTAGCCCTTTTTGCTAGTGGTGTCGCAGCAAGGCTGCTTTCTCTCGTGTCTGCCTGAGTGGTCGGGAGAATGCTGCACGGACGATTAGAGAAGACTCAACAGATTCTACTCCGGCCTATTTGACAACAACGCTTTGCTCAGTGATTGATGTATTCTTACACCATGCTTCGGGCTGACTATAGGGGGCAACAGCCGACTGTCAACTTTTATCAGTCAGCAAACCTTATCCTCTTCCAGTGAAGAAGAGGCGGCTTGCATCTGCTTGCATACCGGATGGTGCGTGTGGATAACCGGGCTTCCCGGAAGCGGTAAATCTGTCATATCTGAAGCATTGATGAACCTTCTCGATGAAAAGGATATCACCGCTCAAGTCTTGTCTTCTGATGCTCTGCGAAGGGTTCTGACACCCAAGCCTTCCTACTCGCTTGACGAACGCGACGTCGTCTACGCGACACTTGTCTACGCGGCCGAGCTGCTGACGGAAAACGGCGTCAACCTCGTCATCGACGCAACGGGCAACCTCAGGCGCTACCGCGACAGTGCAAGGAAGGGAATTCAACGCTTTCTGGAAGTCTACCTGAAATGTCCTCTAGCGGTGTGCGTGGACCGGGAAAAGAGGCGAGGCAAAGCCTTCAATGCTCCGAGGAGAATCTACGCCAAAGCCCTGGAAGGCAAAGCCTCAGCAGTTCCCGGAATGGGACAACCCTATGAGCCGCCTCTCAAGCCAGAATTGACACTGGACACAACAGAATGTCAGCCAAAAGAATGCGCACAAAAAGTGCTGGAGGCCATTCTCAGCCGCTTCTACGACAAATGATTCATACATGGTACGAGGCGACAGGGTCCCACACTGACATGCCGCTGTCGTATCCGTGCTCCCACAGCCTCATGGAAGGACAACGACTGTTTCATTTCCTAATGTAGTCTGTTACGGCGTCCGCCTGTTCCTTCGTGATCTTGCCCGACCCGAGGAGAGATGCCACCAGTTCCGAGATTTTGGCGAGGCAATGAACCTTGTATCCAAGGTTCTCAAGCCTATCCGTGCCACCCTGTTCTCTATCAACCACGACCAGCAGGTGGTCAACATGAGCTCCAAGCTGTTCCAGCGGTTTAATGCCCTCCAGTTTGGACAACCCCTCGCTGATTACGTCGTCAAAGAACAGTATCCTGTCGCCCTTCTTCACATCCGCTCCAGCAATCCTACCGACAGCTCCGTAGGACTTTTCCTCCTTTCGCACGATGATGCAGGGCAAGTTGGTCTTGCACGCGATGCTCGGGAGGAGGAGGGCTCCTTTGAGTTCTATCGAGGCTAGTTTGTCTACCACCGAGGCTTCTCGGATCTTTTCCACTTCTTGCGCCGCCAAGTCGGCGACGGTGCAAAGTCCCCGGGGAGACGAGAGAATGCATGCCAAGTCGATGTAGTACGGGCTCGAAGCGCCGGATTTTATGCGGAATGCCCCAAACTTTAGACAGCCGGAAGAATGCAACGCATCTGCAACTCTGGCGACTATGGACGACATTGTGGTTACCGACCATATCATTGCGGACAGACGAATTTAATGCTTGCCGCGGCAATTCGCAGACGCGTGAAAGTGTTCTGTGCAAGTCTTGTTGTCTACTGAAAACCTAGAGGGGGGTCTAGCCTATTGGCGCAGAAAATCGCCAAAAGAGCCTGTTTAACGTCTGTTCTGCATGAACAATGGCCGACGGCAACGTTTATAACCTATTCTTCTCATGTCTAGAAGACACGAAGCGGGAAAACATTGGGACACAGAAAAACTCACGCTCCGAGACACGGTTCACTTGCCTACTTGCCGAGGAAACGGTCCGACCACCAGTTGGCTCGGATAAGATTCTGGCCCAGAATACGGGCCGGCGCGCCTAGAATGCTAGGCTTCACGGGTTACAAGGCGGGAACAACGCACGTGTCCGCGATAGAAGACAGAAAGCGCTCACCGGACTTCGGGAAAGAAATCATCACCTCAGCAACAGTGGTAGAAGCGCCTCCAATGCTCGTCTGTGCCCTGAGACTTTACGCCGCGGATTCTCAAGGCATGCGCAGCCTCACGGAGGTGTGGACGAAGGATCCTCCAGGCGACTTGGAACGGGTATACACTCTTCCCGAGGACTTCAAAACGGAAGACGCGCTCAAAAAGGCAGAGGCGAGTCTGCCGTCAACGGCAAAAGTCCGCGTAGTTGCTATCACCCAGCCGCGACAAGCCAGCGTGCCGCGAAAAAAGCCTGAGATGTCCGAGATCGAGATAGGAGGAGGAACTGTCCAGCAGCAGTTTGAATATGCCAAAACGCTTCTCGGAAAAGCTGTGACCGTTGAGGAAATCTTCAAAGAAGGACAGCACGTGGACGTTGCCTCCGTTTCGACGGGAAAAGGCTTCCAAGGACCCGTAAAACGCTACGGGGTCACGATACTTCAGGCCAAGGGCAGAAAAACGAAGCGGGGCGTAGCCACGCTGGGGCCGTGGAATCCTCATCACGTAATGTACAGCGTACCCCGAGCAGGGCAAATGGGCTACCAACAGAGAACAGAATACAACAAGCGCATACTCAAAATGGGCAAAGACGGAAAAGAAGTAACCCCGAAAGGAGGCTTCATCCGCTATGGAATTGTGCGCGGGCCTTACCTGCTGCTGGCTGGAAGCGTTGCAGGAACCGAAAAGCGCCCCGTTCGGCTGCGAGTGCCAGCAAGACCACCCAGAGGCGTGGCTGAAGAGCCTCCACAAGTTACTCACATTTCTCTAGAATCGCCCCAAGGAAGGTAGATGGTGACTGCTAGTGGTCAAGAAGACAGCTAAAATCCTCAACTTGGACGGAAAACAAGCGGGGAAAATAGAGTTGCCCCCAGTTTTCATGACGCCGCTCAGGCCGGATGTCATAAAACGAGCCGTCCTATCGATACAATCGGGCCGTCTGCAGCCACAAGGCAGAGACCCGATGGCCGGAAAGAGAACCTCCGCAGAATCTCGCGGAACAGGCCTGGGGATAGCACGTATTCCCAGAATCAAAAGTGGAGGAGGAAGGGCAGCGTTTGCGCCGGGAACAGTCGGCGGCAGAGAGGGACATCCACCCACATCTGAAAAGATAATTGTCAAGAGAATCCCGAAGAAAGAGAAGCGTTTGGCTCTCTTTTCTGCCATAGCAGCAACCGCCTCCAAGGAGATAGTGGCCAGACGGGGGCACAGCATCGAGGATGTTCCCCAGATCCCTTTGGTGGTGAGCGACGAGTATGCGGCCTTGAAGAGCACAAAGGACGTTGAGGAAGCCCTGACCAAAGTGGGCGTTCTTTCGGAGATTTTCCGGGTGAGAGAGAGCAGAAAGGTGCGTGCTGGAAGAGGCAAAAGCAGGGGAAGGAAGATGAAGCAGGCAGTCGGGCCGCTGATAGTTGTCGCTGAAAACAGGGGAATAGCGGAGGCAGCGAGAAACATCCCAGGTGTTCAAGTCGCCACCGTTGCAGAACTGAACGTGGAGATGCTGGCTCCGGGAACTCATGCCGGCAGACTCACGATATGGACGAGCGGCGCCATCGAAGAGCTGGGCAAAATGCATCATGGAGAGGAGGAGCAGTAATGGAGCCGTACGATGTCATCTTCTACCCGCTCATGACCGAGTCGGCAAGCATCATGGTTGAGAAGGAGAACAAGCTTGTCTTCGTAGTCAACCTGAAAGCTGACAAGACCGATGTGAAAAGGGCTGTCGAGGAGCTTTACGAGGTTGAGGTTGAAAGCGTCAATGTCCTGATCACCCCGCAGGGGGAGAAGAAGGCTTTTGTCAAGCTTCGGCCGGAATACAAAGCCGCTGACGTGGCGATCAGACTCGGAATTCTGTAAGCTTCATGGAGGACTGACTGATGGGAAAGAGAATTCGCGTACAAAGACGTGGGCGTGGAGCCTCAACGTTCAGGGCTTCGACCCACAAGAGAGTGGCGCCTGCCCGATACCCACTGACGATAAAGGCAAAAGACAGCTATGAAACAGTGGCGGATGGAGTGATCAAGGAACTTGTTCATGACCCGGGAAGGGGGACTCCTCTGGGACTCGTGAGGCTTGGTAATGGCGAAACCTGCTACACCATCGTCCCTGAAGGAGTTCACATAGGTCAACAAATCCAGATAGGCGGAAAAGCACCCGTAGAAGTGGGCAACATCCTTCCGATCGGCAAAATCCCTGAAGGCACGATGATCTGCAACATCGAACTGCGCCCCGAAGACGGCGGCAAGCTCTCAAAGTCCTCAGGGTCTTATGCCACGGTGGTGTCGCACACTCCTGAAGGCACGATCATTAAACTTCCGTCCGGCAAAAGCCGGTACGTGGCTGACCACTGCCGTGCCACCATAGGTGTTGTCGCGGCGGCGGGAAGAACAGACAAGCCTTTTCTCAAGGCAGGGTCGAAATTCCACCTGATGCGGGCACGCGGACGCAAGTATCCGAGAACGCGCGGAAGGGCAATGGTTGCTGCGGTTCACCCTTACGGTAGCAGCAAGAGAAGCGCCCGGAAAGGCACCACGACCTCACACGGTGCGCCGCCTGGACAGAAAGTCGGGCTCATCGCCGCCAGGGGAACCGGCAGGAAAGGCAAGAGCGCCCGCGCAAGCCGTATAGCGCAAGGCTTATAGTGGATGATGCGTTCTGGTGGTGTGAGAACATGCCGAAAGAATTCGCGTATCGCGGTTTCACTCTGAATCAGCTGCAGAGCATGTCCATGGACGAGTTCATCAATCTGCTTCCGGCACGGCAGAGGAGGAGCCTTCGCCGAGGCTTGCAGCCAGAGCAGAGGATATTGCTGGAGAAAATACGTCAGACCACACAACAGGCTCCGACCGTGAAGACGCATGTCCGGGAAATGATTATTCTGCCCGAAATGGTCGGCAAGACGATTCAGGTGCACAATGGCAAGGACTTTGTCGCGGTCGAGATAAAGCCGGAGATGATCGGGCATTACTTGGGCGAGTTTGCGATCACGAACAGGCCCGTGAAGCACGGCACGCCCGGCATCGGGGCATCACGTTCCTCCATGTACGTGCCGCTCAAGTAGCATGGGCCCTTGCCAGCCTCTTTCTACGTCGTGTAATCTCTGTTAGACGCTTTTCTCTCCGCAGGCTTGGACTCCTGTATTTGAGGCAGCGGAATCGGCGGCGGAACACTGAGAGTTCTGGAAATCAGCACCGACTCAACGAACGCGACGTTGGACACAGACTGCACTATGACGGGTGGCGGCGGCTTCTTCTCCTCGAAGTCTTTGTAGATTCCTTCAATCTCAGCCTTGTCACCGATGACGTATGCCCTTCCCTTGAGGCTTATCTGAGCAACCGACGGGTTGTAGTTGATCGTGAGCACAAAAGGCACTTCCAGCGAATCATCTGGCTTTCTCTCCATACCCGTCAGATTGAGGTTCGTGTTTATTTGTATGGGCGGAACAGGCTTCCTGAAGTCTAGGAAACGTTCAGCCGAGACACTGTGAACGGAAACGTTGACCCTAATCATCTTCATCATCGAAAAAATGCTTGTGCACTGGACGATTTAAAGCTGCTCATTCCTTCGCGGGCTTGTACCTCGTGAACCCACAGTGACCGCACGTGTACCTGTTTCCATGATCCGCCATGAAATACCCCGAACCGCAACGTTCACAGATCGGGCGCAGACGCGTGATCTTGTCGCTTTCGGTCTTATACAGCTTGTAGACTCCCTTTTCCTGTTTCTTCTTTTTCTCTGGCTTCGTCTTCTCAACTTTTGCGGGTTTTGCGGCTTTCTCCTCTGGAGGAGGAGCT
>Ga0315277_10005903_pt1 | contig 16083 bp, 19 predicted proteins | sample YL17G05_15_MG_FD_203695 | JGI IMG/M metagenome (GOLD analysis project Ga0315277, IMG submission 203695) | Sediment microbial communities from Yellowstone Lake, YNP, Wyoming, USA - YL17G05_15 | ecosystem: Environmental > Aquatic > Freshwater > Lake > Sediment | place: USA: Wyoming | collected...
GCAAGTAGCCATCCCATGAACGATGTACTCGGCCTGATCACGTGTGTAACCCTCACTCATGTATTGCGCGACCATCTCGCGTGGGTTCATGCCGAGTTGTTCCATACCCCAATTTTGACTTTCAAGGCTTACCGGAGCATTCGGTTGCCAACTCAGTTGATTCCCCTGCCATGTCCAATTGCCCGCGGCCTTTGCCCACATCCGCTCATACGCTGCCCAATCCTGACTACCTGTCTGATATGGGTTCAAACGTTGAGGAGACCAGAAGCCACCTGCCGTCGTCCAGGGAATCTTCTCACCAAGAAGCCGTCCCGTCGCATCAGTCCGATAGAATACGCTCTGAGCCGCATAGGTAGTGCCGGCACGGCCAAGCATCCATGACTGATAATCGAAACGATCCACCATATTTCCCGATTGCCAATACATCCAATTAGGCAATCCCGACCATGTTTCTGAAGCGGCACCACGTGTCCCGAATCCCGGAACATTTCGCATGCCATACTGGTTCATCTGCCAATCCGCGTAGCCCTGTGTCAGCCAGAAGGGTGTACCTACACGGTTGTACGCATACTGTCTCATTGCCCAATCTTGGAATGTTGCCTGTCCACTCCAAGTGCCGAACCCGGGAACATTCCTCATACCATAAGCCCAATTCTCCGGGTTCGCTTGGTAACCCTTGATGATGCTAGCGGTCACCCCAATGTTTCCTATTGCATCAAGCATCTGGTAGATCGGGGTGAGTGTTGGACCCCACCGTGCCGTCTCCTGTGCATACGACCAAACATCTTGAGGAGCCTGTGTTACCGCTTGTGCGATGCCTCCCGTCAGATTCCCCCAGTTCCATCTGTACGCCTGTGTCGTCTGCCCATAGGTCCAAGGAACGTTCGGCACGGGCCCTGAAACTGGCTCCATGCCGGCTCTGAGCACCTGATATGTCCCATAGGGGATCGCAAGTGACCAGCCACCCGGAGTTGCGGCACCAAGATAACTGCCTATCATAAGGCCAGCAGTTCCCGCAAGCGGAGGCACGATCGCCCTGGCAAGACCAACATTCTGTGGTGCTATCCATCCTCGCCGTGCGCCATAATCCACATATGCGGTGCCTAATCCTGCACCGATCTCGAAACCGATTTGTCCACCGATGATTGAACCCGTCACCCGACCGAGAGCAGCTAATCTACTGAACCTTTGAGCAGCCCAAACACCAGCATTCGGGTAGTCAACAGCCTCATTCCAAGCCTGCTGCACCCACTTTTGAGGACCTCCAATGATTGACCGTGTTGGAAGGAAAGCGTCAAATGTAGTCCGATTGGGTGCCCATAGAACTTGTTCTGGCGTGAAGAATTGCTGTAGAGAAATTGCTTCCTCTATTGAGAAGGGTGCCCATGATGTGGATGCCCTGGCAAGACTTGGCATGAACCCCCATGCCCGTCCAGCAAGAACCCCAGCACCAAATAATCCGGCACCTATACCCATTTGGGCGCCCATCTCTCCGTATTCCTGCCTAGTTGTGGGTATGCCCCACATTTGCCGAGCAATCAAAGTCATGGCAGGATCTATTGCTAGACCGAGACCTGCCTGCATCAACTGAATGGCGGCAGTCTGCTTCATTGTTCCAAGATTGAAGCCGCCACCCCGAATACCCCAGATGATTGATTGAGCAGCTGTCCACTCACCAACCCCACTTATCATTTGGGCAAGAAGTGTTTGACCTAATCCTGCGCCTCCCGCACCATACTGACCAGGCCAAAACGTAGGACCCTGTTGAATCCGGTAAAGTGCCGCCGGATCCTGAGCAATTGCCTGCTGAACATACGGCGCCATTGTCACCGCAGCCGTCAACCGTTGACCGGCAGCGTAGAATGGGAATCCGAATGCTCTAAGCAAACCAAACTGAGGAAACATGAATGAACCGAGTCTCGCACCACCCCATGCTTCCGCGACTGGTGCCCACTGTTGCTGCGTCTGCCAGTAGGCTTGTCTTGCTCCCCACAGTGAGGCTTGTGAGAGTGCATACTCCTGAGTTGGTCCCTGTGCTTCTGCAGCCCAATTCATGTAGCCCTGAGCACGACCAGCGGCTTCACCAGCACGTCCCATGTAACCATACATGCCCTGATCACCAAGCCAGCCAGCCCTCATTGCGGTGCGAGCCATTGTTGACGCATAGAATGGGGCAAGTGACGCAGGTGCAGCCCAGCCTAGCCATGCGGCCTGTTGCCACTGATTTACCCATTCAGGCGCGTAGGAAAAACTGGATGATGACCAAGACTCTGGAGCTAATCCCATTCTTACCCAGATGGCCTGCATATATGGCGGTAGGTCAGTGAACCATTCAGGCGGCTCGGATGTGGATTCCTCAGACAAACTAATCACCTAAATATGGCCGAAACCAACTTGATCGTGACAGTGAGGAAGGTTGATCTCCTTTCTGGCGAACACCGTATTGATTCTCCTTGCACTTGGTCTACTCATCCTCACAATTCTGCTAGCAACGCTGCCTTTTCCCCTCAACGGTTTAGTGGTCCTGTTTGTCCCAGGGTGGATTCTCGTGAATCATGTTGTCGCAAAGATGGAAGAAAGCATACAGGACGCTGAGGCCCGGACTAGACAGGCAAAGTATTGGCGGTCACTTGAACCCAAACTAAGCCTCTCAACATCTGAAGACAACGCCAAGGACCACACCTAGCTTTCGCTAGGGTTGGTTGCTGCTTCGAGAAGGTCAAGGGTTGTCACTTCTTTTTTATCCATGATTCTAGTAGTGCGTCTAGGGTAGGCTTCGGTAGATCAGATATGTTGATGGTGAAGACTGGCATCTGTAGTGTCTGGTTGAGACTGTTGGCGGCTTGGGTTAGGTTGTAGATTTCCGTAAATCCTTTGCCAGTTCCGCGATGTCTTTTGGGGCGTGTATTTGATGGAACTCCAGAAGTAGACGACTAAAAATGGGGAAGTCTAAGTCACTGATTTCTTTGAGGGGGATTCCAGTAGACTCAGCCAGTAGTTTACGGTTTGATTCCTGCTGAGTGCTGGATGCGTCTATGATGTTGCCGTACTCGATCGCAGACAGTATCCTGAAGACATATTCTTTGTCTGCAACTGTTTTCTTTATCGGTTCCGTCATTGTGTCTCTCACCACCTAGCCTGCTAGTGAGATGTTTCGTGCTGTTCCGACTAGGCCGACGGTTGCGGGTGCCATTGGGTTGAAGGGTAATTGTCGTATGCCGTAGAAGTATAGTCCAGTTAAGGTTAAGGTGCGGCCTGTCGCAAGCGTTACGACACCTGTACCGACCGTATTCAATGCGGATATGTAGGTTGAGAGGTTCTCCTCGTATGGTGACACCATGAAGCTGATGGTTCGTGCTGTTGGTATGAATTTGGAGATGTTCTGTTCGCCCGCTAAAGCGATTGGGAACTGGTTATTGCTAACCTGTACGCCGAGGTCTGCGATGTACCATGGGGCTGCATTGAAGGTGAACAAGGAGCCGCTGCCAACCGTGTGTGGATTCAACACGGGATCTAATGCTGCACCTGGCCACTCAGTGAAGTAGATGCCTGTCGCTTGCGCTGCACCCGTGATTGTCGGGGGCTTATGGACAATGGTTTCGGTGACTTGCCATGAAGCTGCGCCTGGACCTATCGTGATGGTGTCGGTGCGTGCTCCGCTTGCTTCCCAGAATTTAGTTTGCGCGTCGGTTTGACTGTAGATGCGACCGACGTATGCTTGGGACCAGTAGGCACCGCTTATGGATGCGCTGCCTAAGTTGATGCCATGCTTCAAGTGTTGTATGCCGCTTGCGGTCAAATCGAACGTGAATTGGGACATATCCATGCGTTGTCCCGTGACGAAGTCAGCAATGTCCCGGCTACCAAGTGCCTGTACAGGGTATGGTGAGTAACCAGCCTGCCATGAGGCGCGAAGTTCAGGAGCCACAAATTGGTATGCGCCTGTTGGTTTAACGCCTTCCGTATATTCGGTGAACCATTGGATTCCGCTTACGTCTACGCCGAAGATTGGATTCACCATTTCTGTTTCACCTCCCCACTCTTAGTAGCCTCACTCTTAGTAGTGAGTCCTAGCATTCTTGCGTGTTTGGAGCGTTCCTTCGGATTCCGATATCCCGGACACGCTACCTTGCACTCATTCTTCTCGTTGATTTCTGCACTGCAGAACGGACATGTTTCTACCATTTCTAATCTCTCCAAAAACATTCAACTACAACTTCATTACCACGGAACGGGGCTTGAACACTTCCGCGCCGTTGACCTGAACGGCCAAAGGTGATTCGTTCTACTCCGCTGGCGGTTGTTCGGTTCTCTCGGATGATTCGGCGAACCTCCTCACCCATCTCCCACATTTGGTCACTGCAACCGCTCACGGTTGCTGGCACAAAAGGAGCCACATACACCTCAAGGAGTCTATATGAGAGCACCCCTTTCGGCAATCCCTCATCGTAGGTGGGGTGTCGACCTTTCTGAAAGAGTAGCGTCGGCTTATTGGCGGTAGTTGTATCTTTCTGATCCACTATCCAATCCAGCTTGTTTCGCGCTAAGTCGCCGGTGAGACCCCAATTCGCATAGATGAGATCATGAACGCTGCGACTGATGTTTGGTTTCAACCTCTAAGAACTCCGAATCCTCGATCAATATCACGGTCCGCTTGATCTTCCTCCATGAAATCCATAATGTTCAGGATGTACCATGGATTCACGGTGCGCCTGTAACCAAGCATTGAGTGGTGCCTCTCGCAGAGGGTGCGAAGATTGTCGATGCTGTTATCATGTGACATGCTCCAAGGCACGACGTGGTCGACGTGCAAGCCCTTACCATGACGGTCTGTACCAGGATAACCATCAAGTATGCATCGGTAGCCATCGATCTGTTTGCGGCGTTCCCGTAACACATTCCATTCAGCCTGAGTGAGGCCGTGAATCGCTGGCAAAGAGAAACCAACTCAGGACTAAGGACTACTAAATAGTGGCGCCGGTACACCGTAGCCGTAGTCTGCTAGTGTTTCTCGTATGTAGCTTTCCCATTTCGCTACGACGCCGAGGAGACTGATTCGGTCTTCTCCCTGCGCTTTCGCCGCAGGTAATCCGCCTGCGATGTCGCATAGGACCATGTACTTGCAGAGTTGAACGATGACCCTATCGCCTGAACTCTGGGCTCCAATCTTATTGTCGATGTTTGAGCTATGCTTCTGTATCTTATCGAGAATATCCATGACTGGGTAATCCTCAAGACGAAGCAGGGTGTAAGCATTAGAGTCTCCGAGGACGTCCTCGACTGTGCAATATTCAGTTATAGTTGGCACCATACCACGCGGCACAACATGTATCTGCCAACCAGCAACCGTAACTACCTGAACGCCAGAAGTGAGGATGAGGTATGCGGGGAATCTGCCGCTCGTATCCGTATCGGTACCCGTAACCGGGTAACTGACCGTGCCTTCACTTCCACTGATGACCGTGATTGCTCCACTTACCATGTAGGTGGTTCCAGTAGGACTCGAATAAGCGACTACGCGGCCACCCCACCCAGCCAGATCCTTCACTGACTCGTCTGGTTGCTGAACGGCGATGCGGATGAAGTCTCCACTATCGCCCAGATTCAACTCTACCTTCTCGTAGTCGCGTGGAATCTTCAGCGTAATGTTATCATACATCTTCCAAGACCTCTTTCATCAAAACAGAACTTTAGACAAGCTATTCGCCAAGTAATCCAAATCATCGTGAACAAGAATTGCGGGTGAACATGAAACTAGGAAACCGTTTTGGCTTGCCTCCCCCATTGGAAACCGTAACTCCTTCATATTATAGACTGGCAGATGTGGCAGGATGGGCAATGTGGGCCTCGTCTCAATCCCATACTCGGTTTGCAGACGCATACTCGCATCACGCATGTCTACTCGACCATCCAAGTTAGCTATCCAGAAACTCCAAGGTATCACGCCGGGTTCAGGAATGAATGAGTCATATCGCGGGTCGCCTTCAACGACCTCGCGGAGGCGTTCACTAATCTTCTGTCGAGCATCCAAGAATCGCGGTAACTTCTTGAATTGTGCGAGTCCTATGGCGGCTTGAATATCCGTCATCTTACTATTGCGCCCGAATTGGCGGTAGTACCATTCCTCATGGTAGGTGCTTTTCTTGCGACCATGATTCACGTATTGGCGACAATACTCGGCGATGGTTGGGTCATCCGTGACTACCATGCCGCCTTCCCCAGTTGTGATGGTCTTATTCACGTAGAAGCTGAGGCTTGCCATAACACCGAATGTGCCGAGTTTCTCATTACCATAGGTTGAACCTAACGCGACGCAAGCATCCTCCAAAAGGGGAAGATGCCACTCATGGCAAGTCTTGATTAGGTAAGCGAAATCATGCGGGTACGAACCGTAAGCGTGAACATTCAAGACGGCATCGTTCACTTTATGGTCAGTGATCTTTTGGACATCCATGCAGAGTTTATGATCCAAATCAATGAAGTTCGGCACAACGCGGGCCAGCAATAACGGATTCGAGACCGCTACGCTCGTACATGTGGGAATCGCACAGCGACGTATCCGCCCCGAACTGATCATATCCTGCATTACGGGGTGATAGAGAGCCATCAACATGATCTCATTCGCGTCGGTGCCACTGTGACAAGCTACCGCATATTTGCGTCCAAGATAGGAGGCGATCTTCTCCTCGAACTCTTGCACTCGTTCGCCTTGACTGATCCTACCGCTTTCGATAACATCTACTACACCTTTCTTCTCTTCCTCGCCGAGACATGGTTCGGCGACGGGCACTCGATACTTCATAGGCTCACTTCAGATTATCAAGAATGAAGTCGGCGCGTTTCTCTGCTGAATGTTCACGGAAGATGTGTTCTCTCGCTTTCATCATGACTTCCTCTCTTCCACTGGGGTCAGCAAGCCAATACTGTATGGCTTTCAGGATGGAGCCGTCTTCCTCAAGATTGTAGAGGGCTACTTCATCAGCGCGGAACTTGCGGAGGAGCTCAGGTATGTAGTCTGTTAACATGAAGCCGCCAGCGGCGGGTATCTCGTAGACTTTCGTGTTGAGAGCATCAACATCTCGCATGGTTGGTTGGTGGATGTTGAGGTTGATTTTACTGTGTCGCCATAACTTCAAGCAATCCGTGTATTCTGCGAGGCGTCCTTCATTCTGGATTGTCCATTGGTCCCCGTAGAGTTTGACTGGTACACCATGCTCTCTAAGTAGCGTAATCTTAGGTTCACGTCCAAGATAGCGGGTTCCAAGGAAGCTAACTTCCGCTCGCAAAGAATCATCCTCCACGCGAGAATCCCTAACGAGATCACTACTGTCGCGGTTAGGAGGCCCGCGATAAAGGCTAGGTTCAACATAGAAAGGTAACTCATAGACATTCTCAAATCCATGCTCATGATAACGATTAATCAGCCCCGGCGAGGGCGTGAAGACGGTTGAATATGGCTTCTGATAATGGTCGAAATGTTCATGATCATCAATAGTCCAGCAAGCCACAGGGAGTCCAAGATCCCGCAAACCCTGAACGGTTGGAGCTTCGATAACTTCACCCTTACCAATGAAGACGTGAGTAACCTCATGTGTTCGCGCGAGATCAACTAGGGTCTTATTCACATCGCCCAGATACGTGTTATGGATACGGTAATCGTACAGTAGAACCTCGCAACGCTTCTTCAGATAAGGCAGAAGCCACCGCTCGAAGTCTTCCGGGTGATGTAAAACAGCGCAATAGAGTAGTTTCATTCTAGAAGTTGCCTCAATGCTTCGATTGCGCCGCGGTTGTTGATCATGGCGACTCGTTGAATCATCCGTTTCACATGGTCAACGTATTCCTGTGGGTTCGCGGCGACCTTGATGATCTTTTCCGCAATATGTTCAGGCGAGTCGAATCGGCCCACAACTAGGTCACGGTGCAGTTTCGTTTGAGGTAGCCAATCGACCACGTTTGAGAGGAGGACTGGTGTACCCATCGCCATCGCTGCCATTGCGGAGTAGTTGCAGACTTCCGCATATGTGACTTGTAGGCTTGCGGCTGTGGATCCTAGAAGCCCATAATATTCTCCGTCCGGCAGCCAGCCGTAGTCGTGTGCACGTACTGGGAAGATTTCTCTGATTAGTTGGAAAGGCGAGTTATCCATACCGTTGATGTGTATCTCTAGTTCAGGGTGTGCTTGCTGTGCGAGGCTGAGGGCGATGAGTTGGTTCGGTATGTTCTTGTAAATGTTTTTAGGTGTGAAGAATACGAGTTGCCAAGGCTTCTTCTCAGTCTCATATTTCTGGTAGCGTCGAATATCAAGCGGGAACGGCAGGAGAACTACGTTTCGGTATCTTCTGAGGGGATGATATATCTTTCGACCCCCAACAAACAGGTAATCAATGCTACCGCGCTCAAGGAGTTTCAGGATTGTTTGCAGGTACGAGTATTCGCATAGGTTCGGCGTGAGTCCACTTTGGCCGAGGCTTGATGTGAACCAGACGGCCTTCTTCGCCTTAATTTGTGGCAGGAGAAGCTGATACTCATGGAGCCAGCCGCCGAGGATCACTAGGTCCGCATCATCATCCAGCTTCTCATTGCTATGCTTCACTCCTGGCACCACGTCAGCCAAGTTGGTTAGGGCGGCGGTGACACCGGGGAATGCGGCAGGACAGTAAGTGGTGATCTTCATTCTTTCAGCCCATAGAGGACGGTTCGTAAATCATCACGATAAGGGTAATCGTCAGCATCCAACACTATACCCGCATCACGGAAGATGTTGATGATCACCTCCTTCGGCCGTAAGGTGACGTGTTCCTCGGTCGGCGTCGACGCCCACGTGACGTCATAATGCACGTGTATCCCATGCGGTGCGGTTACACGAGCAAGTTCACGAGCCCAGAATTTGAGGTCCTCATCTTCTAGGATGTGTTTGAGGACTTGACATGAGAAGACGGTTTGGAATATGCCATCTTGGAATGGTAACTTGTCCTTGATTGGAAAATATTTATGCCCCGACACCGCATGTGAGGTAGCATATTCAGATGTGTCAGCGCCATAATAATCACTGAAATCGGATAGCCATGCGGTATGTCGTCCTAATCCGCAACCGAAGTCAAGGAGTTTTCCACCAGCACTTAGGTAGGGTTTCAGGGTGACCTCCTCAAACATCATGTCTCTTCGTTCATGTGATGTCAAACCCATCGAATGATACCGCACGTCCCAGTAGAGGCGTTCAGGCAACGGGATAGAAACGCTTACGTTACTCATTTTACCATCCGATGTGACACTGGATATGTTGATGCCCGCCTGCTTCATGATGTACTCGTAGACGGGAACGTATGCGTCGCCGATGTTGAAGGTCAAGTTTGTCTTGATGGTTCTCATTGAAGTGCCTCAACGTACTTCCGAGCAAGAACTTCATTGCTATAATTCGCATGAATGAATTGTGGTCCTATTGCCCGATCCGGGTGTCCTTGAAGGACTCGCTTGATGGCTCTCCGCATCTCCTTTGGATCATTCTGCGGAACAAGGTAGACGATTCGGCATGGTCCCCAAATCTCCGGTATTGAACCCGCATCCGTTGAGACTACGGGGAGACCGCAAGCAAGCATTTCCCCAATCACGTAACAGCATTGTTCAGTCCAGTATGGTTGATCTATGCTGCCAACAACTCCGACTGCGGATTCTCGCATGAGGCGTGGTAGTTGCTCGTATGGTAGGTTGCCGCTGCCGAAGTGCATGTTGTAGCCTTCGGTTGCTTCCTTGATGACTCCTATTCCCTTCTCAGGAGCCATTCTGCCAATGTAGAGTATCCGATCACTTGAAGTCTCAGCGGAGTCTTTCCGATACGTGAATGTGTCCGTATCTATGCCCGTCTCAAGCAGGTTCACTATTGGTTTCGATGTTCGTGTCCTTGTTAGGTCGGCAGCTTTCTGGTTGCCAGCAATCACCAAGTCGCACTCTTTCAGTACGACATGTTCTATGTCGACTTGAGTTTGCGGGAGACGATCGTCAAGTGGTAGGTTCTCCCATCGGAAGAACGCGATCTTACAACTATGCTTCTTTGCGGCGAGTAAGTTGATGAGGCTTTGCTGTCGCCATAACTCTGTCATGCTGATGATCCAGTCAGGCTTAAACTGGGCAATGTGAGGTTCCACGTTCATCATGTAATCCATGATGTTGCCGCTGAACCCAGTCCTGACGGGCGTAACCATGCTGGGGGCGGCTACTTCGTCTCGCCACCGTTCAGGCGCGAGAACCTGCACTTCTGCCAGCCCAAGACTCCTCATCTTATGCCAAAGAAGATGCTGGCGAGGGCTGATTTGGTCGTGACCGATAACAGTGATACGCATAACTTACTGAACCCACCCATACGATTCAGCGTTCCCCACTTGACGTTCTACTCCACCAATCTGACGTAACTCACCACAGTGAGGACAGAAGGCAATCTTCAACCAAACATAGTCAGGATATGTGATCTTTCTACCACAACCGGGGCAGGGATTCCAATCAATGATGTGTGGAATCGCATCGTATAGTGGAGCCATGAAAGCCCTCAGTAGCGGCATGATTTCCGCTTTCTTCAACTCCATCCTCCTGTCGGTTTCGTCCAGCCAGTTCGCTCCACATAAGCGGCAACTTTGGGGATGGTCGCTTGGATTCCTGATTCATGTGTGATTGAGGGTTTCCAGCCGAGAACTTTGCGGGCTTGCTCATTGGAGCCGATTAGAATCGGGATGTCTGTGGGGCGACGGTAGGTACTGTTGAACGTGATCTCGCCCTTATAGTTCATGATGTCACCGATTTTGTGTACCCAGTCTCGAATCGTTATGCCGACGCCCGTGCAAATGTTCATCTCCAGCCCGTGTAGCCGCCGTTCGATAACGGCCATGTAAGCACTAATGGAATCGTCCACGAATAGGAAGTCCCTGATTGCGTCTGGATCTCCCAGACTAACCATGTCTCCATGCAACATTTGTGCGATTGTTCGCTCGGTAACTCGTCTGACACTATCCTTCTCACCATATGTGTTAAAATTCCTAATCAGGAAAAATGGGAAACGATACGCCATACCGAGAAACTTCGCGTAGTTATCAGCCGCATTCTTGGCGATACTATACGGACAATGAGGATTCTTCTCCGCCGTCTCCTTCGTTGGAAATATGGTCTGGTATCCGTAGACTTCGCTTGTACTCGCCTGTAGGAATAGTTCGAGGTGCTTGACTTGGCGAGCCACCTCCATCAGATTGATTGCGCCAACATAATCCGTTGCGGCAACTTCGGCTGTATGCTCGAAACTGTAGGCAACTAGGGACTGCGCAGCAAGGTTGATGACTATTTCAGGCTGATACTCAGCGACTTTGCGTTGGATCATGCCGAAATCAGTTAAGTCGCAGTTGATGACCTTGCCGAAGTTGATGGGGACATCGCGTTTTGAGATGTGCCGCACAAGCGCGATCACGTCATACCCTGCGGATTGTAATGCGGGACCCAAGTAGCTACCAATGAATCCGCTTGCGCCTGTGAGTAGAACTCGCGTCACTTCTTCATCAATCCCTCATAAATTGAGATGATATCGTGATACGCTCGGTCGACGCTGAAGGTTTCAACTGCATACTTCTGCGCTTCCTCCGCCACAGCCACAGCGGTTTGTCGATCTTGGAATATTGTGAGGATTGCTTCAGCCCACGCATCCGCATCATCTGGCTTCAAGATTGGTATGTGACCACTCGCATACTCTGGGATTGAGCCGACGGCACTTACGATTACGGGTGCACCGACAGTCATAGCTTCAGCCCATACGAGGCCGAACGCTTCTGGCAGCCGTGAGGGGAAACAGACTACACCTGCATTCACATACTCCATTGCTAAACGGTCAGATGGTAACACGTCAAGGAATAGTACGTTTTCAGCGACCTTCTGTTTCTTCGCTTCTAATACGATGGGTTCCTTTGGGCCGCCTGCCGCTAATCGGAGGGTTACGTCTGGAATCTCCTTCAGCACCTTCTTGAGAGCGCGAATGAGTGTGAATGCGCCTTTGCCTGGGGTTAGGTTGCCAGCGAATAGGATTGAATGATTCAGTGTGCCACTCCAGACAAGATCCCGATATAGGGGACTAATCCAAGGGGTAATTTGATGCCATTTCCCTTTGAGAATGTTATGCGCTTCAAGTTTGGTGGTGAAGTATTTGCTAGGGGAGATTCCGATTGTTGCTTGCTGTAGAATTTCTTCCTCGGCAAGTTGAATGTTTAGGTTGTATGGACTCACGCAGGTTTGACATTTCATCGGGTCTGCGATTTGACAGAGTTCGGAATCCTGTGCTGTGCCGTCAGTCATGAATCGACGCATACAGATACTACAGAAATCATGTGCATAGTAGACGGATGGGATGCCATATTTCTTTGCGGCCTGTATTGCGCCGAGGCCGACATACTGATAATTGTGCTGTTGAACCAGGTCGATCTTGTCTGCTTTGATGATTTCACTGGCGATCTTCTGACTCATATTCGCTGTTGTACGATAAACTAGGAAATCTTTAGTTCGCTGTCCCGAACCGGGTTCGCCATGTATCATATATGTGATCTTGTGGCCATGTTTGAGGTACTCGTTACCGAGTGCCCTAATTCTCTCCTCAGTTCCCCCAACGGATGAATGATAGGGATTGGAAATAAGGATGTTCATGCGAGCATCTTCGTGAGGTATGAGTTGAAGGCTTTCCCGATGCCTGCCCAGTTATATTCGCGGAGCATGTGTTCACGGGCTGCGAGGGAATATTTCTGGCGTAGTTCCGAATCGTTTTTGAGTTTGAGTATTCGTTCAGCCGCATCGTTCACGTCGATTAATGCGCGGTCAACGCCTGCGCCGCACACTTCGAATGTTTCAACCTTAACGAGTTCCCCATGATCCTGTACGAGCTCCTTACTGGTCGTGTAGTCAGTGATGATATTCGGTACGCCTGCGGCTTGTGATTCTACGGTTGAGAGGCCGAAGCCTTCCCCACCTGTTGCGCTGAAGTGAATATCGAATGAATTGTAAAGTTGATTCATCCGTTGTGGCGTTAAGCCGTACATGTAGTTCACGTATTGTGGGGTTTGAAAGATGCGTCCTTGAAGGCCTAGGCGTTCAATCATGTATGGAATATCCCAGCCGCCTGATTCGCGTGGTTCATTATAGTCGCAGTGGAGCCAGCCGATGATGTCTGGGTCTTTCTGGCAGACGATTTGCATTGTGTGAAGCCAACGGTCAAACATTTTGCGGCGTTGATTCCGATTCACTTGCCCAACGATGAACTTCTTCTCAATGTCGGGGATATTGTAGTAGGTGCCGAATTGTTTCCGCGTCTCCTGCCGAGTCGCAGGATCGGGATGGTATAGTTCACCGTCAACCCCATGTGGAATATAGCTGACGTTTGCGATTCCTGCCTTTTCACATTCTGCGAGACCAAACTTTGAGAAGCAAACCTTCATGTCTGTGTAGCGGAGCCAATTCCTGATCGGAGTTGGAATCGGTGTACCATCAATGGGGAACCAGTGACAGTACGGTACAATCCGGGGCAAGTTGATGATCCATTGGGTCATGTGGAAGTCACCTAACGCGAGTAGCATGTCGGGGCGAACATGCATGAGGTGGGTTGTGAGGGAGTTTCCGCCGAATGGGTGCCCGCCGAAGTTAGGTAGTATCGTGACATTCGGTTGACTTGCGAAATGTTCCGGTTGCCCGTAATATTGCCACGCTAAATAGTAGCATTCATTGCCCAGTTTGCCTAATTCATTCATGAGTGCGCCGAATGCGGTGCCGAATCCGCTGCCCGCATTAGGGACATCACTCATGCCTAGTATTCGCAACTAGAGATCCCTCCAGCTAGGGGTCAACTTCAACAATGTCACCAGATTGGATGCTTGTTCCAGCAGTGTCTCCGCAGCCATGCAGGTTCGGTATGTTGACTTCAATGCGACGACAGCCGCGATTTTCTCAGTGGCTCGCATCATCTGGCTGTCACCACTCGCCCAGACCATGCCCGTTAGTTCATTCATGACGCGGCAAGTATCTGCCACAATCATATCCAACGGGACGATTGACTTCAATGGTGAAGGGATCTGCTCATACGCGCCTGTTGCTGTGATGTAGGACTGCATCAGGTGGCACCCCAGAAATCATATCCGCCAAGATCATCTGACCCATCATAGTTTGGGTCGTGATATTCTGCGCCGCCTTTCTTCTCCTCACCGCTGGCACTCATGTATTTGCGGCGGCTCTTCAAGAATGGGATCTTGCGTTGTTCCTTGAGGAATGCGCGGTGTAGCTTCTTAGCTTGGTCAAGCCGAGCCTTCTTACTATTCGTTTTAACATACTTCAACATGGAAGATTCACCTGTGAACGTGAATCCGCGTTCGGAAAGAGAAACGCGGTTAGAAGTTTACAGCCGTTTACCGTGACACGACTAACGGTTCGATTAGAATACTCTGTCCGCGACTGTTCTGTAGTATGTGCTGTAGACGCCTGTGACCCAGACGACGGCGCTTGGTTGTACGTTCATTACGTTGAATCTTGTGCTGAATTTAGCCGCTACTATGTCACGGTCGACGTCGTTGACGTTCTCAATGGTTACGTCTCGCTTGTTCAGGTAGACGAATGGGGATTGTCCCGCGTCCCACATGAGGACGATTCCGCTCCCTGCTAGGCGCGTGCCTGAGTAGGCGAGGCTTGTGCTCTGCCACCATCGTAGACCGTATCCTTCTCCAACGAGGCCGTTTGGTCCCGCTGGGCCTGTGATGGAGTCTACTGGTGGGTTGGATACGTTCTTGAACCATTCCGTTGCGCGTATGCCTGGGTAGAAGTTGGGGTGCATGATGATGTCGGTTGCTTTTCCCTCGTTCTTTTCGAGGGCACTGATCATTTTGAGTATGTCGTCGGGCATTGTCAATCCGCTGGCGACTACTGTTGCTTGACGGTCAAGTAATGTCTGGCAGTTCATTCCAGTGATTGGGAAGGCGCCTGACTCCATAGTCATGCCTCGGCCAGCGGCTTCGTCTATGGCGCGAGCCATCTTGAAGGTGGCACGGTTCATCTGTCGGGCCATTTCGTTGAATTTGCTGTCCTCAATCATTTCCTTCTCAATAGCTGGCTTGAACGTGAGTTTTCTGACTTTAAGGGTGATCTCGCCAGTGTATGGTTCCTCCGCTTCCGGTGCGGCTGCACCAGGGGCGGTTTCTGTTGGTTCCATAACGTCTTCTAGTGAGCGTTGGTAGGTTTTCGTGTCTCCGGGGGCGCCTACTAGGTCATTGTCCATCCAGAAGCCAGGCAGGTTCTTGAGTACAAGTTTCCTATCGACGAGTTGGATGACTGTGCTGTGTAGGACTTCTGGTATGAGCATCTCAGTGTTCCATTCGCTGCCGATGCCGATTAGCTTCTTTAGTTGTCGCATCTTCATCTACTCCTAAACGAGGTGGATGAGGATGAGGTCGCCGTCTGCTCCGGCGTGCTGCGCGTAGGCTGCGATTCTAGTTGTTGATTGGTAGGCACTGCCGTAGGTCGATCCAGAAACGGTTGCGACTGCGGCGGGTACTTTGAATGCGGCTGCTACTGAGGTGCCGGTGGCTTCTAATGGGTCTCCTGCTTCTACGGTTCCTGTGATGTAGGCTTTGACTGTTCCGCCTTGCCAAACGCTGATTGGTTCGCCTTCGCTGCCTGAATGTCCGACTACGCCTATGTATTTGGCTGCGACACAGACGATTTGCTGAACCTTAAGGGCGCCAGTTGCGCAGACGGGTCGGTTTGGTGATACTCCAACGCTTCCGCTAACCTTGAAGATTGCTGTTGATAGTCCGTCGTCTACGTGAAAGGCTGTTTTCGGATAGTTGTCTGTCATTTCTCATCTCTCCAAATTTTTGTTATCGGGCAGGTCATAGTCGTTCACTGGCCGATGAATAATCAAGAAAATGGGGTTACGCTTTCTTCTTACGGTTCTTATCGTACATTGTCCTGAACAATGTTGAGAACCCCGCTTGTGGATCCTTAACGATCTCTGCCGCAATCTCTTCTGCTAGGTCACTGAACTCTGGTCGATCTGCGGGTGGTTGACCAGAGTTCAGTGAC
>Ga0315277_10005904_pt1 | contig 16083 bp, 13 predicted proteins | sample YL17G05_15_MG_FD_203695 | JGI IMG/M metagenome (GOLD analysis project Ga0315277, IMG submission 203695) | Sediment microbial communities from Yellowstone Lake, YNP, Wyoming, USA - YL17G05_15 | ecosystem: Environmental > Aquatic > Freshwater > Lake > Sediment | place: USA: Wyoming | collected...
CTCCTTACTTCACTTCCACAGCCAGCCGGAGCCCCAGGGAACTGAGCAACGGCCCCAGGCTGCTCAGGGAGGGATTGCCCGACTTGGAAAGCATGCGATACAGATTCTCGCGATTCAGGCGGGTCCGCTCGGAGAGCTTTCTGATGCCACCGCGCGCTTCGGCAACATCACGGAGCGCCAGCAGGAAGACCTCAGGGTCGTCGTCCTCCAGGCATGCCGTCAAGTAATGCGCAGCCGCCTCGGGATCCTTCAGTGATTCCAGCAGTTGGTCTTTGTAGGACTCAGTCTTTGTCATCGAGGTAATCCCTCCAAAATGCCTTCGCGGTCTCGATGTCTTTGCTCTGCGTTTGTTTGCTTCCAGCGGATAGCAGCACTATCACGGTCTTGCCATCACGACCAAAGTAAATCCGGTAGCCAGGCCCGAGATCGATCCTTAACTCTTCGACTCCGTCTCCCACCGGTTTCGAGTCGCCGAAGTTCCCCAACCGGATGCGATTGAGCCGCGCCTGGAGAATCGCGACAGTCCGTTTGTCCTTTTGCGAAGCAAGCCACTTGGAAAACGGTGACTGAGATCCGCGGCCACGGTAGACGCGGATCTCAATCGGTGCTTCCACATCCTCATGGTAGCGTATAAGCTACTGTCGCGCAACCTGGGGCTCCGACTCTTCCGTCCCGGATTGGGAGACTCCCACCCAAGCACACTTAAAACCGGGGACGGAGTACTCGTTCCCAGTTCTTCTCACAGCCTAAAGGCTGTGCCACCAAGCTTTTTAGTACACGTACTGGAGTTCGAAGCCGACGGTGACGGCGTAGCGCTTGCCGCCTTCGGTGGTGAGCCAGGCCTCGGTGGTGTAGCGGCCTTGCGGCAAGGGTTTCCCGTCCTTGTCTGGGAGCCGCGCGGTTACGACGTAGCTCCTCTCCTGGCGCGGGGCGAGGGTTTCGCGGCGAAACACCATGGTAAAGGCCTTGCCGTCGGACCAGCGGTAGACGACTTCATCCTTTTCGTTGCGGATCACCACGTCATAGCTCTGGCCCGACGGGAAGACGAGGTCCAGCGGCGTGCCGGTCCAGTTGCGCAGCGTCATTCGCAGGGTCATCTCGGGCACGACGCGGAGCGGGTCCACCGGCGGCATCAGGTTCACGTAGTAGACCGGGCGGTCGAGCGTCAGGCCGAACGAGACGCCCGGTCCCGAGATGATCGTAACGCCGCCCAGTTGGGCGTAGATCAGGTCATAAGTGACGGGCCCCGCGATGGTGGTGACGGTTCGGCGAACCAGGCCGACCCAAGGCAGGTAGAACTCCTCGGTGATGCCGGCGTCGGCGCAGCCCGAGGGCGGGTAGACGATGTGCAGAGCCTCACGTTGGAATTCGCCGACGGGCCCCGAATAGCGCGCGGCGCGCGAGGCGATGCGCGCGCGGCGGCTGCACGGGTCGATGACGGTGTCGTACTCCGTGCCTTCCGGCGCGTTGAAGGCAGCCCATACCTGTTCCCGCCCGCTCGACGCATCGTAGGCGTAGAGCGTGCCGCCATCGTCCATCCGGAGCCAGACCTCGCCGCCGGGGAAGCCGCGCACGAGCGAATGAGCGCCCTCGCTGCGCACGACCTCGACGGTCATGGTTTGCGCGCCGGCGCGGTAGATCCACTGGTTGCCGGGTTCCAGCGGCAGGTAGTCGGGCGTGGCCCCGCCCGCCAGGCCGGAAAACAGGATCAGGCTAGCAATAGAAATTCTTGTTCCAGGCATGACGCTTCAGCGCCTCCAGCGTCCGGGCCTCGAGCGGCCCTACCTTGGAAACACCGAGACTGCTCTCGACGTTGCGAATTTTTCGCATGCCGGGAATGACCAAGGACACGGCCGGGTGGGAGAGGGAGAAGCGCAGGGCGATCTCGGCCAGGGTCCCCGGCACGCCTTCGAGATCCTTCTTGAGCGCGCCGACGTGATCGACAACCTGCTTCTTGCGGTCGCCGCGGAAGTAGAAGGCGCGGAACTCCCGGCGGTCGAAGAGCGTGTCTTCGGCGATTGCGCCGGTGAGCGCGCCTTCGTCGAGCGGACAGCGCGCCAGCACGCCGATGTCCCGTTTCCGGCACAGCGGGAACAGGCTCCGCTCGGGCGTCTGGTCGAAGACGTTGTAGATCACCTGCACCGTGTCGATGGCGCCGGTTTCGATGAGTTCGAGCGCCGAATCGGGCTGATGGTCGTTAATCGAGACTCCGACGGCGCGGACTTTGCCGCTCCGCTTCAGATCCTCGAGCGCGCGGCGCCACTCCTGACTGGCGATCCATTCCGGGTTCCAGACATGCAGTTGCTGGAGGTCGATAGTCTCCATCCTCAGGTTGCGCAGGCTCTGTTCCGTGCATCCAATGACGTAGTCGTAGGGAAAGACCTCCTCGATCGGGACGCCCGGGCGCGCGGGCCAGAGCTGGTTCTTCGGCGGCGCCTTGGTCGCGACGTAAACCTTGCCGGGCGCATCGCGCACGATCCGGCCCACCAATTCCTCGCTGTGGCCGTCGCCATAGGCCAGCGCCGTGTCGATGAAGTTCAGGCCCAGTTCGATGGCGCGCCGCAGCGCGGCCACCGACTCGTCGTCGTTGCCTCCCAGCCACTGCTTGCCGCCGATGCCCCAGGCGCCGTAGCCGACTTCACCGATCTCAAATCCTGTCCGTCCGAGTTTGCGGTATCGCATAGTCCACCAGATTCATGATGGCACAAGGCGGGGCGGGTCCCCCTGACTCGCGGGCCGGGCCACGGTCCAGGGAGACTGCCCCGCGCTAAGATGGACCTAAGCCCCCGATGCGGCGCGTTCTTCTCCTCCTCGCGCTTCTGCTGCCGTTGCTGGCGGCCAACCTCAAGCTGTATCTCAAGGACGGCAGCTTCCACGTGGTGCGCGAGTACACGGTGGAAGGCGGCCGCGTGCGCTACTACAGCGTGGAGCGCGGCGATTGGGAAGAGATTCCGCTCGAGCTGGCCGACCTGAAGCGTACCGAGGCCGAACTCAAGGAGCGCGACGAAACGCGCCGCAAGGAGGCGGCTGAGATCGACGCCGAAGAGAAGGTCGAGCGGGCCGGGCGCCAGGAGGCGGCGCGCGTGCCCGGCGAGAACGGCGCCTACCTGGTGGACGGCAACCAACTGCGGGCCATCAAACAGGCCGAATCGAAGGTTGTTACTAGCAAGAGCCGCCAGGTGCTCAAAATCTTGTCGCCGGTTCCCTTTGTGGCGGGCAAGGCGACCGTGGAGCTGGACGGCCTGCACGCGGCCACCGTCGTCGCCACCGACAGCCCCGAGTTCTACATCCGCCTGTCGACCGAAGAGCGGTTCGGCATCGCCAGGCTTTCGGCGAAGAAGGAATCGCGCATCGTCCAGAAGTGGAGCATCATCCCGGTCAGCAAAGAGATCGTCGACGAGATGGACATCGTCGAAGTCTTCCGGCGGCAGGTGCAGGAAGACGTCTACAAGATCTGGCCGGTGAAGCCGCTCACGCCGGGCGAGTATGCGGTCTATCAATACACCGAGGGCAAGGGCAACATCCAGGTTTGGGATTTCGCTTTTCGCCCGGCGGCGCAAACAAAATGACATCACGATCTCTTGCGCTTTTCCTCTACGGCGTTCCCTGCGCGATGTTGGCCGCAAGCGCACCCGAGCCGTTTCCCTCCGATACGGTTCGCGACAAGATCCGCGGCGGGCTTCTGGGCCAGATCCTAGGCGACCTGAACGGCCTCAAGCACGAGATGAAGTACATCGGGGAGCCGGGCAACGTCACCCAGTACGCACCCTCGCTGGAAAACGGCGCCTGGACCGACGACGACACCGACGTCGAATGGATCTACGTCGTCGAGATGGAGCGTTCGGGCACGTTGTTTATCGCGCCGGAGCGCATCAGCGAGCTTTGGAAGTCGCACATCAACCGCCGAATCTGGTGCTCGAACCTGTACGCGCGGCAGTTGATGGACCTCGGTTTAGACCCTCCGCTTACCGGCCAGATTCAGTTCAATCCGTGGGCCGATTTCAACCTGTCGGGCCAGTTTCTGAGCGAAACGTGGGGCCTGATCGCGCCCGGCATGCCCCGAACGGCGGCGCGCCTGGCGCACCACTACACGCGCGTCGCCATCGATCTGGAACCGGCGCAGGCGGCGCAGATGTTTTCGGCGATGGTCGCGACGGCGTTCGTGACCGGCGACCTCGAGAAGATCCTGGACGCGGGCGCGGCGGCCGCCGATCCCAAGAGCCTGATGCGCCGCATCCTGGCCGACGTGCGCCGCTGGCACAAGGAGAATCCCTCGGACTGGCGCGCCACCAGGCGCCTTATTCAGCAGACTTACGGCCATCACAACGGCGCTATGCGCGATCGCAACGGCGTGGAACTGAACGGCGCCTCGACCATCGCGGCGCTGCTTTACGGGCGCGGCGATTTCGTCGAAACCGTGCGCCACGCCTTCAATTTCGGATGGGACGCCGATAACAATGCGGCCACTTCGGGGACCATCATCGGCGTCATCCAAGGCGAGCGCTGGTTCAAACGGCAGGGCTGGAAGATCAAGGACGTTTTCCGCAACACCAGCCGCGACAACATGCCTCGGGACGAGACCATCACGAAGTTCGGCGACCGGCTGATCGCCTTGGCCGGACGCGTCATGGCGGGCGGCGCCGAGGCCGAAACGCCCGGGAACGTCGCGCCGCTCCCGAATCCCGCCGAACAGACGGCTGCGTTGCGCGCAAAACTTCGCCCGGAGATCGAAAGCGAGATTGCCGCCGGCGACGATGAGCAGACTCTGGCGCGCGCGGCCTACCTGGCGATTTGCCTCGATCTGGCGTCGGACCTGAAACAACGCGATCCCGAACGCTGGGCGAAAGCCGTGGCCGCGCTGGAGGGCTATCCCAAGGTGCTCCAGGCCCTGTTTCACTACTCCGACATCCCGGGCGCCGAACCGTTGCGGCGGAAGATGATCGCCGCGGGCGTCAAGCCGCCGCGCGAGAAGCAGCGGATCTCGTAGGCAAGTCAGCGGATCGCAAAATAGACGACTGCTCCGGCCGCGAACATCACCGCAAACATCACCGCGATGCGCCAGCCGAACGCGCGCGTTCCGGCATAGAAGGCCAGCGCGGTCTTCAGGACGGCGTTTGAGGCGAGCGCCAGCAGCAGCGCCGCGCTGGCAACCTCGAGGCTGGTTCGGCTTCCGCCGACCAAATCGCACAGTGTCACGGCGACCGCATCGACGTCGAACGAACCGCCGATGACACTGGTCCAGTAGACGGCGTCGGCCCCAAATTCGGCGGCCGCCGCCTTGCCGGCCAACAGAATCAGGGTGAACATCGCGCCGAATTTAAGAGCAGGCAGCAGGCGAAAAGGGTTGCCCACCGACACCTGGCTCTGGTCCGTGGGCTGCGCCTCGCGGCGCGCGATGAAGAAAGCCAGCACCAGGCCCGCGGCCGTCATCGCCGCCAGAGGCGGCAGCGTGGCCATCGCCAGCGCCGGGTTCATCACGAAAACAATCGTGGTGACGCGGGGAAACCACACCGTGTTGGCGATCGTGGAGGCGCGCCAGAGAGGGCGCAGGTTGGAGGGTTTTTCCACGGCGTCCCTGGCAAACGCCGTCGTGGCCGCGGTTGTCGAAGCGATCCCGCCCAGCAGCCCCGTCAGCGCCAGACCTCGTCCCGCGCCGAGAAACTTCTGGAGAAAGTAGCCGACGTAGGAAATCGACGAAACTAGGATGATGAACAGCCAGACCCGCCGCGGCGAGAAGAACCGGTACGGGCCGAACTCGCCCACCGGCAGCAGCGGGAGGATGATGAAGATGATCGCCAGGAACCGGAGCGTGTCCCGAAACTCGGTCTCGGTGACGGTCTCGCGCACCAACTTCTGCATGGCGCGCTTGGCCTCGAGAAAGGCCACGATGACGATCGACAGACCGATGGCGAGCATCGCGCCGTCCGGAAGCAGGCGCGTGGAGGTGAGATAGCCGAGGCTGAAGGTCACTACCGCGGCCATCTCGGTGGTGATACCGTGACGCTCCACGTTGTGATGGTGGGCGACGGCAAGCAACACCGTGATGGAAGCAAGCGAGGCGGCCGCAAGCCATGGCATCTCCAGCAACCCGCACAGGCAGCCAGTTACCGAAATCAGGATGAAATCGCGAAAGCCGGCGTGCTTGTCGCTCTGCCCGGCCTGCGAAGCTTCTCGTTCAAACCCCACCAACAGGCCGATCAGCAGTGCTTCGGCCACCGACTGTATCGCGGAAGGCAGGCCCGGAGGCGGCGCCATAGTTTCTACCGAATGGGCGAGAACGGCAAAGGTGACACCAGGAAATTGGTGATGTTGGACACGACCTCGGCATCGCTCAGCCCGGGCAGCGCGCGCAGCTTCTGCCATTCGGGATCGCTCCCGAAGGCGCGCCAGGTCTTGTCGCGGTGCGCCAGGTCGTCGTATCCCAGCATGTAGGTCAGGTTGGGCATGTTGCGCCCGACGATGGTTTCGCCGAAGAACACCGGCTGCATGCCAACCCGCCGGAAGATGCCGATCTCGCCATCGTCAAACATCTTCATCTTTCGGCGGAGGGTGCTGAGGTTGTTCGATTCGTAAGTGCGAACTTCGAAAATGCGCCCGGGGCGCTTGGCGTCGGTGGGCGGCACTTCGATCGAGGGCATCGAGTCGAAACCGCGCAACAGCGAAGTTTCCATGCGCATATAGCTCAGCCCCGGTTGGGCGTTGAACGCTTCCAGCCCCTTGAGGAACTCCTTGTCGGCCACCAGTTTCTCCTGTGCGGCCTCCATCCCCGCCAGCGACGGGAATGGCGTCAGCACCATCACGAACGGACCCTCCCCGCCGCCCATCAGGTTGCGGAAGAAACCGGCCGGTTCGATGCCGTTGCGCTGGAAGGCGGGCAGCAAGGTGCTCTTCAGATAGTCGGACACACGCTGTGCCTGCCCGTCAGCCGAGTTGCGGAGCCGGAAAAAGCCGAGCTGGACGATTCCCTTCCTGGAGGCTGCCGCCGCGGCCGGCAGAGCAGCCGCCGCGCCGGCCGAGGTCATGGTGAAGGTTCTGCGATTCATATCAGTCTGAATGTACACCAGTTCGGGGCCGGCCGTGGAACTCCTTTACGGCCTCCAGCATCGCGACGATGTTCGCCACCGGCGTGCGCGCCTGGATGTTGTGAACGGCGTTGAACACATAGCCGCCGTTGGCGGAGAAGACCTCCAGGCGGTGCAGCACTTCCTCGCGCACCTCCTCGGGCTTCCCAAAGGGCAATGTTTTCTGCGTATCGCACCCGCCGCCCCAGAAGACCAGGCGGTCGCCGAAGGCCGGCTTCAGAACCTCGGGGTCCATACCCGCCGCCGAGCACTGGACCGGGTTGATGATATCGAAACCCGCCTCGATGAACGACGGATAGAACCTGGCTACCGAGCCGCAGGAGTGCTTCAAGGTCTTCCAGTTTGTGTTCCGGTGAACCCAGTCGTTGATGGCCTTGTAGTACGGGAGCCACAGTTCGTTGAAGCTCTCGACCGAACAGAACGACGACTTCTGCGTGCCGAAGTCGGTTCCGCAGACAAAGACAACGTCAATCCGGTCGCCCACCACGGCGTGAATGCAGGCGAAATTCGCCAGCGCGATCTCGCACTGCTTCCGGAAGACCTGGTGGACGTATCCGCGCCGCGCGCGCGTGGCCATGTACCACTCGGTGATGTCGCGGATGCCCTTGGGATGCTTCAGCGCCGGCGCGGGGACCAGCGCGATGTCGCCGAACGACGTTCCGCCGAAGCTGGCGATCACGGCTCGCCCGGTCGCTCTCGCGGCGCGGGCGCTCTCCGCCAGGTGCTTCAGCTCGGCCTCGGACACCGGCCCGAACTCCTCCAGGTTATCCTCCGGGTTCAGATGGTCCTCGTCGATGGGGTCCTGGCGGATGATGGCGTCGAAGAAGTAGCCGTCCTTGGGCATGCGCGCGCTCGGCGGCGCGGTCAGGTCGCCTTGCGGGTACATCAAGATGTCGCCGTTCCCGTCGAGGGTGTAGTTAAACTGGCCGGGAACCAGGATTTCGAGGCCGTCGTACATGCGGAACGGCTTCCAGCCTTCCATCGGAAAGCCAAAGCGCGTGGCGCGCCGGAAGACGCCCTCGACATCGATGCCCATGGCGGCCTTGAGGTCGTCTTCCACCAGGCCCAGCATCTGGCCCGGGTCGAGCGCCTTCACGGGGCGCCTCTCGAGGCCGTAGTAGTCGCGCAGGGCCGCGACCACGCTCACGTGAATGCCGGTGACCATGGTGCCGCCGAAGTCGATGGGCACGCGGTCGGGCGCGCGGTGATCGAGCGTGGTGAGAACTCGCTGGTGGGGTGTCATCGCGGGCCGTTGGCAAAGCCGCAGTCGATCAGACGCAGGCCCTCTACATCGTCGGTGACCAGGCCGGGCCTCGCCTCGGGCGCCTCGAAACGGGTTTCGACGTTGCGCAAGGTCAGGTTGCGCGCGTGCCGGCAAAAGAAGCCGTAGGCCGGCAAAGTGCCGAACATCCGATCCCCGGGATACTTGTCGGCGAACTCCTCGATCTTGCGTTGCGCGTCGGCCGCTGTGCCGCCGCCCGCGAAACCGAGCCGGACGTTGTCGAGCGTAATGTTCTCGGCCGGGTAGCCCGGCAGCCCCGTGATCGAGCAGCCGACTTTGCCCGCGCCAGTCGCTTGCACGTTCGAGATACCGACGTTCCGCAGTTTCCCCATGCCGGGCTTGGGGCCGCCTTCAACGAACGGCCGGGCGCGATTGCCCAGCCTTACGAAGATCGGCGCGCCGACGTTGTTCATGACGATGTTGGAGAACGACACGCGGTCGAGCGCGCCGCCGTCCACCATCTCGACCGCGATGCCGGCCAGGCGCGTGTCGAAGATGGCGCAGTTGGAGACGGCGATGTTCTCGAAACCGCCGTTGGACTCGGTGCCTAGCTTGAGCGCGTTGCAGAGAGTGGTCAGAGTGCAGTTGGTGACCACCACGTCCCGGGTAGGGCGGCTGGCCGTGCTCTTGAGCACGATGGCGTCGTCGCCCGAGTTGATGTCGCAATCCGAGATGCGCACGCGCTGCGAACAGTCGATGTCGATGCCGTCGTTGTTCGAGTTGACCTTGCTCGAAACCTTGATGCCGCGGATGACCACGTCGTCGCAGGCCAGGTAGTGCTGCACCCACATGGGCGAATCGACGATGGTCACGTCCTCAATCAGGATGTTGCGGCATTCGATCATGCGGATCATGTACGGCCGGACCAGGTACGGACCTTTGAACGCCGCGCCCTGGCCGTCGATCTTGCCGCGCCCGAGGATGGCGACGTTATCGGCCTTCTCCGCGTAGATCAGGCTCTTCCGGGTGTAGGTATCCGTATAGGAGCGAAAGGCCGGGATGGCGTCCGGGTAGTCAACGAGGTTTTTGCTCCCGAGCAGCACCGCGCCGGCCTCCAGTTCCAGCGCCACGCCGGTCTTGAGGAAGACGGTCCCGGAGAGATACCGGCCGGGCGGGAAATAGACGCGACCGCCGCCGGCCTTGGCGCACGCGTCGACCGCCGCCTGGATGGCCTTGGTGGCAAGTTGCGCCCCGTCGGCCGCGGCGCCCTGCTCGCGCACGTCGAAAACGGCGGATTTCGCCGGCAGGAGGCTGAGGGCTCCCCATCCCGCCAGGCCGCGAATCAGAGTCCGCCGGCTTATGTCAGTCTGTATCATGGCAAGCTCGCGAGCAGTATAACACCTGATCCATGCGCACCGCCGAGGCCGAGTTGAGGCCGGCTGCGCGATGAACCATTCATCCAGGAGGGCTACCAGCGCCGGGAGGAAGACCGCATTGCCGGCTTCGGCGCGGAAGTCGCCCTGACCGGTCCGTGGATAGCGCGCCCGCGGCGCGCGAGGCCGGCGCTCTGCTCGCACGCGTGGAAAGAAGGTCGCCTCAGCGAAGTCAACTTTTTACACTTCGGGTGAATCATTTCCGGTAGCTCAAATCATCATAGTAATCAGAAGCTGAAGAGCTCGAGAGGGGCAGTACATGGGACGTATGTCAATTCTCATTCCGGCGCTGGGGTTTGCGCTGCTGGCAGGCGGGGAACCCGCCGCGGCCGCAATTCTTCCGTCGCTCACCGCATCGATCGATTCCCAGGCTCCGGTGGGCGCCATGGTCACCTGGACCGCCACGCGAACCGACGATTCAGGCAACTTGTGGTATCGGTTCCGGGTGCGGCAGGTCGGCCAGGAGTTCAGCACGGTCCGGGACTACGGGCCGTCGAACACGCTCAACTGGACGGCGAGCGACCAGGAAGGCGCCTACGAAGTGGAGGTCTCGGTCCGCGACCGGAACAGCGGGGATGCGGCGCAGACTTCCGTGATCTATCAATTCACCTCGCGGGTGGGCGACACTCCCGTCGTCAACCCTACGGCGAACCCGCTCGTGTTTCTGTACAGCGCTCCGGGGTGCCCGGCCGGCAGCCGGATGAGCGTGCAGGTTCGATCGCCCGAAGGCGTCGTCCAGACCACGACGCTCAAGCAATGCCAGGCCGGGGTGAGCATGAATTTCTATCTAGCCGGCATGCGGCTCAACACTCAATACGCGGTGAAGCACACGGTGACGGACGGCGTCAATTCGCAGGACGGGCCCGTGCTGACCCTGACGACCTCGGACGTGCCGGCGGATTTCGTTTTGCCTGTTCAGAAGATCGAGTCAGGCGTGCCCTCCGACGGCTTGATATTGCACAGTCCGGTGGACGGCGTCCCATCCGCCACCGACCTCAACGGCAACCTCGTGTGGTTCTATTCGGCCGACTACCTCTCGAAACTCACGCGACCGGCGGCGGGCGGACTCTTCGTCGGTATCGTCGAGAACCACGGGAAGGACCAGTCCTTTCAGACGGTGCGGGAATTCGATCTGGCGGGCATGACGCTGCGCGAAACCAACGCTGCTCGCTTGAACGAGCAGCTCGTGGCCATGGGCAAGCGTCCCATCAGCTCGTTCCACCATGAGGCAGTGCGGCTGCCGGACGGCAAGCTGCTGGTGCTGGCCGCCGTGGAGCAGATTCTCACGGATGTGCAGGGCCCCGGGCCGGTGGACGTCCTGGGGGACACGATCGTCGTCCTGGACCGCGACCTCCAAGTGGTCTGGAGTTGGGACGCCTTCGATCACCTGGACCCGCGGCGCATGGCCGTGCTCGGTGAGACCTGCACGCCCACGGCGGGCGGCTGCCCTTCTTTTTTCCTGGCTCCCCAGGCCACGGACTGGCTGCACGGCAACTCCGTGCAGTCGACGCCCGACGGCAACCTGCTGTATTCGGCCCGGCACCAGGACTGGGTCATCAAGATCGACTACAACAACGGCAACGGCAGCGGCGACATTATCTGGCGTCTGGGCAAGGACGGCGATTTCCGATTCGACTCTTCGGAGCCTTTTCCCTGGTCCTCGCACCAGCACGATGCCGGATTCGAGAGCGGCGACAACTCGACCCTGACTCTGTTCGATAACGGAAACACGCGGCGCTTCAGCGATCCCGGTGCGCGCAGCCGGGGGCAGGTGATCCGGCTGGACGAGGCCAACCGTGTGGCGACTCTGGTGCTGAACGCGGACCTGGGAACCTACTCGGCCGCGCTTGGGTCGGCGCAAAAACTACAGAACGGAGACTACCACTTTCTAGCCGGGTTCCTGCCGGACGCCACTGCGATATCGGTGGAGGTTGATCCTTCCGGCAAGCCGGTCTACACGCTGCGCGGCGCGGTTATTGAATACCGGTCGGCCCGCTTGCAGGACATGTACACGCCGTTTTAGGACGTCCGGGCTGAGGCCTGGGGGTGCGCTGAAAGTCTACCTGCAGGTATGGTAAGCTGGTCTCCAGTGAACCGGCGCGAATTTCTGGGTTCAGCGGCGACCGGAGCCTGGGCTGGGCGGTCTCGCCGGGACGGGGCGCTGCAACCACCGAACATAATCCTGATCCTTGCCGATGACCTCGGTTACGGTGACCTGGGCTGCTACGGAGCGAAGATCCCGACGCCGAACCTGGACCGCATGGCGTCGGAGGGCGTCCGCTTCAGCGATTTCTATGTGGCCAGCCCGCTGTGTTCCCCGTCCCGGGCGTCGCTGCTGACCGGCAGGTATCCGGCGCGGGTGGGCATTACGGGCGTGCTACAGGCAGCCGACACGTGCGGCCTGCCGGACACGGAGACCACGGTCGCGGCGAGCCTCAAAACCGCCGGCTACCGAACCATGTGCATCGGCAAGTGGCACCTGGGCTCGCAGCCGCAGTTCCTGCCTCTCAACCGCGGCTTCGACGAATACTTCGGAATTCCTTACAGCAGCGATATGTGGCCGCTGCCGCTGATGCGCGGCAACAACGTCATCGAGCAGCCGCCGAACCTGGAGACGTTAACCGCCCGTTACACCGACGAGGCGGTGAGTTTCGTCCAGCGCTCGAAGGATAGCCCGTTCTTTCTGTATTTCGCCCATTCCCTGCCGCACCTTCCGCTGGCGCCGTCGAACCGTTTTCGTTGCGCTTCGGGTCAGGGGCCTTACAGCGACACAGTCATGGAGCTGGACTGGAGCACGGGTGCGGTGCTTCAGGCGGTCCGGGACACCGGCTTGGATTCCAACACGCTGGTCATCTTCACCAGCGACAACGGACCTTGGTATCAGGGCAGCCCCGGAAGGCTGAGAGGACGAAAAGGGGAGACCTTCGAGGGGGGCATGCGCGAGCCGTTCATTGCGCGTCTGCCGGGCGCGATTCCGGCGGGCCTGGAATGCGCCGGGCTGGCGACGGCGCTGGACCTGCATCCCACGTTGGCGGGGCTTGCCCATGCACCGCTGCCGGCGAACCCAATGGATGGGGTGGATATCTGGCCCCTGCTCACGGGAGCGCAGCAAAAGCTGGACCGCGATCCCTTCCTGTATTTCGACGGTTGGAATCTGCAGTGCGCGCGACTGGGCCAGTGGAAGCTGCACGTATCGCGCATGAATCGCCCGCCCTGGACCCCGGGAGACATCGTCAACCTGCCGCTGCCCCGGCAGGAGCTCTACGACTTGCGGGCCGATCCGGAGGAAAGCTATGAGTGCGCAGCCGACCATCCGGAGATCGTTTCCGATATCCGCGGTCGTATGGAAAACCTGCTGAACACGTTCCCGAGCGCCGCCGTGAATGCCTGGCGGGACACGATGGGACGACAGGTGGAGTACACGCCCGCCGGCGCCTGGCCGATCGAGAAGAAATCCTGAGGGGGAAACCCGGCCGGAAGCGCGGCCAGCCCTCAGCCCACGGTGCACAGGCCTCCGCGACGGCATGTTGGAGTCGTCGTGGGGCGGCGCGATCTTGACGGCAAAACCTTCCGGACCCAGCTTGTCGTAGCGAGCCGGCACTCCCAGCGCGTCGAGCGTCCCGCCGCGCCCCACCAGCACCAGCGGCCCGCGCGGCGCTTCCGCATCCGTCCGGATGGGCAGGCGCGCTCCGGACATCCGCTGGAGGAAGCGCTGGAGTTCCGCCGCGGCGCGTCTCTCGGAAAGCGAAGCGCCGGCAGCGATGCAGAAGAAGTTTCACTGCTTCATCCGGTACACCTGCACACCGTGCAGGCTGGAACCCTCGACGGCCACGTACACCTGGCCTTGCGCATCCACCGCGGCGGTCTTCACGCCTTGCTCGCCCTCCGCCGTGGCGGCTGTCCAGGCGGTGACGTAGGCGCCGCGGTGGTCGTACTTCACGATGGCGTTGCGGCCGTCCTGGCGGCGCGCGGCCAGGTATGAGTTGCCCTGGCGGTCCGCCGTCATGTTGTGAAAGTGCACCCAGCCGCGGAAGCCGGCCGGGGCGAAGTCGAAAAGGAACTTGCCTTCCGCGGTGAAACGCTGGACCGGCCCATAGTAGCCGGAGACGAGCACATCGCCGTTGCCCGCGATCCCCAAACCGTGGGCGTCGCGGAACTCGCCGGTGCGGAAGCCCTTCTTGCCGAAGGCGAACAGGAACTTGCCCGACGGGTCGAAGACGCTCACCCGGTTGTTGTCCACATCCACGACGTACAATCTGGCATAGTCCGGTGAAAACTCGATCGCGTGCGCGCGCAGGAGTTGGCCCGGGCCGGAGCCCTTCTCGCCGAACTGGCGCACCAGCTTGCCGTCCCGGGTGAAGACCTGGACGCGGTAATTGTTGGCGTCGGAAACGAAGATCTCGCCGGAGCGGTGGACCCGCGCATCGCGCGGCGCGTTGAACTGGCCGGGCGCCTGACCCGGTCCCGAGCCGATCTCGCTCAGCCACTTGCCCTCCGGCGTGAAGCGGTGAACGCGCGAGCCGACGCTATCCACGACGATCAGGTTGCCGTCCCGGTCGAAGCAGAGCGAATGGACTTCCTGGAGCGGGTTCGGCATTCCCGCCGGATTCATCCACGAGCGGACCATCTCGTATTGCGGCTCCGGAGGGGGCGGCGTCTGGAGTGGGTCGGGGAAGCTCAGCAGATCGACCTTGTTCCGGCCACCGCTGGCGATCTTCGAGACTGTGTAGATGCGCTTGTCCGTGCCTACGGCGATGGCCTGGGCCCAGGTGGGGCGCCGGCCGTCGTCGAGCGCCAGTGCGCCGTGATCGGTGTAGCGGCGCGTCGGGATGTGATAGGTGACGAAGTGAATCTCCTCGCCCGCGGGAGTTCCGGTCAGAAAGTACAAGGTGTGGCCGTCCGGGCCCAGGGTCAGGCCGAGGTAGCCGTAATTGAAGGCATCGAACAGGCCGCTGTGGCGGGACTTATCCGCCGCGATCCGGTCGAACACGTCGATCTGTTCGCTGCGGGCATCGAAGCGAAACAGGAAACCGGTGTTCCCGTGGACGCCGTAGAACATCTTCTCGGGCTCGTACCAGACGGTCTGCCGCCAGTTGTAGCCCATGTGGCCGGGTTTGGAAGGATCCCAGACGCCGAACACGTCGCGCTTCATGGTGCAGGCGGGGAGCCTCTCGAGGGATTCCTGCTGCTGCCGGCGGTCGCCATAGCGCAGAATGTCGCCGGTCGCGGTGGTGAAGTACGCGCCGCCCAGGGCGGGGTCGGCCGCGATGGAGCGGCAAACCACGCGGAACTCCGGCCCCACGCCCTTCTCGCCTTGCCCGGCGGTGAACCCCAGATCTTTGAGCTCCTTGCCGGCGAGGTCGTAGACCAGGAAGCGTGCCGAGGGCCAGGTCAGGCCGTAGAGGCGGCCGCGGCGGGTATCCATGGCCATGCTGATGATGCCCTCGCCGGCCGGCGCGCTGGCCAGCTTCTCGAACCTGCCGGTGGCCATGTCGTAGGCGACGAAGTGGCCGCCCGGGTACGGTTTGTAGCCGGGCGGCGGCACACCCACCAGCTCCTTGCCGCCGAGGTTCTGGTAGTAGCCCAGGTGAGTGGCGAAGTAGAGCTTGCCGGCGTGCTCGTGGAAGCTCACGTGGCTCTTGCCCTGCGGAATGGCCTGGAGACCCTTCTCGCCCACGGCTTCGGTGAGATCGCCCAGGAACTTCACCTGGCCGGAGGCGGGGTCGTAGGAGTACATGCGCGCACCGGTGTCGATCCGGTGCGCGCACAGGACGTAGTAGATCTTGCCGTCGCTCGCCGCGGTGACGGCGTTGTAGTTGTCGTCCGCCTCGGCGAAGCCGGCGTCATGCCAGCGCGCGGCGAGGACGCCGGTGGGGAGCGCGGCCGGCTGGTCCGGATCCCGCTTCCGCTCCTGGGAAAGAGCCAGCAGGGCAAGAACGACCGGCGTCGAGAGTAGGATTCTCCGAGTCATGGGGGATGGCTTCCTAGAATGTGATCCGCCCGGCCAGTTGAATCTGGCGGGGGTAGTTCGATTGTGTCTGCTGGTTGGCGATCTGGCCGAAGCACGACTTCGACGCGGTGTTGCACGTTCCGGTGGATCCGTACCACTGCGGCGTGTTGGTCGCCTTAATCCTGTTGTTGACGAACTGGAACTCGACCCGCTCGGCGATCCGGAAGTTCTTCATGATTCCGAAGTCTAAACTTTGCGTTGGCGGCTCCGCAAGCGCCCGGTGATCGAGGACCAGCGCCGCGGCCGATAAGGATCGGTGTTCACCGTACACGGGGCCCGGTTGATCCACCGGTCCAGCCGTTGCCCGCCGGAAACGTCGTTCGGATCCACCCCCTG